>Ga0209520_10002119_pt1 | contig 11430 bp, 6 predicted proteins | sample Rifsed16ft1_FD_184009 | JGI IMG/M metagenome (GOLD analysis project Ga0209520, IMG submission 184009) | Soil microbial communities from Rifle, Colorado, USA - sediment 16ft 1 (version 2) | ecosystem: Environmental > Terrestrial > Deep subsurface > Rock core/Sediment | place: Rifle, Colorado...
CGTTTCTACATAGTCTAAAAAGGTTTCCGGTGTAAATCCTATCAGTGGTTTCTGAAATTCATGAAACGCCTTGAATTTGGCCATATGATTTATTCTCCCCGGTTTTGTATTTTCTGGTAAGGTAAATAGTGATACGGTCGGTTTGCCCGGTAGTGCGGACGGCTCAAAGAATAGATTGCGTTGCTTGATGTGGTTTTGGTTTGTGTTTCTCATTTTTACTCATAATTATATCATCCATTTTCACCTTTGCAACCGTGTTACCCTTATTATTATGAGTAAATTTGGGAAAATTTGCATTCTCGGACAGCCTGTTAAGATCCGACCCTTTCCCCTGTCGACCCTTGCCCCTGTCTGTCAAACGAAAGGGACAGAAACAGATAGGCCAAACCTAAACCACTACGCCAGTTCCCTACTCTACTCAATTGCCACTCATATTTTTTCTCATACAAAAAAGGTCATAGACAAAGAAAAAAAAATTGTTCACAATCCTGAATTTCAGGAATTTTCTCTTAAAACTCTTCCTTATAAACAAAAAATACTTGTTTTTTTTCTGTAAATCTTTTACGCCACGGTAAGCATTGTCTAAACCTTTATAACACCGTGTTTCTCTTGCCTTATCTCCGACTGCTTTGATAATTATTAAAGCCGTTTCATAGCACTTAATTGCCATTTCGAAATCTCCTAACTGACAAAAGACACTACCTAAACCTACAAGGCACATTGATTCTCTATTCACATCTCTTTCTATTAATACATTAATTATTGCTGAGTTTCCATAATATCTTAATGCCCTTTTAAAATCTCCTAAACTATAATAAGCCTCCCCTAAATTTGTATAGGACGTTAATAATCCATCCAAATCTCCTATTTTTTTTGCAGTTTCTAAAGACTTCTTAAAATACTCGAGTTCCTTTTTGGAATCCCTTAAGCTACCATAAACAATACCTAAATTTGTATAGCATACTGATTCTCCTGCCGTATACCCTATATTTTTAGCAATTAATAAAGACCTTTCTTGATACTCAATTGCTTTCTTCAAATCTCCTAAGCAATGATAAGCAATACCTAAATTACCGTAACATGCTTGTTCGTTTGCCTTATCTCCTATCGATTTAGCAATTTCGAAGGACTTCTCATAATACTCAAGTACTCTTTTGAAACTTGAAATCTTATAGAATATTGAACCTACTACAAAATATTTAAGAAAGCCTTTATTCTCTTCTAAACCTTTAGACCATTCGTCTACGTATTTTTTCCATTCTGTTTTGAATTCATAAGGGTTGTATATTCCAACGATTTCTTTTAGAGATTCCCATAAGCTTTCAATGAACTTATCTGTATCATGTTTTATCCTCTTGCCAGGAAAATTTTTAAAAGGATTCTTTTCAGCCTTTTCCGCTATATCCTCTATGCCTGCCTCCACAAAATCGCCTCTCCCCTTGTGGGAGAGGGTTAATGTGAGGGAATCACTGTTGTAAAAATGGTCAATGAAGATAACCTTTTTGTGGTTTTTATCTATTCTCTGTATCTGTGGTATTATGTCGAACTCGTCTGAACAGCTATAGCCGATAACTAAGACCTTTTGGTGGTTTCCTGCCGAAAATATATATCTTGTGAATAGAGAACTTAAAGCCACAATAAATATGTTTGTAACTCCCTTTAGGGTTATTTTGATACTTGCCTTGTCCTCGACGCTTCCATGTATTTTTAAAACCCTTATTATTCCATCATCTATACTCTCATCAAAGTTATAGAACAGTGGTCTTATTATCCTTACAATCCAAATAGGAAATTCTATACCTTTAATTTTCCAATACCTTCTTATTACGTCATCTATTAGGTTCCCAAGATCTATGCCACAAAATTTTTTTTTATTATAATATACTTTAAAATCTTTATCTCTTTTCAAGCCTTCATTTTCTAATGCCCTTTCTATGAGCAAGTCAAAATTGGTTGTGAATATTGTCTTGAGACATCCCTGCTTGGCGAGTCTTGCTATCAGGATATGGGTTGCATTGGGTTCGCCATCTTTAAATAAATCCAGGAGACTTGAAATATCTGTATTTTCCGAAAGTGTCTCTATAAACGTCTCAAAGGGAAGATTGGAATCCATTATTTCATTCTTGCCTGTCTCACCAATGGGTAATTTCCCGAGAATATATTCCTTCAACTCATTGGCCAAGGGTAACCCAGAGTTCTTGGAAATCCCTGCTCCACAAAATAAAACCACTTCCCCAGCCCTTATTGACTCGTGGAGTGATTTAATTATTTCTAATCGTTTATTCATTTCATCTTCTCCAGACATTTTGAGGACAGTCGGGAGGACAGTCGAGGTCGCATCTTAAATCTTAAATAATTAGTTAGAAATCTCAATAATAACGCAATAGGCAACACGCATAGAGCAGAAAAAGTATCTTGGGAAAGGTTATAAAAATGAGGTAACAGTTCTCACCCTCCCCTAACCCCTCCCATCAAGGGCGGGGAAGCTGATTCGTATATCCACAGAACACAGTTTCGTAGGTTGGGCTGAGGAGACGAAACCCAACATTTTACTATCGCGGGACACGGAAGACAACCTTTGCAAGTATTTCAAAAGATGGGGTAAGGGATATTCAGAAACAAATATGAGAATAAATCACAGTTCGTTAAATTCTTCTATAGTAAGGTCTGCCTGACGTATCAGTTTGCAAAGCAGGCCGGGACAGAGTTCACTATGTTGCGGTATGGATAATGTCCACTGATAGCCGGGTTTTGTTAGCATTACATGAGAACCTTTTTGCCGAACCGCAGACCATCCTTTTTTTTAAACTTTTGGACAGCTTCTGCTCCTGAACAGAGCTTCAGACGCTTACTCATTATACGGCAACTTCAACAAGATGATCAGTGTCAAACGACTGTTTGGACTCCATCACTTCAAGCCATCCTTCTATAGCCTCTTTAATGTTGGCAATGGCTTCTTCCTGGGTTTTCCCTTGAGAAAGACAGCCTGGAAGTGCGGGAACCTCAGCTACATAATATCCTGCTTCATCCTGTTCGACTATTACACGTAATTTCACAAAATCTCCTTATTCATGCTTAAATCTATGTTTGCAATCCCGATGATCTGTGTTTATCAGTTTCAACATCTAAAATAAGAATTCTTATTTTGGTGAATCTGAGCCTTATTTTATGGACAAATATTAGACAAGTCAAACTTTATATATGTTTTGCTAATTTGTCATCAATAAAGATTTGTTCCCTTTTGTCTTATCCCCCCTTCACGAAAGCAAAATTATTCTCATAACACTAAACAATAATCCTCTTCCCCTCCCCAAGTGTTGCCTTTGTCAATTCTTCCAAAAGCTCATTCAGGCGGGGCGCCATAGAGGTGGGGTCGTAGACGACGCCGTCCTGCATTAATGCATTTTCGAAGAGCTGGTTTACGATCTTTTCAATTAAGGGCTGATAGCTGGGGGTCTCGTTCATCCTGGCAAGGTTCTGGATCATCCGATGTTTCCGGTTAATCTCCATGATCTTTTTGGATATCTTATAATTACTGTCTACCATTTGTATTAATTTCTGGACGTGAACACTGGGCACTCCGTCTGGGTTCACAAGACAACATGGGCTGTCGACCAGCCGGTTCGATTCTTTCACGTCAATAGTCCTGTCCGCCAGAGTAACCTTAATCGTCTTCAGAAGATGCTTAAATATCTCCTCGTAATCCTGAGGCTCTTCCGTAGTATCCACAATCTTCTTGTCACTATCCTTCAGCAAGTCCAGATTTGCCTGGTCAGCCGAACGGATGGGTTTCTTTTCAAATTCATGGAGCCCGGAAAGGAGAAATTCGTCATTCGGGTCTGTTAAATACAGCACCTCTATGTCTTTTTTCCTGAATATTTCCAGATAGGGGCTTTTTTCCATCGTTTCACGGTTTACCGCCGTTATGTAATAAACCTCTTTCTGGTCTGGTTTCATCCTGTTTATGTACTCTTTGAGAGAAAGAAGCTCTTCGGGACTCTTGCACGTGGAGGAATTGAACCTCATCAACTGCGCTAAGGTATCCTTATTTTCAAAATCAAAGTGCACTCCTTCTTTCAGAATCCGTCCGAATTGTCTCCAGAAAGTTTCATATTTTTCCTTCTCATTCCTGGCCATGTCCTGTAAGAGCGTTAATACCTGCTTAACAAGGACTCTCTTCATTTTGTGGATTATCCTGTTGTCCTGGAAGGTTTCTCGTGAAATATTTAAAGGGATGTCGGCGGAGTCTACCACGCCGTGGATAAACCTCATATACTCGGGCAAAAGCATTTTGCAGTCAGATTGAATCAGGATTTTATTGGAGTAGAGATGAACTCCATGTTCCAATTTTTTGAACCCGTAGGTTTCATAATTTGTGGACGGGCAATACAAGATACTGGAAAACTGGATTGGGGCCTCGGCAGAGGTATGCAGGCGGAAAAGAGGGGTATCTTCTGTGTTCGAGATAAATTTATAAAACTCATTGTATTGCTCCTCTTTGATTTCCTTTTTGGGTTCTTTCCAGATAGCGGTGATCTGGTTGGCCCTTTCACCGCAGACCATAATGGGAAAGCTTACAAAATTCGAATATTTCTTGATGATGGATTGGATTCTGGTCTTTTCGGTGTATTCCTTCTCCTCATCTTTCAGGTGAACGATGATTTCCGTTCCCCGTTGTTCTTTATCTATCGGATTTAAAAAATATTTCCCTGTCCCATCCGAATGCCATTCATAAGCAGGTTCACCCTTTTTGTGGGATTTCGTCCTGATCCTGACTTCATCAGCCACCATAAACACAGAATAGAAACCCACACCGAACTGGCCTATAATATTTGAGTCCTTTTTTGCCTGTTCCGATAAGTTCGTAATAAACTCTAGCGATCCCGATTTTGCAATCGTTCCAACGTTTTGGATGATTTCATCCTTCGTCATACCAATACCTGTGTCAGTAATTGTCAGGGTTTTCTTCTCTTCATCGCCATCTATGTTAATTTCAAAGGGGATGTCTTTCCCTTCATAATCCGTATTGGTAAGGGAGCAAAATTTCATCTTGGTCAAGGCGTCGGATGCATTTGAAATAAGTTCCCTGAGGAAAACCTCCTTGTGCGTGTAAAGGGAGTGGGAAAGGATGTTCAATAACTTCTTTATTTCGGCTTGAAACTCAAAACTTTCTTCCTGCTTCATGTTTTCAGACATACACAACTCCTTGATTAAAAAACACCAGACAATAATCTCTTCCCTAAATTCTGCAATGGGACACAGATTAACGCAGATAAGCACAGATAAAATACAGTTCAGCTCACCGCAAAGACGCAAAGCTCGCAAAGGTATTATTTTTGGAAAGTAAGGAATGAGAATTTCTGAAAACCTTTGTAATTTTGTTGGAGAAGGTAATCTCCTATGATGTTTTTTCTCATTTTTTAAAGTTTCTTCTTTGCGTCCTTTGCGTCTCTGCGGTGAACTATTACAAAATAACAAAACTGTATGATATTGTCAATACCAGCACAATCAATGAACAATAGAAAAAGATACCAGTTTAGTTTTTTTGAAAAATTCCTGTAATGATGCGGTTATCATGCAATGTAGGGGTAATTCATGAATTACCCCTACATACTGTCACCAAGGCAGTTTCAACTACTAATGTTTTCAAAAAACTAAACTGTTACAGAAAAAGCAACATCACGTTTCCGAATAGTTATGGATAAAAGAAGGGGCTTTTTTTATAATATTTTACAAAAGTTGAATTCTATTGTTTTTTTCGTATCTCCATTTTTCCACAGCGAACGGTTACTTTTCATAAATTAGGTTGCCTTCGGCAGCGACTTTTAAGCTCCCCTCTAGAAAGAGGGGCCGGGGGTGTGTTGCGGCAAACTTACACACCCCTTTATCCCCTCTTTTTAGAGGGGAATTATAAAAGGTTGAAATTCCTGTATATTAAATTAGGTTGCCTTCGGCGACTACATGAATTAGAGAGAATCCCTCCCTTGATGGGAGGGACAAAGGGAGGGTGTGTAGCTTTTTCTTTCACCCTCACCTAGCCTCCCCCATCAAGAGGGAGGAACAATAGTTTGAAATTCCTGAACATCAAGACTATGCAAGGCAGTCATAACAAAAACGAGTGGCCTTATTATACACGCAAGGTTGTTCAATACCTTGCATTTTCCTTTTTTATTTACTTACTCCTCTTCTTAGATCCGCTCACGGAAAGGGATTTTCAGGGTAATATATTTCTCCGCATGAGCCCGCTTTCCGCCATCGGGGCGATGATGGCTGCAAAGACTTTTATCCTGAAGTACTGGCCTGCCCTTCTTGTGTTATTTCTTACGATTCCCTTCGGACGTTTCTTCTGCGCCTGGGTTTGTCCGCTGGGAACTACCATAGATATTACCGATCGTCTCTTTGCAGGTTTGAGGAAGAAATCTCAAAAAAGCCTTTACGACGGACGCAGGTTTAAATATTACCTCCTTGCCTTTCTTTTGATCGGTCTGGTGTTTGGCTTACAATGCGTTGGTTGGTTCGACCCCCTCTCTATTGCAACCAGCGTATATGCAGTAAGTATCCATCCATATATTATCAACCTCGTCAATGGTTTTTTTGATTATTTAAGCGCTATTCCCCTGATAGGGTATTCCTTCGCGTTGATTCATAAATTTATCCAGGAAATACTTTTTGCCTATCATGCGCCATTCTTCAGGGCACATGGAATTCTTCTCATGGTATTTGTCTTGTTAATCGCAGCCGGCATGGTATTCAGGCGGTACTGGTGCAGAAATATATGCCCTATGGGTGCGCTTCTTGCGCTCCTTTCAGACTGGACAATATTCAAGAGGACTGTTTCATCATCATGCACAAGCTGCGGCCTGTGTGTTGAAAGCTGTGGCATGGGCGCAATCGAAAGCGATGGGCAGGGCACAAAGTCAGGCGAATGCATCCTGTGCATAACCTGCCAGAAGGTGTGCCCGGAAAACAGCGTTACCTTTGGGAACAAACAACCCGCGGGACAAAGATATGAAGTAAACCTCTCAAAACGGGCATTTCTCATAACAGGCTTGACCGGCACAGCAATGACGCCTTTCCTGAAATTGAACTATACAAAGAGCATAAACAAAGGAAAGACGTCTATTATCCGGCCGCCGGGGGCTGTAGACGAAGAGAATTTTGTTGCGCTCTGCATACGGTGCGGCGAGTGTATGAAGGTCTGCAAGACCAATGGACTGCACCCGGTATTATTAGAGGCTGGAATTGAAGGCGTATGGACACCCAAACTCATACCACGCATTGGGTACTGTGATTACGGCTGTGTGCTCTGTACACGCGTTTGCCCATCAGGCGCAATCAGGCGTTTGCCTCTTGAAGAAAAACGTGAAATTGCGCTAGGAAAGGCACGGATTGACCATAATCGCTGTATTCCATGGGTGGGCTATGCACGACTTCCCGAACTGGAGAAGGAGTGGCAGGACTTCAATTGCGGTGTCTGTGAAGAGGTGTGCCCTGTGCCTACAAAGGCTATTCATTTTAATACTTATGTTGATGCGCAACAACGAGAGATCCGAAGACCCTTCGTACGCGAAGACGTCTGCGTGGGTTGTGGATTCTGTGAAAAGGTGTGTCCTGTGCTGGGGACTTCCGCAATTGTTGTAGAAGGCATACAGCCCCAGACCAAAGTAAAACGTCCAAAAGAGATTTTAAACAAAATTTTTCTTCCCGAAACTCTCGGAGACTGGAAAAGGATTTCGGGTCCAAACATTTACGAAGGAAAGGAAAAGCTCTACGAATATATTGATGGGGGCGCAGAGCCTTATTTGTCATATTCTTTTATTCGGGTCTCTAACGCAGAATACCTAAAAGCAAGGGAGAACGGCCGTTCGCCCTCACAAAACATTGACAATGCAGGAAATCTAAAAGAAATAGGCAAGAAGATACTTGTCGATATCTGGGAATTCGGCAGTCCTGAAGACGCCTTTGGGGTATTCAGCAAAGATCGGGCAGGTACAGATATAAAAGTGGGTAACGGAAGCGCTCTCTTTAATAATTATCTCTACCTCTGGAATGACATATATTTTATAATAATTGAGCCAGGGGAGGGAGATGTTTTGGCTGAAGACGTTATCTATGCGGGCAAATCTGTTATCAATATAATGCCTTATAAAAAGGTATCTTTGCCATTCATCCTATCTTTGCTGCCGCAACAGCATCTTACCCAAAATAGTCCTATATTCTTTCATAAAAAGATTATTCTCGACAACATATACATATCCGACAATTATATCGAAGAGAACGTGTTTCATCTGAGCGAAAAAACTGATGCAGTCATCGCAGAATATAGACCTAATGCCAATGCAGAACCTTTAAAACTTATGCTTATAAGGTATACCGACAACGATACTGCAAGGCTTGTCTTTGACGATGTGCTAAAATTATGGCGTTCCTGGGGAGAAACAGAATCTACGTCAGGAGCAGTTCATACCTTTCAGAGCAAAGTCCAGTGCTACACCTCCTGTTTGCTGGAAAGAAATATCCTCGGGATGACGTTCCTTTCTATAAACAAGGGCGATGCAGAAACGTTACTCCAATCCATAGCCCATAATATCAAATAACGTGAAATATTTCGACTCCCTTTGCCTTTCTTACACTAAAAGGGAGAAGATGGGTTCACTTCGTTTAACCCATCCTACATGAAAATCTATGCAGCCTGTAGGATGGGTTAAGCGTCAGCACACCCATCATATTATTTATCTTTTTTTTGCACCAACATATCAACTTTTTCCGCCATTCTGGTCATCGTTTGTTCCAGCAAGAGCCGATAGTGATCCATTTCTTCATCGTTAATGTTGGGTGGAATATGGATGGGTTCCCCATACATCATTAATGCACGAGAAAAGGGTTTGGGGATACGGAACTTATCCCAACTGGGGAGCGTCCAATAACTGGATAACCCGACCACCGTTGGAATGATAGGTAATTGGGTTTTTTTGCCGAGATAAATACTTCCAGGCTGAACAACAAAGCGGGGGCCTCTCGGTCCGTCAGGGGTAATTGCCACAGGGTATCCTTCCCGAATCTTATCAACCAGCGACTTGATTGCCCTCATACCACCTCGTGTTGTCGACCCTCGTATGACACCAAAACCAAGCCTCTTAATAATACGGGCGATATATTCACCATCAGAGTGCTGGCTAATAAGTACCTGTATCCTACTGTTGCGGTTAACATAGGCTGGGATGAGCATCATGCAATGCCAAATGGCATAAATGGCATGATAGGTTTTCGTCTTTTCGTTAAACCCCTTCGGTTCGTCGTCAATACGGATGGTTGAGGCCAATAATTTTATTAACCAGGCGCCCAGAATTCCCGCAATAATGAATTTTAATTTTTTCATTTTAAATGCAACCACAGATTTCACAGATTACACAGAAAAGGCACAAAGGACACAAAGAGAAAGACGTTGGGAGGACGGGAAGATGAGAGGTTGAGATTTTCTCAGCTTCCCAGCTTCTCATCTTCTCAACCTCCGCGTTCTTTGCGTCTCTGAGGTGAACTATTAGTCTTTAACCATAGACAAATACAAGGCGCATTTGTTGCAACTCATATTGTCATTCTCACAAAAGTCCTTGTAGATTTGATACAATCCCTGCTGTCGCCTGACGGAATTTACAATCTTCTGTGAAACCTTTTCCTGCCCGAAGATACGATTATTCATGAATTTTGTCACACTCGTGGCAGTCAGAGGACAATGGTTTCTATAAACGAGGTGGAGTATTTTTTCCAGTTTAATGTCATTATGTCTTCTTGCATAGACAAGAAAGATTGGAATAATGACGTTAATGAATATCGTGGAAGTCCTCTCCTTCCCGAGTAATTTCAAGGGTTTTTTGAGCCTTTTCCCACTCAACGTATAATGATACGACCAGTAAGCGTCTTGCACATTTAGGAAGATTGATTGTATATCCTCAATTAACGACTTGATGATCTTTTGTTCTTCTTTGTAACCTTCTCCTTCCCGTTCACTGACAGGGACAAGTTTTTCGAATACACGTAAAATGTGTCTAAAAATGCCGTAAGATGAACACTCCGTAAGGATATTAGCTATAGAAGCAATTCTCCTTTCTGGAAAATTTGCAGGTCTGATTCCTGCATAGTTCCAGTCATTTCTTGTCATAAGGGCCTTACTTATTTTAGTTTTGATTATGGTCCACGCACGTTCGATAGCGCTTACATATTCCGCCGTTTCATCGTCATATATTATTTTTAAATCCGCCTGTTGCGGCAATAATCCCGCCGCTCCTAACAAAAGGGCTTGCATATCTATCTGCTTCTCTTGTGCTGGAATATCCTCTGGAATCAAGCATCGGATGTCTTCCAGTGGCATAAGAGAAGCTAACCTAAGAAACTGTTCCTTGTTGTTCTTATATCCCAACGATTCCATAATGGCTTCGTAGAGTGTTTGCTCAAAGGGGCTTCTGTCTATCCATTTTTCGTACCTTTTTGCCTTTTGAAGGATACGTTCGTCACCGGCATAATCAAGGAAATAACCCACCCATAGTTCATCCACCTTCTGATTTTCTATTTCTGTCTGACAATGCCCCGGATTTACCTTTCCCCCTTTTAGGTATGATTCAATGTCGATCATATCAATCAGGTCATCCAATTCAGCGTCTAAATGTTTTGATAGCGTAAACTGGGGAATGGATTGCCCCATAAGATTCCTGACACATGCACCTTCACGATCATTCCACATAACAACGTGTAAACACACCGTATTATACGTTTCCTGTTTATCGTGCTGATGTCTCATCCAATCTGAAGCAAACACATGAATCTCGACGTCACCCTTTATAAGTCCCTTGCCCTCTAAGAGAATTTCTGCATGTTTGAAATCAGGCCCACCCTCAGAATTCCACCATCCGGGCGATAGCACTTCTAGCCGTGAGCCATCATCGGTAAAAAGTGTGCCTTTTTTGATATGCTGCCCAAACCAGATACACCGAACCAATTCTTCCTTAATCAGCTTCTCCGTGCCTTCCAGGACAAATAAGGGCAAACGGCCGTTTGCCCCTGCATCTTTTGCGTTGTTATAAAAGGAGGTTACAATCTGCTGATAGGTATGTGAAAAATACTTTGTGGGATAGCTGCTGAGGTTAATCATGGATATTATAGTGTTGATACGAAAATACCCCTCACCCGGACCCTCTCCCACAAGGGGCGAGGGAACTTTCTCTCCCTTGATGGGAAGAATTAAGGGAGGATAATATGTTTTTATGCTCTTTTGTGAGCCTTTGGCTCATGAGGATTCACCTTGTATTAGCTCAGATCACTGCAGAGATTATCAGCATGAATTTATTTATATCCCAGCTTATACATTTTCTTTTTATCTTTCCGCCATTTCTCCATAACCTTGACCCAGAGTTCCAGGTACACCTTTCTGCCTGT
>Ga0209520_10002120_pt1 | contig 11430 bp, 8 predicted proteins | sample Rifsed16ft1_FD_184009 | JGI IMG/M metagenome (GOLD analysis project Ga0209520, IMG submission 184009) | Soil microbial communities from Rifle, Colorado, USA - sediment 16ft 1 (version 2) | ecosystem: Environmental > Terrestrial > Deep subsurface > Rock core/Sediment | place: Rifle, Colorado...
AAAATACACACAATAAAGGAAGTTTTACTAGCTGATATTATTTTCATGTTTGATTCGTCTTTCTTGTTTAGCGAAATAACTTAAAAATCGAGAACAACCCGCCCTTTTCATCTACTTTAATGTCACCCTTGACATCTAATTTAACATCTCCTTTAACATCTACTTTATATCCGCTTTGCCGCAACATCTGGGCAGCCCCTTCGATTGCCTTTACTGCTGCGTCGGTAAGTTTTTCACCATTTTTTAATTTTTGGAGAAATGCAGTATTTCCCTTCCACCGTGCATAACCAGCGTCGCTCATCTGTAAAGCCACTTTCAGTTTCTGACCTTCCATAACGTTAATTGTTCTTTCCCAATCCATGAAACCCTCACGTGAGAGACGAATTTTACTGAGTCCGGGCGGTACTCTGAATGTGCCAGGAGCGGAACCAATAACCGTTCCATTAAATTCCACAGTAACATCCAGCATCTGTACTTCTAATTTGTTTTCACTTATTACTACCGTATTGTCTTTAGTCAATCGTACATCAGGGATGCTTACGGGGAGTTGTGCCAAATCCTGCATGCCGCAGGCAATGGTAATTTCAATAAGTTCCGGCTTTGAAGGCGGCGGGGCAATTCGCTTTTTACTTAAACTCTCGGCAATCTTAACAGAAGCCTCATCCAGCAGTTCATTGATCATGTCACTATCTTCTGTATGGCTACCTTCCGTAAACCGAGTAGTTTTGCTGACTTTGACGGTATCTGCAACCAAAGACCCACCTTGTACAGCTTCAAGTATCTTGTAACTTACGCGCAAATTATGAATGAGATTGACTGTTTTTACCCCATAACCTTCAAAGGCTTTTTTCTCTGTACCAAAAGAAGTTATGGAAGCGGCAATAATATAATCCGCTCCCATCATTTGCGCTAGCCGCAGAGCGGAGGTGTCGTTACTCAGACGTTGGTCCGCCTTTGTGCCGGACGATTTTGCATCAGAAATCTTTGTTTCTTCAATTTGGGAACTCTCAAAAGTATTAGCATCCAGTGCTGTCCCCATCAATTGCGCCATTATTTGAGCAACGTTATTATCACTCAAACTCTGGTCTAATTTTGTTTCTCCTGAGGCTTTTGCTTCTGCGGTGGAGTGACTCTTAAAAGCGTTTATCGCGTTAATCAGCACTTCTCGGCTGAGAGCGCTGGCCCCTTGTTCTGTTTTTTCCGTTACACGGCTTGTAATCAAATCCTCTAGGACAGACACTTTGTCCTTAAGAGAGTTAATCAGCACTTCTCGGCTAAGCACGCTGAACCCTTGTTCTGTTACACGGCTTGTAATCAAATCTTCTAGTACGGACACTTTATCATTGAAGGCATTTCCCGCTTTGTTCTCAATAAAAATAGCCGTCTTGCGTACAGGCTGATCGCCTGGCTCTGCTGCTGAAAGGGCATTTATAAAAAAAGTGGGGAGAATCGCCAATAAGAATGCGTATGCTTGCTTTACTAATAAATTATATAATTTTATACGTGACATGAACGCAAACATACCTAATATTATAGTTAGGAAAGTCGATATCTGCAATATTATGAAGCATATTAAACAAGGGGAATAGGCATGTCAATAGAATTTTTTGAAATTTAAAACATACATCAAATTTCACGATACATCAAAAACACTAAGCATTTATGGTTTACTTCCAGAATTGTAGGATTTGATTTATTACAGTAAATATATCAAATTCAAATCGTCAAGGCAATTTGCAGGAAAGACATTGCTGTTAAAATTATAATTGCCATCGGCGGCAAATTTTATTATTCTAGCTAAATATGAGAAAATACATCATTATTGGGATTCCGTGTCTTATCGCCATTATAGTAGCATCGATTTATTCTCTCGGCAACAAAGGCGCTATTCAATATAAAACAGCAAAAATTGATAAGGGCGCTATCAGTAAATACGTCACTGCGACAGGCACTATAAACCCTGTAAGAACGGTGCTAATCGGAAGTCAGGTCACAGGCCTCATCTCTCAGTTGTATGTTGATTTTAATTCTGTTGTCAAGGTGGGGCAAGTCGTGGCTCAAATCGACCCCGTCCCTTTCGAACATCAGGTCAAAAAGGCAGAAGCCGCCCTTGCCACTGCCGTAGCTTCTTTTGAGAAGGCAAAGGTAAATTCTAAAAATAACAGGAAAAATTATCTTCGATCAAGGGAATTATTTGCGAAAAAGGTAATCTCCATCAACGACCTTGATGCAGCACGAACAACGTACGAAGCCGGTTTAGCCGACGAAAAATTGGCAGAATCTCAGATTTTGCAAGCCAAAGCGGCCTTAGAGATTGCAAAAACAGACTTGAAACATACGGTCATTGTGTCCCCGTTAGACGGTATTGTAATTTCCAGAGACGTCGATGTCGGCCAAACCGTAGTGTCCAGCTTTCAAACCCCTACCCTGTTTCATATTGCCGAGGACCTGGTTCATATGCAGGTCAATACCAATGTAGATGAAGCCGATATCGGCATGGTTAAGGTAGGACAGGACGCAAAATTTACCGTAGACGCCTTTCCAGATGACGTTTTTGATGGTAAAGTTGTCGAAATCCGCATGTCCCCCATCATATTCCAAAATGTCGTAACATATAATACGATAATTAACGTTGATAACACGTCTCTTAAACTCAAACCCGGTATGACGGCAAACACTTCCATTTTGGCAGCCAAGGTCGAACACGCTTTGAGAGTGCCAAATTCCGCGCTCCGTTATACACCATCGGAAATGTTACAAAGCGAAGCGGACAAAAAAGCCATCACCGAGAGGAAATTTGCCAAAAAAAGCAGCTCGCATATCTGGATTTTAGACCGTGGACAACCGAAGCAGGTAGCTGTAAAGCTGGGAATAGGCGACGATACTTTTACTGAAATATTAGAAAGTGATGTAAAAGAAGGACAGGATGCCGTGATTGGGGAAACCGTTCCTACATCTGCTGCAAAGACGTCACAAAAAGTCCCCTGGGGCAGAACCCGGTATTAAATTATGCAAGACATAGTATCGCTGGAGACAGTTTACAAAATATACCAGATGGGAGATGTAAAGGTTACTGCCCTAAATGGGATTTCCATGACCATAAAAAAAGGAGAGTTTGTAGCCGTCATGGGAGCCTCCGGCTCAGGCAAGTCCACCTTAATGAATATACTCGGATGTCTCGACAGACCGTCAAAAGGAAAATACTATCTGGAGGGCGTAGACGTTTCTAAATTTTCAAAAAATGAATTAGCCGATATTCGCAATAAAAAACTGGGATTTGTGTTTCAGAGTTTTAATCTTTTAAGTCGAACCACCGTACTGGAAAATATTGAACTTCCTCTCATCTATAGTAAGAAATTATCCAGGATAGACAGAGACAGTATCAGTCAGATAATGGCAACTTTGGGTCTCAAAGAATTTCAAAAACATTATCCCAATCAATTATCGGGCGGACAGCAGCAGCGCGTTGCCATTGCGCGGGCTATCGTCAACAACCCCGCTTTACTCCTTGCTGACGAACCTACGGGAAACCTTGACAGCGTCACCAGCACGGAAGTCATGAACGCGCTTATCGACCTTAACCATAACAGGGGTATTACTATTGTGCTTGTCACCCATGAAGGCGATATTGCTAAATATGCCCGCAGGGTCGTAGTTCTCAGGGATGGTGAGGTATTGAGCGACGCCCCTTCCCAATCCCCTGTGTCCAGCAACTACCCGCCTTCTGCAACCTTCTTACACCACTAAGACACAGAGAAAAAACATAAAATTTGGCAAGTCTTTCTCTCTCAGCCGTTCTTTTCGGTATTGTTACAAAATCTCTTGCCTCACGTGTTCACATGATGGTATTCTTTTAACTTATGACGCCTTCGGCTGTAATATATAATTGACATTATTTCTTTGCATTAAGGAAAATATTTTAATGTAATGATATACCGAGACCAGGTTGAACGCTATGAGATTAAAAATACCTCTGTTTTAAAATTCTTTATAAAGAGGATACTCGCCTCTGCAACAAAACAGTTGTCTGTCAATACCATTTATAACGAATTAGTGGTTGTTGTAAAAAATTTTAGAGAACTTTTCTACTATGCCAGCGCTTTTTAAAATAGCCTTACGTGCAATTCTGAGGAACAAGATGCGCTCCTTACTGACAATACTCGGCATTGTCATCGGCGTAGGCGCAGTAATTACTATGGTAAGCATCGGGCAAGGCGCCAAGGGCATGGTTGAAAAACAACTTGAAAGTCTGGGCACAAACGTCCTCATTATTATCCCCATTAGCACAACACATACGGCAACCAGAGGAACTACGGGTACTATTACCCTAACGGCAGAAGACGCCTTTGCTATAGAAAAGGAATGCAGCGCCGTCAGTTATGTTTCACCCGGCATCAGAACAACCACCCAGGTTGTTTTTGGCAACCTGAACTGGACAACTTCTGTGTCCGGCGTAGGGGCTGACTATCATATTATACGGAACTGGCCAATGGAATCCGGAAGATTTATTAATCAACAGGATATAAATATCATAGCTAAGATTTGCGTACTGGGACAGACCGTTGTAACCAACTTATTTGGCACGTTAGACCCCATAGACAAGTGGATTCGGGTAAACAACGTACCCTTCAAGGTCATTGGGGTATTGAGCGCTAAGGGACAATCCCCCACCGGGCAGGACCAGGACGATGCGGTTCTTATGCCGTATACAACGGTTCAGAGAAAGATTATGGGGGTGACGTATATCGGTGTAACCCTCGCTTCTTCGGTCTCTGCAGAAGCACGATTTGAGGCAATCGAACAAATCACCTCCCTATTGAGACAACGCCACCGATTGAGACCCAATGAAGAAAACGATTTTACTGTCATCAGCCAGATCGAGTTTGCCTCAACCATCATGGAAACAAGCCGTACGATGACCGTTCTCCTCGGAAGCATTGCATCAGTGTCTTTAATTGTGGGCGGCATTGGCATCATGAATATCATGCTGGTCTCCACAACCGAAAGGACAAGGGAGATCGGCATACGGATGGCAGTCGGCGCCAAGGAAAAGGATATCCTTTTCCAGTTTCTGACGGAAGCGACGGTTTTAAGCTCCATTGGCGGGGTAGTTGGAGTAATTTTAGGCGTTGTCCTGTCAAAATTGATTTCTTATTACGGAGAGTGGCCTTCATTACTATCCCCGTTGTCCGTTGCCGTTGCCTTTCTCTTTTCGAATATGGTCGGCATCTTTTTTGGTTACTATCCGGCAAGGAAGGCATCAAGGCTCAATCCGATTGATGCTCTCAGGTATGAATAGAACATATGGGGGAAAAACCCTTCAAAAAGCCCGTATATCAGGCTGTTAGGTTATCTAAGACCGTACTGGCATAAGACTGTAATTATTCTCATACTCTCGGCACTCAGTGCATATATACCTCAATTCCAAGCAGATTTTACCCACTACACTTTGCAAGCATTTTTTTGTTTTTTTGTTAATGTTACTACCCGGGAAACTTCAAATCCTTTTTTTGTTGTTCATTAAAACAAATTGCAATTTGTCCATTAACTTCTCCTAATGTATATGGAGCGGTCACTACATAAAAAACAGTCTTGTTGAGACGAACCCTACTTTCGTAGTCGAGAAATTTATTTTTCAAGATAATGGGTCTTAAAAATTCTTTTAAAGCATCTATAATTGGTAATAAGAAATCGTGCTTCGGTAACTCCCTCAAGATTTAAAAGTAAATTTAAATCAGTCCTTTGAAACCAATGCGTCATTTGATTAATGCTTCGGTAGTCAATACAATGTGCATAAACTAAACTCAAAAGTTCGCCAGCAAATTCCCCTAAAATAGAAGGTAAGCTAATTTTATTAGCCAAATGATTTAATACTAACAATGAACCATAAACTTTCACATAAAGAACAATATGTTTCATATTATTTATAGTAAACGCACAAAATAAGTTGGTATAGAATCCTTTATTTTAAAAGGCAATTTGAAAATTTACATCCACTTATTAATTACGTTTACTATAGCTTGTTTAATTAGGTTGAGTTTTAAAAGACAAAACCCAACAACTTTTTTGTGCAACCGAGACGGTTGCACTACATTTAAATTAGGTTGCCTTTGGCAGCTACGCAATATTGCAAACAACCCCTCCCTTGATGCTTATCATCACCCACATTTTTTTAACCCCGTTATGGGATGACGATAATAGGCAGGCAATAAATTGCCTGCCTATTATCAATAGCCCTCATGGGCTGAAGATGTGGGTAATGATAAGCCCTTGATGGGAGGGGTTAGGAGAGGGTGGTCAACCTTTTTTCTTCGCCCCCACCTGTACTCCCCCGTCAAGGGGGAGGAACTAATTGTTTGAAATTTCAAAATCTCCAGTTAACTAGATTGTATAGGAATTTTCATTTTATTTATGCGGGCTACACGGTGTACAGCATAGAGAATCCCCCTTAGACTTCGTCGTGAGCGCTCAGTCGAACGAAAAGGGGGCTAGGGGGTTGTAAACTTGTCCTCGTGAAAACTGGGAATAACCCCGGAAAAAACATAACCCCCTGAATCCTCCTTTATTAAGGGGGACTGCGAAGGCCTAATTAAAAACGCCGTCCTCCACCGCCACCTTGTCTACCTCCACCCCGGCGTCCTTCCGGGCGAGGGCGCGCTTCATTGACATTGAGCGCTCGTCCCTTTAACATTTTGCCATTCAGACCGTCGATTGCAGCCAGGGCTTCGGCTTTGGCTTGCATCTCTACGAATCCGAATCCTTTTGATTCACGGCTGAACATATCTTTTATGATAGTTACGGATTTAACCTGTCCAAATGCCTCAAAAGCCTTTTGTAAATCCTCTTCGGTTGTATCGCGCGATAAATTGCCTACGAATATATTCATTCTGTCCTCCTTAACTGATTTTCGTCTAACTCGTTCATATCCAAACCAAGTTTGGAAATACCTTTCTCTTGCGGAACTATCCCCTTGCCTCCCTTTGTTGATTTGTGTTTAAGTTGTCCAGCTAACCTACGATTTTTCCTATATCCTTTTTATTTTTAGTAGGGGCAGGTTTGAAACCTGCCCCTACAATATTCATGGTTACCATGCATGCACCTCCCGTACCCTCTCTATCGCCTTTACGGGACATTCCTCAGCACAGATCATGCATCCCTTGCAGTTATCGTAGTCAGTATAGGGGAAGCCATCTTCTTTCACAGCAATGCAGCCATCGGGACACCTGGCAACGCAGGTCATACATTTAGTGCAGATATCGTAATTCCAGACAGGCTTATATACCCGCCAGTTACCGGTCTTTCGTGAAGGAGTATTCCCTGTCGTATTTATGGCAGGACTGGAAATCACGGCAGTTTCGAATGGTACATCGACAACAGGACTTCCTTTGTGAACAACTTCTGTTGTCTTTATTTCTATCGGCTGTATGGCATGAAAACAATAGCGTGCTGCCTCTATGTTTTTTAATACAAGCCCCCTATCCGGTATGATTTCTGATGCCTCTTTCTCAACGGCTTTTCTTAATGCATCCTCACCAAAACCCGCAATCCTCGAGGCAACGCCACCAGCTAAAGTGCTCAGGACTGGCAATCCCAGCATTTCTAATCCAATCTTTGTTATGTCTAAGGTGATGGTCTGTGCTGTAACTTTGTATTTCGACTTTGCCTCGACTGGCCTATGCGTAGTATTTATGAAAACAACGCCACCCTCTTTTAATCCTAATAGGGGGTGTGCAAGAGGATCATCAAGGAGGGTTTCGTCCATCACGATCACAATGTCCGGCTCTGCTATTACCCCTCGTTCAAGGATAGGTTCTTTGGAAATGCGTGTGAATGCGGCTATCGGAGCGCCCCTTCGTTCGGCGCCATATAGTGGAAAGTCCTGGGCGTAGTACCTTTCATAAAAGGCGGCAGTCCCGAGTACCCTGCTTGCAACCTTTGCCCCATGACCGCCCCTGCCGTGGAATCTCAACCTGAGCAATTAAGCCCCCTGTTCTTGAATACAGCCTGAGTTGGAATAATCCTGTAGTAACTGTTTGAAATTCTTACACGTCAAATTAGGTAGCCACAGGCTTTAGCCTGTGTAAAATGGCGCAACCTGAAGGTTGCGGCTACCATATAATAATACCGAAGTACTTCAATTACTATAATTATTTGCTTATTATACTACAATCGATAATTGGCAAGCAAGCACCTGTTTTTTATGCCGGAAATTAAATTAGACCTTCGGTAGCGACTTTTTCCCATGCACTGCTTGTTCCCAAGCTTTGCTTGGGAACATACTTGTCAGTGAAACTCTGTTTCACGCAAAGCAAAAGCTTTGCAGGAAACTGCGTTCCCAAACGGATACTGAAACGAGTTCAGCACAAGGTTTGGGAACGAGCCAAACAAAAAAGGGTACCGATGTATTCGCTTCGCCTGCCTGTGTGTGTCCGCACGCAGACAGGCTTAACCCATCCTTCAAAGCTCCTAATTTTCCCCTCCTGTGGAGCTTACTGTTGGACAATTTTTTGCTGGACAAAATCAGCTATAATCAAAACATTAGGTGGCTATTGATTTAACTCCCCAAGCCCTATAAAATACCGTCATGGCGCAAAAAAGCCTATGGGTTTGGGCTATTTTTCTTATTTCTATGTGTGAAACCATTACCTTTGGTGAGTTAAATCAATAGCCACCTACAATTTTGGTAGAATCAGCCGTCCCTCCGGGACTTGGATTCTCTTCCATTTTCCAACAGGCAATAAATTGCCTGCCTATTATCGCCATCCCCTAACGGGGCTAAAAAGATGTGGGTAATGATAAGCTTTCCAAAGGGGGAATGCAAAAACACATCATATATTTTTCCAAAAGCGCTTCAAAAAGTGCATATAATTTGACTTAGCGCCATACTTTTGTTAAAATTTTTTCTTTATATAAACAGACGGCAGAATAAGGATTAATAAAATTGGGTAACTATGCTATTGGTATTGACCTGGGTGGTACGAACCTGAAGGCGGGTCTTGTCGACAGGGACGGAAAAATCCACCATCGGCTTTCCATAAAAACAGAAAACAACGCCGACCCGCAGACAATATCTAATCAAATATTTGAACTGATAGTAAAAGTAGGGGCAGGTTTAAAACCTGCCCCTACCAATATAATAGGCGTCGGGTTGGGCTCTCCTGGTCTTGTTGACAAAAAAGGCGAAACGATTTTATTTTCGCCCAATCTGCCTCTATGGCGGAATATGCCTATCAAACGCATGGTATCAGAAAGGTTTTCAGTACCCTGTGTGCTGGAAAACGATGCCAATGCCGCCGCATGGGGTGAGAAATGGGTGGGGGCAGGAAAGGAAGCAGACTCCCTGGTAATGCTCACCATTGGCACAGGAATCGGCGGGGGCATTGTTATCAACAAGAAGCTCTGGCGCGGCGTCAATAACGTAGCTGCGGAGATTGGCCACATGGTAATCCAGATGGATGGGCCGAAATGCAGTTGCGGCAATTACGGATGCATCGAGGCATACGCCTCGGCTACGGCCATGGTACGGCGTTTTAAAGAGTTGTTAAAGAGCGGCGTATCGTCGTCTATAAAAGATGCTGGCAGCGTCACGGCAAAGATGATCAACGACGCGGCATTACAGGGCGACAAGGTATCATTGGACATTATTAAGGAGACCGGGCAGTACCTTGGTGTCGCCCTCGTAAATATTATGCATGTATTAAACCCGGAAGTAATCGTATTGACAGGTGGAATGATAGGCTCTGGAGATTTATTGATGAACCCTATCAAACAGGTAATCAAGGAAAAGGCCTTTGAGGCATCAGCCAAAGAAACGAAAATAGTATTTTCACAGCTTGGAAATGATGCGGGGATTATAGGAGCAGCAGGATGTCTACTGAAAGCATTAGAAATTTCTGTATAATTGCACATATTGACCACGGGAAATCAACCCTGGCGGATCGTCTGCTGGAAAAGACGAATACGATTACGTCCAGAGAATTTCGTAACCAGATGCTCGATGATATGGATCTGGAACGTGAACGCGGAATTACCATCAAGGCCAGTGCGGTTGCATTAATACTCGAGCGGGATGGCAAGAAATACAATCTTAACCTGATTGATACACCAGGACATGTAGACTTCAGTTATGAAGTATCCAGGAGTCTTGGCGCATGCGAAGGGGCGCTCTTGCTGGTGGATGCCTCCCAGGGCGTTGAGGCGCAGACGGTCGCCAATGCCTATCTTGCCATGGAGCATAATCTGACAATTATCCCAGTCATCAGCAAGATAGACCTGCCGAACTCCCGTCCCGATGACGTGCTTAACGAAATGGAAAAGACCTTAGGTATTGTTCCCGAAGAGGCATTAATGGTCAGCGCAAAGACAGGAAAAGGTATTGACGAAATCTTTGACGCAGTTATCAAGCGCATCCCGCCGCCGAAAGGCAACCCAAATGCACCATTACGTTCCCTGATCTTTGATTCGGTTTATGATGAGTATCGCGGCGTTATCGTTTATCTGCGTATCTTCGACGGGTCCGTTAAGGTGGGCGATGAGATATACATGATGAAGACAAACAGTTCTTTCAAGGTGGAAGAAGTAGGCGTCTTCAAGCCCAAGATGGTAGTAAAAGACCGCCTTTCCGCGGGAGAAGTAGGCTACTGCATCGCCAATATCAAATCCCTTCATGATGTCAAAGTGGGAGATACGGTTACTCATAACAGGGATAGGGCGGCTGAGGCGCTGCCTGGTTATCGTCCACCCATGCCTATGGTTTACTGTGGAATTTACCCGACAAACAATTCTGACTTTCACCTGCTTCGTGATGCGCTGGAACGACTGAGCCTGAACGATTCGTCATTTACCTTTGAGCCGGAGACCTCACAGGCGCTTGGGTTTGGGTTCCGTTGCGGATTCCTTGGTCTCTTGCATATGGAGATCGTCCAGGAACGACTGGAACGCGAGAGCAACATCAACATTGTGCAGACCGCCCCCAACGTAACCTATGAGATAGTAAAAACGAATAAAGAGGTAATCAAGGTCGATAACCCGGAAAAGGTGCCGCCTGTAAATGAAATCGAGGAGTTTCGCGAACCGGTGGTACGCGCCAGCCTTATCCTACCTACTGAGTATTTGGGAGCAATTATGCAACTCGCCGAAGGACGGAGGGGAAGATACAAGAGTACTGAATATCTCAGTGAAAAGCGAGCGATCCTTATCTACGAACTGCCTCTGGCCGAGATTATCTTTGATTTCTTTGACAAGATGAAATCCGCTACGAGGGGTTATGGCACACTGGACTATGATTTTATTGGATATGAGGCTTCAGACCTTATAAAATTGGATATCCTTGTAGGAGGGAAGCGTGTAGACGCCCTTTCGACGATAGCTCACAGGAAAGATGTTGAAGTTAAGGGCAGAAAATTGGTAAAAAAGCTTAAGAACGAAATC
>Ga0209520_10002123_pt1 | contig 11422 bp, 9 predicted proteins | sample Rifsed16ft1_FD_184009 | JGI IMG/M metagenome (GOLD analysis project Ga0209520, IMG submission 184009) | Soil microbial communities from Rifle, Colorado, USA - sediment 16ft 1 (version 2) | ecosystem: Environmental > Terrestrial > Deep subsurface > Rock core/Sediment | place: Rifle, Colorado...
TGGCTGAGGCGCGGGAGGTCCTGCGCGAGGCCGGTCTGGCGCCGGAGGTGACGGTGCTCCGGGCGTGGGATCCGGCCGGAGGGCTCGCGCGCGCGCTCGAGCCGCGGGAGCTGGTGCTCATCGGCGCGCCGAGCGCCGACCCGGTGGCGACGTTGCTCGGGGAGACGGTTCCGGGCGCGCTGGTCGCGCGCGGCAGCAATCCGGTACTCATGGTGCGCGACGTCCCGCCGCGGAGCGGCCGGCGCATCGAGCGGTTCTTCTTCGGTAAACGGTAGGGAGCCATGCAACAGCCAACACCACAGCCTCTCGGTGAGCTCGCCCGCCAGTTCTGGGGGTTCCTTCCGTCCTTCGCGGCCGGGATCTTTGTCCTCCTCCTCGGGGTCGCCGCCGGCTGGGTGGTCAAGCGCGCGCTGGTGCGGCTGCTGCTGTGGCTGCGGCTCGACCGCCTCGCCGGCCGTACCGGCTGGCGCATTGCCCTGGGCAAAGGCGACGTGCGGGCGGCGCTGTACAACCTCGTCGGCAACGTGGCGCTGCTGCTGGTGGTCCTGCTGTTCGCCGACGACGCGCTGTCGCGGTGGGGCCTGACCGCCCCTGCGCGGCTGGTGGCCGCGGGGCTCGTCTACCTCCCCAACCTCGCGCTGGTCGCGCTGATCGTCGTGGTCGGCGTGGTCATCGCCAACGCGCTCGGGAGCCGTATCGAGGCGACGCTCGCGGAGGAGGAGTTCGCCCACGCGCGGCTGCTGGCGCGCGCCTTTAAGGGCGCGTTGCTCGCCGTCGTGGCGGCGCTGGCGCTCTGGCAGCTGCAGTTCGCGCGGGAGATCGTGCTGGGCGGGTTCCTCATCACGTTCGGCACGCTGGGGGTGGCCTTCGCGCTGGCCGTCGGCCTCGGCTCGGCGAAGGCGATCCAGCGGGGCTGGGACGCGCTGTTCGAGAAGAAGGACCGGCAGCGGTGAGAGCGCGTCCACCCAATCCCTGGAGCCTTGAGCCGTGAGGGGCCTCACCCGGTGGTTCGAGAACGCCTTCGGCCTCAACGCGGGGATCCACGAGAACATCCTCGAGTCGCTGCTCCTTATCGCCGTCCTGGTCCTGGCCCGTATTGCCGTTCTCGGCATCATCTGGCGCCGCTTCCCTGACGTGCGCGTTCGCTACACGTGGCGCAAGACCACCACTTACGTCGCGGTCGGCCTCGGCCTCGTGGGCCGCATCTGGTTCGCAGGGGTCAGCTCTGTGGCCACGTTCCTCGGCCTGCTGTCGGCCGGCCTGGCGATCGCCCTGAAGGACCTGGTGGCAAACCTCGCGGGCTGGGCGTTCATCGTGTGGCGGCGACCGTTCAGGTCGGTGACCGGATCGAGATCGCCCAGCACGCGGGGGACGTAATCGACGTCCGGATTTTCCAGTTCACGCTGCTGGAGATCGGCAACTGGGTGGACGCCGACCAGAGCACCGGCCGCATGATCCACGTGCCCAACGGCCGGGTCCTGAGCGACGTGGTGGCCAACTACAACAGGGGCTTCCAGTACATCTGGAACGAGGTCGCGGTGCTGGTCACGTTCGAGAGCAACTGGCGTGAGGCCAAAGCGATCCTCGAGCGGATCGCGACGCAGCACGCCGCCAGCGTGACCGGCGAGGCCGCGCGCCAGATCGAGGAGGCATCGAGGCAGTTCATGATCGTGTACAACAAGCTGACGCCGACCGTGTACACGAGCGTCCGCGACAGCGGCGTCCTGCTGACGGTCCGCTACCTGTGCGACCCGCGACAGCGCCGGACAACGACCGAGGCCATCTGGGAGGACATTCTGACCGGGTTCGCGCAGCGGCCCGACATCGACTTCGCCTACCCGACGACGCGGTTCTACGAAAACACTACCGAAGGGAGGCGAGCCGCACTTGGGTGACGGCTTCAGGACGTGGCTCTTCGATCCCTGGTCGGCCGTCTCATCGGGGTCGGGCTCGGTATCCTGCTGGTCGTGGTCGTCGCTGATGGAATGCGGCCAGTGGGTGGACGGCGATCTGTACAACGGCCGGATCGTGCGCGTCGCCAACAGCTCCGTATTCAAGGAGCCGGTGTTCAACTATTCCGGCGACTTTCCGTTCCTGTGGGATGAGATCAAGGTGCCGATCAAGCACGGCGGGGACCACCGGAGGGCCCGCCAAGCGCCGAGGTCCGACGGTTGCTGTACACCATGTGGCGGCGTCCCTACCGCGTGTCGAGGCCGCTCTTGCGACCGGCGTTCCAGTGCATGCTCCGGGCGCTGGCCGGACGCCGCCGCATCGGGCAGCGTCCCCTCCCTTCGGGAGGCCCGACCGCGCCCCGCGCCGTCGCTTGATGCGCCCCCGCGCCGCGGCGTGGATCGCCGGCGCGGATTCCTGAAACACCAAGGAGGACATCCATGGCGCTGAATTCTGCGACGCTGATCTCCACCGCGCTGCCCGCCGCGTTGGCGCTCCTCGGTCTGGGCACGGGGCTCGTGATCCGCCGCACCGTGTTCGTCCGGCTGGCCCGGGCCGCCGCGGCGACGCGCTCACCGGTGGACGACATCGTGGTGGCGGCCCTGCGAGGCCCGGTGGTGCTGTGGTGCACGATGGTGGGCCTGTACGTCGCGACGGAGCTCATCACGGTGCCCGCGGGCATCGCTCGACTGCTTCAGCGCACCCTCTTGGTGCTGGTAATACTCTCAGTGAGTTGGGCATTCGCCCGGCTGGCAGGGGCGCTCGTGGAGCACGCCGCCACTGCCGCGGAAGGACGATTCCCCTCCGCCACCCTGCTGATCCACCTCGCCCGCCTCGGCGTGCTGGGCATCGGCCTGCTCATCTTGCTCCAGACGCTGGGCGTGTCGGTCACGCCCCTGCTCACGGCGCTCGGGGTCGGTGGCCTCGCGGTCGGCCTGGCCCTGCAGGACACCCTGGCCAACCTCTTCGCCGGCGTCCACATTCTGACCTCCCGCCAGGTCCGCCCGGGCGACTTCGTGCAGCTCAGCACCGGTGAGGAGGGGTACGTGCAAGACGTGACGTGGCGGTACACCACCGTCCGCCAGCTGCCGAACAATTTGACGATCGTGCCCAACGCCAAGCTCGCCTCCGCCGTCGTCACCAATTACTACCTGCCGGAGCGGGAGCTAGCGGTCCTCGTGCCCGTCGGCGTGAGTTACGACAGCGATCTCACGCGGGTCGAGGAGATCACGATGAGCGTCGGCCGCGAGGTGATGCGGGAGGTCCCGGGCGGCGTGCCGGAGTTCGCACCGTTCATCCGGTACAATGCCTTCGGCGACTCCAGCATCAACTTCACGGTGATCCTGCGCGGGCAGGAAGTGGTGGACCAGCACCTCATCCGACACGAGTTCATCAAACGCCTGCACCGCCGCTACCGGGAAGAAGGAATCGAGATCCCGTTCCCCATCCGGACCGTGCACCTGCGCCCCAGCACCGTCCCGGCTCCTGGAGCATAAGGAGGCGATCTGATACCGGCCGAGAGCGGCATCCCCCCGGAGCTCGACTACGTCGTCCTGCTGTTCGCCCTGTTCGTGCTCCCCCGAGTGCTCCAGCGTTACCGGTTGCCCTCCGCCATCACCAGCGTGGCGCTCGGCGTGGCCGCTGGCCTCGGCCTCGGGCTGTTTCTCCAGGACCGCACCGTGGGACTGCTCGCGGTCCTTGGCATCGTATCCCTGTTCCTGTTCGCCGGCCTCGAGGTGGATTTCAGCGAGCTCGGTCGAGAAGCTCGGGTCCTGGTCCAGCACCTCGCCCTCGGCGTCGCCGCCCTGCTCGGCATGGCGATGGCCATCCAACCGATCCTCGGGCTCGCCTGGCGCCCGGCCATGCTGGTCGCCCTGGCCCTGTTGACGCCCTCCACCGGGTTCATCCTCGATTCGCTGGCGTCGCTCCACCTGACCCAGACAGATCGATTCTGGATCAAATCCAAGGTCGTGGCGACCGAACTGGTCGCCCTCGCCGTCCTGTTCGCGACCCTGCAGTCCGCCACCCTGCGGGGCCTTGCCGGCTCGACCCTGGTCCTCGCGGCGATGGTGGTGTTCCTTCCCATGGCATTCCGGGTCTTTGCCCTGCGCATCGCGCCCTACGCACCCAAGTCCGAGTTCGCCTTCCTGCTGATGCTGGCCATCCTGTGCGCCTTCCTGACTCGGCGCCTTGGGCTCTACTACCTGGTTGGCGCCTTCATCGTAGGGATTGCTGCCCAACGCTTCCAGGAGCGCCTCCCGGCGCTGGCGTCTCAGCAGATGCTGCACGCGGTCGAGGTGTTCGCCTCGTTCTTCATCCCGTTTTATTTCTTCAACGCGGGGCTCCACTTGCGTCGGGACGATTTCGGCGCCAGCGCCCTCCGGATGGGTGGCGCCTTCCTCCTCGCCGCCATCCCGCTGCGGATCGCGCTGGTGGCGATCCATCGGCGGCTGGCACTCAAGGAGGCGTTCCCCAACGGCGTGCGGATCGGCGTCGCCATGCTGCCGACCCTCGTCTTCACGCTGGTCATCGCCGAGATCTTGCGGGACCAGTTCACGGTTCAACGGTCGATCTTCGGCGGGCTGATCATCTACACGCTGGCCAATACGCTGATCCCGGGCCTGGCTCTGCGGCTGCCGCCGCCGGAGTTCCACGTCCGGCACGCTTCCGAGCTCGAAGCGCCGCGGGCCGAGTACCAAGACCGCTCTTGAGGGCCGGACCCGCGTACGCCACCCAAGGGCCTTTCTCCAAGGCGGGATTGGCGCGAGGCGACCGGCGAGCGCCGCAGAAGGCCGAGTTGACCTAGCCGCCGTACAGACTAACCCCCCTGGGCGCTTGACCCCCCGCGCCTGCGGGGTGTATAGTTATACGGCTCGCTGCATATATCCCGATTCTCGCTGGAGCGCCTGCCCATGGGTCAGCTGGTCGTGCTCGCCTATTCCGGAGGCCTGGACACCTCCGCCATCGTCCCGTGGCTCAAAGAACACTACGACGCCCGCGTGCTGTGCTACGCGGCGGACGTCGGGCAGGGGGACGGTGAGCTCGCGGGGCTGGAAGCCAAGGCGGTGCGGTCGGGCGCCATCGGGTGCGTGGTGGACGACCTGCGCGAACGCTTCGTCACCGACTTCGTGTTCCCCACGCTCAAAGCCGGCGCGGTGTACGCCCGGACCTATCTCCTGGGGACCTCCATGGCACGGCCGGTGATCGCGGCCGGGCAAGTGGCGGCCGCCAGGGACGCGGGCGCCACGGCGCTGGCGCACGGGTGCACCGGCAAGGGGAACGATCAGGTGCGCTTCGAGCTGACCTACGCCGCCCTGGCGCCGGAACTCGAGGTGATTGCGCCCTGGCGGGAATGGTCGTTCCGCGGCCGCGAGGACCTGATCGCCTACCTCAAGTCGAAGAACATCCCGGTCCAGGCGAGCGCGGAGAAGCCCTACAGCCGCGACCGGAACCTGTGGCACCTGTCCCACGAGGGGGGCATCCTGGAAGATCCGGCCGCCGAGCCGCCCAAGGACCTGTTCCTGCTCACCCGGGACCCGGCCGATGCGCCCGATTCACCGGAAGAGCTGGCCATCGGGTTCGAGGAAGGGACTCCGGTCTCGGTGGACGGCGTACCGCTGGGGCCGGTCGAGCTGGTGGCGCGGCTCAACGACGTCGCGGGTGTCCACGGCGTGGGCCGGGCGGACGTGGTCGAAGATCGACTGGTCGGTATGAAGTCGCGCGGCGTCTACGAGACCCCGGGCGGCACCGTGCTGCGCGCGGCGCATCGGGAGCTGGAGCAATTGGTGCTGGACCGCCGAACCTTAAGCCTCAAGGACCGGCTGGCGGCCACCTACGCGGACTTGGTCTACGAAGGCCGGTGGTGGAGCATGGAGCGCGAAGCCCTTGATGCCTTCGTCAACGAAACGCAGCGCCGGGCAACCGGGACGGTCCGCGTGCGACTCTACAAGGGAACCGTGACGATCCTGGGGCGCGAGAGCCCGTTCTCACTGTACTCGGAGGCGTACGCCACCTTCGCGGCGGACGACACCTACCGGCAGGCTGACGCCGCGGGCTTCATCCGACTGTTCGGACTCCCCATCCGCATCGGGGCGCAGGTCAAGGCCCGGACCGACGCGGAAGTCCCGGCAGGCTGATGCACCAGATGTGGGGCGGCCGGTTCACCGGCAGCCCCGAAGAGTCTTTCGCCGAGCTCAACCGCAGCCTGCCGGTGGACCACCGGCTGTGGCCCCATGACATCCGCGGCAGCAAGGCGTGGGTACGCGCCCTGGCCCACGCCGGGATCCTGACGCCGGGCGAGCAGCAGACCCTGCGCGATGGCCTGGACCGGGTCGCCCGCCGCCTGGCCGACGGCGCCGGCGTCGGTGCTCCCGACGAGGACGTCCACACGCTGGTCGAGCGGCTGCTGTATCAGGAGATCGGCGACCTGGCCGGCAAGCTGCACACCGGGCGTTCGCGCAACGATCAGGTCGCCACCGACCTCCGGCTCTGGTGCCTTGCCGCGCTCGAGCAGGTGGATCGGGAGCTCGCGGCACTGGGCGCCGCCCTGGTGGCCCAGGCGGAGAAGGGTGTGGATCTGATCCTGCCCGGCTACACCCACGGCCAGCAGGCCCAGCCGGTGCGCTGGGCCTACGTGCTGCTGGCCCACGCGTGGCCGCTGGTGCGGGATCGCGAACGCCTGGCCGACGCAGCCCGGCGAGTGGCGGTCCTTCCACTGGGGTCCGGTGCGCTGGCTGGGTCGGGTGTGCCGGTGAACCGCGATCTGCTCCGGGAAGAGCTGGGCTTCCGCGCCGTCTCGCCCAACGCCCTCGACGCGACGGGCGAGCGGGACTTCGTGGTGGAGATGGTGTTCGTGCTCGCGCTCCTCCTGACGCACGTCTCCCGGTTGGCGGGCGAGTTGGTGACCTACAGCTTCACTGAGTTCGGATTCGTCCGCTTGGCCGACGGCTATTGCACCGGCTCCAGCCTGATGCCGCAGAAGCGGAACCCCGACGTCTTCGAGCTGGCGCGGGTCAAGGTCGCGCGAACCCTGGGAGACCTGGTCGGCCTGTTGACCGCGCTCAAGGGGTTGCCTGCGGGGTACAGCAAAGACTTGCAGGAGGACAAGACCTTTCTGTTCGACGCGGTGGACACGGTGCTGCTCACGCTGCCAGCCGTCAGTGGCGCGGTGGCGACCATGGAGCCGGTGGCGGAACGCATGAACGCCGCCCTTCAGCGGGGCATGCTGGCGACCGACCTGGCGGACGGCCTGGTCGCCCAGGGCGTGCCGTTTCGCGAGGCTCACGGCCTGGTGGGGCGGCTGGTGCAGGAGGCCGAGCATCGCCGCGTGGACCTGGCCGCCGTGCCGCCGGAAGCGGCGCGGGCTATCCACGGGTCGTTGCCGGCGTTGCTCGCCTCCCTGGGCTCCTTTGCGGAGTCGGTGGAGCGCCGCGCTACGCCAGGTGGATCGGCCCGGGCCTCGGTCCTGGCCCAACTCACCGAGTTGCAGGCCGTGTTCCTGCCCAGCGCTTGACGCCGAACGCTCGCCATTGCAAGACGTTATACCGTGGCGTAGAATTCGTGACCTATGCGGTGCCTCGCGCTGAACGCGTCCTTCGAGCCGCTGACCATGGTCCCGGTGCGCCGGGCCCTGCGTCTGATCATCGACGGCAAGGCGGAGATCGTCGAAACCGACGGCGACGGCGTGGTGCGCAGCATCAGCGTCTCGGTCCCGCGCCCCGCGGTGATCCGGCTGGTTCGGTTCATCCACGTGCCGCGCAAGTTCCGGCGGCAGGTCACCAACACCTTCTTGTTCGCGCGCGACGGCTACAGCTGCCAGTTCTGCGGCCGGCGTCAGAGCGAACTCCGGTTCCGGGAGTGCCTGACCCGGGATCACCTGCTCCCCCTGTCGCGCGGCGGCACCAACGAATGGGCCAACGTCATCACCGCCTGCTCCTCCTGCAACACCAGAAAGGGCAATCGGTTGCCGGAAGAGTGCGGGATGGAGCCGCTGCGTCTGCCTCACGAGCCCCATTTCGTACACTTGGCGTGGGCCGTGCGCCGGCTGACGCCGGTCCAGGCGAAGTACATCCGGCTGTTCTACGGCGAAGAGACGCTGAGGGAGTTGCGCGCGCTCTGAAACCTCACCCGACCCACCTCTGGTTCAAGCCCAAGAAGCGTCAAACTCGTTGTTCGCTTGATTATCAAGGTATTGGGTGAATAAGACCGGTCGCGAGCGTTGTACCAGGAATGGCCGGCTGTTAAGCTTCAAGGCTAGCATGGAGAGCTTCCACCTGGCGACGCTGGTCGCGCGGCGAGCCGCGGCCGATCCAGACCGCGAGTGCCTCGTCGCAGGCGCGCGGCGGCTGAGCTACGCCCAGGTGGACGCGGACGCCCGCGCCCTGGCCAAGGCCCTTGCCGCCCGGGGCGTCGGCGCCGGCGACCGGGTGGCGATCGAGCTGCCCAACTGCCCCGAGTGGGCTACCACCTGTCTCGCGGCGGCGAGACTCGGCGCGGTGCTGGTGCCGGTCAATCCCTCGCTGGGGTACCACGAACTCAAATACCAGCTGCGTCACGCGGAGGCCCGCGCTCTCGTCGCGGGGGAATCCGTCTGCGGCGTGGACCACCGCGAGCTGTGCGAGGACGCGGGGCGGGAGCTGCCGGACCTTCGGTTCTTGGGTGTGGTGGGGTCGGACGACCTGTGGTGGGACGACCGCATCCTCCAGTTTGCGCTGCTGGTTGAGCGCGGCCGCTCGTTGCCGGACCCGGCCTGGCACGCTCGCGATGACGATCCGCTCGCGATCCTCTATACGTCGGGAACGTTGGGCAAGCCCAAAGGCGTGGTCCTGACGCACCGGAACCTGGGGTTCGCCGCGCAGCGGGTGGCCGAGGTGCTCGGGCTGACCAGCGCGGATCGGGTCTTGGGGGCGGTGCCGCAGTTCACCGTGTTCGGCATGCAGGTGGTGATCAGCACCCTGATCAGCGGTGCGACTCTGGTGCTGGAGCCGGCGTTCGCGCCGGCTGAAACCCTGCGGCTGATCGAGCGCGAGCGGGTGACCGCGTGCCACGGGGTCCCCACCATGTTCCAGCTCCTCATGCGGGACGCGTCGTTCGGGAGCCGGAACCTCAACACCGTGCGGACCGGCATCATCGCGGGGAGCCCGGTCTCTCCCGAGCTGGTGCGGCAGATCCGCCGGTGGAACGACGTCCAGATCGCCTACGGGCTCACGGAGACGGGGCCCACCGTGACGATCACGCGCCCGGCGGACTCGCCGGAACGGCGCGAGCGCACGGTCGGTCGCCCCATCCCCGGCGTCGAAGTGCGGGTGGTGGACGTGAAGAGCGACGAGCTCCATGGGTTGGGGCTCGCGGGCGAGCTGGCGGTGAAGGGTCCCAACGTCATGGCGGGGTACCACCGCATGCCGTCGGAGACCAAACGGTCGTTCACCGACGACGGGTACTTCCTCACGGGAGACCTGGCCGCCCTCGACGATGAGGGCTACGTGACGATCGTGGGCCGGCGCCAGGAGATGATCATCCGCGGCGGCCAGAAGATCTTTCCCCGCGGTCTGGAGGATCTCCTCCGGACGCACCCGGCGGTGGACGACGCCTGCGTGGTCGGCATCCCCCAGGAAGTGCTGGGCGAGCTGGTCTGCGCCTGCGTCGTCCCTGTCGAGGGCGCCATCGTCACGGGCGAGGAACTCAAGGAGTTCTGCCGTGAGCAGGTGGCCGACGACAAGACACCGGACCTGGTCCGCTTCTTCGACACTTTCCCGATGACCGGGAGCGGGAAAGTGAAACGCAAGGAGCTGGCGCAGGTCGTCGAACTGGAATTGAGCCCTACATGAAGGACATCACACCTCTGCGGCCGCCGCGTGCCGTCCATGGTGAGCCCCCGGCTCACGCCCCCAACGCGGCCTTGATGATCGACTTCGACAACGTCACGCTGGCGATCCGGTCGGACCTGTCCGCCCAGCTTCGCAAGCTTCTGGGCTCGGACATCTTCAAGGGCAAGGTGTCGGTGCAGCGGGCCTACGCCGATTGGCGGCGCTACCCGCAGTATATCGTGCCGCTGTCCGAAGCGTCCATTGACCTCATTTTCGCGCCCGCCTTCGGGTCCAACAAGAAGAACGCGACGGACATCCGGCTGGCCATTGACGCGCTGGAGCTGGTCTTCATCCGGCCGGAGATCGGCACGTTCATTCTGCTGTCGGGCGACAGCGATTTCTCGAGTCTGGTCCTGAAGCTCAAGGAGTACGGCAAGTTCGTGATCGGGGTCGGCCTCCGGGAGTCGTCCAGCGACCTCCTGGTGCAGAATTGCGACGAGTACTACAGCTACAGCGAGCTCACCGGCCTCACCAAACAGACGGACGCCGAGTACCCGCACAAGGATCCCTGGGAGCTGGTGGTCGAGGCGGTGACCCAGATGAAGTCGGAAGGTGACGTCATGCGGTCGGACCGGCTGAAGCAGGTCATGCAGCAGCTGGACCCGTCGTTCAACGAGAAGGAATCCGGCTTCAGCCGGTTCAGCAAGTTCGTGGCGGAAGCGGGCCAGCGCGGCCTGCTCCGGCTCACCAAGCAGGAAGCCGGCCAGTACCAGATCGATCTGGGGTCGAACGCCAACGTGCCGCCGGCGGTCGAGGCGGAGTTGGCGCGGCGACCGGCCACGCAGCCGCGCCAGCGGCCCCCAAGGGTGCGGGAGCGGGCCGCCGGCGCGGGCGGCGCTCTGACCCTGGCCGCCGCGTTCCATTTGCTCAGGGAAACGCTCGCGACCATGGGCGCGCTCGAGAGCGAGATGGAGGCGGAACGGGTTCGCGACGGCATGATCGAGCGGTTGGGAGCGGACCGCGACCCGGTGTTCGAGCGGGCGCGGTTCCAGCGGCTGCTGCGCCAGGCCCACGACGCCAACCTGATCGAACTCACCAAGGGTGAGGATGGCAAGTACTTCCTCAAGCTCAACCCGGAGGCTCTGGTGGAAGACCGGGTCGAGCCCGGCGCGGAAGCTGCCCCCGCCGAGGCCGAAGGGGCGGATGCCGAAGCTGGTCGTCGGCGGCGGCGGGGGCGACGGGGAGGTCGAGGTCGAGGCCGGCGGGAGGAGCCCGAGCCGACCGTCCAGGCGGACGTGCCGGCAGAAGTGCCGGCTCACCCGGAACCGCGGGCCGAGGCGCCAATCGTCACCGCGCCACCGGTGCCGTCCAGCCCGATGTTGGCAGCATCCGCTGCCGCGCATCGCAATCCCCGGTTTCGCCGGGGCTCGCGCGGGCCGACGCCGCCACTTGGGGGCGGCGAACGGCCGCCGGAGGCCCAGCCGGAAGTTCGATCGGTTGCACCGGCTCTCTCTCCACCCGCCCCGACCGTGGCGGGGCAGGTTCGCTCGCTGCGCCCTCGGAGCGGCAGCCGGGGAGGTGGGCGACCGCAGGTGGCCGGTGGGGAAGAGCCGGCTTCGGAGCCCAGGCCTGAGCGTCCCGTGGAACCGCCCCGGCCGGGTGCTGCG
>Ga0209520_10002144_pt1 | contig 11360 bp, 7 predicted proteins | sample Rifsed16ft1_FD_184009 | JGI IMG/M metagenome (GOLD analysis project Ga0209520, IMG submission 184009) | Soil microbial communities from Rifle, Colorado, USA - sediment 16ft 1 (version 2) | ecosystem: Environmental > Terrestrial > Deep subsurface > Rock core/Sediment | place: Rifle, Colorado...
AAAATGTTTGTACAGCAAGATTTGACAAACCATTATATTTTTCTTCTGGAGTGATTTTTAGCTGCGACTTAGAGTTATTAACCGATGATAAGTTCAAATCTATTAGATTGGGATATTTATCGAGTATTAGCTGCCCTAAATATGAAATTGCCGGAACATGTTCTGCTGGTTTGTTAGCTATCATAACAGGAACAAAACCTAAACTTGTAAATTCAAATGTAAAAATAGAATCTTGACTTACATACATTGGCCTGAATAATCCTCGCAACGTATGTGTTAGTACTTCAACTTTAAGATTTGGAATATGTAACCTGTAAATATTTGACACGCCGCTTGTGTATGCATTCCAAAAAATAAATTGCTCATCTGCGCTCCACGAAATATTTTCGGGTGAACCGTTGTTGGAAAGTATGTCGTATTTAATATCTTTACCCGACTTAATAACATCAACATCCATAAGAATAATCTTCTGGTCACCGTTGCTTTGGTGAAGGACGGCTGCTAAAAATTTTCCCGATGGACTTACTGATAGCTGTTGAATTTCGTCCCCAATATCAAATTGCAGCAGCGTTTCAAGTTTTACATAAGGATAAATTGAGTAAACCAATGAAACTGCAGAAGCTGAATGCTCAATTCCCCAAAGTTCATGCGTTGCTGGAGAAATAGTCAGACTTCCAACTCTGCTATCCTTAAAGAGTAATTTCCTATCCTCTTTTTTAGTATCCAATACCCACAGATCTCTGTAGAGTTGATTATTGTTGGTCGTGAAGAAAAACAAGCCCAGGTTTTTATCATACGCAGTTGAGGAAATCTGCAGCATGCTTGGTGTAGGCAGTGTTGCAATATTTTCTGAAATTTTATACTGGAGATTATATTTTTGTATTTCAGCAAGTTGGTGTGAGCGATGAAATCCAAAAAAAATATTGTTACCCGATTTGTCAAGATACGGTTGTGTTATCCAGCCAAAATTATCATCACTCAATCTTCTTACTTCTGTTTGTGGATAGGATTTTAATTTTTGAATATTTGACTTCTGAAAATTCCTTTCAAAACTTATAAATTCGTTCCAGGCGTCAACCATATCAATCATGTAAATATCATAAAACTTGCCTGCAAATTTTTGATAAAACTCATCAGGTTCAGTTCTAAACCATTGATACAGTTTTTCGGTACCATATTTAAGAGCTAAGTAAGAAGCAAACCTCGAGCCGTAAATATAAAATATAGTCTCAAGTAAAAATGAATTGTGAGAAATTTTTGTATCTAATTCAATTTCGGAAGGAAAATCCTGGTTCTCCAAAACAAGAGAACGAAAATACATTTCATCAAAGCTTCCCAGGGTTCTTCCATATCCTCCATTCATCCAGGTTTCTAAAAACACTGCCATTGATTCCTGATGCCAACGAGGAGTATAACGATTATAATTAGTCAACAAACTGTAAATAATCGTTAATGGTTGTATTTGTTCGGGAACCACTTTAGAAAAAAGTGACCTCACAAAGCTTTCCACATTTGATGAATGATCATTTACAACTATGTGAACTAATTCGTGACTTATTATCCATTGAAACCTTTCGCTGTAAGGAATACTCTCGTAACCGGGTTCCATTGGTTCAATTTCTAACCTGATAAAATTTTGAGGGACTGATGTGGCAGCACCGTAACCATAATCATACGCATCATATGTGTTGATTATTATTTTTTCCGTTGGCGTGTATTTAAATAACTCTCTCAAAGTGGCAAGGGCAGTTTCAGCAGAATGGAAAAGCTGCGGAACTAAATGCGCATGGCTTTCCCGGTAAATGATTTTAAAATGTTCACTCTCTTGCTCAAACCAATCGCTTTGGCTGTGAATTAGAATGGAATCAAATAAAATTAAAACTAATACGAGTAAAAATTTATTGATAAGTATTTTTTGAACCGTTTTATATTTCAATGTATTTCAAAATATAAAAAAAAGCCTTTAATAAAAATATTAAAGGCTTCCATTATAAGAAAAGAATAAAATCTTTATTTATCTTATCCAGCCATAGCGGCTAAATTAATTCATCTAAAAATGAATTATCTCACCCAACCGTAGCGGGTTCCTAACTCATCCAATTGTGAATTAGATCTTACCCAACCGTAGCGGGTTCCTAATTCATCCAATTGTGAATTAGATCTTACCCAGCCGTAGCGGGTTCCAAGCTCTTGAAGTTGAGCTGAAGATCTGTTTTCAAGAGCAAGCATATTCCATTCGGACTGCTCGGAAGATTGAATGTAGCTCTTCTCCACTGTAATTTTATCTTTAGCGATACGATTACGTTGAGCTTTTTCTACATTATCCGGAACCTGAGCGGTGCTTGAAACAGCAAAAACCGCTAACAGTAGGAAAAAGAGCACAGTTTTTAGCATAGCATGCCCTTCAAGAAATAGAAAAAACTAACCCTGCTAAAGGCCTAGCAGAATTACTTTATATTTTAACACGGGGTTTTATACTTGATGACACTTATCAAGCTATAGCCAGTGAGAATATACATTCTACAGAACTCTTTGTCAACAAAAATTTTTGTAATAATTGTCACAACCCAGAACTATGAGTTTCGATATGCCAGATTTATGGAGCCCCTGCCGCAACGAAATCTGGCATATCTTTTTAACCTCTAAGTCTCTACATTCTGTTCAAATTCAATCGACAGATAGGATTTCGGTAAATTTTTCCCAAGCATTTTTTCTATAAAATCTGTTCAAATAAATATCCTTCAACCTATCATTCTTGAATTGATCCGCCATCAAATTAATCAATGATCTTCCATACGAAGCATATTCTTTGGCTTTGATAATATTTCCCCTTTCAAAATAATAATTTGATAGTTCAAAGATTAATTTACAGGTCGTCTCGTTTACATTTAAATCGCTCATCAGATTATATGCTTCATTAAAGTAGAATATGGAACCTTCAGGATAAAGTACGGAATTTTCCGAAGTGGTTTTTCCAATCAAGTATAATTTTTCTATCTCTAAATAAATATTAGAATTGCATATTTCTGTAAAATTCTTGTCAGATAATAGGTCAAACGCTCTCGGAGATTCACCTTGCAGTAAATAATAATTTACTATAATAGTCATTGCTTCAAAATTATTGATTCGCTCTTCCTGTGATAAATAGTCATTGGCAACCCGATATAAATCATTGAAATCTATATCTTGGTTAAGCTCAGCCCGTTTAATATATTTTAGAAAATCTAAGTGTAATTTAATTCTTTCTGAATCAGGGTATAGTGAAGCAAGATTATTTAGATCTTCAATAATTTTATCAAACTGAACATAATCGCCGATTTTAGAATATACTTTCGCAAGTAAAAAGATTGCTTCTGATTGTTCAAGCCAATTTTGAGCTTTGTTAAATATTTCTATTGCGCTGTTTAATGAGACAATTGCTTTTTCATATTCACAAATAAAAAGGTACACCTCTCCAAGATTTGATTCTGTTAGGCCACGATCAAATTCATCTCCTAAAGAATAAAAAATGATTTCTGCTTTTTTGTAATTTTCAATTGATGTTTCAAAATTTAATTTATGAAAGTGAAAACCGCCAAAATTTAATAAAACTTTTCCTTGCTGATATAAATTTCCAGTTGAAAGATTAATCTCCAGAGATCGGTTCCAATGTTTTTCAACATTATCATAATCACCACGAATGTTACATATATTTCCAATATTTATTTCAATGGCAGCGATTCTGTGAAGTAATCCCGCTGCTTGATATTCAGTTAAACAATTTTCGAAATCAAGCTTTGCAGAAACCAAATCATTTTTTTGGTGAATATTTAATATCCCTAGCATATTGTAAGCATCACCTTTATTTTCTGGCGAAGCTGAGAGATTGTTAATGACATTTAGACAAATCCGAGACGCCGCCTCGTAATTATTGCTGTCCAACTCAGCTCCAGCAATGTTAAGCAAAATCCTTATTTTCTTTTCTTCATCTATGCTCTTTGATAAAAGCGACTTCAAAATTTCTATGCCCCGCCCAAATTCACCAATTCTTATCAATGCATTTCCTTGAAGGCTCATCAACTTATTTTTTACCTCTGCTGATAAATTCGCGTTAAGTAGATCAGAGGTGGTTGAATAAGTTTGATTAAAATCATTAAGTATATCGTAAAGTGAAGACAGCTTAAGTTTCACATTAAATATTTGTTCTGCTTTTAAAGGTAATTTTAATACCTGCTCAAGAATGTTCCGAGCATACTTTAAAGCTGATATTTTCTCCGCTTCTTCGGCTTCACTTAGCAAAAGAAAATAGCTGTCATCAAATTTTTCACAAATTTGAAATTGTCTGGCAAGCTCAACTTTGCTGAATTGCGGAAATTTTTGTTGAATTGTCGCTATTCTTTCATGGTGCTTTTTCTTATCCAGTATTTTAGAGTAAATGAAATTCTTGATCCCGTCCGATGAAAAAATTAATCCCGTTTGTGATTGAGACTGAAAAATATGCTTTCGCTGAAGTTCTTCTACAATCTGTGTGAATCTTTCGTCAGATAAATTCGTTAATTGAACAAGATTCTTTTTCTCAGGAACAATCTCGAAGGATGACAGCAGCTCGGCAATTTTTATTTCTTCTTTTGTAAGCGATTCATAGCGAATCCTGTAAATCTCTTGAAATAAATTTTTGAGAGTTTTATCCGCATCCTCTCCGGATATAACCCTTATTCCATCATACTCAAATTGAATAATTTTTAAGAGGACAATGTCTTTTAGAAATTCAATGATATTTCCAGGAAGGAAATCGGCATACTGCATTACTAATTCTTTTACATCTTTCACCGGAAAAAATTCAGCATATGTTTTTTCCAATAGCTCTTCTGTTTGAACAGTGGTGAACGATGAAAGATTAAGCTCAATTAAATTGTTTATGAAACCTGTTACATAATCCAGGTCCGATTTTTCAGTAAGTATAACGTTACATCCGTTAACCTGGAAAATGGGAAATATTTCTTTGAATATTTCTAAAGAAAAATTATCATACAAATTAAAGTCATCAAGCAGAAGAATGAACCTGCTTAGCTGGGATGCCTTGTTTACAACCAGCTTAAGATCATTTACAAGATTTGAAGACTCGTTGGAGAATATTTTACCGGCTAACTCGAGTGTATCAGCTGGAAGCTTGGAAAATATAAACTCGTTGAATAGTAATTTGTTTAGGAAAACTTTGATTAGCTGCGTTCCGCTTTTCGTTCTATCATTGCTCAAAAAAATAATATTTTCATATCGAGAATAAAGTTCTTGAGAAACTGCAGACTTCCCGGATTTTTCAAATCCTCGAATTACTATGATTTCCCCTAACGATGGCGTCGTCACATACCTGTTAACTATATTAAGAATATCGGTCCTATCTGAAAATGCTTTTATGGGAACCCAGTATTGGTAAAGGTCTTCAGTTATCGGAATATTCAAATCATAAAGAATTTGAACTGAACTAAAGTATCTTTCTTCTGGATTTTTATTAAGAAGCTTCTTAACAACATTAATCAGCTCAAACGAAAATTTTGATTCGGGAAAACTAAAATCTTTTTCAATCTGCTCTTTATAAATCTCTAGCTGATTTTGAGATTGGAAAGGAAATCTGTTGTAGATAAGCCGATAAAGAAGCATTCCGAAAGAGTATAAATCAACCCGATGATCATGCGGTTCTTTTTTAAGAATTTCAGGAGCAAGATATTCTGCTGTCCCTGTTACATTATAATTCTCTTCTGTACGTGATCGAGCAAAACCGAGATCAATTAATTTTATAAACGGCTTCTTGTTTATTTCGTTTACAAGAATATTTTCCGGCTTCAGATCATAATAAATATAGTTTGATTGATGAAAATAGAATAAAACAGAACAGATTTGAGCAATGATTTCTTTAAGAGAGTTTTTGTCACCAACAGCATAGGAGAGCAATTCATTCCCATCGAAATATTCCATCGCCAAATACTTTGAACCTATAGAAATAGGTTCGTTATCGGATGCTTCTACAACTGTTCCTCGCTCATATGCTCTTATGATATTGGGGTGATCAAGTTTTTGAATGATTTGAAATTCATCTTTGAATATCTTTTGCTCTTCGATAGATGTATTCGCAGATAAGATTTTTACAGCAAACTTTTTGCCCGCCTGTTCTGAATCTTCGCACAAATAAACCGAGCTTCTTCCCTGTCCTAATTTTTTCTTTACAGAATATCTGCGGTTTATCATTTGCTTAACTGCGGATTAAAATGAATTTTAATTTTTTGTCCAAGATCATTTGCAGAGTAAAGAGTAATAATTAAAGCCAAACCCGGGAAGAAAATCATCCACCAGGCATCCTTTAAATAATTTTGGCCTGCATCAATCATGCTTCCCCACGAAGGATGATTGCTGCCTGTTCCTAATCCCAAATAGCTTAATGCCGCTTCTGCAAGAATTACACTGCCAAATTGAAAGACAAGATTTACAACTACTGGAGTTAAGATAACGGGCAAAACTTCTTTTATTAATAATTGTTTTGAAGAAAGACCGATCATTTTTGCCGAAATAAAAAAGTCTTTTTGCTTTAACGAAATAACTTCACCTCTGACAATTTTGAATAAGCTCATCCAACCGGAAAATCCTAAAACGAAAATAACGGCAAACATAGAATTTCCAAATAGTGCGAGGATGATTATAATAAGAAATATTGCAGGAAAGGAAAGAAAAGTATCTGTTAATCTGTTAAGCGTTAAGTCTATCATCCCGCCGAAATAGCCGGATGCAGATCCTAATAAGAGTCCGATTATGAACGATAAAAACACCGAACAAATACCAACAAAAATTGAAACCCTTGCGCCATAAATTAATCTTGCAAAAATATCTCTGCCAAACTCATCGGTGCCAAGTAAAAAATATTTGGTTCCGAGAGTTGGTATTGTTCCACTTGATGTTAAGCTGTCTCTAGAAATTTCAAATGTTTTCTGATTCTGAAAGTAAAGAATTTTTTTACCGAGGTGAGCGCTATCAACAAAAATCATATTCTCATCAAATGATGATTTGATAACCTGATTTTTCAATTTAATAAACTTATCAAACTGCGATTGTTCTCCTTTTGTTTTTCTTTCAAATTTCAAAAACTTTACACCGCTTACTGGAGGAAGAAGCTTAGTCAAGCCAATGTTTTTCTGAAAATCCGGATGCGAACCGGAAATCAAGGGAGCAAAAATAAAAACAAAAAGAAGCACAACTATTACTGCCGTAGCAAAATCTAAAGAAGTTTGAAAAATTCTAAGCTTCCAAAATTTAAAAAAGATCATTAACGGCAAAAGAATTATAAGAATTCCAGATACGAGATAATCAATAAATTCAAAATTTGTTTGACTAACCGCATTTGAAAAATCAGAGGCAAGCAAAATTATGTAAGAAAAGAAAAGAAGGATTATATCAATAACTGATGCAAAGCGAAATATCAGAAGCGTAATACAAAGCGCAATAAACAAATGCCAAACTTTCGGTTTAGTTTTCATTTAATTAAGAATGTCTTTAATTAATCTTTTATCAATTTTTGCACGAATGATATCCGCCGCAAGATTACTCATTATCACTAAAACGCCGGCAGCTAAAGTACAACCTATTATTAAAGGATAATCCCGCTGCAATATTGCGTTAACTGCTAATCTTCCCATTCCCGGTAAACTAAAAATAACTTCGGTAATTAGCGCGCCGCCTAATAACATTCCAAGCTCAACTCCCGCTGCTGCAATCAATGGACCTGCTGCATTTGGTATGATATGTTTCAGCGTAATGGCTTTTTCATCAAAACCATTTGCTCTCAAATTAAGAACGAAAGGTTTGTTTTGTGTTTCTTCAAGACTGTCTCTCAGATAGCGGAAAAAAACCGCAATTCCTCCAAGAGAAAGAGTTAACACAGGCATAATCAAATGTAAAATGTAATCTTTTACTTTACCAAATGGTGAAAAGAAATCAAAGTCAAAAGAACGAAGTCCTGACGAAGGAAGTATATTTAATACTTCGGAAAATATTAAAATAAGAAACACGCCGATCACAAAAGATGGCAAAGCATAGAAGATTAAATTCATTCTTGAAATTATTCTATCCAATGGCTTATTAATTTTTCTTACAGCTAAAAGCGCTAATGATCCACCAACTCCAATCTGAATAAAAAAGCTAATCAATGAAAATATTATTGTGAAAGGTAAATACTGTATAATTACCTGGAAGACGGGCTCGCGGTAATTATAAGAAATTCCCATGTCACCTTTTAATAAATTTATTAGGAAAGATTTGTACTGATCGATCATTGAGCTGTTAAGGTTAAATGATTCTCTAACCTTATCAGCAAGACCAGTACTTAGTTCCGGTGAAATAAATTTTTGTGCGGGATCTCCGGGAGAAATCCTGAGCAATATGAAAATAAAAGTTATCATTAGGAAGAGAACAACCGCCGATGTGGCTATTCGTCTTAATATAAGTTTGACAAAATCTTTGTTCATGTTCGGTCTATTACACTGATAAGCTTGGCTGTTATAAATTTGAATCTGAAATAATCTTAATAAATTTGATGGTAAATTATTATTTTGTAAAACAATTACAAAAGAGATGTCTTTCTTATGCTTGCTGCCAGTATTGAAAAATTAATAGTCAATAGCGGAAATTCACAAACTACATTGTTGAATGATGTCGGGTTTAAACTTGATAAAAATCAGATATATACCATTGTTGGTAAAAACGGAACCGGCAAAACAACACTTATAAAATCGTTGACCGGCTTACTGGATAAAAGATTTTACGCCATAAGTGGTAAGGTAATTTTTGAAGGAAAAGATTTGTTATCGCTTGATGATCAAGAATTAAAAATCATCCGAAGACAAAAAATAAAATATGTTTTTCAAGATGCTCAAAACAGCTTTGATCAACTGAAAAAGTTGAAGTATTACTTCAAAAATTTAAACAAACCTTTATCGGAAGTTGATGAAACCTTAGCTTACTTCCTTCTTCCTAAATCACTGGAGCTATATAATCTGCACGCTTATGAAGTAAGCGGAGGAATGGCACAAAGAATAAGCTTAGCTCTTGCACTTTTAGCTCATCCATCTTTAATAATTCTTGATGAACCGACATCAGGAGTTGATTCTGCCATAGCAAATTTGTTTCTGCTAAAACTAAAAGAATTTGTGAAGGATGATTCATGTTCGGTTCTGCTTGTAACTCAAGATTTACGTTTTGCAAATTTGATAAGTGATAAAATTGCCCTGATAACCAATGGAAAGCTGACCAAATTTTTACCGCCTGATGAATTTTTTAAGTCACAAGAAAATATTCTGTCCGATAATTTAATAAACTCATATCATCAGCTTACAGCATGAACAACATTATTGAAGTAAATAATCTTTCCTATTCTGTTCGAGTTAAGAACTCTACAGGTTCTTCTTCTGAAAAATTAATTTTAGATAATATCTCATTCACATTGCAAAGAGAAATGGTGCTCGGTATTGCCGGAGAATCTGGAAGCGGTAAAACTACCCTCGCAAAAGTTCTTGCTCAAATACTTCGGCCAACAATAGGTAATTATTCCTTAAATATATCTGCTGATTGGAGAAACAGAAAAACAAACCCGGTGCAAATTCTATTTCAAAACACCGGAGAGATTCTAAATCCACTCAGAGAAATTAATGATTTCATAGACGAAGCTGTTAAAATCCGATTTGGCGATGAAGAATATGAATCTAAAAAGAAAAAAATTTTGGATTCGGTTAATTTGCCGCAGAATTTGTGGAATAGAAAAGGATTTGAATTAAGCGGAGGTGAGCAGCAGCGAGCAGCACTGGCAAGAATATTATCTGTTCAGCCGGAAGTTTTAATTTTAGATGAACCATTCTCAGCGCAAGATCCGATATCTCAGCTTAATTTTCTTAATCTCTTCAAATCAATTAATAAAGAATATAAAATTACAATGATATGTATTTCGCATAACTTAAAGCTGCTAAGATCCCTTTGCGAGGAAGTTATAGTAATGTATAAAGGAAAGATTGTGGAGAAAGGCGAAGTAAAAAATATTTTTGAAAACCCGCAGCATCCGTACACAAAATTTCTTTTGAGAGCTGAGGATTACTCTTTGAGTTACGAAGAAATTCAAAACGAACTTGAACTACTTAAAGAATGAACAAAACAAACGTCATTAGACTTCTCGAAGCAAGTAAAATTCCGCACGATGTTAAAACTTACGTTGTTAATAAAGATGATCTTAGCGGAAGCTCGGTCGCGCAAAAAATTGGCGTTGATGAGGAGATGGTTTTCAAAACTTTGGTTGCTGAAGGAGATAAGACCGGCATAATCGTTTTTTGCGTTCCGGTGAATGCAGAACTTAATTTAAAAAAGCTTCAATGGTAAGCGGCAATAAAAAAGTCGAGCTGATTCCGACTAAAAATCTTTTAGCTGTTACGGGTTATATTCGCGGCGGTTGTTCACCAATTGGGATGAAGAAAAAATTTCCAACTTACATTGATGAAACCGCACAGCTTTTTGATAAGATTTATTTCTCAGCCGGAATTAGAGGAATGCAAGTTGGTGTTCATCCTGATGCCTTGCAATCACTTACGAGTTCGATTTTCGCCGATTTAACGTAGCATTAATAACTAACCCAGTTCCTTGCCGCTGTGACCAAGAGCTTAGAGGAACTGGGCGTGTTGCGCCAAAATAAAAGGTAACCAAAGCGAAAATAGAGAAGTCAGTTGTTGATAATTAAGTTAACCGATTGTTAAAGAGAAAGATTTAAGGCAATAATAATTGTTTCTTTCTTTTTTTGCCACTTTTTTTCTTTCTTTGTTGATAAGTGGACAACTAAGAACTAGTAGAGTTTGAGAATATTTTTGATTTTGTTCTTCATGTTATTTTCAAGCTTGTAAGGATCGAGTGAAGTAAAGATTTTAATAAGTTCTTTCTTTTTAGCCTTAGAGATAAAAGGAGATTCGATTAATCTTTGATAAGGAGTTTTAGGGGGGTCGAAGATTTTGATAATTTTAGAGCCATTCCTCTTCTTGTCGATGAGCTTGAAAGAAGGGATGAAGAAGTTAAGGTAAAATCTCCATTCAGTAAGGTAGAGATCATTGAGCAAGGCAACTGTTTCAGATTTGTCAAATCTCAGGTAACCAATAAACTGGCGAACGTGAGTCCAGTTCTTTTCTTCAACATGAGCATTATCATTTTTCTTGTATTCTCTGGAACGAGTGTATTGAACAGGATTCTTTCTATGAGTAAAATATTCTAAAAGCATGTAGTTGAGTAATTCACCGCCGTTATCGCAATCAAAACCAAGAACCTTGAATGGAAGATGTTTGTTGATGTTCTTAAGAGCCTCGAAGACA
>Ga0209520_10002159_pt1 | contig 11309 bp, 10 predicted proteins | sample Rifsed16ft1_FD_184009 | JGI IMG/M metagenome (GOLD analysis project Ga0209520, IMG submission 184009) | Soil microbial communities from Rifle, Colorado, USA - sediment 16ft 1 (version 2) | ecosystem: Environmental > Terrestrial > Deep subsurface > Rock core/Sediment | place: Rifle, Colorado...
GTGACGCCGGACCGCGGCTCACCACTGGTCTCTCCGGGGACTAGTCAGTTCGTGTCATTCGGGGATAGTCCTCGATTCGGTGAACCTCGACCGCCGATGGGAACTGTGCCACATGGTCACGATCCACTCCCACTCGACTCCGGTTGCTGGGTCCTCGGGCGTTCCCCGAGACCGGTCCGAGGACAGCCTCCGGGCCTGATCGATCCCCGATCGTGCCGCGATATCACGGGCCTCCGGGCCCGTGATTCGCGTCAGGAGCGTCGCCCGTCGCCCGTCGCCACGTCGTCGGGGATGGCGTGGCGGGCGTCGGGCGTCGGGCGTCGAGTTTCCGTCACCCAACCGTGTCGCGAAGTACCACACTCGGGCCATGCGGCGTGTCCTCATCGTCATCGGCGCTGTCGGCTTGCTCATGGTCGTCGGGCTGGTCGTGTACGCGCTGGCATTCCGCGACACCGCTACCCCGGTCGATCGGGCCGATCTGACGGTCGCCGCCTCCGGCTCGGCCCCGGGCGATCCCGGGGTGTACGTCTACGAGACCACCGGGTACGAGACCATCGACGCCCTTTCCGGCGCCCGTCACGACTACCCGGCGGAGACCTTCCTCACCATCTCGTCGGGGCCGTGCTGTCCCGTCTCGCGATGGGACGCCCTCGGGGAGCGCTGGATCTCGTGGGACCACTGCGCCTCGTTCGGTGCCATCACCGGAACGCTGAACTTTCACGAGTGGTTTGGCATCCCCGATCTCGAGGAGGAGACATGCTCCCCACCTCTCCCTCTCGTGCCCGCCGCAGAGGTGGTCATCGCCTGCGTCACCGACGACACCACCGAGACCTACACCGTCACTTCGCTCGGGGAAGTGATCATGATGGTGTCGGGTGCCTCGGTGATCACCGAACACGTGCGGGTCACGTCCCGGTTGACCGGCGGCAGCACCGGAACCTCCACCGCCGAGCTCTGGGTGCTCCCGGGGTCGGTGCTGGTCGTGAGCACCACCGTCGAGCGACACACCGTGACCCCGAGCCGGGTGGGTGACGTCCACTACGACGAGGAGTACACCCTCAGGCTCATGTCGATGGAACCTTCCCCGTGACCACCAAGGATCCGGGATGGCGTCCCGCCTTTGCCCTCGCGGTTCGGATCGCAATGCTCCGCCCACCCCAAGGCCCGGTGCTGATGGTCCTCCGTGCCACCGTCGCCTTCCTTTGTGTCGCTTCCGGGGCCATCGCGCTGCTGGTGCTCCTGCTCGGAGGAGGTTCCGGCGACGCCCGCATCGAGGAGGCCACGGCGCAGATCGTGCTGTTCGCCGCAGTGGGGCTGGCGGCGGCCGTGATCGCGGTAACCGGCCGGGAGTCGCCGGACGATCGCTCCCCGGGGCATCTCGCCGTGTGGGTGTTCCGGATCACGATGCGGCGTCTGCTCGCCGCCGCCGCGGTGGGCCCGGTCGGGTTGCTGCTGTCGTGGTCAGTGGCCGACGGCGCCTGGGTGATCTATGGGGCCGGGGCCTCGATCTTGCTCATGCTCGTGGTGGCGCCCACGGTGCGGCGCATCGCCGCCTGGCAGGAGGAGGTCGGCGGCGAACTCGGGGTGCTCGACGCCCTGCTCCGCCCCTACCGCTGAGTCAACGCACCCCCGGGTGAAGAACTCCCCTTCCGCTGCCGATGATGCGGGATGAAGCCACTCACCCCATGGCAGCGTTGGGGCCGCGCCACGGCGCTTGCCGCGGTGGCGCTCGCCGCCGCGTGGTACGCGTTCGGAGCCGGGTCGCCGGTTCCGCTTTTCGATTGGTTCGACCTGGGGGTGCACGAGGCCGGGCACCTGTTGACCGCGCCGCTCCCCGAGATCATGATGTTCATGGCGGGTTCGTTCGCCCAGGTGGCCTTCCCGCTCACGATGGCCTGGTACTTCGGGATTCGCCGCCGGGACCAGGCGGCGGGCGGGTTCTGTCTCGTGTGGGCCGGGACCTCGGCCTGGGACGTGTCGGTGTACGCCGCCGACGCCGTCGTCCAGCAACTGCCGCTGGTCGGGGGAGGGCAGCACGACTGGGCGTACATCCTCGGTCAATTCGATGCCCTTCACCTGACCGGGCGCATCGCCGAGGGCATCGAAGTCGCCGGGGCGGCCCTGTGCGTGGCGGGTCTGGGAGTGATCGCCGCCGAGTTGGCAGCGTCACTGCGCCGCCGCCCGGCACCGATGGCGGGACCTGAGGCCAGGCCGGCCGCTGCGCTCGTCGAGGATCGATGGGTGGCCGCAGCCTCGCTGCCGTTCCGCCACGAGGCAGCGGAGCGCTAGCGGAGGGCGTCCTCCGCCTGCGGGGCGGCATGGCCGACGGTGGCACCGTCTACCGTCGTCGGTCCATGGCCTTCAGATCCGGGATCACGCGGGGATTCGATCTCTCCCTTCCGAGCAACCGATTCGTCTTGCTCGGAACTCCTGCGGCCGGTGTGGTGGCCGGGGTCGTCACCCTTCTCGCCGGCGACGGCCCGGCGACGGCGGTGCGTCACGGGTTCTCGGCGGGCGGCGCCACCTTCATCGCATGGGCGGTGGTGCGGGAACTGCACCCGGACCGACCCGTGCTCGCCGCTCTCGCCGCCGTCGTGGCGCCACTGGGCCTCGTCGCCGGCGATCCCGACCTGCTCGCCGCGGCGGTGGTGCTACTGGGAGCCCGGGTCGTGGCCGGGACGACGGGTCGGGCAATGCGCTGGGTCGACGTCGCCATCGTCGGCGCGGTCGCGTTCCCCGTCGCGATGCGCCCCGCCGGCAGCGGCGTCCTCACCTCCACCGCGATCGCCCTGCTCGCGGTGCTTCCGGTGCAGGATCGCCGTCGCCTGCAGCTCGCCACCGGCGCCCTCCTCGTCGCCGGACTGGCGGCGTTCTCGTGGTGGGGCTTCGAGGCCGGGTTCGATCCCGATCCGTGGTCGATTGCCGCGGCTGCTCTCGGTGCGTCGTCGCTGATGGGGCCGCGCCGGGTGACGGCGGGCACCGATCGCAGCGGCGGGAGGATCTCGCCGCGGCGGGTGCGGGCCGCCCGCGGCTTCGCGCTGATTGCCGCCGCCGCAGCAGCGGTCGGCAGCGATCCCGCGACGATGGCGCCGGTATGGACGGCGCTCGCCGCCACCGGGTCTCGGCCTACTTGACGGCGAACGCGATCTTGCAGGTGGTGGTGTGGGAGACGATCTTCCCGTCCTTCACCCGCGCGGTGAACGAGACGGCCTCGACTCCGGTGATCCCTTCGAGCGACTCGGCAGCTTTGGCTACCGCCATCTTGGCGGCGTCCTCCCACGATTTCGCCGACACGCCGATGATCTCGACCACTTTGATCGCACCCGACTCGATGTATCCCATGTATGTCCTCTCCGTTCGCGAACTATTCGCGGTGAACCTACACCGGTATCCCGTTTCCAGTTACCCGTTACCCGGCGGCGGCACCGAGCTGGCCTACGGCGGGGCTGCATGCTGCAAGCTGCATGCTTGTCGCCACCTGTGACCTGCTACCTCCTGATCCGCTCCCAATCCCGGACCGCAAACCGGTCGGTCATCCCGGACACGTAGTCGATCGCCGCGGTCACCGGGTCCGAATCCGGGTGCCGGTAGGTGTCGGGCACCTCCCCGGGATGAGCCACGTAGTGGTCGGCGAGACCGCGGATGACGGCGATCGCCTCGTCGCGCTGCTCCGCCGCCTCGGGACGCAAATAGACGCGCTCGAACATGAACTCGCGTAGTTCGTGCATCACCTCGAGCGCCTCGGCCGCCATGGTGATCGTTCCGGTGCGCACTGAGTCATCCACGACCGCCTCGATCATGGTGGCGATCCAGGCGCTTCCCGGTGTGCCGAAGACCCGCTGGGCTCCGGCGGGGAGGTCGCGGTATGCGATCACTCCAGCCCGGACCGCATCATCGACGTCGTGGGTGAGGTAGGCGATCCGGTCGGCATAGCGGCACACCATGCCCTCTTCAGTTGACGGCGGGGGGTCAATCTTCCACGAGTGGGCGCGGATACCGTCGCTCACCTCCCAGGTCGGGTTGATCGGCTCCAGCACCTCGAACACCCGGACGCTCTGCGCGGCGTGGTGCCAGCCGCCGGCGACGTAAGTGCTGAGCGCGTCCTCTCCGATGTGACCGAAGGGTGAGTGACCGACGTCATGGCCCAGGCAGATGGCCTCGGCCAACGGCTCGTTGAGGCCGAGGTATACCGCGAGAGACCGTCCGATCTGGGTGACTTGGAGCGTGTGGGTGAGCCGGGTGACGAAGTGGTCCCCATCGGGATCGATGAACACCTGGGTCTTGTGCTTGAGACGACGGAACGCCTTGGTGTGGAGGATGCGATCCCGGTCGCGCTCGAAGGCGGTTCGGTGGTGATCCGGGGCTTCGGAGATGAGGCGACCCCGGCTTCGCGTCGACCGCGCTGCGGCCGGCGCCAGCCGCTCCCGTTCCCACAGCTCCGCCTGTTCCCGGGTGCGGCGAATGAACCCGCTCACACGATCCGCTCGCGGATCCGGGCGGACACGAAGTCGAGGGTGCCGACGACGATGGCGATTGCCAGCATCTGGACTGCGGCGGCCCGGTACAAGAGCAGGTTGATGTTCTGCTGGAGGAGAAATCCGATGCCGCCGCCGCCGGCAAACCCGATGATCGTGGACATGCGCACGTTGATGTCCCACCGGTAGAGCGTGAATGCGATGTAGGGGGGCACGATCTGGGGAACGACGGCGTAGACGATGCTCTGCAGGCGGGTGGCTCCGGTGGCGGTCACCGCCTCGATTGGTCCCTCCATGATGCTCTCTACCTGCTCGGAGTAGAGCTTGGCGAGGGAGGCGGTGGTGTGCAGGGCGAGGGCGATGGCACCGGCGAATGGACCCACGCCCACCCACACCACGAACACGATCGCCATCACCAGCGGCTCGACCGAGCGGATCACGTTGAAGAACGTCCTGGCGAAGTAGTAGGCCGCCATCCCCGAGGGAAGCTGGTCCCAGCCCCGGGCGAAGTAGACACCCACCACGCCGAGGGCGGCGCCGAGCAGCGCCGGCGCCCAGAGAGTGCCGCTCGCCGCGAACAGGGTGCCGACGGCGAAATCGGCCAGCATCCCCAGGCCGATGCCCGCAAAGAGGCCGGCAAGGGTCCCGACGACACCGAGCACCAGCCGCAGCACCGTTCCCACCAGCCCCCATCCCATCGAGATCCACTTGCGTGCCCGGCGTCCCGCCAACACCCCACCGACGAGAGCCAGCAGGAAGCCTCCGGCCGTCGTCGCTCGAGCATTCGAGGTGGCATCGAGTTGGTACAGCCATTGCACGGCGCCACCGAGGGTGGCGGCGAGGACTGCCACCGCCATGCCGCCGAGCACGAAGCGGGCCAGACCCGCTGCGGCGTCGGGGAGCTTCTGCTTCACCAGGTGTCCGGCGCGGGATCCGAGGAGGGCAAAGGCGGTGCCGGTGACGATGGCGGCGACCACGGTGAGGAACGTGGTGAGCAGGTCGCCGAACACCCGCACGAATCCCCCGAGGAACCCCAACGGCCCCAGGGCGTCCTCGAGGTCGAGGCCGATTTCGAGCAGTGCCCGCCCGAGGAAGCCGATGGCGAACAATCCGCCCAGCGCCACGACGGCTCCGATCCCCCAGCGGCCCGCCTTCATCCACGGCGTGGGCGGGGCATCGTCCTCTTCGGGCATGGTCACCCGGAGCAACCACCCCAACGCGATGACGATGGCTGCGGCGCCGCCGAGGAGGATGGGTAAGGAGTCACCGATGCCCTCCCCGGTGTCGGTGACCCACCGTCCCACCTGTCGTCCCACGAGAATCCCCACCGGGAGGCCGATCACGAACAGAGCCACGCTTGACAGCGGGCTGCGGATGGTTCGCATCAGGTTGCGTGCCGAGAGGAAGGAGAGCGGGATCGCCACTGCGGTGCCGAGCGTTGTGGCGACGAGGGCGAGCATGAGGGTCTCGATGATCTTGTCCCACGAATCCTGGGCGGTCTCGCTCCAGGTCCATCCCCCGGTCCGCTCCCGGGTCGTGAAGCGAAGCTGTTGCACGGTCTCGTCGGGCCGGTCCGGAAGTCTGTAGGTCCTCGAGAACGAGCCGTCGTCGCCGGCCACGATGGTGGCGGTACCCAGCGTCACCCCCGACGGCGGGATGAAGGAGAGCGGCCCTTCCTCACCGGGGTCGAAGTTGAACCCGCGCACGGTGACCTCGGAGCCGGGCAGGGCGCACGAGGGGAACATCTCGAGGTACGGCCCGGTGGTGTCCGGCGGAGTTGGAGTGAAACCTCCGGGCGGGCAGGGGGTCATCACGTCGACGAGGTGGAAGGTGACCACCTCGTTGTGGGCGATGAGATCGGGACGGGCGAGGCCGCGGACGATGCGGATCAGCTGGGTGCGGCGCTGTTCGTCCTTCACCGGTTTGAGGTCGATGTCGGTTCTCTCGAACGCAAAGGCATAGACGACGACCGCGGTGATGATCGTCAGCGTGATGGTGAGGAACCGCACGAACGGGTTCATGTGATGTTTCGGCGTCGCCATCAACCCACCCGCTCGGCATCCTTGCCGTAGATGCTCTTGAAGACCGCATCGTCGAGCTCGGTGGGGGCGCCCTCGAAGACCAGCCGGCCCTCGTTGAGAGCGATCACCCGGTCGGCGTAGCGGTGGACCAGGTCGAGGAAGTGAAGGCTGCACAGGACGGTGACGCCGTCCTTGTCGTTGATGTCCTCGAGGTACTGCATGATGCCGTGGGCGAGCACCGGGTCGAGCGAGGCCACCGGTTCGTCGGCGAGGATCATCTGCGGATCCTGCATCAGGGCGCGGGCGATACCGACCCGCTGCTGCTGGCCGCCGGAGAGCTCGTCGGCGCGTGAGCGGGCCTTGTCGGAGAGGCCGACTCGCTCCAACTGGGCGATTGCCTTGGCGACGTCCTTGTCGGGGAACCGGTTGAACAGGCTGAGGGCGGGGTTGACGTACCCGAGACGCCCGGCCAGCACGTTGGTGATCACCCGGGAGCGGTGGACCAGATTGAAATTCTGGAAGACCATCCCGATCCGACGCCGGATGCGACGCAGATCCTCCTGGTGGGCCTTGGTGAGATCCTCACCGTCCCAGGTGATGGTTCCCGCGGTGGGTTCGATGAGACGGTTGATGCACCGCAGCAGGGTTGACTTGCCGGAGCCGCTGAGTCCGATCACGGCCATGAACTGGCCGCTGGGAACCTCGAAGGAAACGTCGTCGAGCGCCAGCACTCCGCCCTCGTAGATCTTCGTCAGGTGCTCGACCTTGAGCACGGATCGGTCTCCCCGCCCGGCGTCGGTCTCTTTCTAGCCGATCGGGGGAGGGCCGGCGCTGGGCGCTGCGATGGGTAGCTCGCAGGTCGCAGATGGCGAGACCGCAGATGGCGAGACCGCAGATGGCAGATGGCGAGACCGCCACCACGCTTCCTCTGCTATCTGCAGTCTGCTGTCTGCGATCCGAAATGTGAAAGGGGCGGGGCCTGGTGGCCCCGCCCCCTTGCTGACTCCGAACTCCTGGACTTACAGGTCTTCGAGGTCGTATCCGAGTGCGATCAGCAGGGCTCGGATCGAGTCGAATTCGGCGTCGGTGGTGTCGGCCACGTTGTCCCACGAGTAGGCATCGAAGGCGGTGCCGAACGCGTCGGGATCGCTGGTGGCGAAGTCCTTGATCGCCTGGGTGATCTCGGCCTGGAGGTCCGCAGGGAACTCCGGTCCGTAGGCCATCAGGTCGTTGGGGATGGGATCCGACAGGGCCAGGATCCGCACCTTCTGGATCACGTCCGGCGCCTCCTCACGGAGACCACGACGGGCATCCTGGGGCCGGACCGTGTCGCAGACCAGATCACCCTCGGCGGTGACGGCGCAGGTCTCGACCAGGTCTGCGGGGACGTCGGCGTCCTCGCTGGTCCCGTCCCACGCGGTGTTGCCTTCGAGATCCACGTTCGGGCTGAAGAACACCGTCCCGAACTCGGCCTCGTTGTTGTAGACGGCACGGACCGTGCCGGTGTGACCGCCTGCCTCGAAGCCTTCCCCGGGGGTGATCCCCAGAGCGGCAAACATCCCGGAGGGAACCAGGAACCCCGAGGTCGAGGTGGCATCCGGATAGGCCCATGTCTTGCCGTTGAGGTCATCGAGACTGTCGATGTCACTGTCACGAGGCACGATCACCTCGGCCCAGTACTCGGTGTAGCCGAAGCGCAGCGACTTCAGTGCCGGGGTCACCCCGCACAGATCGTTCGCCAACACATAGGCATTCGCCGGGATGAACCCGATGGTGTTGTCGGGCGAAGCGCACATCGCCTCGATCGTCGCTGCATACGAACTCGGCACTTGCACCTCGAAGAACAAGCCGGTCGCTGTGTTCAGCGCCTCGGCGAGCAATTCGCCGCCGGCGATGATCTCCTCAGCAGAAACCGAAGGCACGAACAGCACCTGAATCGGATTCTCCGCGGTACCAATGGCGGCCGGGGCCGGCTCCTCGAAGAGGACGCTGCCCGCCGGAGCCTCGAACCAGGTGTCGTAGATCGTCTGGTAGGTGCCGTCGGCGAACATGTCGGCCAGCGCGGTGTTCATCTGCGCCAGCAACGCGGTCCGGGCAGGATCGACGCCGAACCCGTAGTGCTCGTTGGTGTCGATCACCTCGACGATCTCGAGGCCCTCACGGTTTGCGATCTCGACGAAGGCGGAGGGCTCGTCGCTGACGACGCCGGTCACCTGACCGCCCTCGACCGCGTTGTAGGCGTCACCGACCACGTCGAACTCGCGCACCAAGACGCCCAACGGGGCGAGGTTCGTGGTCGCCCAGTCGGCACCGGTCGTACCGGTCTGGACCGCCACCGAGTCACCGGTCCCGAGATCCTCGGTGCCGTTGATAAACGGCGTGAGGGTCGTGTTGACCGTGAACCCCTGCTGCGAGTTGTAATACGGCTCGGTGAAGCTCACCTGCAGCGCCCGCTCCGGAGTGATCGTCGTCGCCGAAGCCACGACGTCGAACTGGCCGGTGGCCAGCTGGGTGAAGATCGTGTCAAAGGCGGTGTCGATCCAGTCGACCTCAAGTCCGAGCCGCGTGGCGATCTCGTTGATCAGGTCGGCGTCGAAGCCGATGACGTTGCTTGCCGTATCGAAATCCTCGAACGGCGGGTAGGGGATGTCGGAACCGACGGTGAGCACACCCGGCGTTCGGGTGAGGCTGCTCGCCGCCGTGGTTGTGGCTGCGGTGGTAGTGGTCGCGTCGTCGTCACCACATGCGGAGACGATGAGCGCGAGCACGAATACCAACCCCAGCACCCTGCTTGCACGCATGGCAAATACTCCTGGGTTGACAAGTCGCACGGCCCCGAGGCCGTATCGCGGCGAGGGTATCACGCTCGTGTGACACACTTCTCGGGGAGATGATCCATGATTGACGGGTTGCGGGTCGAGGCCGGGTTGACCGCGGTGGTGATCGCGGTCACCGATGATCGACCGCGGGTCCTCACCATCGGGGCGGCGGAGCCCGGTCTCCCCGCCGGTCCGCTCGACCCGGCGGCGGATCGGACGCTGGAACGGGCCCTTCGGCGATGGGTGGCGGAGACTACGGGTGTTGAACTCGGCTACGTGGAGCAGTTGTACACATTTGGGGATGCCGGCCGGGGCGGCAGGGCGGGGGCGAGGGAATTGGCGATCGCATACCTCGGGCTCGTCGCCGAGACTTCGGTGACCGGGCACGCCGCCTGGTGTGACCTGTATGAGTTCCTCCCCTGGGAGGATCGCCGGCTCGGGGACGGCGAGCCCTGGGCTCCGGCACTGGCGCCGTGGCTGGCGGCGGTGGCCGGCGACGCCCGTCGGGTGCGCCGGGAGCGGGTCGCGCTCGCATTCGGCGGCGGCGAGGCCGGGTGGGATCTCGAGCGGTGCCTGGAGAGATACGAGTTGCTCTTCGAGTCGGGGGCCGTCCCCGAGGCCGGGGGCTCCCGGATCGCCGGGTCGGCGATGGGCCTCGACCATCGCCGGGTGCTCGCCCAGGCTCTCGGCCGGATCCGCGGCAAGCTTCGGTATCGCCCGGTGGTGTTCGAGCTGCTTCTCACAGAGTTCACGCTCGGTGCCCTGCAGCGGGTCGTCGAGGCGCTGGCCGGCGTGCGACTCCACACCGGCAACTTCCGTCGGCTACTCGACCGCTCGGGTGTCGTCGAGGGGGTCGGTCGCTACGACACCGCCACCGGGGGCCGTCCCGCCGAGCTGCATCGGTTCCGGCGGGAGGTGATCCTGGAGCGCCCCGCCCCCGGGGTGGGTCTTCCCGGGATGCGGACATCGGGCTGAGACCACTCACGTCGCCCGTCGCCTGTCGCCCGCAAGACCTGCGTCATCACGGTCTGCCAATTGCCATCCGTCTGTGGTATATACTCATACTGAGTAAAAGGACGACCCACGGTGACCACCGAACTCATCCCGCTGGAATCGCTGTCCCGGGCGGAGCGCAAGGTGGTCGCCGACCGCTACGCCGCTCTGCGGCGGGTCGTGCCCGAGGTGGAGTGGGACGGGCACGCTCCCTACGTCGCCGCCATCGAGCGGCTCAAGGCGGAGCGCAACGCGGTCGTGATCGCCCACAACTACCAGGCGCCCGAGATCTTCCACGGCGTTGCCGACCTCGTCGGCGACTCGCTGGCGATGGCCTACCTGGCCGCCGAGACCGATGCCGAGGTGGTGGTGGTCGCCGGGGTGCATTTCATGGCGGAGACGGCAAAGCTGGTCAACCCCGGCAAGACGGTCCTCATCCCTTCGCTCGAGGCCGGGTGCTCGCTCGCAGAGTCGATCACCGGTGCCGACGTCCGGCTCCTCCGGGAGCGGTACCCCGGTACGCCGGTGGTGACCTACGTCAACACCTCGGCGGAGGTGAAGGCCGAGTCCGACATCTGCTGCACCTCGTCGAACGCGGTCGAGGTGGTCGAGTCGCTCGGCGTGCCCCGGGTGATCTTTCTCCCCGACGAGTTCCTCGGGAAGTGGGTGGCGGCCCAGACCGGAGTGGGTGTCGTGCTGTGGAAGGGCCACTGCATGGTGCACGAGCGCTTTACCGTGGATGAGATCAGGCGGTTCCGTGCCGCGTACGACGGAGACATCGAGGTGCTCGCCCACCCCGAGTGCCCTCCCGAGGTGCTGGCGGAGGCCGACTTCGTGGGATCGACGAGCGGCCTGATTCGCTACGTGAGCGAGCGGCATCCGGCGCGGGTGCTGCTCGTCACGGAGTGCTCGATGGCCGCAAACGTGTCGGTCAACTTTCCCGACACCGAGTTCGTCCGCCCGTGCAACCTGTGCCCGCACATGAACCGCATCACGCTGCC
>Ga0209520_10002167_pt1 | contig 11293 bp, 8 predicted proteins | sample Rifsed16ft1_FD_184009 | JGI IMG/M metagenome (GOLD analysis project Ga0209520, IMG submission 184009) | Soil microbial communities from Rifle, Colorado, USA - sediment 16ft 1 (version 2) | ecosystem: Environmental > Terrestrial > Deep subsurface > Rock core/Sediment | place: Rifle, Colorado...
TCACACCCACCTTGTGGCACATCATGCAGACGGCGCGCCCCTGCAAGGTATGGGCAATAGGGGGCACCGGCTTGCTCTGCACGGCCGCATCCTTCGCGTGGCACCAGCTACACGTATCGTCGGTGCGGTCTTTGTGCGTGGCCGGCACGTCCTTGACGGCGTCCATCACGCCGACCGCGTGACACGTCATACACTTCTCTTTACCGGCTCCGTCGTGGGTCATGACCGGCGGTTTGGCAGCCTGGCCCAGTGCCGTAGCGGGGATCCCCACCAACAGCAAGACGCCAGCGATCCCACCGAGTCTCCTGAGCTTCATTGGCTCCTCTCCCTCATCAGAGGTGAAACAGCGTCGTGACTACCATCCCGACGCGCGTCAGTTGATACCCCGCGCCGTCGGGCAAAGCTCCGTGCGACGAAGTAGCTCGCACCACCAACTCCGAGTGGAACGATCACCATTGCGAGGCGCAACGATCCCGTGCTCAACCCCAACTCCTGGTCATAGGCCGCCAGCGTGAAGACACCAAGGAGCGCCACCAGACCAATACCCCACCCCAGCCGCGCCGGGCGCCAGGTCGGCGGTTCCAGGTAGTCGAGCTTCTCGCGGTTGGTGCGATCGAGCCAGGGCACCAGGAGCAACGCCAGGCCCACGAGTCCCGGCAGGATGATCCCGCCAATGGCCTCGGAGCCGATGGTCGCCCCCAACACGTGCACCTCCATCCAGCCGGGCACCAGGCGCAGTGCGCCGTAGACCCAGAGGAGATACCAGTCCGGCTTGACGGCCGGGGTCTCCGGCGACGGCGGCCCGTAGTACTCCACCGGATGCACCGGGAACAGGGTCCCCAACAGCGTCACCGCGCCGCCCAGCACCAGCAGCAGCACCACCATGATGACCGCCTGCTGCGGCCACAGCGGCATGCCGATCAACCGCCCGCCCGTGCTGTGCGCCCTGGCGGCCGGCGGCTCCGTGTGCTTCTGCTTCACCAGCAGCAGCAAATGGATGCCGATGCCCCCTAGCAGGAGCAACGGCAGCAACATGATGTGATAGCCGTAGAACCGCGGAATCAGCGACGACCCAGGGAACTTCCCGGCGAACACCAGGTCCGCCAGGTACTCACCCACCCACGGAACCGACAGGGCGATGTTGTACCCGATGCCCGTCGCCGTCACCGAGAACTGGTCGTACGGCAGCAGGTACCCGACGAACGCCGCGAAGATCGTGAGTCCGAGCAATCCCAGCCCCACGATCCAGTTGAGTTCCCGCGGCTTCTTGTACGCGCCGGTGAAGAAGATGCGGCCCAGGTGAAGCACCAACGCCACGATCATGATGTGGGCGGACCAATGGTGGATCTGGCGGATCAGGTGCGCGGCGGGGATCCGGTCCAGCATCACCACGCTGCCGTACGCCGCCGGCAGCCGGATCCCCTCGATTTCCACCTCGGCGATGGACGGTTCGTACAGGAACGCGAGGTAGACCCCGGTGAATATCAGCACGGCGAACGCGAACAGGGCGATCTCGCCCAGGAAGAACGTCGAGTGTACCGGAAAGGCTTTCCGCAGGTACTTCTGATACAGGCGCTCCACGTGGAGCCGCTCGTCCAGCCAGCCGAGCAACCCGCCGGCGGGGCGGGTCATGCGGTCACCACTCCTACCGCTTCCGAAAACTCGCCGCCGGCCACGACTTCTCCGGCGTCGTTGAGCCGCACCGGCAGCTGGGGCAGCGGGCGCGGCGGGGGCCCGGCCACCACCGCGGCGCCCTTGCGCGGGTCGAACACGCCGGCATGGCAGGGACAGTGGATGTGCGAAAACGGCGCCGCCGCCGCGCCGGTGGCGGAGAAGCGCACCGTGCAGGCCAGGTGGGTGCAGATGGCGCTGTAGGCGGCGAAGCCTTCCGCCGTCCACTCGACCCGCGTAGGCGCCTCATACGCGGAGGGGTCCAGCCGCACCAGGATGGTGAGGTTGTCGTGGTTGTTCTCCTTCCCCTCCGGGAACGCGAGCACCGCCTCGCCCGTCTGCACCGCGTCCCGGGTGATGACCTTGCCCGTGTTCGGGCCCATGGCGAACATCAGCCGGTCGCCCTCGACCACCCCGGGCGCGCCGGTGGATCGCCGCACCGCCCGGATCGAGGCAATCACCGAGCCCACGGCCACGATCGCCCCCACGATGCTGGTGCCGAGTATCGACGTCGCGAACTTGCGTCGGTCCACCGCCCCTCCTACCAGGGAATCTCTTCGTCCCGGTCCTGTTGAATGATCTCCGCCACCATGAAGTAGCGCCGGTACAGAACGACGGCCATGGCCAGCGACCACATCCAGAAGGTGCCCGACAGGCCCAGCGTGAGGGCGGCGCCGGTTCCCGCGACCACCTGAGCGATGAACCACACGCTGCCGGCCAACGCCGCAACCGCGAAGACGGTCAGCGCGACTACCGCCCCCACCCCCGCGCGCGGCTCCACCCGCTCGGGCACCGGCTCCACGCCCTCCAGCCACACGGACGCGAGCCCGATGATCCCGTACACGCCCAGCACCAGGACCCAGGCCAGCAGACCGATGTGGTACTCGGTGAGATGCTCCGGGATCAGGCGGCGCTGGACCGCGGTCGCGCCGAGGAAATCCAGCTGCGCCGTGGCACGCTGCGATTCGTGGTACGACATGAAGTCATCCAGGTCGGCGTACCCCAGCAGCACCGGCATCGCGCCGGCCTGGAAGGGTCGATCGTAGTCGGGGTCGCCGGTCTCCAGCTTGCGCCGCACCTCGAGGGTGGTCCCTTCGGCGGTCTCGCTCACGGCGGCTTCGAGCAGGTCGGGCTGGCCACCCAGCGCGGTGTCGGCCACGTGGCCGGCGGCATCGTTGGCGAAGTTGTCCTCGACGTGGGCGCCGGTGCCGTCCACATAGCCGATGGCGATGTCGAACCCCTGCATGATGGGGCCTTCGCCGCCCCAGCCCACCGCGATCCATCCCTTGGCGGCAGCCTGCGTCGCCAGCCGGATTTCATCCCCCTCCACCGTCCAGAACACCGTCTGGCCGATGTCCTCGGCCACGTATTGATGCGCGTACTCCCCGGACGCGACGGTCCCGTCAATGGCGCCGGCGCCCGGTGACGCCGCCGACGCGGTCCGGAACCATCCCAAGTCCGCCCCGAGGGCGCCCAGGCCCAGCACTGCGGCCAGCAGCGCCGCAACCGGCAAGCCAACGGCGTTGCGAAACACCCTGTGCGTGCTCCTTCAGGTTGTCAGCGTCTGGCTCCGCCGGCCAGTACCGAGTCGGCGCGACGCGCGCCTTGGGCGGCCTGCAAGAGCGTGGCTTCCACTATTCCCAGGGCAAACGAATGCCATCCTTCACGCGCCCGCTGCATGGTCTCGCGGGCCTGCCGCAGGTGTACCGCGGCATCCCGGCGCGCCGGCTCGGGAGTGCGCGCCGCCAGGCGCTCGCTCACGTCAATACCGAACTCCACCTGTCGCAGCAGCACCAGGAGGTAGCGGGCGGCGACCGGCGCGGTGGACGGAAGGCCCCGCTCCGCGTTGTGGCAGGCCGAGCAGGTGTTCTCCATGTCGCCCGGAGACAACACCTGGATGGCCATCGAGCCGTGGCAGGTGACGCAGTTGGGCCCTCGGCCGGTAGTGACCAGCTGATTGTAGTGCCGGCTGTGCGAGAAGAACTCCAGTTCCGGCTGGTGACAGGACCCGCAGGTGGCCGGAATGCGGGTGTAATACACCAGGCTGCGAGACTCGCGCGAGGAATATACCCCCTGGTGTGCGGCCTCGGCGTTCGCCGCGGCGGGATTCCCACCGTGGCACTTGTCGCAGGTGGCGCCGGCGCGCCCGTGCGGCGACGCGCGCCAGTCCTGGAACGAGTGCCCGCCGGCGGTGGTCGCCGGTAACCGCTCGTGACAGGTGACGCAGGCGTTGGGCGCCGCCCTGCCGGACGGAGCCTGGGGCATCAGCAGCGCCGTCACGACAAGCACCGCCCCAGCCGGGGTCATCGTGGAGATCTCCCGGCCAACACGGAATCGGCGCGACGCAACCCCGTGGTCACCTGCGATGCCGACTGCTCCATCAGCGCCAGATCGAACGCGTGCCACGCCCGTCGGGCCTCTTGCGACGCCTCGCGGGCCTGCCGCACGAACCGTGCGGCGCCCGCCCGCCGCCGGGCATCGGTGGCCTGCATGCGCGCCTCCGTCGCCGGAAGGGCGGAGTCCGCCTGCTGGAGCACCACCAGCAGGCGCCGCGCCGCGACCGGTGCGTCCGGCGGCGCACCCTGCTCCGGATTGTGGCACCCCGAGCACGTCGCGGCCAGTCCGTCGGCCGTCAACACCCGGATCGCCATCGAGCCGTGGCAGGTGACGCAGCTCGGACCCCGCCTCGTGGCGGTGAGCTGCGCGTAGTGGCGGCTCTCCGTGAAAAACCCCAGCTCCTGCTGATGACATGCGCCGCAGGTGGCGGGGATGCGGGTGCCGTACACCTTGCTGCGATAATCCTGCGACGGGTAGACGCCGCGATGGGCCGCTGGCTGCTCCGCCGTGGTGGTGTCCCCGTCGTGGCACTGGTCGCAGGTCACTACCCCGCCGTGGGCGGACGCCCGCCACTCGGCGAAGGAGTGCGCCGCGGCTTCCGGCTCCGGCAACCCCTGGTGACAACTGACGCAGGGATTCCGGGCACCGGGCGGGCCGACGTCCTGCGGCGCCGCCAACAACACCACCAGGACCAGTGAATGAGCCGTCATGCGTCCCCTCTCACGCCGCTCCTCCCTAATGCTACTCTTCCCCGCCCGGTACCGTCACGTGGCAGGCCAGGCACATCTCGGCGTTTCGCTGCCTGAGCCGGGCGGCGTCGAACCCCGGACCGTGCGGATTGAACTTCCTGGTGCCCAGCGCCGAGTGACACTGCAGGCAATCACGCTCGGCGTGACAGGCCACGCAGCTCTCGAGGCTCTGCCGGGCCGCCTTGCCGTGCCCGGCGAGGAAGAACTGCTTCGCGTCGTGATAGCCACCGCGCAGGGTCCGTCCGGACGCCACCAAACCGGCGGTCTTGTGACAGTCGGCGCAGAACGCGGTGGTGTTGTGGCATTCGCTGCAGGAGTTCTCCCGCCCGTACGCCGCGGCAGGGTGCCGGGACAGAAAAGCCGCGGGATGGAAGCCGGGCGCGCCGGACCCCCCGTCGGGCCGGTGGCAGCTCAGGCAGTCCGACCGCACGTGGCACACGGCGCAGTTCTGTGGGGCGGCCGCGGCCGGCGTCCCGTGCCGGTTGCGGAATCCGCCCTGGTGGGACGCCGGCGGCTTCCGCTGCACCTGGGCCAGCCCGGGATCCTCCGGCGTCGCGAGCGGCAGGGCGTTCGCCACCTCCGGCATACCGATGTGGCACTCGAGGCAGCTGTTCCGCTTGTGGCAGACCGCGCACGTCTCCGTGGACTTGCGAGCGTCGGTGCCGTGCTTCGTCAGCCAGCCGGGCTCGTGCTGCGCCAGGACCGGCGTCGTGACGCCCCACGACGCCGCACCCAACAGCGCGGCCGCGGCTACGCTCAAGATCCTCGTCATTGTGGCCTCCGACCTTCCGGAATCCGGAGAATCGCCGGGTGCAGGCGGCGGCTGTCGCTGCTTGACCCGAACTCGATGATGGCCCCCAGGTTGAACCGCATCTGGCTCCAGGAGAGGTTCGCGGCGTCGTCGCGCTGGCGTTCCTCGCTGTAGCCCCGCGCGTCCGCCGTGAGGCGCAGGCCCTGCGCCGCCTCGAAGTCGATTCGCAGCCCATAGCTCCACAGGTGGGCGTCGTTGAAGCGGTACTCCAGCGGGCGCACCATCCGGGCTCCATCCACCGTGACCAGCAGGGCGCTCGACGGCCGATAGGTGGCCGCGGCCTCGATGCTCTGCGACGACGCGCCAGGGCCGATCGCCCGCTCGTATCCCGCGTCGAACGACCAGTTGGCCACCCTCAGCACGGCGGCGCTCACCGACGCGCGCCAGCCGTCGCTTTCGCCGGCCACCAGCGGGGTCGCGGCATTGGACTCGTCGAACGTGTAGTACTCGCCACGGGCGCGCACTTCCAGGCCGTCCATCGCCCGCCAGGCGGCGGACCCGCCAGCCGCGGAGTACGCCACGGGCGAGAAGGCGCCCCAGATGGACCACAGATCGAAATACGGTCGATACCGGCGGCCGTTGGCGGTGAACCGCGCCCGCCGGTCCTCCGTCAGGACGTTCAGCGCGACATCCGCCTTGCCCCATTCGTCGGTGGCGATGTTGTAGTCCGCGCCGCCCGACAAGCTCACCTGGGGCGACGCCTCCAGCGACCAATCGGCCGCGATCCGCTCCGACACCGTAGCGTTTGCCCCTCGGCGATCCTCCCGCTGGTACAGGGCCCGGCCTGCGAACGGTCCCAGGAACCACCCCAGACCGCCCGCCAGGAGGATCTGATCCCGGTTCGGCAGCTCGAGGGCATCCCCCAGCGGGTTGAGGTCCGCGCTGGTGACGGGGAGCGGGAAACTCCGGGCCAGGGAGCGGCCGCCGTAGCCAAAGACGCGGAGTGCGCGGCCGAACGGCCGGAACTCGAGCGTGGCCCCGTCGAATCCCACCCAACCCAGGCGGTTGACGTCATGCGTGCGCCCGAGCTTGAGGGAGACGACATCCCGCGAGTAGGCGGCGTATCCCTCCAGCAGTTGCATCGCCGGCTCGGTGCCCGGCCACCCGGCGTCCCGCAGGTCCGTAGCCGCGCGCGCGATCATGTGGAACTGCAGGCCGGGCACTCCAAAGCCCCACAGGGTGGCGCTCGCCGTCCCCGACACGGGGCCGGCGCCGGTCTTGGGTCCGGGGCGGAAGTAGGTGCAGTATGCCGCACCCTCCGGGCAGGAGACGGCGAAACCGTCCGCCGTCAGGAACCCGCCGGTGGGCCCACCGGTGACGGCGGTTCGTAAGACGCTGTCGACGGCGACGCCGCGGAACGACAGCGACTGGAACCGCGTATCCAGACGCACGCGGTAGCCCTGTGCCTGAAGGGGCACGGACCACAGCGCGGCGGCCGCCACGGCGACCGGCAGGATCCACTTCCTTCTTCGGGTCATGACGCCTCCACTCTCCCGCCCGGACACCCGGGCGTGTGGGTCAGCGGTAACCAAACAACATCGAGTACACGATCAGCACGATGAGGGAGATCCCCACCGCCAATGAACCGTATGCGAAGATCCGAGCCACCCGCTCGAGCTGCCACGGGTAGGGCTCCACCATCTGGTCTTCGAGCTTCCCGTCCTGCGTCAGCTCCTGGTACTCCCGCGGCTTGTCTCGCTCCAGATCTTCCAGAGCAACCCGGCCGGTGAAGATGACCGGATCCATGGGGAACTTGTCCGGCCGGAAGTGCGTGTTGAAGAAGTGCACCGTGAAGATGAACGCCACCGCCAGCAGCGCCTCGTCGCTGTGCAGGATGGTGGCGATATTCACCGCCTGGCCAGGCAGCACCAGGGTGAAGATCTCCGGAAACCAAAGCAGCAGTCCCGTGGAACCGATGATCAGCATCCCCCAGAACACCGCGAAGTAGTCGAACTTCTCCCAGTACGTGTAGCGGCCGTAGCGCGGACGCGGGCCCCGGCCGAAGAACCACTTGATGGACTGCCAGAGCTCCCGCGCGTCCTGCCAGTTGAAGATCAGCGAGTCCGCGGCGGTGATGAACTGGAGCCAGGTCTTCCCGGAGCGGCCCTTCTGGAGCCACACGTCGGCCAGGTGAACCAGGAAGACGCCGATCAGGGTGACCGCTCCCAGCCGATGCAGCACCCCGGTGGTGGAGAATCCGCCGAGCAGCGCCGAGAACCCCTGGGCCCACCCCATGTACGAGAACTTGAGCACCATGCCGGTGAGGGCGAGCGTGAAGAAGCTCAACAGCATCACCAGGTGCATGGTGCGCTGGTACGGCGCGAAGCGCTGGTACTGCTTGGCATGGCGCGATACGCCCCGGTGTGGGCGCAGCTCGGGCGAGCGCCACAGCCGCCACAGCCAGGCCAGCGTGTGCGCGGTCGCGAACGTGAGCGTGCCCGCCAGCAACCCGGTCATGGCCCAGAAGGTCCAGAAGAGCCACGGGTAGCGTTCGACGTCGTGGTGGGTGGCGTGCGTCAGATAGCCCACGAAACGTCGATTGACGCCGGTGTGGCACTGCGAGCAGGTCCCCTGGATGTTGCGGCGGCTCAGGGTGGACGCCGGCTCGGTAACGGGCAGGATGTTGTGCGTGCCGTGGCAGTCGTAGCACTTGGCGGCGCCCAGATCGCCCAGCCGAGAGACCTTCCCGTGAAAGGTGTCGAAGAACGTGGTCGCTTCCGTCTGGTGACAGCGCCCGCACTGGTCCATCATGCGGAGCCGGAAGTTGCCCAGGTCGGTCCGGCTGATGGTGTGTGAGGTGTGGCAGTCCTTGCAGGTGGGCAGCGGGATGTCGCCCTGGGCCTCGCCCACGCCGGCCGCGTGGATGCTGGCCAGAAACTGCTGCTCGATCCCGTGGTGGCAGTTCCCACAGGTGCTCGCCACGTTGTCTGGATGCACGGTGGAGCGGGGATCGTCGGGCGGCATCTCGCCGTGGGCCGTGTGACAACTGGTGCAGGTGGCGGTCACCAGGAGTCCACTCTCCAGCAGGCCCTTGCCGTGAATGCTCTCCTCGTAGCTTTGGACCAGCGCCGAGTCCTTGAGCGCGATCCGCTTCGCGGCTTTCTCCCCCTGGCGGTGACAGCGGGCGCACAGGTCGGGGATGTTGCGCGGGAACGTGGGCGACGCCGCGACCTGACGGTCGGTCTCGGCATGTTTGGCGTGACAGTCCCCGCATCCCGGAGCGTCGGGGTCCCCCTCCGCGGCGAGCGCGCCGTGCCGGCTCGTGGCATACTGCTGTACCATCTCGGCGTGACACACCGAGCAGTCCGCCTTCGAGCGGATGGTGGAGCACGGGCGCATCAGCGAGGCGGTCACCTCGGTGTGGCACTGGGCGCAGGCCGTCTCGCCGTGGACCGAAGCGTTGTAGGACGCTTCGTCGACGTACAGGGACGCCGAATCCCCACGGGCGAGGCCCCGGAGTTCGGGCTGGCCGTGGCACGACAGACAATCGCGGTTGGCCGCGCCGGCCTCGTAGAAGACCCGTCGGATGCGGTGGGGCGAATGGCAGTCCACGCACGCCGGGATCTTGTGCGGCTCCGCCTCCCACAACCGGCCTTCGATGACCGCCCGATGCACCTGCTCGATCTGCCCGTGACATTGGAGGCAGGTGCGGGCGACGTTGTTCCGATTGATGCTGGATCGCGAGTCGGTGTGCGGGAGGATGTCGTGCGCCGTGTGGCAGGAGGTGCAGACCGCGGTCACCGTGAGGCCGCGCCGCAGGAGCCCCTCGCCATGCATGGAGTTGGAGTAGTTCTCGAGGATGGAGTCTTGCGGGATGTTGCGCATCCGCGAGACCGGGGACCCCTCGTGATGACACGAACCGCACAGGGCGGGAACGTTCACCACCGCGGTGCGGGCCTGCGGGTCGGTATGGGCGCGAATCTCGTGCGTCCCGTGACAATCCGCGCACCGCGGGGCCAGCCGGTCGCCCCGCGCCAGGGCCTGCCCGTGCACCGAACGCCCCTGCTGCTCGGCGACCTCGCCGTGACACGCCGCGCAATCCACCCGCGGCAGGGAATCCGCATGCGGCGCTTCGACCCCCTGATGGCACACGGTGCATGGCAGCCCGGCGGCCCCGTGCACCGATCGCGCGAAGCGCGCCGAGTCCACCACCAGGCGGGCTCCACCCGGGACCTCGCGGAACACCTCGCGGTCCCCGTGGCATATCAGGCATGCGTCACCCTCCTGCGCCGGGGCCGATCGCGCCGGCGCCCACGAGAGCACACCGGCGAGCACGATTGCCGTTTGAAGCACACGTCGCCTATCCCCCACCGTGCTCCGCTAACCTCCACCGCGTTCCGAGGATGGACCATTTGTCGGCACGTTAGCATCGCCCCGCCCTAGCCACGGGGCGTCCAAACGATTATGAAGGTTGGTTCATGAATCTCCAGGACGCCAGCCAGCCCATGTGCCTGGGCTTAAACGACTCTTCATGAGCTCTAGAACCAACGCCGAGGGCCGTGTTGGTTGATTGCGGCGGGGGAAACTCCTCACTGTGAACCGACCGGGTCTTCGTTCGCTCTGGCTCCTGGCCACCGCGGGTGCCGCCCTGGCGGCGCCTTCGGGCGCGCGCGCCCAGGCGGAAGCCTGCACCGGCTGCCATGGAGACCGCGCCATGGCCTCCTCGCTGGCCGCGGACTCCGCTGCCGGGGCGCGGTTATTCGTAGATCCCGCGGGGTTCCAGAGCTCGATCCACGGCCAGATGGGGTTCACCTGCACCATGTGCCACCAGAGTATCTCGGACTATCCGCACGAGCGGGTGACGCCGGTGGACTGCGGCGGCTGCCACGGCCCGGCCAAGGACGAGCTCGAGGGTAGCGTGCACGGCCGGGTACATCCCACCAGCGGAACGGTCCCGGCCACGTGCGCCGACTGCCACGGGAGCCATGACATCCGCCGCCCGGTCGATCCGCAGTCCGCCGTGTACCGGCTCACCCAGTTCCAGGCGTGCGCGAGCTGCCACAGCGATCCGGCGCGGATGGCCCGATTCGGACAGGGAGTCGTCGAGGCGGTGCCGACCTACATCGAGAGCGTGCACGGGCGGGCGCTCATCCACAAGGGCCTGTCGGTGGCCCCCGTGTGCACCGATTGTCACGGCCAGCCGGGCACCGGCGCGCATGAGGTCCAGATCGTCGCCAGCCCCGCATCCCCCATGAACCGGGCGCACGTGATCGAAACCTGCGGAAGGTGCCACCAGGGCATCGTGACGGCCTACCGCCAGGGCATCCACGGCCGGAAATTCACGGAAGGCAATACCGACGTCCCCACCTGCGTGGACTGCCACACCGAGCACGCCATCCAGTCCATCACCAGCCCGGGCTCGAGCGTGTACCCGTCGCGCGTTGCCGGGACCTGCCTGGCCTGCCACGAGCGGGAGGATCTCAACGCCCGGTACGGGCTGCCGTCCGCGCGCCGGCAGACGTACCTGGGATCGTTCCACGGGATCGCGATGGTGTCGGGCCAGCTCACCGCCGCCAATTGCGAAAGCTGCCACGGGGCGCACGATATCCGGCCCTCGTCCGATTCCACATCGTCGGTCGCCCCCGCCAACCTGGTCGCGACCTGCGGGCGGTGCCACCCCGGCATCGGCGCGCGCGTGACCGAGGGGAAGATCCACGTCGCGTCGGTGCGGGAGGACATCAACCTGTTCGCCTACGGCGTGCAGTGGTTCTACTACCTGCTCATC
>Ga0209520_10002170_pt1 | contig 11289 bp, 11 predicted proteins | sample Rifsed16ft1_FD_184009 | JGI IMG/M metagenome (GOLD analysis project Ga0209520, IMG submission 184009) | Soil microbial communities from Rifle, Colorado, USA - sediment 16ft 1 (version 2) | ecosystem: Environmental > Terrestrial > Deep subsurface > Rock core/Sediment | place: Rifle, Colorado...
TTCCGGCTTGAGTCTTAGTTCGTCGCGCGTCTTCAGCAGCCACTCGGCCTTGCCCTGCGCGTCGAGTATTTTGCCCAGCACTTTGCCGGTGAGTTTGCCATCCACGATCTCCAGCGTGTTGGCGTGCGCGAAATCGAGGCCGAGACGTGCTTTCAGCCGTTCGGTGAAAAACACGAAGCCGCCGGACACCAGCAAGGTCTTGATGCCGTGCCTCTTCAACTCTGCCAGCATGAGCTCCGCGCCGGGATTGAGCTGCAGGCGCTCGTCATACACGTGCTGCAGTGCGCCCTCGTCCAGGCCTTCCAGCAAGGCCACGCGGCGGCGCAGGCTTTCGGCGAAATCGATCTCGCCGCGCATCGCGGATTCGGTGATGGCTGCCACTTCGGGTTTGAGGTGGTACATGTCCGCGATCTCGTCGATGCACTCGATGCTGATCAGCGTCGAATCCATGTCCATCACCACCAGGCCGAAATCGGAAAGGTGCTTGCCCTGCGCCACGAAACCGTAATCGATGCGGTGCTCGAAGCAATAGGCGGGAATGCCGGCGTGACGCTTCGCGTCGCGCAGGCGGTAAAGGTGCGTAGCGACCTGTTCGATGCGTGTAGCGTTGGACAGCTTGGCGAGATGTTCCACCTGCGCGGAAGGGATATCGTGTAAGGCTTGGAGGATAAGGTTCATGAAGTATTTCTGGAAAGGTTGTGCGGTTCGCGTCCTGGAAAGTCGCGTATTTTAAATGCGCGACCTGCCCAGTCCTGCTTTTTTTTACCACCGCTACGACAAACTGATCATGCTCACGCGGGTGCGCGGGCCCCTATAAGGCGCACCTGAATCGGGTCGGAAGCTGATTCCGGCCCGATGCCGCGCTGCATTCGGTGAAGGTGGAAGCTGGCTAAATCGCATGGAGGCACGGGCACTGGAGGCTTGGGCGATGTGTGCAATGACGCATCTCTCGCGCATCACAAATTCGATAACATACTGTATGTAAAATGGTTTGCGCGAGTCTGTCCAAATGTGCGTGCTTATTAAAAAAGCTTTGACAAACTTTATAAAGTTGAGTAACGTTGTCAACGTTGAGCAAAATAGTCAACTATATATCCCGGACGTTGGAGGTTCAATGTCCCGGGCAAGTTAGGAAAACAGTCTGCAAAAGGCAAACCTGTCGAAAGGCAGGGACGCAAAGTTACCGGTCTAAGGAGTTCGCACTCTATGACAGCGGGATCGCCAGATGGATCGCACAGGTTTAACCCTGTACTTCTTCTGCATTTCTCCTGCAAACCGATGACTTCGCAGCTTTTGCGGCTGTGCTAAATCGTACCTCGATTTAGCTTTGCATGATTTTCGCCACGCTGGTGGGCATTGATCCATGCGGACTCGAAGCATAACGACAGGATGGCAGGAGGTTAAAGGTGTCACTCGATCTATCAAATACAGCCACAAATGCAGTGCCGACCACTTTCGCGCCTGCAAACCATTTGCTTGGCCTCGTGCAAGGCGCCGTGGCGTCACGCGACGATACGCGCATCACCCTGCCGGGGAAGGGCGAAATAGTCATGTTCCCGGGGCGCAATGAATACCGCAGCAACGCAAAAGATATGGCCGAATTCTGCAGGGCACCCGCAGGCCATTTCGAGGTGACGGTAATCAACCAGGCCGCAATAACAGATACACCAGTTCCGGCAAGAAGCATCAAGGACCTGCTCTGGATGGCTGCCTTTCACGCCTCACAGGGCCTGCTGCTTGAAGGCTGCTCGAAATACGACGTCGTCCAGTTCCGTCACTGGCCCAACCTGACCCGTCTGCCCGCCACGCAAAATGCCGCGCGGGTCTGCGCGTTGCTCACGCGCCACCCCACCACCATCATGCTCGTGCACCACATCCTCGATATCGAAAAGAGCGAGGTACACCAGATATACAGTGCCGCCTACGGCGCCGGTATAGCCCACAGGATCAGCAGCAATCCGGTGTCGGGAAGCATCGATGCGTTTTCTGCCGAAGTCCAGCCCGACCCGCTACAGGAGCGCGGCCTGTTCCGTTCCCTGTTCGCAAAGATCTCGGGGCTCTGAACATGGAAAACAAGATCATATTTGCCGGTCCGGTCGGTGCGGGCAAAACCACCGCCATCAGCGCCGTCAGCGACATCCTGGTCGTCGGTACCGAAGCCCGCGCATCGGATGATGTGGCGCTACGCAAGAACACTACGACCGTGGCGATGGATTATGGCGTCCTCAATCTTGCGGATGGCGAGAAGGTGCACCTGTATGGCACACCGGGACAGGAACGTTTCAGCTTCATGTGGGAGATATTGAGCGAAGGCGCGATGGGGTTCGTCATCCTCATCGACAGTGCACGCCCGGATCCGATGGCGGATTTCGAACTCTACCTGAACGCGTTCCGCAAGTTCATCTCCAAATGCGGCGACGCGGTGGTGATCGGCGTCACGCGCACCGAACTGAACCCGCGCACCGAGCTGCTGGAGCGGCTCAACGAGCGCCTGGCCGCCATGAAGCTGAGCATTCCGGTGTTCGAAGTGGACGGGCGCCAGCGCGAGGATGTCAAACAGATGTTGCTGGCGCTGCTTACGCTCTTCGATCCCACTACCAGCCGGGCCAAAGCAGCATGATTGAATTCGCAACCCCACTGACGCCAACACGCTTCGAGACTGCATATCCCGTGCAGAAGGAACGTCATCATCCGGCGGCCGATGTCGATGCACCTGCCACACCGGGGACATTGCTGGAGTTGCACGGTTTCGGCGTGGCTTTCGGCAAGCGCGTCGTTTTGGGCGAGATCACGCTGACCGTGCCGGAGCAGGGTGTGGTCGTGCTGTTCGGCCCCACCGGCACCGGCAAGTCCACCTTGCTGCGCACGCTGGCCGGGCTCAGCGCCGCCAGCCCGTCGTTCCGCTCATGGGGTAAAGCGTTCTACCGCGGCGCCGAACTGGGGGGCGAAGAACGGCCCGAACTGGTGGCGCAAAGCGCGCAGTTGATGATGTCCTCGGTACTCGAGAACGTCGTCGTCAATTTGCCGGAACGTCACCAGCTTACCCGCGCCATGCAGCGCGACCTCGCGCAACGCATGCTGGAGCGCGCCGGATTGCAGGAACTGTGCAGCCGGCTCGATGAATCGGTGGTCAACCTGCCGCTCGCGCTGCAGCGTCACCTGTCGATCTTGCGCCAGGTTGCCGCAGGCCCGCGACTTTTGTGCATCGATGAGCCGACTTCGGGCCTGAGCGATGCCGAAAGCATCCGCCTGCTGGCCTACCTGCGCGAAGAGGCCACGCGCCGTGCGCTGCTGGTCGTCCTGCATAACCAGCAGCACGCGCGCCTGCTGGGAGGCATGGCCGTGCTGATCGCCGGCGGATACGTGCAGGAAGAGCAGCCCATCCCCCGGTTCTTTAACGCCCCGGTCTCGCCACTGGCACGCGAATTCGTCCGTAGCGGCACTTGTACTGTCGCCAGTCCCGGGACGCCGCCGGAACATCTGGATGAGTCGATTCCGGCGCCGAAGACCCTGCCCACGGCGGCATTGAATTATTCCGGCAGCGCGTCCGGGCCGCGGGGGTTCCTCTGGCTCAAGCCGGGCAAGCTCGCGGGCACGCCGCTGCCGGGTGTGTATTTCGACATGGAATACGACCTGAAGGCCCTGCAGCGTGTCGGCATCACCACACTGCTCACGCTGACGGAGACCGCACTGGACGAATCGCGGCTGGCGCCATTCGGCTTGAAAAGCATCTGGGAGCCGATCCCGGACATGACCGCTCCCACGGTGGAACAGGGCATGCGGTTGTGCGAAACCATCGACCGGCTGCACGCGCGGAACGAGGTGGTTGCAGTCCACTGCCGTGCCGGTATGGGTCGTACCGGCACGGTGCTCGCCGCCCACTTGGTGTGGGAAGGATACGGCGCGCTCAAGGCACTGGAAACGGTGCGCAGCATCGAGCCGCGCTGGGTGCAGTCACAAGTGCAGATCGCGTTTCTCAAAGAGTTCGAGGACGCGGTGACAAAGAATCATGCCAGGCCCGAATCGGGCGTGGAAATGACGTTGTAAGACGAACCGGCCACGCTGTTGCAGCAAGGCTTTTTAAATAGCAGACCATAAAGGAAATGATCATGGCATTAGATAATGCTCTCCAAAGCGCAGTTTCATCCATCCCCGAGTGTCTCGCGGCTGGCTACATCGACCTTTCCAGCGGAATGATCCTTGGCATCAAGTCCGTGGATTCCCATCCGACCGAAGTCATCGAGTTGTTGGCGGCAGCCACGACAGACCTGTTCCAGGGCCACAACGTGACCTTGATCGAAGGCATGTTCAAGAAGGCGCGCGGCCTGGCGGAGGATACCCGTCACTACTTCCAGGAGATCATCATCAACAGCGACAACCTGATCCACGTGTTCATCCGCGGCAAGAACCAGGAACAGGTCGCCTGTTTCGTGTGCCGCAAGTCGGCCAACCTCGGCATGGCGCTCACCAAGGCACGCGGTTCCATGCCGGCACTCGAAGCAGCCGTCTGATGCGGGGGTGTGCCCGGCCGCGCAAACGCAGCCGGGCCCCCAGCGTGTGTCGTTGCTCCCTTTTATCTAGCGGACAAATGAAACCATGAGACATGCAGAAAAAACTGCGGATGAAGCGCGCGCTTCCGCGCTGCGTTCCGTCTTGCGCGAATTGAATTCATCTTCCGATGACGTCGAAGCCTCTGCCTGCATCTCCAGTGACGGCTACACCTTGGCTGCAGTCCTTGGGCAGGGTGTCGACGCCGACCGTTTCGGCGCCATGTGCGCATCGTTGCTGGCCCTGGCGCATCGCGCCGCGCAGGAGATTCAGCGCGGGAACCTGAAGCTGGTGCTGGTCGAGGGCGAGCAGGGGGTGATGTTGCTGGTGCAGGCAGGTTCGGATGCCATCCTGGCGGTGGCAGCCAAACCCGGGAAGAACCTCGGCATGATCTTTCTGGATGCCAGAAAAGTCGCACAGAAGCTGCTCGGCGTCCTGGAAAGCCACAAGTGATTTTTTCAACTGACGTACGGGAAACGCCGCGATGGCTTATCTGAAATATCAGGACCAGGATGTCGACACGCGCGAAGGCGAGAACGTGCTCGACGCCTTGCTGCGCCGGGGGATCAACATCCCGTTCTCCTGCCGCAGCGGCTCATGCCATGTGTGCATGCAGCGCAGCACCGGGGGCGCGGTCCCGGCCAGGGCGCAACGCGGCATCAAGCCGGAGTTGCGCGAGCAGGGCTATTTCCTGCCCTGCCAATGTGTCCCCGAGACAGACATGGAGATCGCCCCGCCGATGCGCAATGGCAACAAGGCCGCGTCGGCTCCGCAGGCAAGCAATGTCGGGCGCGACTATCCGCCAACCGACCCCGGGTTGTGGGCTGCACTGCGCGACGGCGAGATGCTGATGGCGGTGCTGCAGGACTTCTATGACCGGGTATTCCAGGACCCTAAACTCTCCTCGTTCTTCGAGGGCGTGACCAAGCAGCGGTCCATCGAAAAGCAGTATTCGTTCATACGCCAGATCCTGACCGGCGAGAAGCTTTACTTCGGCGACCGCCCGCGCAACGCCCATCACTGGATGGTGATCTCGGACGAATTGTTCGACTACCGCGCCAACATCATGCTCGCCTGCCTGCGCGAGCACGGCTTGGCGGAGCCTATGCTGCAGCGCTTCCACGAGATGGAAGAGTTCTATCGGCGCGACATCGTGAAATCCGCTCCCATCGCCAAGATGATGGGCGAGGTGCAACTGCCGCTCGACGGTTTCGAAGAGCTCATCATGGATGTCGGCACGCTGTGCGACACCTGCGAGCGCGAAGTGTCGCCGGGAGAAAAGGTCATTTATCACGTGCGCATCGGCAAGATCCACTGCTCCGACTGCAGTTCGCAGCAACTCGCAACATCCCTTTAGTCCACAGGCACAGGGCCGACTCAAAGTCGGCCCGCTGTGCCGTCCATCGCAACCAGGCGATCAAGGTCGTGATCGCAGTTTCGTGCTACTTTACTGCACGGTCGCAACTACGCGGCCAGGCAGCATCGGCAGCAATGCATATGGCTGGAGGGTATCTCTTGAGCACAGACTTCGACCGCGACATCCCGCGCAACGGTACCAACTCCGTCAAGCATGACGGGCGCGCCGCCTATTTCGGTACTGCGGATGTGCTGCCGCTGTGGGTGGCGGACATGGATTTCGCTTCGCCCGAAGCGGTGACGCGCGCCCTGCTGGAACGCGCCGCGCATCCGATCTATGGCTATACCCGGTATCCGGAAAGTGCATATGAAGCCCTCATTGCCTGGCTGAAGAAGCGCCACGGCTGGGAGGTGCAACGCGAGTGGATAGTCATGGCGCCCGGCGTCGTGCCTACGCTGTTCGCCAGCGTCATGGCATTCGCGCAGGAGGCCGAGGGCGTCATCGTGCAGCCGCCGGTGTATTTCCCGTTCTTCTCTGCGGTGACCACCAATCGCCGCCGCCTTATCGAGAACCCGCTGCTCCTGGCTGGCGACCGCTACCGCATCGACTTCGATGGTCTCGAACAATGCGCCGCCGACGGGGCGAAGCTCATGCTGTTGTGCTCGCCGCACAACCCGGTTGGGCGCGTATGGAGCGAGGCAGAACTCGGCGAACTGCTGCACATCGCACGCCGCCACGACATCACCATCCTCGCGGACGAGATCCATGCCGACCTCATCTATCCCGGCGAACGCCACATCGCGCTCGCCACGCTGGCAGGGGAATCCGACAAGGTCATCACCACCGTGGCGCCGAGCAAGACCTTCAATATCCCCGGTCTGGGGCTCTCCTGCGTCATTGCGCCGAACGCAGCCCAGCGCCATGCCATCCAGCAAGCCTTCGAGACCCTGCATATCAGCAACACCAACCCCTTCAGCATCGCTGCCTTCGAAGCCGCGTACCGTGGCGGCGAGGCCTGGCTGGATGAGCTGCTGGTCTATCTGCAAGGAAACCGCGACTTCGTCAGCGACTATGTCGCGCGCCACCTGCCCGGCATCAAGGTAATTCGGTCGCAGGGCACCTATCTGCTCTGGCTGGATTGCCGCGGCCTCGGCATGAGCGATGTGAAGTTGCGAGAGTTCTTCGTGCATAAGGCCAAGGTGGGCATGAATCCCGGTACCGTGTTCGGCAAGAACGGCAGCGGTTTCATGCGGCTGAACATCGCATCGCCGCGGCGCGTGATTGCAGAGGCGCTGGGGCGGATCAAAAGGGCGCTAGCCGGTTAGAGACGCTTGGCACGTCCCCGATTTCTCTCCAATCATTCACATCCTTACCGGCAGTGCACGCTGCTGCGATCCCGCCGATAAGCGCGGCATCTGGTCCATGCGCGCAATGGGCATTAGGTGTTTCTACCTATTTGCGCACCTCACGGTTCTTATTAAAATAATCGAGATAATTAGTGGGATATTAGAAATATTCAACCTGAGAGGTATGCATGAAGAAGTTGCACTCCCTGATTTCTCTTTCATCAATTTTGCTGGCGTTTCTGATGGCCGGAACTGCCGCTGCCGTCGAGATCGTCGGTGCGGGCGCCTCCCTGCCTGACCCGATCTACAAGTCGTGGAGCAACAGGCACGGCGGCGACCTGCGTCTTGTTTATCAGGCTGTCGGCTCGGGACGCGGGGTCGATCTGCTTATCGCAGGCAAGGTCGATTTCGGTGCCTCGGATCGTCCGATGAAGCCGGAGGAGCTCGAAAAGAACAATCTGGTCCAGTTTCCCGCCGTGATCGGGGCGGTCGTGCCGGTCGTGAACATCGAAGGTATCGAGCCCGGCAGGTTGAAGCTGGATGGAGAAGCGCTGGCAAAGATATATCTCGGAAAGATTGCGAAATGGAACGACCCGGCCATTGTTGCACTCAACCGCGACTTGAAACTGCCGGATGCCAACATTGCCGTGATCTACCGTTCCGACTCGTCGGGCAGCACGTTCCTTCTCACCAACTATCTGTCCAAGGCCAGCGCGGAATGGCGTAACACCATGGGAGAGGGCACCAAGGTCAACTGGAAAGTCGGCACCGGCGGCTTGGGCAGCGCCTCCGTCATCGGCTATGTGCAACGACTCAAGAATTCGATCGGTTACGTGGATTTCAACCTCGTCGTACAGAACGGCCTCAGCCATGTGCAACTGAGAAGCCGCGACGGACAGTTCGTCAGCCCGTCGGTCAGCAGCATCAAGGCTGCCGCCGCTAACGCGCAGTGGGGCAAGAGTGCGGGGTTCTACGAGATACTCACCGACCAGCAAGGTAGTAGCTGGCCGATAACCGGCGCATCTTTCGTGCTGATGCACAAAGTCCAGAACAATCCGCAAGTGGCGCAGGCCGTGCTGAAGTTCTTCGATTGGAGCTACGCCAATGGCACCCAGGCGGCCGAGCGCCTGAGCTTCGTGTCTCTGCCGGCCAACACCCAGCAATTGATCCGTGCAGAATGGAAGAGTCGCATCAAAGACCACAATGGAAATCCGGTCTGGTGATTGGGCTACCCGAGCCTGAAACCTCGGTGCAGAAATAGATGAGGCACTGCATGCATCCATGCAGTGTTTTTTTTGCCGGAAAGCCCACGTTGTAAACTCAATTTCTTAAAAGAGTCGTGTTAACGGCCTGCCCCCCGCGGAGTCAATACTCACGTTTTAGCCACGATCCAGTCTGAATTGTGGTTTTTATCTTCATTGGATGCTGACAGTTGTTGCCATAACCCTGAAACTTCTCATACCCATGCTGTGGATGTTGAATTGTTGAATATGGCATCGCAAATTGGTGTAAATTGTATGTAAATTCTGTAAATGCTCGGTAAAATTCATTAACACGCCATATGATGTAGAGTGATTCTGTCGCAAGCATTTCTCCAATTATCCGGAGATGGCCCCTCTTGATGCTTTCTTGACGCGTTCTTGACGCATTCTTGACATGATTGCGAAACTCTGCGATTGTTCGGTTGCGTAGTATTAAAAGGCAAACCTATCGAAAGGTGGGGACGCAAAGTTACCGGTCTAAGGAGCCATTGTTTTGGGCTCTATGACAGCGGGGTTGCTAGATTAAGCGCGTTCTTAAGTTCGCTCTTTCCTGCGTTACCTCAGGCTTGCTCCCGCCATTTTTGATCATCGGACAGTAATTTTGTCCAACTTGCAGGAGGCGGTCGTGGGGACAACATTTGTGGATCGAGCCAAAGTAACCACTGTTGGCGTAATGGGTTTCGACGCCACGGAATTCCGGTTGATTCGCAATTTACTGAAGATTGCCTCCTGCCGCCCTCAGGGTGGTTACGAAATATACGTGGGAGCCAGCGCAATCAATTGCGACATATTGCTGGTGAACGCAGACGATGCAGGCGCATTGGCAAGTTCGCGGGCGGCTTTTGGCAAGCAAAGTGCGACTGTGCCTTTGCTGGTTTTCAGTGAAGAACCGGGCTATCCCACTGGCTATCCCTATTATTTGCGCCCGCTGAGTCCGGTCAAGTTGCTGAAGCAACTTGACCAGTTGGTCCTCGAGAAGCAACTGCAAGAACCCTCCAATCAAATCTTCTCCGGTAAGAGCGCAACTGCCGCGGCCCGCAGTGGCGATTCGAATCGGCAAATTCACGTAACGTCCCCCATTGGTTCTTCCAAAACCCGCCGCGCCCTGGTGGTCGACGATAGTCTCACCGTGCGCAAGCAACTCGAGCAAGAGCTGGGAGCTTCCAATATTCAAGTCGACTCAGTCGAGACAGGGGAGACGGGTCTCGATCTGATGGGGAAGAATGATTACGACATCATTTTTCTTGACGTGATGCTTCCGGGTGCGGATGGTTACCAGGTCTGCAAGCACATCAAAAAGAATCCCCTGCTCAAGCAGATACCGGTTGTCATGCTGACCAGCAAATCGTCGCCATTCGACCGCGTGCGCGGTTCGTTGGCGGGGTGCGATACCTATCTGACCAAGCCGGTCGATTATCAGGAGTTTAAGCAAGTGCTGGAGAAATATGAAGTGTGAAGGAGGCTGCCTGATGCGCCAGTCGTGGGCATGAAAGCAGGAAATAACAAAAGGAAACGGCATCCGGGCACTTCGAAACAGTGCTCTGGATTGCCAAAAATTCCTGTGATGGCAGTTACAGTGAGAAATTTTTCGTAATCTTTAAGTCTTAGATAAAAACAAGGAGAATCAAGATGGTATCCAAGAAAGCCCTCGCAGTTGACGATTCCGCCGCCGATCTGGCCAATATTAAAAACATATTGCGAGATGCGGGTTGCATGGTGGTGACTGCAAGCAGCGGAAAAGAAGCGGTTGAAATGGCGAAATCCGAAAAGCCCTCGGTCATATTCCTGGATATCGTCATGCCCGACATGGACGGCTACGAGGCGTGCCGGCAGTTGGCCCAGGATGCCGCAACCAAGGGGATCCCGGTGGTGTTCGTGACCAGCAAGGGTCAGAAGGCAGACAAGGTGTGGGGCGAGTTGCAGGGTGCCAAGGGTCATGTGTCGAAGCCGTATACCGCCGATCAGATCGTCGATCAACTGAAAAGCCTGACCTGAAAAACGGGCGTCGAACATGATGGAAGAATCCAGTTCGTGCCTGGCGCCCGTTCACGATGGAGTGCGGGCGGGTGAGTGGTTGTCGCCCTCCGCGGCCCTTGAACGCTTTGAACCTCCTCCGGAAATGGTGTTGGCCGCTACCGTCGAGGAGCAGCGCGCGCGCTATGGATTCAGGGTTTCCACCCTGGGTTTCCTCATCAAGACCGGTTGTACCAGCGAAGTGCTGGACAACCCCGACATATGGGAACTGCCGGGTTCGTCTCCGTGGTTGCTGGGTCTGGTCAATCTGCGCAGCAACCTGGTTCCGGTATTCGATCTGCGCCAGCTGTTCGGCTTGCCGCCGCGTGAGGTTGCGTCTGCGCAACTGGTGCTGGTATTCGACCAAGGCGACAAAGCGGCTGGCCTGTTGATCGACGACTTCCCCAAGCCCCTCATCGAGATGAGTTTACTGCCCGGCCTGCCGCAATTGCCGGCGGATCTGCAGGCTCATGTGCGTGGTGGCTATATGAAGGGGGACACCGTCTGGCTGGAATTTGACCACGAATCATTTTTTGAGAACCTGGCGCGCTCAGAACAATAACTGAGGTGCGCGCCGGTTTTGGGCAAGGAGCGGATTTCCGAAACCGGAATCTGCCAGATTTGAAGAAGCGTTGCTGACTATTGGTGCAGGATGAAATACATCCGTAATTGATTTATTCGCATTATTGCCGTGAATTGAAAGAGGGGAAAAATGTTTAAGAACATACCAATCGTAACCCGCCTGATTATTCTGGTGAGCGTT
>Ga0209520_10002175_pt1 | contig 11281 bp, 9 predicted proteins | sample Rifsed16ft1_FD_184009 | JGI IMG/M metagenome (GOLD analysis project Ga0209520, IMG submission 184009) | Soil microbial communities from Rifle, Colorado, USA - sediment 16ft 1 (version 2) | ecosystem: Environmental > Terrestrial > Deep subsurface > Rock core/Sediment | place: Rifle, Colorado...
GACTTGGCCCGCCTCCTGGCGCGGTGCCCCGATTCGGCAACCTCGACGAAGATCGCCGCGTGAGAATACGTCACCGAACTTCTGTTCCGCTGTACTAGCGGCGCTGGAACTCGGGAGAGCCGATGGCGAGGCCGACGAGCAGAGGCAGTCCCCTCAGCGCCGGGAGCCGACCGAACGCGCCGCCCCGGCCGCCGAACGGCGGCTGGCCCGGTGGCGGCGCTGCGCCCGGGCGAAGCGGCGGAGGCGCACCGCCACGGCCCCGTGGCGGCGCCATCGCCGAGTCCGGAGCCGCCGCGCTCATCCCGCCAAGCGGATTCTCACCCTTCATCAGGACGGCGCGCGTGTCGCTCGACGCCTCGCCACCGAGGAACGCCGCGATCACGCCGTCCACCTGCTGCTCCAGAGGCAGGTCTCTCAGTTTCTCCGCACCCGGCCATTCGGTCGCCGAAACGCCGGGGAGACGATTGGCGGCGATCATCGTCCCGAAGTTGATGCGGTTGAGGATCGCGCCCGTGTTCATCCACTGGTCGCCGGTTTCCGGCCATCCGTTCGGCGCCTGGTGCCCGTAGATCGGCTGGCCGAGCATCGAGACGACCTGCGCGGTGCGCGGCGTCGCATCGGGCTGGGCACCGAGCGCGCGGAGCGCGCTGGTCACGACCTCGAACGGCGACTTCACCTTGCTCCGCCAAGCGGCGCGCGAGAAGAACTCGGGGCTCGTCACGATCGTGCGCACCACCGCGCGGATGTCGCCGTCGGTGCGTGTGAACGCCGCCGCGGCGCGCTCAACGAGCCCGGCACTCGGCGTGTCGCTCACGAACCGGCGGGCGAGCTTGAACGAGATGTACCTCGCGGTGGATGGATGGCGTGAGACGATGTCGAGCACGTCCTCGCCGTCCTCGATCCCCCGTCCCGCCGCCAGCTTCTGCCCCAGCACGACCTTCTCGCCGGCGTCGTGCGTCGCCGGGTTGAAGAGGAATCCGCCGCCGCCGAGCTGCGGTGGCCGGATTGTCCAGCCGGTCAACGCGCGCGCGACCTCGATCACGTCCTGCTGCGTGTAGCCGCCGTCCACGCCGAGCGTGTGGAGCTCGAGCAGCTCGCGCCCGTAGTTCTCGTTGAGACCGGGGCGCGGCCGATTGGCCAGCATCTGCTGCGCCATCTCGGGCGTCACGCCGGCGGGGAGCCCCCGCCCGGCGCCGCCGCGGCCCGGGAGCGGCAGCCCGCCGCGTCCCGCCCCGAGCCCGCCCCGCCCGAGCCGCCCGCCGCGGCCCGCCGCGACGAGACGCGGGCGCCCGCTGTCCGCTTGGCTCTGCCAGTTGTCGAGGTAGATGAGCATCGCGGGGCTCTTCGCGACCGCGCCGAGCAGGTCACGGAACTTCCCGAGCGCGCGTGGGCGGATCGTCCGGTTCTCGTAGTCGGCGATCTGGAAGCGCTCCTGCGGGCTCTTCTGGATGTAGACCGTGAAGTGATTGAGCCAGAAGTCGGCCAGCACTTCCTGAAGCTGCCGCTCCGAGAGCACGGCGCGCGCCACGCGGCCGCCTTCGATCTCGCCCGTGAGCTTCCGGACACCCATCTGCGCCTGCTGGAGGAGCGCGCTGTCGCTCGCGGAGAGCTTGTCGCGGTCGCCGCCGAGCCGGTTCAGGAGCTGCTGCGGCGGCGGATACTTCCGCTGGAGCTCGTCGGCGCTCGTGGTGTAGCTCTCGTACCCGGCGAAGAACTGCTCGACGCGGGAATCGTCAATGCGCTCCGGATGAAGCTGCGCGTCAATCCACCGGTCCACGCCCATCGCGCGGACGCGCTCGACGTCGCCGGCGCGGGCGCCGAAGGTGAGCCGGCTCAGCACGTGCCGGACCTGCTGGTCCGCCGTCTGTTCCCGCGGCTCGGCGGCCGCGGCCATCGCCTCGGGAGACGGCGAGACTCCGATGGACGAGCCACCGCGACACGCGGTGGTTGCGGCGAGGCCCAGCGTCGGGAGCAGCGTGGCAAGGCGAAGAAGGCGCGACATCGAGAGGCACTCCGGTCAAGCGTGTGCTGCGTAGACGAGGCGACGAGCCGTCACGTTAAGAATCCGTGAATGAGGCGAGTTGCGTCAGGTGAGGCAGATCACAGGACCACGGCGAAGAGCGAAGAGCGAAGGGCGAAGGGCGAAGGGCGAAGGGCGAAGCGTGACCCTTCTCGTGCCTGAGAGGTATGAGAGAGTGGAGGCCCTCGAGGATCTCGCGCGACGAGTCTTCCCGCGCGCCTCCGCGTTGTGACTTCGCGAGCGGGGAATGCTTCTTGCTGACCTTGCTCGGACTCTGTATCGCCGGAGGTTTCATGGTGGTGCTGGTGATGGTGGAGGAACCGCCGGACCATTCGCCGGTGCTGGCGCAGGTGAGCTCCGTGCCGTCGCCGCTCTCGAACGAGCGGCCGTCGCGCGACGTCGTGACGCTCTACGGCGTCCCGAGCGCGGAGTCGCTCGCCCTGGCCCTGGCGGCCGCGCTGGAATCCCGGCGCGCGGCGGTCGCGGCGGAGGATCATCCCGACGCGGTGCGACACCTGGGCGTCTGGCCCGGCCGCGGCGCGATCGGAGACGCCGCGTGGCGCGATCGCTCCACGGGCGAGCTGGTCACGCGCGACGTGGAGATCCCGTTCGCGTTGCTCCAGGAAACGTCGAGCGCCCTGCTGAACGAATGTGGGCAGGCGATCCGGCGGCTGGTCGGCGGGCTCCTGATGCCCGACTGGCCCGAGGGCACGCGGCGCGCGATCACCTTCTCGTTCGCTCCGGCGTTCGCCGGCGCGGGAGCGCCCAGCGAAGCGCTCCTGGCGTCGCTCCGCGAGGCGGACGGGATCACCTTCGACAGCGAGGACGACAACTAGGAACTCTGCCTTCGTTCGAGCTTCGCCCGCTGAGCGGGCGGGAGGGGGCGGCCGGCAGACTCGGCCGCCCCCTCGTGCTTCCTGGCAACTGTAGCAGCCCTTGACTCCGCCCGCGCCCGGAAGCACCGTCAACGCCCCACCCGCGCAAGTCCGGCCAGGAGACCGAACGGCTATGAGGGAATACAAGAGCGACGCCATCCGGAACATCGCCGTCGTCGGACACGGGGCGAGCGGAAAGACCACTCTGGTCGATGCGCTCGCCTTCGTGTCTGGATCCAGCAAGCGGCACGGTTCCATCAAGGAAGGCACTACCCTGACCGACACCTCGCCGGAGGAGATCGAGCGCAAGTACTCCATCTCGGTGGGCTGTGCCTTCGCCGAGTGGAAGGACGCCAAGATCAACCTGCTCGACACACCCGGATTCCTCGACTTCCAGGGTGACGCGGTCGCCGGGGTCGCCGCGGCCGACGGCGCCCTCGTGGCGATCGGGGCGACGACCGGCGTCGAGGCCGGTACCGAGCGGATGTTCCGCGAGGCCGTCGCCCGAAAAGATCCGGTACTGTTCGTGGTCTCGATGATGGACAAGGAGCACGCGGACTTCGACAAGGTCTACCATTCCATCAGGGAGCAGCTCACGGCGAAGGTCGTGCCGGTGGAGATCCCGATCGGATCGGGCCTCGCCTTCAAGGGGATCATCAACCTCTTCACGAAGAAGGCCCACCTCTTCAAGCCGGGCACGAAGGCGGGAGAGTACGAGGAGGCGGAGATCCCGGCCTCGGAGAAGGAACGCTTCGAGCGGTACCACCAGGAGATGGTCGAGGCGATCGCCTCGACCGACGACGCGCTGCTCGAGCGCTTCTTCGGCGGCGAGGAGCTGCCCGGCGACGAGGAGATGGCGGCGATGAAGGAGGCGATGAAGCGCGCCGAGCTCTTCCCGCTGCTCTGCTGCTCGAGCCATCTCACCTGGGGTGTACGCACGGTGCTCGACTTCCTCGTCGCGCTCATGCCGAACGCGTACGAGATGGAGGAGCTGCACGCCTTCAAGGGCGCCGAAGGCGAGCGGCCCGTCGAGATCCACCCGAAGGAGGACGCCCCGTTCACCGCCCTCGTGTTCAAGACGACGGCCGAGCCGCACGTGGGGGACGTGTCCTTCTTCCGGGTCTTGAGCGGGACGGTGTCGAACGCGCAGGAGGTGTTCAACGCCACGCGCGATCACGCGGAGAAGATGAACCACCTCGCGATCCCGATGGGCAAGGAGCGCATCGAGGTGCCGCGGCTCTTCCCCGGCGACATCGGCTGCGTGGCGAAGCTGCACAACACGCACACCAACGACACGCTCTCCACGCGCGCGCATCCGGTGCGGTTGCCACAGATCGCATTCCCCGAGCCGGTGGTCACGTTCGCGGTGAAGGCGGCGTCGCGGAACGACGAGGAGAAGCTGCAGCAGGGGATGCACCGGCTGCACGACGAGGACCCGACCTTCCAGACGCACTACAGCTCGGAAACGCACGAGACGATCGTCGGGGGGATGGGCGAGCGGCACATCGAGGTGGCGATGGCGCACGTGGCGCGGCAGTTCGCGGTGAAGGCGGAGCTTTCCACGCCGAAGATCCCCTACCGGGAGACCATCACGGCGAAGGGAGATGGCCAGGGCCGGCACAAGAAGCAGACCGGGGGCCGCGGCCAGTTCGGCGACTGCTGGATCCGGATGAGGCCCGGGCCCCGCGGCTCCGGCTACGAGTACGTGGACGAGATCGTCGGCGGCGTGATCCCCCGCAACTACATCCCCGCCGTGGACAAGGGGATTCAGGAGGCCGCGGTGCGCGGCGTGCTTGCCGGCTATCCGATGGTGGATTTCGTCGCCGAGTGCTACGACGGCAGCTACCACAGCGTGGACTCGAACGAGGCGTCGTTCAAGATGGCCGGCATTCTGGCGTTCAAGACGGTGGCGCCGAAGTGCCGGCCCGCGCTGCTCGAGCCGCTGGAGATGGTCGAAGTGGCGACCCCCGACGCCTACCTGGGCGACGTGATGGGGGACTTGAGCTCACGCCGCGGGCAGATCCTCGGCACCGAACCGGCGGACGACGGCCACCGCACGCGCGTGCGGGCGATCGTGCCGCAGGCCGACCTGCATCTCTACGCGACGAAGCTCTCGTCGCTCACGCACGGCCGCGGGAGCTACGCGCACCGCTTCCACGCCTACGAGCACATGCCCCACGAGCAGACACAGAAGGTGATCGAGGCGGCGGCGAAGAACAGGAAAGAGGACACCAACGAGTAGCCGGCCGTCAGTTCTCAGCTCTCAGTTCTCAGTCGATTGCTGACAGCGGACGGCTGACGGCTGACAGCTGACGGCTGCCCACTCGTTGTCGCCGTTCACACCTTGTGGTACCCGATCCGTGCCGCCTCGGCCCGGTCTTCCGCCGTGTAGATCTCGAAGTCGCTGAAGAACCCCGGCGCCTCGGCCTGCAGCACGCGCACGATGGCGACCGCACAGCGGCGGATTTCCATCTCGGCGCCCTCGCCGCATCGCAGCTCGAGCATCGTCCGCCACGCCCGCGCGTTTCCCGTGACGACGATCTTCGTCTCGGTCGAGTTCGGCAGCACGCCGCGCGCCGCCTCGCGAGCCATCTTGCGGCGGTGCACCTTGTCGCCCACCCACGCATGGCGCTCCATCAGCTTCTCGACGAGCGTCACGTACGCGGCCTGGGCGGCCTCCATCTGCGCTTTCCACTGAGCGACGAGCGCCTCGTCGCCGAGGATCGCGGGCGGAATGACGAAGGCGGCGTGGCTCTCGTCCACGTAGCGCTGCGAGAGCTGGGAGTTGTGGGTGATGATGCCGTTGGCGACGAAGTTGTGATGAGGGCCTTCCATCTCGATGTCGAACGTCTCCCGCTCGCCGACGTAATCCACCGAGACGATACGCCGGGCACGCGGCACCAGGAGGCGACCGCCGCCCCGGGGCGCCCGCTTCGCTTCGGGCAGTTCGGTCATTCGCCGTCCGAAGAACGACACATGATCGAGTTCGTGGCCGTTGAGTCGCCGTGAATGACACTGCCGGCACACGGTCACGAGGTTCGCGGGATCGTTCGCGAGGTCCGGCCGCGCCCAGATTGGCAGGACGTGGTGCATCGTGAGCTTGCCGCCCCGGGTCCCGCACAAACGACAGGCGTAGCTGTCTCGCGCCATTACCAATGCACGCAAGGCGGGAACGTCGCGACGCAACGCGACTCCACGACGTGTGATGCCTCCGCGCCACTGAGGATTGCGCGCGCCTCGCTTCGCGTTCCCGAGCAGGGCGCGCGTCTCGAGTGAGTGCTGCCAGCCTGCCCGGTACCTGATTCCGCGATTCCACGGCAGGTGACCGGCAGTCCACAAACCGAGCGGCTTCTGCAATCGGTGCTGGCGAACCCACGAGCGGATACAGTGGACCGACACCCCGGCCTCGTCCGCGATCACGCCCTGCTCGAGATCCAGATCGTGATACATGTGCCGGAGCCACTCCTTGCTGCGGTACGCGGGCTCTCCGTTTACCATCAGCGAGCCGTCCGATCGGCCGGCGAGGGCGCGTCCTCCGCCGGACACGCGAAGTCCGCCGAGCGCGTCATCGAGGCTTCGCCAGCCGTCCGGCGTCAGGAAACGGTGCTCCCTCGTGCACGTGATCGTCTTGCCGTCCTCCAGCGTGACGCGGAACACGGGCTTGATTCCCGAGGCGACGACGGTTCGCACACGCCCCGCGATGAAGGACCCCGTGGCCTCGTCCAGGCAGCGGAGCTTCAACAGTTTGAGACGGGAGCGCCCGTGCGGTGACTGCGTCATCGCGAAGAGGTCGCGGACTCGGCGTTTCGTTGGACCGTCGCGCTTTGATCCGCTGCGGCGCTCGCTGTAGACGAGCGTCTCTCCGGCAAGACAGTACGCCCACCCTGCGCGGTGCCGCACCAGCTCGTGCGTGAGCGAGCGCGAGACGCCTTCGAGGAGCAGCGAGTAGGTCGCGTGCTCGAGGACGCTCCCGTGCCCCTGCTTCTTGATGTTCTCGAGGTATTCGCGCGTCGGGCGATTCGCCGGATTCTTCTGGCTCATGTAGCAGAGCCGCCCGGCGAACTCGGCGAGCCGTTCCCCATCGGTGCTCTCGCCGAGCCAGTGGACCGGGAGGTGCGCGGGCTCGGCGAAGGCCGGGCGGGCGATGACGCTGACCTTCGGCTCGGTATGGAACTGCGGCATCGGGGCGATCAGAACGCGTTGGGGGTCGCGGCGAAAGCTATGCCGCGTCCCCAACGCCGCCAATCGTCGTGGAGCGAGGGCGGCGGGGGCGCGGGGGCGCGGTGGCGGCGGGGGCGCGGGGGCGGCGGGGGCGCGACGCCCGGCCGTTCAGGCGGGCAGGGGCTCGGCGCGCGCGAAGAGCAGGAAGGGCCGGCGCCGCACACGGCCGGCGAGCGACCGCAGCGCGCGATTGCTGAACAGCGCGGCGAGCGCCGCCACGGTCAGCGTCCGCACTTCGGCGCGCGAGATCTTGACCGAGCCGCCCGCGCGGAGCATCGCGTGCGTGCGCGCAAGGTCCCGGAGCGTGGCGTAGGCGAAGAGGAGCGGGAGCACGCAGAACGCGCGGATCGCCACCGCGCGGCGCGGGACCATCAGCAGGTAATCGAGCGCCTCGTCGAGATCGCGCCACGCGAGCTGGATGAACGACGCGATCGCCGCGTGGTTCTTCTCGCGGTGCGTCTCGGCCAGCAACGTGCCGTGGGAGCTCCCGTGCTCGGCCAGCGACGCCGCGGGGATATAGATCGCGTTCTCGTGCTGCGCATCCCAGGCGATGTCCTTGAGGATGTTGACCGTCTGCAGCGCCTCGCCGAACTGCCGGCAATTCGCCCAGAGCCGCGCGAATTCGCGCGCCCCGACGCTCGGGGCGTGCTCGTGCCACAGCTCGGTGAGCAGACACCCCACGGTGCCGGCGACGTAGTAGCAGTACTCCCGGTACTCCGCGACCGTCTGGATGCGGATGCCGCGCGGGTAGAGCCCGACGAACTTCCGCATGCCGTGCACCATCACGCCCACCCAGTGGGCGACGCGCGCCTGCGTGCGCGCGGGCAACGAGCGGAGAAGGAGACAGACGAGATCGGTGTGCCGGAGGAGGTCCACGTGCGCGGGGTCGCCCCGGATGTCCGCGGCGCGCGTGGGGAACGCTTCGGCGGTCTCGCGCCGGGTGAGGCAGCCGAGGAACTCGTCGAGCAGCTCCGCCTTGCGTTCCGGCGACGCGGCGCCGTCATCCTCGATGGTGTCGGCGATCCGGCAGAGGAGGTAGGCCGTGAGCACGGCGCGGCCGAGCGTCCCCGGGAGAAACCGGATCGAGATCGCGAAGGTGCGCGACACTTCCGGCAGCACCGCGCGAGCGAAACGGTCGGCGTATCGGAGACGCGCCGGGGTGTCCGGCGATAGAGACGCGGCGCTCATCGGCATCCTTTAAGACTACGGGCGGCGCGGCCTACCGGGGAAGGCGGGGCGTTCCCGCGATCGCGTCGAGCAGCGCCTGTGCGGGAGAGGGCTTCCCGGACCCGTACTCGAGCCGGTCGAGCACCTGCTCCAGCGCCACGTGCGCGTGCGCGAGGAGCCGGTGGTAGGAACGGCGAGTCGCGAGCAGCGCGGCGCCCCCCAGCACGACGGGCGGCAGCGCGGCGAGCGCCGGGGCCACGCCCAGCACGAGCAGCGGGGCGCCCGCGAGGAGGAACGCGGCGACCGCCGTCAGCGCGAGGCCGATCCGGCGGCCGCGGATCTCGGCGAAGTTCGCCTCGAGCCGCAGGTGGACGCGCGCCGCGTCCACCGCGGCGACGCTGGCGGCCACGTCGGTGGCGGCCGCGAGCTGGTAGCGGCGACCGCTGAGCGCGAACCCCCGCCGGAGCCCGCCGATGAACCCGCGCTGCGCCTCCCACACGAGCCGCTCGGGGAAACGCCGCTTGATGACGAGCACTTCGTCGCGCTGCATCGTCGCGTCGAGTGCGGCGAGCACGGTGGCCGGCGTGCCGGGCACCACGCGTGCGGCGGCCGTCGCCGACGGGCCGGCCAGCGCCACCGCCATCCCGGTCTCCGGCGGCAGGAGGCCGCGGCCCCGTTCCTCGGCGAGCGCCTGTCGCAGGTGCTCCGGCGCGATCCCGACTTCTCGCCCGAGGTCGAGGAGCTGTGCCTCGGAGAGCGCCTCGGGATGGTCGCCGAGGGCGGCCTGCAGCTCGGACGCGCGCGCCAGCACGCGCTCGAGCCCCGCGCGGTCGAGGACCGGCGGTTCCGGCGCGGGCACAGGCACGTCCGCCACGGTCAGATTCCCGCGAACGCGATCGCGATCTGGCGCTGAATCGAGTCGAGCAGCGCCGGCGGCACGGGAAAGGCCTTCGCGAGCGCCGCCATCGCGTCCCCGTCGAAGGAGACGCCCGCGACGCGGAGGTAGAACCGCGCGTAGCCCTCCGCGTCGGCCTTCGAGAGCTGGGCGACGAGCAGGGCGCCGCCGCGCACCAGCGCGAGGCTCGAGAGCCGCTCCGCCGCGCCGCTCCGCTTCTCCGCCGGCGTCGTGTTGTCGTCCACGGCGGCGCCGGTGAGCGGGCCGACGAGCTCGTGCGCGAGCGCGTACATCGCCTCCGTCGCGCGCGCCGGCGACTGCGGGAGCCCGACGGCGATCGTGTTGCGCTGCTTGCCGCCCGTGACGGTGCGTCCCTCGCCCTCGAGCGGGAGCGTCAGCAGGACTTCGCCGTTCCCCTGCTGCGTGTGATTGAGGAACGGCTGGAGCTTCGGCCGCCACGTGCGCTGCCAGAGCGTGTCCACGGCCTCGAAGGCCGCGTCGCGCCGCCGCGTCTCCGCGAGCCACCAGGCGTGAAAGAACCTCTCGCGCTCGCTCTCGAGCGAGCGCAGCAGGCGGCGCGCGAAGTCGCGATCGTCGCGTGTGGGAAACGCCGCCGCGAAGAAAGCGATGAGCTGCGCCGCCTGCTCGGTCCGCGCCCCGCGCGGATCCCCTTCGGCCTTGAGGAAGAAGTCGAGCGCGCCCTCGAGCTCCGCCCAGCCGCCGAAATACAGCGGGAGGAACTGTGCGTTGACGAGGCGGGGGTTGGCGCGGAGCCGCGCCGCGAGCGCGTCGTGGTTGGCGTCGAGGTCGGAGGTCACGCTCGCCTTGTTCCGTTCGACCACCAGCGCGTCGCGGTAGCCCCGGCGGAAGAGGGGCACGAGGGAGCTGTCGTCGGCGATCATCGCGAAGCCGTGGAGCCAGAGGTCCACGTGCTCGCGTGACTTGACGGGCCAGCGGGCGTCGGCGGCGCCCGCCCCGACGGGCGGCTGGGCACCGCACGGCGCGGCGTGGAGCCCCGTGAATCCCGCGAGCGTCGCGACCGCGAGGCGTGCGAGGCGCGAGGCGCGGAGCGTGCGGAACGAGGGCATGCCGGTGATACGCCCGGAACGGCCGTGCGGTGTCAGGACGCGGCCGCGCGCCCGCACGCCACGCAGAACTTCCAGCCGGCGTCGAGTTCCGCGCTGCACGCCGCGCACCGGCGCACGAGGAGGTTCTGCCCGCAGCTCGGGCAGTAGTGCACCTCGCGTTCCTCGGGGAGCGGCTGCCCGCAATAGCGGCATCCCGGGCGCGAGGCCCGCTTCGGTGCCTCGGCGTCGGGGTCGAGCGGGCGCGGCACGCCGGTGCTCGGGGGGCGTGGGGGCGACGCCGTGGCGCGGCGCGGCGCCGCGGGGCGCGCCGCCGTCGTGCGCGTCGCGGGTGTCGCGGGCGTCGCGGGCGTCGCGGGCGTCGCGGGCGTCGCGGCGGCTGAGCCGGCGCTCGGCGCCGCAGCCGGCGGGCCGAGCTCCTCGAGCGCCTTTCGCATCTGCTCCTGCGACAGCGTGACGCGGGCGTTCGCGTACGAGCGATACGCGGCGAGGTCGGGGTTCGGCGAGGCGAGCTCGGTCCGCAAGTCGTCCTGCAGGAGATCGTCCGCGAACAGGTAGCCGCGCTCGCCCGCGAGGAGCCGCGTCACCGCGTGCGCGTAATCGTCGTTCGTCTCGACGCCCACCTCGGCGCGGACGGCCTTGTACGGCACCAGCTCGAGCAGCTCCGCGACCTCGAACGGCTGCGTCAAGTACTCGGGGCGCGCGTCGCGGACCGCGCGCACCACGTGCCGGAACAGCCGGTCCAGTTCGTCCACGCGGGCGCCTCGGGCTGGTTACGGCGCCTTGCCGCTCTTCTTGGCGTCGGCCTTCGCGCCGCTCTCGATCCTCTCCATTGTCGCATCAACGTCGTTGCTGACCTTCGTGCGCGCCCCACCGCCCACCTTGCCGACCACGCGCGAGACGATCGAGGGCTTTCCCGCGGAACCGTCGGAGTAGCCGAGGTAGTAGCCGGCGGCGACGCCGATCACCAGCGCGAGCAGGTATTTCATTGGACACTCTTCGGATGTAAGGGCACTCT
>Ga0209520_10002188_pt1 | contig 11256 bp, 8 predicted proteins | sample Rifsed16ft1_FD_184009 | JGI IMG/M metagenome (GOLD analysis project Ga0209520, IMG submission 184009) | Soil microbial communities from Rifle, Colorado, USA - sediment 16ft 1 (version 2) | ecosystem: Environmental > Terrestrial > Deep subsurface > Rock core/Sediment | place: Rifle, Colorado...
GTTCGCGCTAGTCGGGGTGGTGTCGGTGGCGGTGGGCAGCGTCTACGCCAAGCGCCACGCCGGCCGGTACTCGCCACTCGGGGTGGCCGGCGTGCAGTTCGTCCTTGGGGCGATGATCACGGCGCTGATCATGCTGATCGCCGAGGGCGTGCCGGCGAACCCCACGGCCGCAGGTTGGGGGAGCCTCGTGTACATCGGCATCGTTGCCACGTTCATGCCGGTGGCGCTCTACTACTGGCTGATCCGCCACGTCACGGTGACCTACTCCGCCATCATCGGGTACGTCATCCCGCTGATCGCCGTGGTGGTCGGGGTGGTGGTGCTGGGTGAGGAGGTCCAGCCCGGAATCGTCGCCGGGGGGACGCTGATCCTCGTCGGCGTCGTGGTGACCGACCGGGCGAGAATTCGCCGATCCGCGGCAAGGGTGGAAGAGGCGGTCCCGCCGGTCACCCGGTAGGGCGTGAGTGCCGTTGGCGGAGCCCTGCGGAGAGCCGGGTAAGGTGGCGGCCAGCGATTGGTCTGATGGCAAGACCGTGAACTCGATGGGCCGGTGATGAAGCATCGACAAGAACACCGGTGCCTTCAACTTGGCTGCCACTCAACCCGCGTTCGGGGTGTTGGTGGAGCGGCCGGTCGCCGATGACTCACCAGGTAGTCGTCGGGGTCGACGTGGGCAGCGGGTCTGCTCGAGCGGTTGCCATCGATCGCAGCGGAAGGGTGATTGCCACTTCATTCTCCCCGTACCAAGGCGGGGAGACCGCGGTCGGCGCGGTCGATCCGCAGCGATGGCTCGAGGGGACGCTTGCCGCGCTGGGCGGGCTCGGGAGCCCGACACCGCTCGCCATCGGCATCGGAGGCCACGGCCCCACGACCGTGAGCGCCACCGGCGAACTTGCCCTCACTTTCCGCTACCCGCTTGGTGAGTCGAGTAATCCCCGCCTTCAGCACGAGGCCCATATCGCGGTCCTCCGTCACCGATTCGGAAACCATGTCGAGCCGCGCCAATTGTGGGATTGGGTCCTCTCCCGTCTTGGCGGGCGTGCCGACTCCCAGAGCGTGTGGCCGCCAAACGAGCCCCTTTCCGAGTTCGGCGAACCGGTGCCGGTGGGGAGCGTCGTCGGCGTAACCGGCGGCGAATTCGGACTCCCCGCGGGTATCGCTCTCGTACCCGGATCTCACGATGCCCATATGACCGCCTGGGGCGGCGGCATCGACATCCCCGGGCGTGGGTTTGATCCGGGTGGGCGCACCGGCGGACTTGGTGTCGCCGTCGAGGCCGGCAAGCACGCGGGTCTCGACTCGTACAGCATGCCCAGCCCGGTGAGCGGGGTGCACATCGTCGGTGGTCCGGTAGCCGCACACGGTGCCCTGCTCGATTGGTGGGCCGGGATCACCGGATCACCTCTCTCCGAACTCCTTGCGGAGGCGGAGTCGGTGCCGCCGGGCTCCGCAGGGGTGACGGCACTCCCGTTCCTCGACGGCGAGCGGGCGCCACGTTGGAATCCTGAGTTGCGCGCCGAGATCGCCGGACTCCACCTCAGCCACGACCGCAGGGTGGTCACCCGCGCCCTGCTCGAATCAACCGCCTACGGTCTCGGACACATCGCCCTGACGCTGCGTGCACAGGGTGTCGCCATCGACCGGGTGGTGTGCTCCGGAGCGCCATCGCGAAGCCGGTTGTGGTGCCGGATCAAGGCAGCGGTTCTCGAGGTGCCGCTCGATATCCCCGAGTACGAGCAACTCGCCTGCTACGGCGCGGCGCTCGGAGCGGGGTCCGGCATCGGCTGGTGGCCACGACCCGGTTCGGGAGTGGCGGGGGCATGGCCGCGCCCGGCGATGACCACCGTGGAGCCGGAGCCGGTCGAGGTCTATCGGCGAGGCCTAACACGCTTCATCCAAGCCGGTGACGTTGCATCAGCTCGACTATCTCGGCGAGGAGACTCGCAGAGGGATCAGCGACCATGAAGCCCATCCTCATTCGCCGTGGGAGCCGGAGAGGTGCGTCTTGCCGGGCGGTTCATGAAGCCCGGCACGGCAGGACGGAAGATCCCAGGGCGATGGTGGTCCTGCGCTCCGCCGCGGTGTGCGGAGCGATCATTGGACCGTCGGCCACGGATCTGAGACACGTTCCGTCCCCCGGATTCGGTGGACGCTCATTCCGGTCAGGGCTACCGTCCCCGGCGGGTGTGGTCGGTCCATCAGTTCATGGCGGTTTGGGGCGTGGTGAGCCTTCCGGGCTCCCCCTGAATGGTGTCATCGGTCGACCGGCGGGGTGGGTGCCGACGAATGACTCGATGCCAAGACATGTGCCACCCGGGAGGTCGTGACCGATGATGGATTCGACGAATCGGCGGTCCCGCCGGGTATTCGCCCCAGCCGCTGTGCTCGCACTGGTGATGGTCGGCTGCGGCGGTGACGGTGTGCCGACGACGACTTCCGCGACTACCGCAAACGCAGACTTCAACGGCGACGGCAAGGTCCTGATCGGTGTGGCCATCAACGGCCCGCGTGACGACGGGGCTTATTATCAGGCCCTGGTCGAGAAGGTCGAACAGATCGCGGCGGCCAACAACCTCGAGGCCCCGATCATCGTCGATCGGATCGACCCGGCGAACGCCGGTGACGAGCTGCGCAACATCGCCGAGCAGGGGGTCGACATCCTCGCTGTCGGGTCGAGTGCACTCTCCGAACCGTTGCCGGCGTTGCTCGAGGAGTTTCCGGACATCTTCTGGTACTGCAACTGCGGTTCCGATTACGAGGAGACGCCCGGACTGCTGATCACCCGTGATCGTGGGGCCGAGCTCTGGATCTCCGGCGGCTATGCCGCCGGGCTGCTGATGCAGGAGAAGGGTGTCGACACTGCCGTATTCCTGGGTTGCTGCGACCTCGACTTCGAGAAGGAGTCCTTTGCGGGTTTCCAGTACGGTCTTGCCCTGGTGGACGTGTCGTTCCGCGCTACCTACGTTCCGACCGGAGCCTTCCCGTTCGACTTCAACAACACGGTGAGCGCCACCGAGGCTCTCAACAACGCCCTCGCCGAGGGTGCCGACGTCGTGGTTCCGTTCCTCGGCGGAGCGCATGACCCGGTCGTGCGACTCGCCAACGACAACGACCTGATCGTGATGAGCGGCGGCTCCTCCAAGGCCTGTGAGCGCACCGACCTCGACTACGACTTCATGGTGAAGTACGACACCGGAGACTACGTCGAGCCGATTTTCGCGGACATCTTTGCCGGCATCGCCGTCGAGGGCACCTCGCGTGACTTCCACGTTGGCATCGGCACCGTTGTCGGAGCCGAGTTCTGTGCCGGTGCCACGGACGAACAGGTTGCCATGCTCGACGCGCTGAACGCGCGTATCGGTGCGGGCGACTTCACAGACGTCATCGATGCCATCGTCGCTGCTGCCTACGGCTCCTGAGCGACGGACGATGCGTCGATCGGCAACGGGCACTTGCACAGCGAGTGCCCGCTGCGGTGAGAACGACCTGAGGACGATCTGAATGGGTCTGCCCCCAGAGACAACCAACGGTGCCGCCGCCCTCGAGCTCCACGGCATGACCAAGCGCTTCGGCAACCTGGTCGCCTGCGACGGGGTGGACCTGGTGCTGAACCGGGGCGAAATCCACGGCATCCTCGGTGAGAACGGGGCCGGCAAGTCCACGCTCATGAAGATGCTCATCGGGCTCGTCCTGCCCGATGAGGGCACGATCCGGACCGACGGGGAGCCCTGCCGGATCGTCGATCCCCTCGATGCCGCCTCACGAGGCATCGGGATGGTTCATCAGCACTACAGCCTCGTGGATGCCCTCACCGTCTGGGAGAACGTCGCCCTCGGTGAGAGGGGCAAACTCGACGCCGAGGGGACCCGTGAGCGCATCCGGTCGATCAGCAAGCGCTACGGCCTGTCGGTTGATCCGGACGCCCGCGTTCGCGATCTCACCGCGGGCGTCCGCCAGCGCGTCGAGATCATCAAATGCCTGCGGCATGAACCGCAGATCCTCATCCTCGACGAGCCGACCTCGGTTCTGACTCCGGCCGAGTCGGATCACCTCTTCGAGGTGCTCCGTGAGGGCGTCATCCGCGAGGGCTGGGCGGTGGCTTTGGTCAGCCACAAGCTGGACGAGGTCCTGAAGGCCACCGACCGGATCACCATCATGCGCGACGGCCGCGTCGTGCAGCAGGTGATGACGGTCGATGCCGATGCTCCTTCGCTCGCCCGGGCGATGGTGGGTCGTCCGGTGACCCTCCGCACCGCGTCGGCGGCGATCGGCGCCGCTACGGCGGCAGACCTCGCCGGGGCCGCCGACCGTGGCTACACCGGGCGGCCCGTGCTGGAGATTGCGGAGGCGTCTGCACGGAGCGCCGACGGGGAGGTCCTGCTCGACCGCCTGTCGTTGCAGGTGTTTGCGGGTGAGATCGTCGGAGTCGCCGGAGTGGAGGGCAATGGGCAACAGCCGCTGAGCATGCTGCTCTCGAGCCTGCTGCCCCTCGACGCCGGCACCGTGACCGTGGACGGGATCCCGATTCGCTCCGGGACCGCGGGCGCAATGATGAAGGCCGCCGTGGCGGTCATCCCGGCCGATCGCCACGACACCGGCTGCATCACCGAGATGTCCGTTGCCGAGAACCTCGTGCTCACGTCGATGGACCGGTACACCTCGCGCGGGGTGTTGCGGCGCGAGGAGATCACCGCCCGGGCGATTGAGATGATCGATGAGTTCGCCATCCACACCCCCGGACCGGACATCCCGCTGGGGCGGTTGTCCGGGGGGAACCAGCAACGGGTGGTGCTCGCCCGGGCCCTCTCGGCGGGCCCCAAGGTGTTGGTCGCGGTGCAACCCACCCGGGGTCTGGACGTCGGCGCCGTGGAGTACATCGGGGAGCGGCTCCAGCGGGCTGCCGGTGACGGCATCGGGGTGCTGCTCGTCTCCACCGACCTCGGGGAGATCGCAGCACTCGCCGACCGGATCCTTGTGTTGTTCCGCGGATCGATCATCGGCGAGATGAAGCGGTCGGAACTCGACCTCGAGCGACTGGGATTGCTGATCGGCGGCTCGACCGACCTGGGGAGGGCCTCATGACCGGCATCGACACCGCACCCGAGATCCTGCCGTCGCCGGCGGCACCCCATGGTCGCTGGAGGTCTGCCCGCGAGACCGCCCTCCTCTACGTGCTCAGCGTGTTCGGGGCGTTGGCGATCTCGGCCGTGCTCGTGGCGATGACCGGAAACTCGTGGCCCGGGGTCTTCAAGGCGCTGTTCGACGGCGCCGTCCTCGCCCCCGGCCGCTGGGGCAACACGCTCACGATCGCCATGCCGATGCTGCTGGTCGCCGTCGGCACGACGGTGGCGGTGCGGGCGGGCCTGTTCAACATCGGACAGGAGGGGCAGTTGTTGATGGGTGCCATGCTGATGGCGGTCGTCGGCACCAAGATCGAGGGGCCCGGGGTCCTCCTGCTTCTCGGCGGCCTCGCCCTCGGCTCGGTCGCCGGGGGAGCCTACGCCGGGATCTCGGCGGTGATGCGCTATCGCCGCGGGGTCCCCGAGGTGATCTCGACCCTCCTCCTCGTCTTCATCGCACTGCAGGTCACCGGGTTTGCGGTGACCACCGACTGGTTCCTGCGGGACACCGACCCCACCCGACCGCAGCGCGCCCAGAACAGCGCGGCACTCGGCCCGGACACCCACCTGCCGGTGATCCGGGTCTTCGGCAACGAGTTGTCACTCGGTGTGGTGATCGCCGTCGTCATCGCAGTCGCCGTGGCCTATCTCCTCGCCAGGACGATCTGGGGCTTCCGGTTCCGGGTGCTCGGCCACAACGCCCGGATCGCCCAGAAGATCGGGATCGCCGCCACCCGCAACGGCACCCTGGCGCTGTTCATCTCCGGCGCCCTCGCCGGACTCGCCGGCGCGGTCATGCTGGCTTCGGGGAGCTCCTCCTACCGGTTCACTCCGGGCTTCTCGACGAACATCGGGTGGCAGGGACTGCTCGTGGCCCTGGTGGCACGGAGCCGGCCGCTGGTGTGCATCCCGATGGCCATCGTCTTCGCCGCGCTCCGTACCGGAGCGGGATTCCTGGCGTCGACCGGGGTAGATCGCAAGATCGTCGACGTGACCCAGGCGCTGCTCGTTCTGGCGCTGCTGATTCCGCCCGCCGTCGTGTTCCTCAGGAATCGGCGCCGGGCCATCGCCGCCGTGAGTGAGGCGGGGTAGCGATGGGTGACTTCTTCTCCGCCGTCCTCGACATCTTCGGCAGTCCCACGATGTACGGCAGCGCGGTGCGTCTCGGCGGGTTCCTGGCATTCGCCGCCCTCGGCGAGCTGGTCGCCGAAAAGGCGGGAACGATCAACATCTCGGTCGAGGGATCGCTGCTCGCCGGGGCCTTCTGCGGCGCGCTCGGCTATCACTGGACCGGCTCGACCGGAGTCGGCCTCCTCACCGGGGTTGCCGGGGGCCTGGTGATCGCCCTGATCCAGGCGAACATGAGCCATCGCCTCACCGCCGACCAGTTCGTCGTCGGTCTCACCGCCAACGTGCTCGTCCTCGGTCTCGCCGGTTTCTTCAACGCCATTGTCGATCCCGCGGTCCGCCCCGCCGCCGTCGTGGCGATTCCGGGGCTCTCCGACATCCCGCTGATCGGCCCCGCCCTCTTCGGACAGACCTGGCCCACCTACCTGCTCTACCCGTTGATCCCACTGACGTGGTGGCTGCTCTACCGGACACGGTGGGGGCTCGAGGTGCAGGCGGTGGGGGAGAACCCGCAGGCGAGTGACGTCTCCGGGATCGACGTCAACAAGCGGCGCCGTCAGGCGATCGCCTACGGCGGGCTCCTCGCCGGGCTCGGGGGCGCCTTCCTCGTCCTCGGTCAGGTGGGGAGCTTTGACACCGCGGCCGTCGGGGGGCGCGGCTTCATCGCCATCGCTGCGGTCTACTTCGGGGGCTGGACCCTCGGCGGGACGCTGCTCGGGGCACTGGTGTTCGGCTTTGCCGACGCCTTCCGTCTTGCAGTTCCCGTGCTCGGATACCAGTTCAACGCCCAATTGCTCGCCGCCCTGCCCTATGTGCTCACCCTCGTCGTCATGGTGGCGATCACCAAGCAGTTGCGGCAGCCGGCAGCCCTGGCCCAGCCCTTCGTGAGAGGGCTGCGGTAAACGTCGCCCGTCGCCCGTCGCCCGCCAGATTGCAGATCGCAGATTGTCATCTGCCATCTGCCACCTGCTGAGCGGGCGACGGGCGACGGGCGACGGGTTACGCCTACCCCGCAAACCCTCGCGGCACGCGCAGGTTCCCCCCGCCCCGCTTCGGGGCGAAGGCGGCCTCCAACGTCGCCGCCGGGAACCCCGTCGTGCCGGTCCCGGCGGCGAAGTGGTACAGCGCCGTTTGGAAGACCCCACTGAGGGCTGCGAGCACCAGCGATACCAGCAGTATCCACGCCACGCCGGCCGCGACGAGCACGACCGCGGTGACACCCCCCGTCCCGAAGCCGAAGGCGATCACCGCGATCGCCGGGAGGACGAGGAGGAATCCGAGAAGTCCGAAGCCGACCTGGGCTGCAACGTTCTCCCCCCACGTCCGCTTGAACATCGCCCCGGATCGCTTCACCGCTTCACGGACACCGACGTCTTCGATCACGAGCACGGGGATGACCAGGAAGGTGACGAGCGCCCAGGCGATCCCGGCGATCCCGGCGATGATGCGCCCGAACACTCCGGCCCGCTCCTCGATGGCCCGCAGGATGACCGACACCGTCGCCGACACCAGGGCCCACGGAAAGATCCGGTGCACGCGGAGTGCCGCGCCACGCAGCGCGCTTCCCACGGTGGGATCGCCGCCCGACATCCGTTGATTGGCGGCGTAGACCAGCGCGGCGTTGAAGAAGATCGTGATGAAGGCGAGCGCCACGTACATCATGCCGAGCAGGACGTAGTCGGTCGTTGCCAGTTCGCACGAGGCAGTTCCGCCGCCGGTGTCGGCGGTGCAGGAGTCGAGCAGGGGGATCAGGAACGAAACCGCCACCGCGATCGTGGCGATCAACGACATCACCGGGAGCAGGATGAGTTCCTTGTCCGCCTTGAGCACCCGCCACGACGACCCGGCCAACTCGAAGGTTCGTGAAATGCGTCCCATTGCAGGGAGTGTACGCACCGCACCGGTACGATCCCCTGGTCGCCCATGATCACCGAGCAACCCGCCCCCGAGCCTGCCCCGCGGCAACGATCGCCGCGGTGGCCCTTCGTCCTCCTGGGGTCGTTCCTCGCCACCGGCCTGGTGGTGCTCCTCCTCTGGCCGGTGAAGCTGCCCTACTACGCGATGTCGCCCGGCCCGGTCGAGGACGTCGCCGATCTGATCACGGTGACCGACGCCGAAACCTTTGCCTCCGAGGGCACCTTCTACCTCCTCACGGTGGGTCTGCGGGAAGTCAACGCCTTTGAATGGTTCGAGGCCAGGTTTCTCGACTCCCGGGTCGACCTGCTCGACCAGGACGCGATCCGGCCTCACGGGGTGAGCCAGGAGGAGGTGACGCGCACCAACCTCGAGGCGATGGACGAGTCGATCGACACCGCCGTCTTTGTGGCCCTGGAGCGACTCGGGTACGACGTGACCTTCGTCGGCGAGGGAGTCGAGGTGCTCCAGGTGGTCGACGACACCCCGGCGATGGGGGTGATCCAGATCGGCGACCGCTTCGACGTGATCGCCGGCCGGGAGGTGACCACCGCCGAGCAGGCCGGGGACGTCATCCGCGGCTTCGAGATCGGCGACACCATCACCCTGTCGGGCACCCGGGGTGAAGAACCGCTCTCCGTGGACGTCACCCTCGCCGCCCATCCCGACATCGCGGGAGCCCCGCTCGTCGGGGTGGTGTTCGACACGATCAACCTCGACTTCGACCTCCCCATCGACGTGAAGGTGGACTCTCGCAACATCGGCGGTCCGTCGGCGGGGATGACCTATGCGCTCACCATCATCGACCTGCTCACCCCGGGTGACCTCACCAAGGGACACGTGATCGCCGGTACGGGCACGATCCGGTTCGACGAGACGGTGGGCGCTATCGGAGGGGTGCGGCAGAAGGTGTTCGCCGCCCGTGCCGTCGGGGTGGAGATCGTGTTCGTGCCCGAAGAGAACTACGCCGACGCTCTCACCGCCGCCGGTGACGGGGTGAAGATCGTGCCGGTAACGACCCTCCAGGAGGCGCTGGATTACCTCGAAGCCCTGGAACCGGCTCCGGCGGCCGTCGCGACCGGCTGAAGGTGGGTTCGAGCCCCGTCCCACGGGTATCGTGCCCGTGATGGCCGACGACGATCTCGGTCCCGAAGGCTTCGGGACGCGCGGCATCCCCTCCGCCCGGCGCGGCTACGACAAGCGGGTCGTGGACACCCTGGTCTCGGAGGCGGTCGAGCGCTGGGTGGAACTCAAGCGCCGTTACGACGCGCTCCGGGCCGAGGTGGACCGGGCCGGGGGGCTCGAGCACCTCGCCCGCGATCTCAAGGCGGTGGGGGATGACGTCAGCCGCATCCTGGAAGCCGCCAAGGAGGCCGCCGACGGGATGCGCGTCCGCGCCCAATCGGATGCCGATGTCGTCGGCACCGGTGCCGCAGCCGGCGCCGCTGCTGTCGTCCAGGAGGCCGAGGATCAGGCATTTCAAACTCGTCGTGACGCCTGGGAGACGGGGGCCGAGCTGCTGGCACTGGTACGGGAGACGGCCTCGGCCATCCTCGCCGAGGCCGAGGACGATGCTCTTCTCGTCAGGGCTGAGGCGGAACGCGAGTCTCACCGCCGGCTCGCCGTCACCCGCAAGGAACAGGACGACATGATTCGCAGCGGCCGTTACGAGCTCGAACGTCAGATCACCAACGCCCGGGACCTGGCGGCGGAGATGCTCTCGGTCGCCCGCACCGAGGAGGTGTCGCTCGTTCCCACACCCGACCAGGAGGAGCGGCGGCGCGAGGTGCTCGGCGAGATCGAGCGGCTGCGGGCCTCGCGGGGTATCGAGGCAATCAACGTGCTCCCCGCGGAGCCGGTGCCGGTCCGGCGCTCCTTCGAGGTGCTCCCCGGCGAGGTCGATTCGGGGCTTCCCGATCTCAGCGATGCCCTTGCCGCCGAGGTGGAGCAGCTCGGGGCCGACCGGGGCGGCCGGCGGCCCGACACCGCCCCGAGGGCTGCACAGTCATCGCGCCGGTCGGCCCGATCCGTCCCCGACGACGTCGGGACCCTGTTCGAGGCGCTCCGCACTACCGCGGAGGTCGACGTGCTCATGGGCGAGGGGGATTCGGATCCGGTGTCCTTCCACGAGCGGGTCGTCGTGCAGGCGTACAACCTCGGTCTGCGCGACCTGAAGCGCCGCATCGTCGATCTCCAGGCGGTGGCCCTCGAGGGATTGCGGACGACGGGGTGGTCGCCCGAGGCGCGGGCTGTGACGGCCGAGCTCTCCCCTTCGTTCGATCAGGCGGTACAGAGAGCCTCGGCGGGGGGTGTGGAGGCGGCCCGCGCCCTCGGCGGCGTCGAGGCAGGTCAGCCCGCCGGGAGCGATCGGGCGCGACGACTCATCGCCATGATGGCCCAGGAGCTCACTTCCCAGTTGCGGTCGGCCGCGGCCGGTGAGGCCGGTCCCGAGGAGACCGCCGCCAAGATGAGCCGGGTGTTCCGCACCTGGCGGATCGACGAGTGCGAGCGGTGGGTGCGCGCCATCGTGGATGCGGCGTACCACGATGAGTTGCTCAGTGCCCTCGCCGGTGGGGGATGTGACTCGGTGCGCGGGGTGTCGACGGGAACGCCTTGCGCCGAGTGTCCCGCCGCCAACGGAGCGGTGTGGGATCCGGCGGGTCCGCCTCCCGAGGGCACCCGGCTGCCTCCGGCACACCTCGGGTGCACCTGCACCATCGCCCCCGTCCCGACCGGTCGTACAATGACCGCTCAATGATCGAACGCGACCCCTCTCCGATCCCGATCCGTCGCCGTTCCTCCACCCGGGGTCGCCGCAGCCTCGCCGTGCTCGGTGTGGTGCTGCTGTTCCTGCTGCTGTCGCTGCGCGGCCTGGCGACCTTCTGGACCGACTACCTGTGGTTCGAGTCGATCGGGTTCTCCTCGGTGTGGACGACGCTCGTCTTCAGCCGGGTGGTGCTGGTGCTGGTGGCCACCGTCGCCGCCTTCGCCCTCATGTTCCTCAACCTGGTCCTCGCCGACCGGCTGGCGCCGCGCCAGTCGCTGGTGGCCGGAAGCCCCGACGAGGAGATCGTGGAGCGCTTCCAGGCATGGG
>Ga0209520_10002189_pt1 | contig 11256 bp, 8 predicted proteins | sample Rifsed16ft1_FD_184009 | JGI IMG/M metagenome (GOLD analysis project Ga0209520, IMG submission 184009) | Soil microbial communities from Rifle, Colorado, USA - sediment 16ft 1 (version 2) | ecosystem: Environmental > Terrestrial > Deep subsurface > Rock core/Sediment | place: Rifle, Colorado...
CAATCGATTTGCTCCCGAAGGAGTGAAATTCCTTGCTTTCAGTTTATTTATGGGAATTGCCCTGAGTATAACTGCATTTCCTGTTTTGGCAAGAATCGTTCAGGAAAGAGGAATTCATAAAACGAAATTAGGAGCTATTGTTATTACTTGTGCTGCTGCCGATGATATTACCGCTTGGTGTATTTTGGCTGTAGTAATTGCGATTGTAAAAGCGGGAACTTTCGTTAGTTCGTTATACATTATTATGCTGGCCATAATTTATGTTGCTGCCATGATTTTTATTGTAAAACCATTTTTGAAAAGAATTGGGGATTTATACGGTTCAAAAGACAGTATTGGAAAACCGGTGATGGCCATTTTCTTTCTTTTTCTGATCCTTTCCTCTTACGCCACTGAGGTAATTGGAATTCACGCACTTTTTGGAGCTTTTATGATGGGTTCTATTATGCCCGATGTTTCTAAATTCAGGATGATTTTCATTGAAAAAGTGGAAGATGTCTCCGTTATTCTTTTGCTGCCTCTGTTTTTTGTTTACACTGGCTTGCAGACAGAAATTGGGCTCATCAATGACCCCTATTTATGGAAGGTAACCGCTGCGATTATTGCCGTTGCCGTTATCGGTAAGTTTCTTGGAAGTGCTTTGGCCGCGAGATTTGTGGGACAAAGCTGGAAAAATAGTTTGACCATCGGCGCTTTGATGAATACCAGGGGATTGATGGAACTGATCGTGTTGAATATAGGACTGGAACTAAAAGTGCTTACCCCAGAAGTGTTTGCGATGATGGTAATAATGGCATTAGTTACGACTTTTATGACCGGTCCCGCATTGGACTTCATTAATTTTATTTTCAAAAGTAAAGATGTCTCTGATAATGAAGAAATTGCGGATCATAATAAATACCGCATACTGATTTCATTTGGTAATAATGAGAAGGGAAAGTCGCTATTGCGATTGGCGAACAGCTTGACAAAAAAACAAAAAAACAGCTCTAACGTCACTGCTATGCATTTGTCATTGAGTGACGAATTGCATTCTTTCAACATGGAAGACAAAGAAAAAAATAGTTTTGAGCCTATTTTTGAAGAATCGGAGCAATTGAAGATGGAAATCACCACCCTTTTTAAGGTCACTAATGATATTGAAAATGAAATTGCCGATGTCGCCAATCAAGGGGATTACGATTTGCTGTTGGTAGGTTTGGGGAAATCTATTTTTGAAGGTACATTGCTTGGCAGAGTAGTGGGATTCACAACGAGGATCATCAATCCGGACCGCTTGATTGACAAATTCACGGGCAAGGAAGGCTTGTTCGAAAATTCTCCATTTGACGAAAGAACCAGGCAGATTGTGGCCAAAACGAAGTTGCCTTTGGGAATTTTGATAGACAATGAATTTCAAAAAATAGACCGGGTTTTTATCCCCGTTTTTAAATCGGAGGATTCCTTGTTGATCGATTATGCTCAAAAACTGATTAACAACAACAATTCTAAAATTGTCGTTGTTGATGTGAACGGTCACGCCCGCACCAATTTTGTCATTCAAAGTGCCGTAAATTCATTGGAACAAAAATATCCTAACAATATGGAAGTTGTGTCCGAAAACAGTATTAACACGGAATTTTTGGAAAACCAAGATCTGTTGTTGGTCAGCCTTGAGGGTTGGAAAATCCTGATGGATTCAGACGCTACTTGGTTGGATAGCACGCCATCGGTCCTGATTATTAAACACTAGGTAAATAATAAAAAATCCGTCCCGTTATTTAAACGAGACGGATCTTAATTTTGAATCGAGAAGGTTAGACCTTCATGATATCTGCTTCTTTCAGAACAAGAAGTTCATCTACTTTTCTGATGTAACTATTGGTAAGATTTTGCACTTCTTCCTCTGCGCTTTTACAAATGTCTTCGGATGTGCCTTCTTTTTCTAATTTCTTTATTTCAGTATTGGCATCTTTACGTGCGTTTCTAATACCTATTTTCGCGTCCTCAGCCTCTACTTTTGCTTGTTTGGCAAGATCGCGTCTTCTTTCCTCGGTCAATGGCGGAACACTGATAATAATTACGTCTCCATTGTTCATTGGATTAAAGCCTATGTTTGCTATCATGATCGCTTTTTCGATGGGATGAAGCATGTTTTTTTCAAAAGGCTGCAAGGTGATGGTTCTTGCATCTGGAACACTGATTTTTGACACTTGCGAAAGCGGCGTGGCAGAACCGTAATAATCAACAAAAACACTTCCTAGCATTGCTGGGGATGCTTTTCCGGCACGAATATTTAAAAATTCTTTTTCTAAGTGAGCAATAGAACCAGCCATAGACTCTTTGGTGCTATCTAATATAAATTCAATTTCTTCTGTCATAACTTTTCATTTAGTGGTCAGTGATCAATTCTTAGTGATCAGTTTTTAATTCAAACTGAACATAGAATACAGCTAACTATATATTTACTACGGTTCCTATGTTTTCTCCTTCGCAGATTTTCTCGAGATTTCCTTGTTGGTTCATATCGAAAATTACAATAGGCAATTTGTTTTCTTGGCTTAATGTGAATGCTGTCGAGTCCATTACATTTAATCCCTTTTTGATTACGTCCTCAAATGAAATGGTATCAAATTTTATTGCAGAGGCATTTTTCTCTGGGTCTGAATCGTAAACGCCATCCACACGCGTTCCTTTCAGGATTACATCGGCGTGAATTTCAACGCCCCGCAAAACGGCTGCTGTATCCGTAGTGAAATATGGATTTCCGGTTCCTGCTCCAAAAATTACAATCCTGCCTTTCTCAAGGTGACGAACTGCTCTTCTTTTTATGTATGGTTCAGCAATAGCTTCAATTTTCAATGCAGTTTGCAGGCGAGTTAGCATCCCTTTGTCTTCTAATGCGCCTTGTAAAGCCATTCCGTTTATAACGGTGGCGAGCATTCCCATATAGTCTCCTTGTACTCTATCCATTCCGTTGCTGGCCCCGGCGACTCCCCTGAAAATATTTCCGCCACCTATCACAATGGCTATTTCTACCCCTTTGTCGTGAATCTTTTTGATTTCTTCGGCATATTCGGCTAATCTTACTGGGTCAATGCCGTATTGTCTATCGCCCATCAAAGCTTCGCCACTTAATTTCAGAAGAATTCTTTTATATTTCATGTGTATGTTGAGTTGTTTCGTGCAAATATAGTCATATTCTTTTTTTTTGAAATAGTGTCGCTTAATTTTTATAGATTAAGTTTTTCATAGGAGCTTTTCGCTGCCTCATATCCAATGTTGAAAATGGCCTCCATTTTAAGTTTGTTCATTTCAAATGTGCTGTAAAGACTCAGTTCCTTAGGTTCAATTACCCAATCACAGATGTTGAATTTCTGAAGATTCGTATTTGCTGAAAGGATGTCAAAAGCCCGGGCGGTAACCGCTCTGATGGAATTTAAGTCCTTGGCTTCTATTTTTTGAATGGGGCTAACGTAAACGCCGATGATGGTCTCGCATTGCCCTTGTAAAATATCTGTTGGAAAATGATTTAAAATACCGCCGTCACTATAATGTTCTCCCCTTATTTCGAATGGAGATAGTACTCCAGGAAATGCCGAAGAGGCTAAAAGGGCATCAATAATTTTTGTATCCGAGTCAAAAATTTTCAGTCTTCCCCTGACCATATCAGTTGCAGTAATTTGTGTGGTAATGTTTAATTCCCCGATAACTGCATCCTTAAAAATAGCATAAAAATAATCTCTAAATGATCCAGAATCGATAAAACCTGCTTTTCTGAAAGTAAAGTGTCTCCAGTGAAAAAAGTATATCGACTTGAAGAAATCCAAAATTTCATCTGGGGTTTTTCCCCAAGCGTACATTGCGCCTACAATCGACCCGGCGCTGGTTCCGGCTATGCGAGTGGGGCGAATGTTTTTTTCTTCCAAGAATTTTAAGGCTCCAGCGTGAGCCAAACCTTTTGATCCACCGCCGGAGAGCGCAAGACCAATCGATTTTGAAGTTAAATCCATCTTCCTTTATTTGTTTTTCATAAAATTACACTTTTTGTTCAGTCGGAAATGAATTTTATGATATTTTAAACAACTAATTTGTTTTAACTTTACTTGTATAAAAAGAAAATATGAAAATCCCAGTCGCTAAAGCATTATTTAAGAGTCATTCGTATGCGGAATACAGGAAAGTGGTGTCTGATTTGTTGCGAAATGAAAAATCTACGGGTAAAGAGCAATCCTCAGAGTTGACACTTTACAGCGGTTTGAATGAAACCCGAATGAATCGTTTGGAGAAAACAATGAAAATCTCGGAAGAGATCGTTCACCAATTAAAATCTTTGAAAAACGAATACATATGGTTGGTCATCTCCGAAGGATGGTGCGGTGATGCCGCACAGTCGCTGCCCGTTTTTAATGCGATGGCTGAGGCATCCGACGGGAAAGTTGAATTAAAAATTGTCCTGAGAGATGAGAACGAGGAATTGATGAACTTGTTTTTGACAAATAAAAAAAGAGCTATCCCTAAACTGATTGTTATAAATAGGGAAACGGGGAGTGTTCTTGCTCACTGGGGGCCAAGACCCAAAGGGGCTTCTGAATTGATTGATGATTATAAAAAGAAATACGGTACAATTGACGAAACTGCAAAAACCAAATTGCAAATGTGGTATTTGCATGACAAAGGCGAATCTGCTCAGAATGAAATTATTGGGATGATGCTTGATTTGGATCAAATCATTTCAAGCTGATAAAAATATAATCGCAACTTCGAGTCCATCTGATTTTAAATCACTGACTCCGGAATAATAATCAAGTTAAATTTTAAGGGTCTCGAATTGTGGCGCTTTAACAGTTTATTTTGAATTTGGAGCCGAGATTGTTGCAGTGATGAAAATTGGGTGATGCAAAAAAAAATGAGGTACTGTTTTTGTTTTTTTAAAATAAAATCGTAATTTAGTGTCCGCCAACCATATCTACTATATTCTATTTGATTTACTTTTTTATCGGTGTCAATATATTGTCTCACAATTAAAAAACATCACTATGAAAAAGCTATTTGAAAAGTTTTATGATTATTTATCAAATTTCCTGTTTGGAGGTGAAAACATAAGTAATTATTAAACAGTGGCACATTACCACATAGACAAAAGGGTATGGTATAAAAATACTTTAAATTCAGAAAAAAAACACATCGCAAGTTCTTCTAGGTATTTGTCATGTGTTTTTGCTTTTTGTTTACAATTGAGGGTTAAGACTTTGTTCGAATAACTCCACATCTATAGCGTCGGCTACATCATAATCTCCAATTTTTGTTCGTCTTAATACCGTCAGGTGAGATCCCGCTTGCATGGCGCGTCCAAAATCAAAAGCTAAAGAGCGAATGTAAGTCCCCTTACTGCAAACAACCCTAAAGTCGATTTCAGGCAATGCAATTCGCGTGATTTCAAATTCGTGAATGGTGGTTTTCCGAGTCGCTATTTCGACGGTTTCTCCGGCGCGGGCATGTTCGTACAAACGAACTCCGTTTTTTTTGATGGCAGAAAAAATGGGTGGTTTTTGGTCAATTTCGCCCAAAAATTGTTTCACGGTTTGACGAATTAGTGCCTCGTCTATATGATTAGTTGCAAAAATCTGGTCAACTTCGGTTTCTAAATCATAAGAAGGTGTGGTGGCGCCAATAAAAAAAGTGCCTGTATATTCTTTGGCTTGGCCCTGTAGTTCTGTAATCCTCTTGGTGAATTTTCCGGTACAGACTAACAACAAGCCCGTGGCTAAAGGGTCTAAGGTTCCGGCATGGCCAATTTTGAATTTTTTTGGAAGCCCCAGCTTGTTTATCAGAGCGTATTTTAATTTATTTACAGCTTGAAACGAGCTCCACTTTAGGGGTTTGTCAATCAATAAAATTTGTCCATTTTGGAAATCTTCGGCTGTCTTCAAGGGAATTATTTTAGGTATGTGAAGTAAATCAATAAAAAAGCACCAACGATAATTCGGTACCAGCCCCAAGGCTTGAAACCGTATTTTTTGATGATCTCAATAAAGAATTTAATGGCTATAATGGCAACCACGAAGGCAACCAGATTTCCTATAAGAAACAATTGGATGTTCTCGTTGGACTTTAAGATGAGTTCGTATCCTTTGAGTTGTGTAGTCTCATAGGTTTTCAAGAAAAGAGAATAACAGGTAACCGCCATCATTGTTGGAACGGCCAGAAAGAAAGAGAATTCTGCCGCCGCATGGCGCGTTAATCCCTGTTGCATCCCGCCAATTATTGAAGCGGCTGAACGGCTTGTCCCGGGCATCATGGCCAAACATTGCCAAAAACCGATTATTATGGCCTTTTTTACCGTGATGTCTTCTTCTTTGATAACAGTTGGGCTTTGAAAACGACTGTCGATAAAAAGCAAAATCACTCCGCCTATTATCAATACAATTGCGATTGGTATTGGGTCTCCCAGAACGGCTTCGATTTTGTCGTCGAATAGTTTTCCTAAAACCAAAGCCGGAATTACGGCATAAATAAGTTTGAGGTAAAAACGAATCGCAACATTTCGGGAAGAGAAGTCGAAAAATTTTCTCCAATATAAAGCGACAACAGCCAAAATAGCCCCGAATTGAATGGAAACTTGAAAAAGTTTGACAAAATCATCTTCTTGGATACCAAAATACGAGCTGAGAAAAACCATGTGGGCCGTCGAGGAAATAGGGAGGTATTCAGTGATCCCTTCCATAACGGCAATTAGAAATGCCTGCAGTGTATTCATTTAAGCTTTGTTTGGATTCTTTAAGATGGCATAAACAGTAATTCCAAATCCAATCAAAACGGCCGTAGGAGCCAGACGAATTCTTCTGAAACTGAATATTGCATCGCTGTACACGTTTGGATCGTCACTTCCGCCACCAGACATCAGTATAAAGCCAAGAGTGATCACTCCAATGCCAATCAGTAGAATTTTGTAGTTTATTTTGCCGAAAAGAAATTCCGGTTTGTGTTCATTATTTTTCATCTATGCTGAATTTATTTCAACATCAAAAAGATGCTGAATTATGCAATCTTTTTTAAATCGTAAATTAATAAAGGTCGTCTGTTCTCAAGTTCAAGAAACGTTGAGTCGCAAAATAAGTGCTCAACCAGGTGATCAATATGCCAAACCCTAATACGGCTAATAGCACTACTGCAATCAGTATTTTGTCATTCAGGATGCCAAGATCGGGAAAACTGGTTTCAACATAAGCCAAAACACCTAGCAATGCGAGAATCGCCAATGCGGCTCCAAGCATTCCTAATCTTATACTACGCATCACAAATGGTTTTCGTATAAATGATTTTGTTGCGCCCACCATTTGCATGGTTTTAATGATAAATCGGTTCGAATGTATCGAAAGACGTAATGAACTATTGATTAATAAAACGGCGATAAATGTCAAAAAGCCGCTTATTATTAAAATCCACATGCTTACTTTTTTGATGTTGTCGTTCACCATGTTCACTAATTGCTTGTCGTAAACAATGTCTGACACCATTGGGTTCGCACGCAGTTGTTTTTCAATTTTCGCAATGCTGTCTTTCTCCACGTAAGCCGCCTTTAAATGGATGTCATACGAATTTTGTAATGGATTTTCCCCGAGGAAAGTCATGAAATCTTCGCCAATGATATCGGTATGTTGCTTGGCTGCAGCTTCTTTGGACACAAAAACACTCGATTTTGCGTACGGAGCCACTTTCAATTCTTTACCAAAACCCTTTAATATACTGTCGTTAGCCTCGTTCTTGAAAAAGATCGTCATGGCGATTTTTTCTTTGAAATCGTTGGCCAGTTTTTGGGAATTTATAATGAAAAATCCTAAAATGCCCAATAGGAATAAAACTAAGAAAACACTTAGCACTACTGAAAAATAAGAGGAAATTAACCTGCGTTTTTGAAACCTATCAAATGAAGAACTCATAGTTTACTTTAATTATGGGGTAAAAATAATAAAGAATTTCTTTATTTGAAGTTAATAACGTCCAAAGTTTCAACTTTCGTACAATAAACGTAAATTTGCCGCTTTATAATTCATTGTGGGAAAGCATTTGCAACTTTGAAACTGGCCGAATGATTGGAGTATGCGACAGCATGATTTCAAAAAAAATGATGACCAAGAATGACATGAGTTATGAAAGCGTGATTCCATTAAAAAAACAATAAAAAAGGGAATGAAATACAATCCGAACGAAATTGAGGCCAAATGGCAAAAATATTGGGCAGAAAATCAAACTTTTGCTGCAGAAAACAAATCCGAAAAGCCTAAATATTATGTGCTTGACATGTTTCCCTATCCATCGGGAGCCGGTCTTCATGTGGGACATCCACTAGGTTATATTGCTTCGGATGTATATTCCAGATACAAAAGACATCAGGGATTTAACGTTTTACACCCAATGGGTTATGACAGTTTTGGATTGCCGGCTGAACAATACGCCATTCAAACCGGACAACGACCGGAAGATACTACTCGAGTAAATATTGACGGAGGTTTCGATAAAGAAGGGAACAAGATTGCCGGATACAGAAAGCAATTGGACAAAATAGGGTTTTCATTTGATTGGAGTAGAGAAGTGAGAACTTCAAATCCTGATTATTACAAACACACGCAATGGATTTTTATCCAATTATTCAATTCTTGGTACAATAAAGACAGCGATAAATCAGAAGATATTTCGACATTAATTTTGACTTTCGAAAAAGACGGAAATACAAATGTCAATGCGGTTTGTGACGACAACATTATATCTTTTTCTGCAACCGAGTGGAACGCTTTCGCAAAAGAGACCCAGGAGAAAATTTTACTGCAATACAGATTGACCTATTTGGCGGAGACCGAAGTGAACTGGTGTCCGGGATTGGGAACAGTTTTGGCCAATGATGAAATCGTAAATGGTGTTTCGGAACGTGGCGGTTTCACCGTGGTCCGTAAAAAAATGACCCAATGGAGCATGCGGATCTCTGCTTATGCGGAACGTTTGTTGCAAGGATTGAACGATATCGATTGGAGTGAAAGCATCAAAGAAAGTCAGCGCAACTGGATTGGAAAATCAGTTGGTGCAATGGTTACTTTCAAAGTGATAGCAGCAGACAAGAACCATGAAGAAAGAGGGATTGAGGTTTTTACAACGCGTCCTGATACTATTTTTGGAGTTACTTTTATGACTTTGGCGCCGGAGCATCCGTTGGTTCAGGAAATCACGACACCGGAATATCTGGATAAGGTGAACAATTATATTCTAGCCTCGTCAAAACGTTCCGAAAGAGAACGTATGGCAGACGTAAAAACAATTTCAGGGGTGTTTACCGGAGCATATGCCGAACATCCTTTTACTAAAGAACCAGTTCCAGTTTGGATCGGGGACTATGTTTTGGCGGGTTACGGAACAGGCGCCGTTATGGCGGTTCCTTGCGGGGACGAAAGAGATTATGCTTTTGCCAATTTTTTCAAAGGGCAAAGCGGGATGATGGATATTAAAAACATTTTTGCGAATGTTGATATTTCCAAAGAAGCATACGGTTCGAAAGACAATGTAATTATTGCCAATTCGGATTTCTTGAACGGATTGACTTACAAAGAAGCGGCCAAGAAAGCAATCGAGGAATTAGAAAAATTAGACCAGGGATACGGAAAAATCAATTACCGTTTGCGTGATGCGGTTTTTTCCCGTCAGCGTTATTGGGGCGAACCATTCCCGGTATTTTATGTAAATGGCTTGCCGCAAATGATTGATGCGCAACATTTGCCGATCATCTTGCCGGAAGTGGAGAAATATTTACCAACCGAAGAAGGTTTGCCGCCTTTAGGAAACGCTTTGGTTTGGGCTTGGGACAGCGTAAACAATAAAGTGGTTGAAACCAGTTTGGTCGACCATAAAACCATTTTCCCTTTAGAATTGAACACCATGCCGGGTTGGGCTGGAAGTTCTTGGTATTGGATGCGTTATATGGATCCGCATAACGAGAACGAATTTGCAAGCAAAGAGGCTTTGGCTTACTGGGAAAGCGTGGATTTATATATTGGCGGAAGCGAACACGCAACTGGGCATTTATTGTATTCCCGTTTTTGGAACAAATTTTTAAAAGACAAAGGTTTCGCACCAACTGAGGAGCCGTTCAAGAAACTGATTAATCAGGGGATGATTTTGGGGACTAGTGCTTTTGTTTATAGATTGAAATTAACTAATTCAATCGATGACTTCGGAAATCAATTAGTTGGAAAAACATTTAGTAAGGAAGAAATAAATAAGATTGAAAACTTTATTAAAAAGTATGATAATAAAATATATGTATCTAAAGGATATCTAGAAAATCAAATGTGGCCAAACTCTAATTTTGGTTCAGGTGAATTAATAATTTCTTCACATTTCCCTAAATTAGGAAAAGCTTTAAATGATTTATTTCCAGAAATGAGTGGATTGTTTGATGGAATTTATGATCAAATAATTAAAACTCACGTAGATGTTTCTTTCGTAAACTCTTCAGATGAATTAGATATTGAAGCTTTCAAAAATTGGAGAGAAGATTATAAAGATGCCGAGTTCATTTGTGATGACAACGGAAAATACATTGTAGGTCGCGAAGTCGAAAAAATGTCTAAATCCAAATACAATGTGGTTACCCCGGATGACATTTGCAATGAATACGGTGCTGATACCTTGCGTTTGTACGAAATGTTCTTGGGGCCATTAGAGCAGGCAAAACCATGGAACACGGCAGGTATTTCTGGAGTTTTTGGTTTCTTGAAAAAACTATGCCGTTTGTATTTTGATGAGCACGCAATGATTGTCACGGATGATGTGCCAACCAAAGATAATTTGAAAACATTGCACAAAACCATCAAGAAAGTGGCGGAAGACATTGAAGGTTTCTCATTCAACACTTCGGTTTCTCAGTTTATGATTTGCGTCAATGAATTGTCGACTCAAGGTTGTCGTTCTCGTGCTATTCTGGAGCCATTAGCGATTGTGATTTCTCCTTATGCGCCGCACATTGCTGAAGAGTTATGGTCATTGCTAGGCAATACAGGTTCTATTGCAACGGTGTCGTTTCCGGTTTTTGACCCGAAATATTTAGTGGAATCTGAAAAAGAATATCCGGTTTCTTTCAACGGAAAAATGCGTTTCACGATGGTTTTGCCCTTGGATTTAACCAAGGAACAAATCGAGGAAATCGTGATGAAAGATGAAAGAACCATCAAACAATTGGAAGGGAGAACGCCAAACAAGGTGATTATTGTTCCTGGAAAAATTATC
>Ga0209520_10002192_pt1 | contig 11244 bp, 4 predicted proteins | sample Rifsed16ft1_FD_184009 | JGI IMG/M metagenome (GOLD analysis project Ga0209520, IMG submission 184009) | Soil microbial communities from Rifle, Colorado, USA - sediment 16ft 1 (version 2) | ecosystem: Environmental > Terrestrial > Deep subsurface > Rock core/Sediment | place: Rifle, Colorado...
CCTGCACCCCGAACCCCGCACTCCGCACGGTAGTCCCCGTCCCACCATCGAGCCGTTGGAGAAGTCGCAATGCCGCTGCCCGTAAGCCCCCCCATCGCGCCCGCGACGCTGAGCGCCAACGCGCGCACGGTCCTCTCCAAGCGCTACCTCGTGAAGGATGCGACGGGCAAGCCGGTCGAGAGTCCCGAGGCGATGTTCTGGAGAGTTGCCGCGGTGGTGGCCGAGGCCGATCGCCGGTACGGCACGACGGACGCGGGTGTGACGCGGACCGCGACCAGCTTCTACGAGCTGATGACGCAGCGGCGCTTCGAGCCGAACAGCCCGACGCTGATGAACGCCGGGCGTCCGCTCGGCCAGCTCTCCGCGTGCTTCGTGCTGCCGGTGGAGGATGCGCTGTCCAATGGCAGCGCCGGCATCTACGACACGCTGCGCTCGATGGCGCTGATCCATCAGAGTGGCGGCGGCACGGGCTTCTCCTTCTCGCGGCTCCGCCCGAGGGGCTCGATGGTGCGCTCGACGACCGGCGTGGCGAGCGGCCCGGTCTCGTTCATGAAGTTGTACGACGCGAGCACCGACGCGGTGAAGCAGGGCGGCACGCGGCGCGGCGCCAACATGGGAATCCTGCGCGTTGACCATCCCGACATCCTCGAGTTCATCACCTGCAAGGAAGACCTCACGCAGATCGTGAACTTCAACATCTCGGTGGCGGTGACCGACGCGTTCATGGGGGCGCTCGAGGCCGACGCGGAGTACGACCTGGTGGACCCCGTCACGAAGCAGGTGACGCAGCGGCTGCGCGCACGCGAGGTGTGGGACAAGATGATCGAGGGCGCGTGGCGCACGGGCGAGCCCGGCGTCTTCTTCATAGACGAGTCGAACAAGTACAACCCGGTGCCGCACCTGGGGTCGTACGAGGCGACGAATCCGTGCGTGGTCGGCTCCACGCGGCTCGCGACCGACCGCGGGCTCCTGACGATGGAGGAGCTCGAGCGCGAGGTGATGGAGATCCGCGTCGTCACGGACGATCGCGTGCCGGCGATTCGCGCGTACATGGCGGAATCCGCCGCGTCGCGCGCGGCGGGGCAGCTCCCGGGCGCCGAGCGCCTCGCCTTCGGGAAGACGGGAATGCGTGTGCGCGCGAGGCGCGGGACCACGCTCCGGTTCGCCGTGCCCGTGTTCCGGACGCGAACCAACGCGTCGGTGTTCACGCTCGTCACGGAGCACGGCTACACCGTGAACGCCACCGACAATCACAAGTTCTTCACCCCCGACGGGCTCGTCGAGCTCAAGGACCTGAAGCCGGGCGACCGGATTCTCCTCCAGTCCGGCGAAGGTGCCTGGAGCACGGATTATTCGCTGCCGCCGTTCGAAGCGACCGACAAGTTCGCCGCGCGACTCGACCGCGACGACGCGCGCCTCCCCACTCAGTGGTCGCGCGAGCTCGGCCAGCTCCTCGGCTGGGTCGTGGCCGATGGCTGGACGAGCGCGGAGCTGCCCGAGGGGCGCAACGTTCCGAACTACACGGTCGGAATGCTGTTCGGAGGAGACGAGAAGTCGCTTGCGGATACGTTCCGTTCGCGGCTCCTCTGGTGGACGGGTCTCGACGGAAACCTCACGGAGCGCCCGGGCCGGCTTCAGTTGATGTACAAGGCGGCCGTTTACTACTGGCTGCGGTCGCTCGGCATCAACGCCCCGGGTGAGCCGAAGCGCGTGCCCGCGAGCATCTGGCGCGCGCCGCGCGAGGCGGTGGCGGGATTCCTTCAGGCGATGTTCACGGCTGATGGGACGGTGAACATCGGTTCGACAAACAACCGAAGCTGCTCCGTGCGTCTTGTGTCAAGCGATCGCGCATTGATCGAGGAGATCCAGGTTCTCCTTCTCAACTTCGGTATCGTGTCGCGCCTGCACCTCCGCCGCGCAGCGGGCGAGAAGCCGATGCCCGACGGGCACGGCGGCCTGAAGACCTACGCGTACAAGGCGCAGTACGAGCTGATCGTTGACAAGGAGAACCGCGACCGCTTCGCGCGCGACATTGGCTTCATCTCGCCTGCGAAACAGCAGAAGGTGGAAAGATGGATCGCGAGCAAGCGCCGCCCCTCGAATGCCGAGCGATTCGAAACGAGCATCACGGCGATTGAGCCCGCCGGTACAGACGATGTATTCTGCACCACGGAACAGGCGTCTAACTCCATAGTAGTCAACGGGTTGGTGACAGCTCAGTGCGGCGAACAGCCCCTGCTTCCCTACGACGTCTGCAACCTCGGCTCCATCAACGTCGGCTACTACGTCCGCGACGGCGTGATGGAGTGGGACGCCTTCGCGCGCGACATCCATCTCAGCACGCACTTCCTCGACAACATCATTGATGTCAATCGGTATCCGCTCCCGGAGATTGACTCGCTCGCCAAGCGCATCCGTCGCATCGGGCTCGGCGTGATGGGCTTCGCCGACGCGCTCGTGCGCCTCGGCATCGCCTACGACAGCCACGAAGGCGTGGAGTTCGGGCGGAAAGTGATGGAGTTCGTGGACGTGGAGGCGAAGAAGGAGAGCGAGCGGCTCGCGAAGGAGCGCGGGACCTTCCCCGAGTGGGCGCAGAGCATCTGGGGTCCGGACGCGACGTGCGCGCGCGACGCCGGCGGCTCCGCCCTGATGGAGGCGAAGGGCCAGCGCGTGCGTCCGATGCAGATGCTCCGGAACTGCAACGTGACGACCGTCGCGCCCACGGGGACGATCTCGATCATCGCGGGATGCTCGAGCGGGCTCGAGCCGCTCTTCGCGGTGGCCTTCATGCGGAACCAGGCCGGCGTGACGATGCCCGACGTGAACGGAGACTTCGTCGCGATCGCGCGCCGCGAAGGGTGGTACTCCGATGAGCTGATGGAGCGGATCGCGAAGACCGGGAGCGTGGAGCAGCCCGAGGTGCCGGTCAAATGGCAGCGCGTCTTCGTCACGGCGAACGCGATCGCCCCCGAGTGGCACATCCGGATGCAGGCCGCGTTCCAGGAGCATTGCGACAGCGCGATCTCGAAGACCACGAACTTCGCGTACACGGCGACCGTGGACGACGTGCGGAAGATCTACGAGCTGGCGTACAGGTCCAACTGCAAGGGCGTGACGGTTTATCGTGACGGCTCGCGCGACAACCAGGTGCTCTCGACGGGCGCGACCGAGGTCGCCAAGGCGGAGCGCGAGAAGACGGGCGAGCACCGCGTGGCGATTGCCGACCTGCTCGGCGCGCTCACGGAGAAGGACGCGGAGCTCGACCGGTTGAAGAAGCTGCTCTTCGACGCGGAGGCCGAGAACCTCCAGCGGCGACAGAAGCGCTCGCGCCCGGAGATGCTGCGCGGCACATCCATTAGAAAGGAGACGCCGCTCGGGATCATGTTCGTGCACATCACCGAGGACGACAAAGGGCAGCCGTTCGAGGTGTTCATCAACCTCGGGAAGGCGGGCGGCTCGGCGATGGCCGACGCGGAGGCGGTTGGCCGGTTGATCTCGCTCGCGCTACGGTCCGGCATTCCGTTGCCGGAGATTCATCGGCAGCTGCGCGGCATTTCTTCCGATCGAGCCGTTGGGCTGGGGCCGAGCAAGGTGTTGTCGGTGCCGGACGCGATCGGCCTCGCGCTCGAGGACTGGATGCGGATGAAGCAGGGGGTGCAGCAGGAATTGCTGACGTCGTCCGCGTCAACACCGGCGGTATCACCGAGCGCCGCGTTGAAGCCGGAGGCGGTGAAGGTGCGCTCGTCCGCCGGCGGGCTGGAGCAGGTGGCGTTCTTCGACGGGGTGGGGAACAGCGGGGAGGCGTTCATCGGGACGTGCCCGGACTGCGGGAGTCAGCTCGAGTTCGCGGAGGGATGCGTGAAGTGCCATGTCTGTGGCTTCAGTGAGTGCGGGTGACTTGTTCGGAACTTCGGCTTGCGGGCGCCTGAAGAGAACGAGGAAGGCGCATCGAGACGGCGTGCTGTTTCGGGAGCAGGAGGTCGCTGGTTCGAATCCAGTCGCCCTGACTTTGTAAGTACAACTGATTAAACTTGTTACGACGCCCCCGAATCGCGCCGGCGATGAGGGGGCGAGCCGTAGTATCCCCATAGCATACCGGGGAGACAGATTGGCTCCCAAGCGCGACGGAAGACACCGATTTCCCGAGGCTCCCTCCCCGTACGCGTCGGGAAGTGTGCCTACGCCACCGAGCGACGTGTCTAGCGGCAGTCGACTGTGGGGTGGGAGGTGGCGCGCGGTTGGGCCGAAGCCGCTGTCTGCGCGCGGTAAGTCGGAGATCTGGTTGGTGCGGGATGAAAAGGGCGTTCACCCTGATGTCTGCGTCCTGAAGTCGCTCCGTCCGGGAAAGTCGCTCACTGAAACCGCCGCACGCCGATTTCAGCAGGAAATCGACACGACGCGCCGACTCGCCGACCGCGGCGCGGCGGTCGTGCCGGTTCTTGACTCTCATTTCAGGGCCGCCACAGAGGAAGCGCAGTCCTACTACGTGATGCTGCGCTATCCCGCGACGCTTGAGACGGAGTGTCGGTCGCATGCTGGCGACGCGGTTTGGGCCCTGGAGAAAACTCGGGCAGTCGCCGTCACGCTCCGCGACATCCACACGGACACTATCCACCGCGACATCAAGCCAGCAAACGTTCTCCTCGACGGTCCTGAGCACCGCCCTCTCGTTGCCGACTTCGGCATCTGCTTTGTCCATGCCGACGAGCGACTCACGCGAACGGAGAATCAGACCCTCGGAACGGACGACTTCGTCGCACCGGAACTCCAGGGCGGCGGCAAGATCGAAGATGTCTCCGCCGCAGTCGATGTGTATTCACTCGGGAAGACGCTCTACGCCCTGATGTCTGGCGGGTACGTATTCAAGCGCGAGTTGAGCGATGACGCTCGCTGGGATCTCACTAGGCGTTTCCCGAACGACTTCAGCGCTGCCCATGTGGCAGCCATCGTGCGCAGGATGGTCAGGTACGAGGCTGGTGATCGGCCGACGATGGACGAGGTGATTGCGCTCTTGACGCGGGCACGCGAGAACATCGGCAATGCCGTGCGGTACTCCGACGGGATGTATGACACCGACACGCCGCCGCCCGACGAGCGCGCCGAGCGCATCCGTCGCCGCCTGCGCTCGGTCGGCGAGGCCGAGCGATCTGGGGTGGTGCTCGCCGAAACTGAAGCGTGCGTCGATAGCCTTGATCGCGCTATCCGCGATAAGGTGGCCCGATCTGGCTCGTTTCACTCAGTCCACGCCGAAGCACTTGCGCCGCTGCTCCCAATCGCCGCGGCCGTCGCGGACGAGGTGCTCGCACCGTCGGTCGCGGCGCTCGATCTGGCGATGCCTGAAAAGGTGATCGAGTGCGTGTCACGATTGTCGCGACGCCCCGGTTCTGACCGACCTCATGAGTATGACCCCGCGCTTATGGTGCACGAAGCAGGAGTGATCGCGGCGTATGTCATCCTTGGCGCGATTGCGTGGCGTCGCAGGTCTGCGCTCGTCTTGGCGCACGTCGTGCAGACATATGCCGAGCGGGCACATCACTTCACGCACGTGACACTCCTTGGGCGCGGGTCCGCTTCGATAGCACCCTGGATCGAGAAGGTCGCCGAGGTCTCGCGGGTCCTCGCGGCTAGCCCGATGCCGCAGTCGAAGGACGGAATCAAACGGGCCCTCTCGGCGGTACACGGACTCGCGGCGCTCCGCTGGTGCCTCTCAAGTCTTACTGCAGAACGGTTGGTCGCGCTCGGCAGAACGGACCGAGACGCTCCTTCGCTCGACATCCCGTGGTTGCCCGGCCTGCACATCTGGATGGGGCCATCTTGGCTCAAGGAGGTTTCCCAAGCCTTCCTCGACGACCGTCGATGGGAAGAGGACGCAAGTCAGGCCGCCCTTCGGATGAGCGCGATGGGGCTGCGAGACAGGGCGAAGGCCGCGACGCCGTTGCTCGCTCGCGCAAGTGGGCATTTCGCGCGGCAGATTCTGCCCGGCCGGGACTTTCAATTCAGTTGGCAAGACGGTGCCGAGGAATGGAAGCAGTGGACCGAGAGCACACGGGAGTAGCGCTGCGGACCGCCGCGCAAACGAGGGACGTTGATTCGTGACAATGCCGTCCATCGACTGGCGTCGAATCCGTGCCCTTCGCGGTTCTCAAAACAGCGCGTTCGAGGAGCTGTGCTGTCAGCTCGCCGACGCGGAGCGCCCCGCTGGGTCCGCGTTCGTGAGGAAGGGTGTGCCCGATGGAGGTGTCGAATGCTACGCGTGTCTCGCTGATGGCAGCGAATGTGCCTGGCAGGCGAAGTACTTCGATTCGCTCGGCGAGACGCAGCTTGCCCAGATCAATCACTCCGTTACGACGGCACTGGAGAAGCACCCAAAGCTCTCGCGCTGCATCATCTGCCTGCCATTTGATCTTCCAGACCCCCGTATTGAGGACATACAGCATGCCCGAGACCGATGGACTAAGGCGGTCGCGAATTGGGAGAAGGCCGCCAAGGCCCGCGGGATGGCTGTGGCGTTTGAGCTGTGGGGTAGCTACGAACTGATCGAGCGGCTCAACCACCCGCAACACGCCGGTAGAGTCCACTACTGGTTCGACGCAACGGTGCTGAGTCTTGAGTGGTTCGAGCTACGCCTCACAGAAGCAGTCAAGGCAGCCGGACCCCGGTACAGTCCTGAAATCCATGTTGATCTGCCGATTGCAAAGACGTTTGAAACGTTAGCGCGAACGCCCGAGTTCTTCTCGTCGATCAAGGCGCACGGGAGGAAGATTCGTGATGCGCGAAGATCGCTGGGATACGCAGCTCGCGAAGCAGAACGTCACGTCGGTTCCAAAGACTCCGAGCGACAAGCAGATGAGAAACCGCTGGCCAGCTCGGCACAAGCCGTGGATCGTGCCACTGAGTTGGTGCTCAACGGGCTAAGTGAGCTGACGACACAGCTCACGGGAGCACTGCAACTAGAGGTGCTCGCAAGAGCTGCCGCTAGCGCCATTGAGGCGGCGCACAGAAATGCTGATCAGGTGAGCAAGACAGAGGCTGAGGAACGGGAACGACGCAAGAGCGCTAGTTCATCGGGAACCGATCTGACGTCTGATCGCCTCGGTTCGTACCGCGCCTATTTGTACAAGCTCATCGGCGTCCTCCGCGACCTTGCAGATGAACTCGACACCTCGACGGAAATCGCCAACTCACATCTCCTCTTGGTCACCGGTAGGGCCGGAACGGGGAAGACACATCTGTTTTGCGATGTGGCGCGGGCTCGTTTGACACTGGGGCGTCCAACAATTCTTCTCATGGGCCAGCGATTCCTCACGGAGGAGCCGCCATGGACGCAGGCCCTTCAGCACCTGGATCTTGCGAGGTTGTCGGCAGCAGAGTTTGTGGGAGCGCTGGATGCTGCGGCGCAAGCGGCCGAGTGTCGCGCGCTCATCTTGATTGACGCGCTCAATGAAGGAAAGGGTCGCATGATCTGGCCGGCGCACCTGGCTGCCTTCATGTCCCTGGTCGAGAGGTCATCGTGCGTAGTCGCCGCTGCGTCCGTGCGAGAAGCATACGAGCGGCTCGTAGTACCGGATGACGTACGCGACCAAATTCCTTCGGTCGAGCACTTCGGATTCGCAGATCATGAATTCGATGCTGTTCGCACCTTCTTCGATCACTTTGGCCTTGAGCGTCCTTCAACTCCTCTCCTCTTACCGGAGTTTCGCAATCCCCTCTTCCTGAAGATCCTGTGCCGTGGCCTTCAGGCTCGTGGCGAAACGCGATTACCAAGAGGGTACGAAGGGATCTCCGCGACATTTGGGATGTACCTCGCGAACGCCAATCGTTCACTCTCGCTGTCGCTCAACTACAACGAGAAGGCAAGTCTGGTCCAACGCGCTGCGGATGTGATCGCCGATGAGCTTGCTGCGCTTGGGCAGCCGTGGCTGCCGCGAGCGCGCGCAGAGGAGCTCGTGAATGCGCTCCTTCCAGATCGGCCGTACGACAAGTCTCTGTACTCAGCGCTGGTTGCCGACGGCATCCTCGCCGAGGAAGTCGTCTGGGACAGCGTGGACGATCACACCGAGGTCGTCGTCATCGGGTACGAACGCCTCTCGGACCATTCGTGTATCAAACGACTGCTTGACAAGCACCTAGACCAAGCAGCGCCACACAAGGCATTTCTCGACGGCGGAGAGTTAGCTCACGTCGCGGATTCGCAAGTGTATCTCGCTCCCGGGCGACTCGAAGCGCTCTGCATCCAAGTCCCTGAGCGAACCGGCCGCGAGCTTGCAGACCTAGTGCCATCTATCGAGAAGCGTTTCGGGTTTGCCGATGCGTTCCGTGAGAGCCTCCTATGGCGCGATCCGAAAGCTTTCCAAGACTCAACGCTTCCCGTGCTACGTCGCACCGTGAAAAGCGAGGAGGACATCGTCGCCGTTGTGGACCTGTTGGTGTCCCTTGCAACCGTCCCCGAGCATCCAATAAACGCCGACTACATAGATCGTCGGTTGCGCAAAGACCAGATGGCGGAGCGCGACGTGTGGTGGAGCATCTCGGTTCACAAACTCTGGAATCGGCAGGCCTCCATTGGCCGCCTGGTTGACTGGGCGTGGCGCATGCGGCCAGATGATCGCCTCGACGAAGCAACCGTCGATCTTGCCGCTACAACACTGGCTTGGCTGTGCACAACATCGAATCGATACGCGCGCGACCGGGCGACGAAGGCACTGGTAAGTCTGCTCACTGGCCGACTGCCGGCCGTCGGCCGACTCGTGGCTTCATTGGCGGATGTCGACGATTTGTACGTCGCGGAGCGCGTGCTTGCGGCCGCCTACGCGTGCGCCATGCGAAGCAATTCTCTCCCGGACGTTGGAGCACTCGCCCAGACCGTGTTCGATGTTGTCTTCAAGGTACGCCCGCCGCGCGCCCACGTATTGTTCCGCGACTATGGACGTGGCGTCATCGAGCGCGCCCTACATCTCGGGTGGAAAAGCGATTTGGCGCCGGAACTCTTCCGTCCGCCATACGGAAGCAGGTGGCCGACGATCCCTTCCGAAGCTGACATAGAGAAGTTCAAGGAGGACTGGACGAACGCGTCCTACGACGGTGGTCAGCTGGAATGGTCTCGCAACCGCATCGCGAACTCGGTGCTCAGCGACGATTTCGCACGTTACGTGATTGGAACGAACTCTGGCATGACGAATTGGCTCTCAGTACGCCTCGATCAACCACCGTGGGAGTCACCGAAGGATGTGCTTGACCGCGTTGTTGGTTCCCTTCAACCCGAGCAGAAGGCGCTTTGGGAGGCATTCGAACGGCTCGATGACTCGATCCGACGCGCCGCAATCCTCGCCCGTTTCTCCTCAGGAGATGACGCTGGCGAAGGCAACACGAGCGCAGAGCTGCCCGCGGCTGCGGCAGTTGACGAAGAGCTTGAACGGGCATGCGACGCGGCGATGCAGGAATTTATGCAAACGCTCGATGAGCCGCAGGCCGAGATCCTTGTCGCGACCTATGAAACGCTTCACGGCGATACTGTCGTCCGACCGCCTGAGTTCGATCTGGCTGAGATCCAACGTTACGTGCTTGCTCGTGTTTTCGAGCTTGGCTGGACGACTGAGCGATTCGGCGAGTTTGATCGCTTCGAGATGGGCTATGGCGGACGTGACGCGCACAAGGCCGAGCGGATCGGAAAGAAGTACCAGTGGATAGCGTACCATGAAATCATGGCGTTTGTGGCAGACAACTTTCAGTATCGGGAATGGTCGGATCACCTCGACAGCGACAGAAAGTATGAAGGCCCGTGGCAGGAGTTCCTGCGCGACATCGATCCATCGTGCACGTTGCGAACCTTGCCTGAGCCTGGAATCGGCAGCGCATCGTCTGTGCCATGGTGGGCACCGCACGATCCGTCGACGTGGGATCTGTCGACTGATCTCGGAACGTGGGTGCGGGCGATATCCGACATCCCGCCGATGGCTACACTCCTGAGCGCCGTCCGGCCGAACGATTGCACGCGGTGGTTGAATCTCGATGGATACTGGAGCTGGCACGAGGAAGCGCCAGCGGATCGTGATGCATACGAGATCGAGCGGCGAAATCTCTGGCTAATGGCTCGTGGATACTTGATTGCGGAAGAGGAAGCTGACGCGTTCCTCGCCTGGGCAGCCAGCGTTGATTTCATGGGACGATGGATGCCCGAACCACCTACGCACCATCGCATGTTTCTGGGCGAGCATGGTTGGTCCCCAGCGAGTCGATACTTCTCGCGACCCTACTACGGCGACTCGGGATGGAAACAACCTGAGGGCTGTCCGGCGGCGGTGCGGGCCGCGGCCGTCGAATATCTAAAGGAAATGGCCGGGTTTGATTGCTCGGTCGATGGCTCATACACTTTGCACCTCCCGTGCTCTGATCTGATCGCCACCCTGAAGTGTGCATGGAACGGAACAGGAGCGACTTTCGTCAACTCATCAAATCAGATCGTTTCGCTCGATCCGAGCAGCGTGTGGCCGGGGCCCAGTGGGCTCCTGCTGGAGGAACAGGCGCTGGGCAACGCCTTGTCCGCGAAGCGACTGACGGTGTGTTGGGCAGTGCTTGGGGAGAAGCGCATACTGACCCCGGGGTTCGGCACCGGGCGATATGTCGGTCATCTGAGTCTTACCGGGGCTTTCCGACAGAAGGGACGCGACATAGTCGGGTTTCTGAACGGCACGTTCATCGAGCCGCGAGGTGGTCAGGGCGGACCCAAGCGATCTGTGGCACACGTAGTCGAGAGTTCATCCTGAGCGCGCATACCGAGGCACTGCTCAGCCGACAAGTCCGTTACGGCAGGAAGACTAGGACCGAGCACCGGTAGAGTCGGCCGACCTCCCAAGCCTCAATGAGGTCGACACGGCGCTCGCGACTCTAACAGTTGGAGACAAAGGACAAGAGCGAATCGCATTGCATTCCCTCGCTTAAGATGGGATGTCAACTCGACGCAGCGCGCTCGACGCCGACCAGTCCACTACCCTCGTGGCCGGGCATGGGTTCGACGCGCAGCGACCCTTCTCTCAAAGGGAAGTCGATTGCTGCCGGCGCGCGCGCGTCCCCGGTGGTGGCCATCGGGAGGAAAAATACACGCGGAGGGAAAGAGGCCGAGCGCTCCCGCAGTCAGTACTGGCTGAATTGCGTCAGCCCTCTTGCGACAATGGACAGGTGAGCGTATGGAGTGCGATCAGCGACTGTTCTCCTTGATTGGTCTCGGGCCGTTTTGCGACATCACTC
>Ga0209520_10002195_pt1 | contig 11237 bp, 11 predicted proteins | sample Rifsed16ft1_FD_184009 | JGI IMG/M metagenome (GOLD analysis project Ga0209520, IMG submission 184009) | Soil microbial communities from Rifle, Colorado, USA - sediment 16ft 1 (version 2) | ecosystem: Environmental > Terrestrial > Deep subsurface > Rock core/Sediment | place: Rifle, Colorado...
CTTCTGGCTCGCCTTCAAGAAGGAGGAGGTCTGGGCCGGCTACGCGTGGCCGGACACGGTCGGCTACGCGGACGCCAAGGGTATGAACTACAAGTACCTCAAGCCCAAGGAAGGACGGATCTCCTGGGTATGCGGGATGGGGCTGTTCGCCGACACCGAGAACTACTTCCACGCGCACGAGTACGTGGACTCGTGGGCCAGCACGAAGGCGGCCGAGTTCCTCCTCGCCTACTACTACTACGGGCATACGAACACCCAGGTCGACCTGTCCGTGGTCTCGCCGGGGATCATCGAGGCGTTGGGCCTGGACGACCCGACGGTGCTCGAGCCGCCGAACGCGATCCCCGAGTCGTACATGCCGCGGCGCGACCTGTACGCGCAGTACTGGGCCGAGGTCCTGGCGTCCTGAGTCGTCGGTTCCGGCGGCGGTAGGCTGTTGGCGACCCTCGAGACGACGGCGGCGAGTCGCCGCTGGCGGAGGCAGGACCGGCGGGTGACAGCGGGCCTGCTCTCCGCACCGCTGCTTTGGCTCCTGCTGTTCTTCATCGTTCCTGTGGGGTTCATCGCCGCGTACAGCGTCGGCGCGATAGGTATCTTCCCGACCGATGCCGGTGTGGTGTCGTTCGACGACTGGGCGCGGTTCCTCCGCGGAGACACCATCTACACCGGCCTGTTCTGGAAGTCGGTCCGGATGTCCCTCACGGTTTCGGTCGCGGTCGTTCTGCTCGCGTACCCGATCGGCTACTTCCTCGCGCTCTGCGTGCGGAAGCGCAAGTACGTCCTGCTGCTCATGATCATCGCGCCGTTCCTGACGAGCTACCTGCTGCGTGTGCTCGCATGGAAGGTGATCCTCGGTGACGCGGGAGTCGTGAACTCGCTCCTGTTCTCGCTCAACCTTCGGAACCCCGACGACCCGATCCAGTGGCTGCTGTACAGCCAGTTCACCGTGATGCTCGTGCTCGCTTACGTGTGGATCCCGTTCGTCGCGCTCCCGATCTTCGCCAGCCTGGACAACCTGGACCGCAGCATGCTCGAGGCGGCGGGTGATCTCGGGGCGAGTCGTCTCAAGACCTTCTGGCGTGTCACCCTGCCGCTCAGCCTGCCGGGCGTGGTGGCGGCGTTCGTGTTCGTATTCGTCCCCACTATCGGGGAGTTCGTCACGCCGCTCCTCGTCGGTGGGACGAGCGGCTACATGTACGGGAACGCGATCCAGGACTCGTTCACCCGGGGGATCGACTGGCAGTTCGGCTCCGTGTTGGCGATGTTCCTGCTGCTCGTGGTCGCCGGCCTGATGATGCTGTTCGGCAGGTTCGTCCAGGTGCGGAGCGTGGCCGGCTGATGGAGATCACGGCCTCCAGGGGCGCGCTCAGGCTGTTCCGGATCTACTTCGCCCTTCTCGTGTTGTTCCTCTACGTCCCGATCGCGCTCCTAGGACTCTTCTCGTTCAACGCTGGAGACACCACGTTCCCGCTGGAGGGGTTCACGACGCACTGGTACGAGGACGTCTTCGGCAACAAGGTGCTGATCGGCTCGCTCGTGCGGAGCACGATCGTGGCTACGGTGTCGAGCGTGGTTGCCGTAGGCCTGGGTGTGCTGGCGTCCTTCGCGCTCATCCGGCGGCGGTTCTTCGGGAAGCCGGCGGCGTCCGCGCTGATGTTCTCTCCGCTCGTGATCCCGTACCTCGTCTTCGGTGTGTCGCTCCTCGTGATATTCACGGCGCTGGACAAGCTCCTCACCAATGCGTTCGGCGTCTACATCGGGCTCGGACTGCACGCGGTCGCGGTCGGACACGTCGTGGTGTCGCTGCCCTACACGATCCTGGTGATCATGCCGTTGCTCGAGCGGCTCAGCGTCTCGCTGGACGAGGCAGCGAAGGACCTGGGCGCGAGCCCCTGGCAGACGTGGCGCCGGGTGACCCTGCCGCTCCTGCTCCCCGCGCTCGTCTCGGCGTTCCTGATCGCGTTCACGCTGTCGTTCGACGAGTTCGCGATCGCCTCCTTCCTTGCGGGGACCGAGCCGACCTGGCCAGTGTTCCTGTTCGCCTCGCTGCGGGTCCCGAGCCGGCTACCCCAGCTCATCGCCGTGTCCTCCATGGTGTTCGTCGCGTCGCTGCTGCTGATCCTGGCGGCGGAGGTGGGGCGCAGGATGGCCGAGCGCCGCTACGGCAGCGAGTTCACGGCGCGCACCGTGGTCTGAGCACGGGACCCCGTAGTATCCCGGCCCGTGTCAGGGTTGCATCGCGTCGTCGGGTTCGCGGTCGTGGGTGTGTTCACCGTCGGCTGGGTGTGGGGGCTCGCCGCGTGGATCTCGCGCAGAGGGCCCGGGGGCCTGTTCTGGCGCTGGGTCGCCGTCGCCCAGGTGATCACCGGGCTCCAGGCCGTGTTCGGGATCGTGCTGCTGCTCTTGGGCAAGCGTGTAGTGACCGGCGGGGCGCTGTCCAACCTCCTGCACTACGTGTACGGACTGCTCCCGCTGCTGCTGTTCGTGTTCGCGCACGTCGTAGCGCGGGCCGGCAACGCCTCGATCATAGGGTTCGACGAGCGCAGGAAGATCGCTCCGTGGGTGCCGTTCGCGTGGGCGTCGTTCATCTGCTTCGGCCTGACGCTCCGTGCCCTCATGACCGGCCTCGGGTGGGCTGTCTAGCCCCTATCCCACCAGAGCGTGACGAGGGTCTGCTCGGCGGGTCCGGCCGCCCACAGGCCGTCGCTCTCGACCAGCGATGGGCCGAGCGCCTCGGCGATCTCGGGGTCGCGCTCGGGCGGCAGGCACAGCCGACGGCGGACCAGAGCGACGGCGTCCTCCCGGCGCTCGAACCCGCTCGAGAGTGGCGTCCTCAGCTCCACGTCGCGCCTGGCCGGGAGCCCGAGCTCCCCTAGGGCCTCGAACGCGTCGTCGGCTGTGGGGCCTTCGGGGCGTTCGAGGCCGTGGAAGTGCTTCCACAACCCCGACATCCATGCGAGCGGATGCGTGGCGGTGATCTCCGTCACGACGCGGTTGCGCGCGTGCGCGTCGAGGGCGCGGACGAAGGGCTCGAGGTCCTGCACGTTGTAGAGCACGTGGTGACACACGACGACGTCGGTCTCGGGGACCTCGGACGCGACGTCCGGCCACTGCCCCTGGACGGTCACGGTCCTCAGCCCTCGGGCGCTCGCGCCCTCAGCGAAGGCCGTGAGCATGTCCGCCGAGGTGTCGACGCCCACGATCGACGAGGCCCGCTCGGAGAGCGGCAGGCTCGCGGCCCCTCCGCCGACGCCGACGTCTAGCACCGAGCCGCCCTCGAGGAGCGCCTCGAGCGCCCGGTGGGTGGATGCCGTGGGTTCGCGCGCCGCGGCTCGCTCCGCCCGCACGCGGAACAGCTCGGCGGGGAACCCCCAAGGGGACTCCGGGGCAGCGGCGAGGATCTCCTCGGGGATGCCCCAGCCGGCGAGCTCGCGCGCCCAGCGCTCGAGCGCGCTCACGCTTCGAGCTCGCCGAGCACCTCGTCGGTGTGCTCGCCCAGGCGCGGGGGTGGTCGGCGGATCGGCGCCCGCGCACCGTCGATCCGGATCGGCGAGGCGACGAGCCGCAGGAGGCCGCGGACCGGATCCTGGATCTCCTGAACGGTGGCCGCACCTTCGGAGGCGGCGAACACCTCGTCCATCGCTCGGACCGGCGCGCACGGCACCGCCGCCGACTCGAGCGCCTCGAGCCACTCCGCGGCGGTACGCGTCGCGAAGGCCTCGGACAGGAGCGGGATCAAGGACTCGCGGTTCCGCACACGGGCCTCGTTCGTCGCGAATCGCTCGTCGGCAGCGAGCTCGGGACGCCCGAGGACCTCGCACGTGCGCTCGAACAGCCGGTCGTTGCCCGCGGCCAGGATGAAGGGGCGGTCGGCGGCCTCGAACAGTTGGTACGGCACTATGTTCGGGTGCTGGTTGCCGAGTGGGCCGGGCACGAGGCCGCCCAGCAGGTGGTTCGCGGCCTGGTTCACCATCGCTGCGACGCTGGCGTCGAACAGCGACACGCTCACGCGTCCGCCGCGCCCGGTCTCGCCTCGGCGGATGAGCGCGGCCTGGATCGCGTTCGCGGCGTAAAGGCCGCACACCACGTCCAGGAGCGCGACGCCTACCTTCGTCGGTTCGCCCCCCGGATGTCCGGTGATGCTCATCAGGCCCGAGAGTGCCTGCACGATGATGTCGTACCCGGGTCGCGAGGCCGACCCGCCCTCCTCGCCGAAGGCCGTGAGCGAGCAGTACACGAGCTCCGGGCGTTCGGCTGAGAGCCCCTCGAAACCCAGGCCGAAGCGAGCCATCAGGCCGGGGCGGAAGTTCTCGATCACGACGTCGCTGGCAAGGGCCAGACGCCGGGCGGCCAAGGCTCCCTCCCCGGACGCCAGGTCGAGCGCGACCGAGCGCTTGTTGCGGTTCAGCGAGAGGAAGTAGGCGGCATCGTCGCCGACGAACGGGGGCCCCCAGCCCCGGGTGTCGTCGCCCGCGCCCGGGCGCTCGATCTTGACGACGTCGGCGCCGAGGTCGGCGAGCACCATCGTCGCCAGCGGCCCTGCCAGGACCCGGGAGAAGTCGGCCACGCGGATCCCGGCGAGCGGGAGAGCCGTCGGGTGCGGTCCGGTGGGCACGAGCTCCTCGGCGCTGGAAGGGGCGTGAAAAGCGGCACCGCCGGAACCCGAAGGTCCCAGCGGCGCCACCTGATTTGTACCCGAACCCCACACCCAAGTCAAACCGGGGGCCCGTCTTGTCACTCTTTCTCCGGATGGCTGTGGCTCGTCCTCGGGGGTGGCGCGACGCGGCGGAATCGGACACGATGTCGCACGTGAACCAGGAAAGCCTGGATCGGGCCAACGCGTTCCTGGCCGCCTTCGCGGCCAGGGCGGAGCCCGGCGAGCTCGTCGAGATGTCACCCGCGGAGCTGGGCCGGGAGATCGGCGTGCCGGAGCCGCTCGCGGCCGCCCGCGCGGTCCGTGCGCTCCTCGCCCGAAAGCGCCTGGAGGCCGTGGACGGGAGGTACCGCGTGCTCGACGCTCGACCGGTCGAGCCGGGGGAGCGTGAGCAGGTCGCTCGGCCTCGACGCTCCGGTACCAGACGCGCGGCCGAAGCGAAGTCCTCCTCCGGCGGGCAGGGGCGGGCGACGTACTCGGAGATCGGACGCGAGGTGGTCGAGCGCGCCATCGAGCTCGGGCGCGAGGTCGGCACGCTACGTGGCCAGCTCCGAACCGCGCGCGAGGAGGCCCGCGAGGCGCGTGAGGCGCGTGAGGAGTCCGAGCGTCGCGCGGGTCAGCTGGCCGCGAGGGTGAAGGAGCTCGAGGGCCGAGCTGAGATGGCCGAGGCGAACCTGCGGACGATCCTTGCGGCGGCCAAGGGCACGGGGCGCGATGCGCCGGTCGGCGACACGGAGATGGAGGCGATCCTGGGCGTCCTCAAGGGCGAGCAGGAAGAGGCCGCGTCCCGCGCGAGCGCCTATCCGGATGAGGTCCGGGAGGCGGGCGGTTAGCCCCTCCTCAAGACGTCCGGCCCTAGTGTGTCCCTGCCGAGGCCGCGTCCGGCACCATCCGGTCCGCCCGGAACCGTGACAGCGCGAACGGCTCGATGAGGGCAGGCACTCGGCCCGTCGCGATCAGCTCGGCCATGGTCTCGCCGAAGATCGGCGCCCCCTTGAACCCCCAGGTGCCCATGCCGGCCATCAGGGAGAACCCCTCGACCCCGGAGTCGCCGAGGATGGGGCTCGAGTCCGGCGTCATGTCGCACAGGCCCGTCCACTGGCGCATCGCGCGGGCCTTCGCCATGAAAGGCAGGATCTGGAGCGAGCGCTTCGAAGCCTCCGCGAGGAACCCGAAGGTCGAACGCGTCGAGTAGGTCGTGTACGGGAGCACCTCCGCGCCGACCAGCAGCTCGCCCCGCGCCGTCTGCGAGACGTATACGTACAGGTCCATCGAGGAGACGAGGCCCTCGAGCACGGGCCGGTAGGGCTCGGTCACGAACGCCTGCAGCGCCATCGTCTCGATCGGCAGCCGAACCCCGGCCATCGAGGCGAGCACGCTGCTGTGCCCCGCGACGGCCGAGACGACGTGTCCGGCCGCGATCGGGCCGGCGTCGGTTCGAACGCCCACGCACCGCCCGTCCGTAACGTCGATGCCGGTCACCGCGATGCCCTCGTGCACCTGGATCCCACGGCGCGAGGCGGCGACCGCGTACCCCCAGACCACCGAGTCGTGGTGCGCGAACGACCCGGGCGGGTGGAAGGAGGCGCCGACGACCGGCAGCTCTCCGCCACCGGTGAGGTCGACGAACCGACACGCCTTCTGGACCTCCTCCGGCGTGAGCACGTCGGTCTGCACGCCGAACGCGAGGTTCAACAGCGACTTCTCGCGCTCGATCTGCAGGGAGTCGTGCGTGTGGCAGAGGTCGAGCTCGCCCTGGTTCGTGAACAGCACGTTGAAGTCGAGCTCCTGGGACAGCGTCCTGTACTTCGCGAGGCTCGCCTTGTACAGGGGCACGGTCTCGGGCGTGTTGTAGTTGGCCCGCACGACCTGGGTGTTTCGTCCCGACGCGCCCGAGCCGATGTAGGCGCGCTCGAGCACGGCCACATCGTGGACGCCGTGGTACTCGGCCAGGTGGAAGGCGAGCGAGAGGCCGTTCACCCCGCCTCCGACGATCACGACGTCGTAGCGTGGCCGGAGGTCGTGGCGGGGGAGGAACTCCCTCTTCCGCAGCAGGCCGCTCACGGCACCAGCCCCCGGCAGTCGCGCCGGATGCGCTCGCGGAGGTGCGATTCGAGCATCGCGGGCACGAGCAGATCGATGCCGCCCCGGCGGACGAGCACCCGCGCGCCGATCCGGGCAACCTCGCCCAGCACGAACCCCGAGGCAGGCAGCTCGAGCTCGGACAGACGGGTGAAAGCATCGCGCGCGCCCGGGCCCTCGAGTGGCACGAGCACCCACCCGTCGGAGACGTCGAGCACCACGGCGTCGGGATCGTCGCCGCGCACCGCGCGCTCGAGCACCTCGACCGAGGCGTCTCCCAAGATCATCACCTCGGTCGGCGAGACGCGGCACGCGCCCGGCAGGTCGGTGACGCGGTCGCAACCGGCCTCGTCGGCGAGCACCGCCACCACCCGAACCTCACCCACGGACGCGCACCCCCTCTGGGTCGTAGAAGGGCGTCGGCTCCACGCGCGCGGCGGCCGTGCCAGCCCGGAGCTCGGTCGGGAACCCGTCCCCGGCGGATCGGATCCATCCCAGTCCGATGGCCCGGTCCAGCACGATCGAGCGCTCGGCCGAGGTGACGCGGCCGACCACGGCCCCGTCGAGCGTGATCGGCATCCCCCGGAGCTCGGCCGTGTCCTCCGGCCCGCCGTCGAACCCGAGCCCGACCAGGCGACGCGAGGCCGGGAGCGAGGCCATCCGCTCGAGCGCGGGCTTGCCGACGAACCATCCCTTGCCTATGTCCACAGCCCACGACAGCCCGAGCTTGGCGGGGGTGTCGTCGGGCATCGTGTCCTGGCCGAGGTACAGGTGTCCCTTCTCCAGCCGCAGCAGCTCCAGCGCGTCGAGGCCGTGGGGCAGGATGTCGAACGCCCATCCTCCCCGCATCAACGCCGCCCACAGCTCGGGACCGCGTGAACGCGGGTGGTGGAGCTCGAAGGCGAGCTCGCCGACGAACCCGGTCCGGATCGCCCGGCAGGGCACGCCCGCGACGACGATCTCCCGGTGGCCCGGGTAGGGGAACGCGTCGGCGTCCAAGGGATCGTTGCACAGGGGCTCGAGAACCTTGCGGGCCAACGGTCCGGCGACGTTGATCGCGCCGAGCTCAGCGGTGCGGTCGAGCAGGTGGACGTGCAGGCCGAGCAGATCCGCCCACTCGCGCAGCCGGGCGTCCATGCGCCCTGCACCGCCGGAGGTCGACGTGAGATAGAAGTCGCCGTCGTCCAGGGCGCAGATCAGCCCGTCGTCCAACACGTACCCCGCCTCGTCCAGCGACAGGAGGTAGCGGGACCGGCCGGGTTCCAGGTCGCGGACCCGGGTGGGGAACATCCGGTCCACGAGCGTGGCGGCGTCCGTCCCGGCGACGAGGAACTTCCCGAGCGTACCGACGTCCATCAGGCCGACGCGCTCGCGGACGGCCCGGTACTCCTCGCGCCGGTCGCCGTAGCCGAAGGGTCGCTTCCACCCGCCGGACCAGTCCAGCCGGGCCCCCGCGGCCTCGTGGACCTCGTGCAGGGAGGTCCGCTTCTCGATCACCTCGTGGACGGCGGCCGCGAGGGTCTCGAGCGGCACCGGGCGGGCCGGAGGGCGCGACGTCGTTCGGGTCCCCGCACGCTGAGCGGGCATCCCCGATGAGTCGGCGAGGTCGCGCGCCACGCAGGCGAGGGCTGTCCCACACATCGCGCCCTGGCACGGCCCCATCGTCGCCGTCGTGTAGCGCTTGAGGATCTCCGAGGAGCGATAGCCCTCGTCCCAGGCCTGCCGGATATCGTGCAAGGACACGTCCTCGCACAGGCAGAGCATGCCGTCCTCGTGCATGTGAGGTTCCTGCTCTCCGAGCGCGGCGTCGCCGATGACCTCGACGGCCTCGTCGACAGCCATGCGCGCGAGGGCGTCGCGCGGCGCGAGGCCGAGGCAGAGCACGAGCGCGTCGCAGGAGATCCGGCGCGTCCCTTCCGAGGACCCGACGAAGACCGCGGCGACCTGCCTCCGCCCCTGCGCCGAGGTCACCCGGCCGTCGACGATCGTCGCGACGCTGTCGGGAACCTCGCCGCGGACCGACGACGGCACGACGGCCGCGACGATGTTCGCGCCGGCGGCGACCAGAGCGGACAGATGCTCCAACCCCTCCTCGGTCGAGGCGGCGACCACGACACGCTCGCCGATAGGGACGTGGTTCTGGGCGACCATCCGCGAGGCCGCGCGGCCGAGCCAGATCCCCGGCAGGTCGTTGCCGGGGAACACCGGGTGCGTCTGGGTGGCGCCGGTCGCGACCACGATCCGCTCGGCGCGCACCTGCACGAGCTCGTCCTCGGCGGCCAGGGGCACGCTCGGGCCTTCGTAGACGCCGAGCGCCGCGTGCCGGTCGAGGACCTGAACCTCGGCGAGCGCGCGCACCTCGGCCTCTAGCGCACGGACGCGATCCAGGGTCGGACCCGGAGCGAGTCGTGAGCCGATGGGGGCCTCGTCACAGACGACGACGCGTTCGCCCGCGCGCGCGGCATCGAGCGCGGCGCCGAGGCCGGCCGCCCCGGCGCCCACGATGAGGACCTCGGTCCGCAGATGTCGTGCCGTCGGCGTCCCGAGGGCCCCCTCCTCGGGCAGGCGCCCCAGGCCGGTCGCGCGGCGGATCACCCGTTCCGCGAGCGACCACGCGAAGCGCGGGCGGATGAACGTCTTGTAGTAGAAGCCGACCGGCATCAGCCGGTGGAGCCGATCGGTGACGTGCAACAGGTCCCGCTCGGTCGAGGGCCAGCCGTGGGCGCGTTCGACACGCATCCCTTCGCGCGCGGGCGTGACACAGGAGCGAACGGCCGGGACCCCGTCCACCGTGACGAGGCAGTTCGGGCACTCGCCGGTGCCGCAGTAGAGCGAGCGACGGCGGTGGTACTTCAGGGAGCGGGTGAAGGTGCGGACGCCTGCCCGGTACAGCGACGAGGCGACGGTGTCCTCCTCCAGGACGGGCACCTCGCGTCCCTCGAACACGAGCGAGCTCATGCTCGGCCGATCCCGTTCGTCGTGGTGTCGCGCGCCACTGAGAACCACGTCCGACAGCCGAGCGCGTGGAACCACCTCTCCCGCCTTGGGCCCTCCTCGTTCGCCGAGAGGTAGACCCGGGCGAAGTCGGCCTCTGCGTCGGCGGCCTCCACCGGCCGCTCCTCGCCGCCGAACGCGAACTCGGTGAACGGGCGCGGGCCGCAGTGGGGACAGGGGACCTCGAGCGCCATGGAAGCGAGTCTGGCACGGGCCGGGCGTGCCCGGCCGCGGCGGGCTGTGACCGGGGGTTAGGGACCGTCGGGCGGGGGCGAGACCGGGACGGCGCCCTCGAGCAGGATCCGCTGGGCGAGGTGACACGCGGCGAAGTGCCCAGGCCGAAGCTCGACCAGCCCGAGGTCTTCCCCGCGGCACCGGTCCTCGATGCCGAGCCTGGCCGCGCCGCCGGAGACGACCTCGGGGCAGCGCGGGTGGAAGCGGCAGCCCTCCGGGATCTGGGTCGGGTCAGGCGCGTCGCCGGTCAGGAACGGCCGGGACAGGCCGCCGACCTCGGGCACCACCTCGAGCAGCGCCTGCGTGTAGGGGTGCAGGGGGCGGGTCAGCACGTCCTCGGCGGGTCCGACCTCCACGATGCGGCCCAGGTACATCACGGCCACCCGGTCCGCGATCGTCCACGCGAGCCCCAGGTCGTGCGTGACCACGAGCATCGCGATGCCGAAGTCGTCGCGCAGGCCGAGGAGCAGCTTGAGGATCTCGCCGCGGACCGAGGCGTCCAAGCTGGAGACCGGCTCGTCCGCGACGATGATCTCGGGCTCAAGCACGAGGCAGCCGGCGATCACCACGCGCTGGCGCTGGCCGCCGGAGAGCTCGTGCGGGTACAGGAGGTAGAAGCGCTCGGGAGGTCGGAGGCCCGAACGCGAGAGCGCGCGCGCCACGAGCTTCTCCTCGGACATCCCGTCCTGCTCGGTGATCCCGTGGATCCGCAGCGACTCGGCGATCGACTCGTAGATCGTCTGTCGCGGATTCAGCGCGGCTGTTGGGTCCTGGAACACCATCTGGACGCGCCGACGGTACTCGCGCAGGAGCCTCGTGCTGGTTCCGAGCGGCGTGCCTTCGAAGACGATCTCGCCCTGCTGGGGGCGCTCGAGCCCCATGATCGTCCGGGCGAGCGTCGTCTTCCCGCAGCCGGACTCGCCGGCTAGGGCGAGCACCTCGCCCTGGTGCAGCTTCAGGTCGACCCCGTCGACGGCGCGGGCGACGGTCGCCTTCTTGCCGGCGAGGCCGGCGCCGATCCCGACCCGCCCCTGGAAGGACACGTGGAGGTCCCGAACCTCCAGGACCGGCATGTCCGTCTGCTTCGCGGTGGCGACCCTGGGGTCGCTCACGGGCTCACCTCCGCCTGTTGGCGCATGAGCAGGCACGCCGCACGGCGGTCGTCGCCCGCCGGGTACAGCTCGGGAACGGTGTCCGGACACGGCTCGAACGCGACCGGGCAGCGCGGGTGGAACGAGCACCCGGAGGGCACGGCGTCGGGCTGGGGCGGGTC
>Ga0209520_10002196_pt1 | contig 11230 bp, 10 predicted proteins | sample Rifsed16ft1_FD_184009 | JGI IMG/M metagenome (GOLD analysis project Ga0209520, IMG submission 184009) | Soil microbial communities from Rifle, Colorado, USA - sediment 16ft 1 (version 2) | ecosystem: Environmental > Terrestrial > Deep subsurface > Rock core/Sediment | place: Rifle, Colorado...
TGAAGAGCTGCAGCGGTTCAGACAGACTTTAGAGTTACTCCAGAAAGAAAGGATCGATATACCAATCAAATCTATGGCCAACAGTTCAGCTACGCTTGATTTACCGGAAAGCTACTACAACCAAGCCAGAGTAGGAATCTTGCTCTATGGCATCTACCCCTCGGCTGAGAATCTCAGATCGGTTCCGGTCAAGCCGGCTGCCAGTCTGAAAGCCAGAATATCTTTCCTGAAAAACGTTCCCAGAGGCACCCCCATAAGTTATATGAGGACTTACCATACCCGGAAAGATTCAGTGATTGCCACCCTCCCTTTGGGTTACTGCGACGGATACAACTTTTTGCTCTCTAATCAGGGGGTGGCTTTGTTGCGGGGTGAAAAAGTACCTGTGGTGGGCAGGGTCTGTATGGATACACTTATGGTTGATGTTACTTCTATCCCCAAAGCCAAGCTGGGGGACGAATTGGTTTTCATAGGCCATCAAAACGGGAAAGAGATCAGTCTGGATGAGGTCGCCCAAAGAGCTGGAACTATATCCTACGACATCATCACCCGGATGGGGAAACGCCTGCCTTTAGTCTACACCAGATGATCAAATCGAAAAGGTTGAGAGCCGGGTCTACCATCGGTGTTTTGGCTCCAGCTGGTCCGGTCAAGAAGACCAAGTTAAAAAGGGGGGTCAATACGTTAGAAAGACATGGATACCGAGTGAAATTGTCAGAGAATATTTGGGATCAAGAAGGCTATCTGGCTGGTTCTGATCTTGATAGGGCCGAGAGCTTGAACCAGATGTTTTTAGACCAGGAGGTGGAGGCCATAATCTGCGCCCGGGGAGGATTTGGAAGCATCAGGATTCTTGAAAAGCTTGACTATCAAACTATCCGCAAAAATCCCAAGATTTTTGTGGGATATAGTGACATCACTTTGCTCCATCTGGCGATTCATAAGTTCTGCAGCTTGGTCACATTTCACGGACCAATGCTGGCAGTCGATTTCTCTAGCCTGACTGATTATAACCGTAGCTATTTTCTCAGGGGAGTCAGTTCCAAAAGACCAGTAGGAAGAATTAGGAATTCTAAAGTATTAGGGAGTTGGAAAGCGGTCTCAAATGGGAAAGCCAGAGGTTCAATCTTAGGGGGGAATCTTACCCTAATCACCAGGCTTTTGGGTACCAGGTATGAGCCAGATTTCAGGAATAAGATTTTGTTTCTGGAAGACCTAAATGAAGATACCTACAGAATCGACGGGATGCTGGCCCAGTTGAAATTGGCAGGAATATTAAAGAATGTCAAGGGTCTCATCTTAGCTGAATTTGTCGAGTGCAAACCCAGCCAGAAAGCCTCTTTCTCATTGGAAGAGGTGTTCCAGTATTATTTTGCTTCTGCTAAATACCCGGTCATCTATCCGGTCTCCTGCGGGCACGGTCGGGATAAAATTACCATTCCTCTGGGAGTGGAAGTGTCGATTGACACGTATAAGAGGATTCTTTCTATTGATGAAGCGGGAGTGAGATGAAGCTGACCTGGGAAGTAATCGAATTGAAACTCAAGGATACTTTCAGGATTTCCAGAGGGGAGCTGGACTCCAAAACAATTGTGGTAGCTAGAATTGGAGAAGGGATAGGAGAGGCTTCTCCTTCCAGCTTCTACGGCGAATCCTGGGAGACAGTTCTAAAGTACTTAGCAAAAGTAAAGGATAGTATTAGAGAGGATACTTCCCAGCTGGAGGAGGTCCTGGAGAGATTGGATGAAAATCAAGGATTCAATCAGGCTGCCAAGGCGGCCATTGACATAGCCCTGCATGACTTGCAGGGGAAAAGACTGGGTCTGCCGGTCTATAAACTTCTGGGGCTGTCAGGTGAATTAAAGGTGCCCATCTCACACACCCTTGGAATTGACAGCCTGGATAAAATGCAGGAGAAAGCCAAAAGAGCTTCGGATTTTAAAATCTTGAAGGTCAAGCTGGGAGTCCCCAGCGACCTAGAGATGGTGCGGGCTGTGCGCCAGGTCACCGACCAGATAATCAGGGTTGATGCCAACGCTGGCTGGGGAAGGGAGGAAGCCATCCAAAAGATAAACCAGCTGGAAGACTTAGGGGTGGAGCTGGTCGAGCAGCCGCTGAAACCAGAAGATAAAGAGGGTTTGAAAGAGCTGAGAAAAAATACCTATCTGCCCATCATCTTGGATGAGCCGATCTGCACCAGCGAAGATATCCCCCAGTGGATAGGGTTATGCGAGGGGATAAACATAAAGCTGATGAAGTCGGGTGGCATAAGAGAGGGGCTGAAAATGATCAGGCTGGCCAAATCTTTGGGAATGAAGATAATGTTGGGTTGTATGATTGAGTCTTCCCTGGGGATAACTGCCGCGGCTCAACTGGCTTCTGAAGCGGACTATCTGGACTTGGACTCGCATCTTCTGATAGAGAATGACCCATTTGTGGGAGTGGCTCTGAAAAATGGCAGCTTAGTCCTCAATGAATCCCCAGGTTTGGGTGTCTCAGTCCGACCGTAAGGCCATGACTAAAATGAAATTCACAATATGTATCCTCAACTTTGTAGAAGATCGAATAAGTAAGCAAACTAGCTGGCAGATTGGTTGTTTTGTTTTTTTGTTTTTGTGGCTCTCATTTACAGCTGCTCTATCCCAGAATAGTGGCCCAAAAATAGAGGTCATCTATCCCAAGGACGGTCAGGAGCTGACCGCTTATGACTCTACTTTCATACTGGGGAATGTGACAAGTGGCTCTGACCTGAAAATCAACGGGTACCCGGTCAAGGTCTATCCCAACGGCGCCTTTCTGGCCTTTTTGCCTATTCAGGGTGGTGACTTTCAGTTTGAACTGATAGCCTCCGAGCATAAAGGAGTTACCACCAAAGTTGTCCTGGTGAAAGTTCTAGAAAGGCTTAAGATGACCCCCGCTGATAGCTTCCGGATTGAACCGAAAGGGAAAACCCCTAATCTTGACTTAGTGCTAACAGCTGGAGATTGGCTTCAGCTCGGATTCAGAGGGACGCCTAATTGCCAAGCTATGTTCAAAATCGAGGGGCTGACAGACTGGATGGATATGGCTGAGAGTCAGACTAGGGCTATTGCCTTCGAAAGTGGCACTGTTTTTTCTGACACAGAAGCAATTGACACCTCCAGCGGCAAAGGAATCTATTCTGGTTTATATCGCATAGGAGATGAAGACAGAATTGATTCTGCCAGGATTTACTTCCGTTTGGTTAAATCAGTTTCTGCCCCTTCAGAATCATTGAGAAATTATTTAGCATTTCCAGAAATATACCAAAGGCTCTGTCCGGACAGCGCTAAGCTTTCTATCTGTGTGGCAGATTCTACGGAGGGGACGGTTACTATTCTGCCGAGTGAAATTCTTCAAGTTGTGGAGCTGGTAGATACTTCCCAAATCATTCCTCGGACCGGACCGGGGTTACTCTACTGGTATCTGTTTCAGTCCTCCGGCACAAAAGCAGTTACCAACGGAAAAGTCGGGAAATGGGTCAGGTTGAAACTGACCGAAACCGAAGAAGCCTGGATTGAGGAGGAGAAGGTTAAGTATTTGCCTTGGGGGACTCCCCCCCCTTATAGCAAGGTGGGCCACATCAGAACCAGACAAACTGAAAAAGGGGTAAAAATAGTTTTCAGTATGTCTGAAAGACTCCCCTTTCGGGTTAAACAGCAAAATGATCCTCCCTCTCTTTTATTGGATATATTCTATGCCGCTTCGGATGTGAACATTATCCGCTACGAGACGCAAGACCCGATAATCGACGAGATTACTTGGAGCCAGTTAGCTAATGACCATTTTCAAGCTCAGATTTATGTCAGACAGAAGCAGCAGTGGGGCTATGAGGCTTATTACGAAGGGGAGAATTTAGTTTTAGAAATCAAAAGTAAACCGGAATGGACAGAAAAACTGAGAGGTTTGACCATCACCGTGGATGCCGGGCATTCGGCTGATCCAGGGGCCATAGGCCCTACTGGCTTAATAGAAAAGGATGCTAACCTGGCCATTGCCAAGAAACTGAAACAGGTCTTGGAAAAGAGCGGAGCCAAAGTAGTGATGACCAGAAACGGGATGGAAAATGTCCCCCTGTACGAGCGGCCCAAGATTGCGCAAGGAGTGGGAACCGACATTTTTATCTCAGTCCACAACAATGCCCATCCAGATGGGGTTAATCCCTTCACCAACACCGGCACTTCGGTCTATTATTACCATCCCCACTCCAAGAGGCTGGCCGAGGCTGTCCACCGACAGCTGTTGAAGGATTTACAAATCGGGGACCAGGGGCTGTATCAAGGGAATTTTGCGGTGTTGCGGCCTTCTGGATATTTGTCTATTTTAGTGGAGTGCGCCTTTATCATTCAGCCGGAGCAGGAGATATTGCTTAAGGACCAAGATTTTCAGGAGAGGATCGCTCGGGGGATTTACAAAGGCTTGTCAAGATTATTAGAAGAATTCAAATAGGATCTAGAACTTAAAGGAGACCTAATGCAGAAGTGGTTGAAATTCGTGATTGCCGCGGCAGGCTTACTGATTTCTTGTTCCTCACAAAAGAAGGCTGACTCAGCCGACGTGACTTTATCCTTTTGGCAGTTCTGGACTGACCCGCAGGTCAAACCAGTCCTGCTGGGATTGATTCAAAAGTTTGAGCAACAAAACCCAGGGTTAAAAGTCCAGGTCACCGACTTAACCTGGGCCAGTGGACACCAGAAGATAGTGGTAGCCTTTGGCTCAAACTCGGCTCCGGACGTTTTAGAACTAGGCTCGGACTGGGTACCGGAGTTTGTCCACCAGAAGGTGCTCTACGATATGACTGCCGAGGTAGATTCAGTGAAAGCGTTTTATCGAATGTGGGAGCCGGCCTTAAAGGATAGCAGCATATATGGATTTCCCTGGATTTTAGATACCCGGGTTTTGTTCTACAACAAAGACTTGCTTAAAAGGGGCGGGCTGGATCCGGAGAAAAAGCCACTGATCTGGGAAGATCTGCTGTTGGCAGTCCAAAAGATTCACGACCCCCAGAATAAAATCTATGGGTTCGGGGCCAATTCAGCAGAAAAGCACCGATTATACAAGAAATTCTTGCCCTTCTTGTGGGGAAATAATGGTCTGATACTATCTCCGGATGGAAAGCAGTGCTGGATCAATAGCAAGCAAGGGAGAGAGGCCTTGGAATTTTACGTCAGTTTGACTAAGTATGGGCTGATTGACACACAATTGAGATTGGATGAAGCCTTTAGGCAGGGAAAGATTGGGTTTGTAATATCTGGGGGATGGCTGTTACAGCAGATTAGGAAAGATAAACCGGATTTAAATTTTGGAGTCTGCCTGATGCCCAGGCCGAAATCCGAAACAGGTTTTCAGGCTTCCTTTGCCGGAGGGGAGTTTCTGGTCATAAACCAGAAGAGCAAGCACACCCAGGAAGCCATGAAATTAGTCAGATTCCTAACGGATCTGGATAATGCTTTAGAGTTGTGCAGGGCCATTGGGACACCTTCTCCGGCCCACGCTCTGGCTCCTTTGGACGACTACTACAATAAGGATCCGTACTTAAGCATCTTCCAGGAACAGCAAAATTACTCTCTGACACCTCCTTGGACTCCTAAATGGGTTTACGTTGAAGAGCAGATCGAACAGGCGGTGGAACAGGCTATGTACGGGAAGAAAACTCCTAAAGAAGCTTTGGATGAGGCTAAAAAGAAGATAGATAAGTTACTTCAGGATTAAAGGGAAACTGGTTCCTAAACTTATTGATTCAAACTTCCGGGAGTAAAACCCAAAATCCACTGAAGCCAGAGTGTCCAGCCACAGAATACCTTACACCCTGATATTTTTGCTCCCCTGGATTTTGACCCTGGGGATTTTCTGGCTCTATCCTTTGATTTATTCTCTTTTTTTATCTTTCACCCGATATGGTATATTGGACCGCCAGGCTGAGTTCGTCGGCTGGGCCAATTATCTTCGTCTTTTTTCTGATCCAGATTTCTGGCTGGCATTGAAGAATACCTCATTTTTTGTCTTAGGCACAATTCCTTTCACAACCATAATGGCGCTCTGGGTAGCCATCTTGGTCGATCAAAAGATTCCCGGGAGGGGATTCTTCCGGGCCGGCTTTTTTATCCCCTCAGTTACCTCAATGGTGGTGATAGCTCTGGTATTTACCAATCTTTACGCCAAGGATGGTTACCTGACTCTTCTGGCTTCCATCCTTGGAATTCCGGTACCCCAACAAGGCTTCTTGTTCTCTACCGCTACTGCTTTACCTTCCATTATGCTGATGGACGTCTGGGTAAGTTTCGGATACTATATGCTGCTTTATCTGGCCGGCTTACAGGCCATTCCCCAGGAATTATATGAATCAGCCGAGATTTCCGGGGCTAACTTTTGGCAGAAGTTTCGCTACATCAGCTTGCCCTATCTAAGACCGATGACCCTACTTATTATCTTGATCAATACCATCCGCTCCTTTCAAATATTCGTGGAGATCTTTGTAATGACCAAAGGAGGACCACTAAATTCGACACTGACTGTGGTGTACCAGGTCTACGAAGTGGGATTTAATAGATTTCAGATGGGGTACGCCTCTGCCATTGCTTACGTCTTATTCGTCATCATAATGATATTTGCCCTTTTACAGATGAGACTTTTCAAAGTTGGGCAGGGGGTGGCAGAATAGATGAAGGTTAGTAGAGTCGGCATTTTTCTGTTGTTGCTTGTAATCCTGGCCGGAACTTTGTTTCCCTTGCTCTGGATGTTGTACTCGTCTCTCTTGCCCAAGAGCGTATCTCTGGCCAGTCTGTCTGATCTTTTTAAACCAGAAATCACTTTCAAGAATTACCAGGAGGTCTTCTCCCAGGCACCTTTTGGGAGGTTCTTTCTCAATTCCATCATTGTAGCAGTCAGTGTGACATTAGGGAATTTGCTATTCTGCTCCCTGGTTGGGTACGCCTTTGCCAGGAAAATATTCCCCTTCAAAAGAAGTTTGTTCATAAGTGTGCTTCTGGTACTTATGATTCCGGCTCACATCCTGTTGATTCCGCTCTTCATCCTGATTAATAAATTAAACTGGTACGACACTTACTGGGCCTTGATTGTCCCCTGGCTGGTAAATCCTCTGGGAATTTTTCTGATGAGGCAATATATCCAGGTCTTGCCTGCTGATTTAGAAGAGGCGGCCCGAATTGACGGGGCCGGAGAGTTCCGGATTCTGTTTCAGGTGGTTTTACCCATGTGTAAGCCGGCCTTGGCGGTAGTTGCTATTCAAGTCTTCTTACAAAACTGGAATATGTTTCTCTTTCCCTTCATCTTCACCAGCTCAGAATCGATGCGCACGGTTCCGGTGGCCCTGGCTTTGTATCAGGGGTACCAGAGCATTGACTGGCCCCATTTATTTGCTGCATCCGGGCTTTCTACTCTGCCGATTCTGGCTCTGTTCATCTTCTTTCAGAGACAGATTGTCTCCGGCCTGACGGCCGGCGCTCTAAAACAGTAGCACTTGTACAAGACTCCAACATTTTTAGAAAACTTGACTAAACCGACCTAGCAGACTAGGTTGGCAATCAAGATGGGACTATCAGCTCTGCGGGTTGATTTACTTTTGTCATTCAACACTTCCCGACTGAACGTACTGGTGGCCTTGTTGATCTGTGCCGCCTTGGTATTCTATTTCATCCGGCAAGGGAAAAAGAGGAAGGGGCTATTTCTGAGGCCAATCTCCGGTCTGAGCGCGATTGAAGAGGCAGTGGGCCGGGCTACTGAAATGGGAAGAGCGGTCTTATACACCACCGGTCTGGGAAAAATGGAGAGAGTGGCCACCCTGGCCTCGATGAATATCTTAGGCAACCTGGCCCGCAAAGTTGCCTCATACGGCACACCCCTGATTATTCCTTGCTACGACCCGGTAGTCATGGCAGTAGCGCAGGAAGTGGTCAGGGAAAGTTTTGCCAAGGAAGGGAAGCCAGACGCATACCGAGAGGAGAATATATATTTTGTCACCCAAAGTCAATTTGGGTATGCCGCGGCAGTGGACGGAATAATGACCAGGGAAAAGCCGGCCGCTAATTTATTCTTGGGCACTTTTGAGGCAGAATCACTGATCTTGGCCGAGACCGGTAATTCTATCGGCGCTATCCAGATTGCCGGAACTGATTCGACCATCCAGCTCGCATTTTTCATCGTGGCCTGTGATTATACTTTAATTGGGGAGGAGCTCTTTGCCGCCTCAGGGTATCTATCCAGAGACCCACTGGTAACCGGCAGTATTAAGGCCCAGGATTGGTTAAAGGTCGTAATTGTCATTCTCATAGTCCTAGGAGTGGTTTTCTCCACCTTAAACTTAGACTTCCTCTCTGAGCTTTTGAGCGTAAAATAAAATATGCCTTTAAGATTGCCTCTAATTTTGGTCAGCTGCTTTGGTCTGTTTATGCTCTTACAGTTTTTCTGGCAGGCCACATTTTTAGACCAGGCCTATGGAGAAGTCTTAGACTGGGTACAGATAATCTATTTATTCACCTTGTGGGTGGGAGCCGTTCATCTCATTAAGTTGCATCTCAAAAAGAGTCAGCAGAAGAAAAAAGAAGCTTTTTATTCCTGGGTTACTTTGGCAGGGATCTTCTCAATGTTAGGTTTTGGACTGATTGGTGGAAAGGAGCAAGGGTCACTCTTTAGCTGGATTTTTGATAATGTGCAAGTGCCCCTGCAGGCCACCATGTTTTCGCTTCTGGCTTTTTTTGTGGCCTCAGCCGCCTACCGGGGATTTCGGGCTCGCAGCCGGGAGGCTCTGGTATTACTCTTAGTGGCCGGCCTGGTTATGTTAGGCCGGGTTCCCATAGGGAATCTAATCTCTGAGTGGATACCGGATTTAGCCAACTGGATCTTAAACTTCCCCTCCATGGCTGCCAGGAGAGGGATTCTAATCGGTATAGGACTAGGTTCAGTTGCGACCGCGCTGAGAATAATCTTCGGGGTCGAAAGAACCTATTTGGGCCGGTAGATGAATAGACAGCTAATCTATATATTGATTCTGGCTGCCATAACTGTGCCGCTTTTCTTACCTCTGGGCTTGAAACACCGAGTTACCCCAGAGGTTGAAAGATTTTATCAAACTATCGATGTACTGCCAGCCGGGTCAATCGTTCTGGTTTCCTTCGATTTTGAAGCCTCCACTGTGGCTGAAACCAGGCCTTTGGCCTATGCGGTGCTGAGGCATCTTTTTTCAAATAACGTTTCTGTAGTTTCACTTTCTACGCTGGCAGAGGGGACTGGACTGGGATATAATTTTCTCAGTGAGATCACAGAAGAGTTGGGCAAAAAATACGGAGAAGATTACATATTCTTAGGTTTTCGTCCTCAGTATCAGGCCACCATTTTGGGACTGGGAGAAGGCTTTTCGAAGGTATTTCCAAAAGATTACTTGGGAAACGAACTCTCGAGTCTGCCACTTGCAGAAAGGGTTAAGAATTATGACCAAATCAATCTAATCATCAGCATAGCGGACGGGGATCTTCCGCAGTACTGGGTCGACTATGCCCAGACCAGATACAAAAAACCAGTTCTGGCGGCAGTGACAGCGGTGATGGCTACCTCTTATTATCCTTACCTGGCTTCTGGTCAGTTCTCCGGGCTGGTAGGGGGTCTGAAAGGAGCAGCTGAGTATGAAGTCTTATTGGGCAAACCTGGCTTAGGTTTTAAGGGAATGGAATCGCAATCACTGGGTCACTTGATGATCATAATTCTAATCATAATCGGCAACCTGACTTTCCTCAGCCAGAAGAAAAGAATCTGATTATGGATCTGAGCACTACAGTTGCCGCCATTCTAACACTATTTATCTTTTCGTTTCTCTATCGGGATAACCCTTTCTACAAGTTTGCCGAGCATCTTTTGGTGGGAGTTTCAGTAGGGTATTTTCTGGTCATCTCCATAGACAACGTTTTAATCCCCAAGCTTAGTGAGCCATTACTTAAAAGGCAGGATTGGCCAGTGCTGGTCCCGCTGGTAGCCGGGGCTTTGATTTTAACCAGACTGGTGCCAGGCTGGAGCAACTGGTCTCAAGTCTCTCTGGCTTTAGTTATTGGAGTGGGAGCAGGAGTGGCCATACCGGCTACTCTGCAGGCCCAGATTCTAACCCAGATGAAAGCTTCCATGTTTTCATTAGAAGCGCCACCTGGCAGTTCGGCTGCCCTGTACCTGTTTGAACGCAGCGTAATTTTACTCGGCCTAACTTCAGTCTTGGCGTATTTCTTTTTTTCCAAAGAGCATAAGGGTTGGCTAGGGAGTTACTCCAAGTTGGGGACTTATTTCCTGATGATTTTCTTCGGAGCAACCTTTGGATACACGGTAATGTCCAGACTCTCTCTTTTGATTGGTAGGGTTCAGTTCCTTTTGGGAGACTGGATCGGACTCTTGAACTAATGCGCTGCCCCAGATGTAAAAGGCAAATGAAAGAAGTAAAGAGAACTTTTCATAAACAGAGGAAATGGATTTGTCCGCTCTGCGGCAAGGTGCGCTTCCAGAGGAAGGTTGCCAGAAGATAAAAGTTTGGTATATTATGACGATTTTTTAAGTGGAGTCTATGACAAGCCTGACCCAAAGAAAAATAGCACTGGCTGTGGCAACCCTGGTTGCACTCTGGCTGCCCTTCAGCCAGCCAGCCGGCCAAGCTGACCGAACCGGCAAAAGGGGAGTGCCTTCCTTGCGCCTGAGATCTCAGGCAGCCGTGGCAGTGGACATAGAAAACCGAGTAATTCTCTATGACAAGAATCCTACGGTCCAGCGCTCCATCGCCAGCATCACCAAGCTGATGTCAGTCTTAGTATTTCTGGAACTCACTCCGGATTTGGATCTGCCGACAATCATCTTGCACGAAGACCGCACTCAGTCAACTTCCAGTTTCCCGGTAGGAAACTCTTATCATCTAATAGACCTCTTACACGGAGTCTTAATGAGTTCGGATAACCGAGCTACCAGGGCCTTGGTTCGCTCCACCGGCTTAGGGGAAGAAGAATTCGTCAATCAAATGAACCAAAAAGCTACTGAGATAGGGCTGAGGGATACTCACTTTGCTGACCCGACCGGACTGAGCCCGGAAAATGTCTCCAGCGCCCTAGACTGCGTCAAGTTAATAGAAACTGCCCTTGGGGACAGCCTGATTGCGGCCATCAGCACCAAGCGAGAACACCACTGCCGCTCTTTACTTAAGAAGAGATTAGTCCATCTCTACAACACT
>Ga0209520_10002198_pt1 | contig 11224 bp, 10 predicted proteins | sample Rifsed16ft1_FD_184009 | JGI IMG/M metagenome (GOLD analysis project Ga0209520, IMG submission 184009) | Soil microbial communities from Rifle, Colorado, USA - sediment 16ft 1 (version 2) | ecosystem: Environmental > Terrestrial > Deep subsurface > Rock core/Sediment | place: Rifle, Colorado...
AACAGCCGCATCAGCGGCGGCTCGGTCACCCGCGGCTCGGGCATGAAGGCGTAGTGGAACTTCCAGTCCTTCCACTTCACCGCGCGGACGGTGTTGCCCGTGAAGTACAGCGCGCTCTCGCGGTTCGACGTCTTCTGGCGCCCCTCGAGAAACGGAAGCTGGTTCACTCCGTCAATCGCGCGGTCCCTGGGCACGAGGTCGGCGCCGGTCGCCGCCGCGATGGTCGGGAAGAAATCGAGTTCGTGCACGATTTCGTTCGAGATCTGCCCGCGCGGGATGCGCGCCGGCCAGCGGATGACGCACGGAGTGCGGATGCCGCCCTCCATCACGGAGTTGTAGAACCCGCGCCACGGGCCCGACGTTCCGCGCCAGGGACGACGTCCCTCGGCGCCGTTGTCGGTGCACCAGAACACCATCGTGTTGCGCTCGACGCCGAGTCGCTTGAGCGCCGAAAGCACGAGTCCGACGTTGTGGTCCACGTCGGCCATGGCGTCGCCGATGTCGCCGGCGCCCGTCTTGCCCGCGAAGTCGGGGTGCGGGAGGGTCGGGAAGTGAATCTGCGTGATGGGATAGAAGAGGAAGAACGGCCGCCCCGCCCGCACGTTGCGCTCCATGAATCCCACGCTCCGCGTGGCGGCCTCGCGGTCCACCAGCCGCCGGGACGCCGTGTCGAACACGGTGACGCGCTTCGCCGGCTCGCCCGCCTTCTGTTCCCAGATGTACGGCGGCTCCGTGGTGGCCGGATCGAATCCCGGCGTGCTCGTGAATTGGGCCTCGTTGCTCGTGTTGGGGATCCCGTACCACTCGTCGAAGCCCTGATCAATCGGCGTCCGGCTGCGCACCCAGTCGCTGCCCCCAAGGTGCCACTTGCCGAACAGCGCCGTCGCGTAGCCGATGGACTTGAGCGCCTCGGCGATCGTGATCTCCCAGAGTGTGATGCCGCCGGGCTGCGTCGCACCCGAGCGGATGGCGTAGCGCCCGGTGAGCAGCGCCGCGCGCGAGACCGTGCACGAGAACTCGACGTTGAAGTTGTCGAGCCGGATGCCCTGCGCCGCGATGCTGTCAATGTTCGGCGTCGGTACGCCGCGCACGCCGCCGTACGCGCCCACTTCGCCCCAGCCAAGGTTGTCCGGGAAGATGAGGACGACGTTCGGGCGCTGCGCCTGCTGGGCCGCGAGCCGCGTCACTACGAGGGCGACGGGGGCGACGAAGGCGACGAGGCTGACGAAGGCGACGAGGGGCAGGGGGCGCACGAGGGTGCGAAGGTGACGAATCATCTCATCCACTCCGGATGGGGGCGGCAGGGCCGGCCCTGAACTTATCATTCAATCAGGGGATGCGAGCGCGAAGGTCCGACGGACCCGAAGACCTCCGTGCTGTACCAGCCGGTCGGCTTCCCCTCCACCAGGGGAATCGCGGGCGGCCGCCAGCACCGGAGCAGATTGACCCTCGCCGCAACGATTTGGTGACGCTTTCGCGCGGCGCTATGTTTACCCTTGGCGATCACTTCAACCGGTGTGTCGCCGATGCTCATCAGCGCCAGGCTCGCGCAGAAACTCCGCGAATCCTTCGGAGACGAGGCCGCCGAGGAAATGGTGGACTGGATGCACCGGATTGATTCCGAGCGAAGCCACCTCCGGGAATTGAATGAGGCCAACTTCGCCCGCTATGCCGCCTTGCTCCGCGAGCAATTCGCCGAGCACCGCCAGGAAACGCGCGCCGACATCGCCGAGTTGAGCCAAGAGATGCGCGCGGGCTTCGCCGAGCTGCGCCAGGAGATGCGCGCGGGCTTCGCCGAGCTGCGCCAGGAGATGCGCGCGGGCTTCGCGAAAGCGCACGACGAAACCGCGCAGCTCGAGGTCAAGTTCGAGCGCCGGTTCAACGACATGATGCGTTACTCGCTGCTCTTCTGGGTGACCTCGCTCGGGACCGTCGTCGCGCTGCTGACACTCCGGTAACCCGTCACCGCAAACCCCCATCCGTCAGGTCGCCATGCGCCCTTCTCTCCGGCAACCCGGGCTTCGCGGTTCCGCCCTCGCGCTTCTCCTCGTCCTTCCGTTCGCCGCGCTGCACTCGCAGGCGCGCGTGGAAACGCCGGCCGCCACCCGAGTGGGCGCACCCGCCGGCAAGCGCTTCCTGACCCTCGACGACGGCTTCCGCCTCGTGCAAATCGGCGGCGCGCTGATCAGCCCCGACGGCCGGTGGGCCTTCTACAGCCGCACCACGCGCGACTTCGCCACCGACACGGCGAAGACCACCTGGTGGCTGGCCCCGACCGACGTCTCGACGCCGGCGAAGCAGTTCATCGGTGAGGCCGGCGCGAGCAACGTCGCGTGGGCGCCGGATTCGCGCACTCTCTACTTCCTGCGCACGGTCAACAAGGTGCGCCAGCTGCACTCGATCTCGCTCGACGGCGGCGAGGCGCTCGCGCTCACCGAGTTCAAGGAGAATGAGGGAACGTGGACCCTCGACCCGACCGGCGCGTTCTTCGTCATCCGCCGCGCGGAAAAAGATTCCGTCGCCGAGAAGAAGAAGAAGGACGGGTGGGACCACGTGTACGTGGACGAAGGCCCGAATGGGCAGAGCAGTGAGAGCTGGTCGAACCTTTGGATCTACGACCTGGGGACGAAGGCCCTCACGCGCCTCACGCGACGCGACTGGACGATCGGCGCGTTCGACATCTCACAAGACGGCAAGCGCATCGTCCTCGCCGCCCGCACCGACAACAAGCGCAACACCGGTGGTGCGGCCGAGCTGTACGTGGTGGACCTCGCGACGGAGGGGATCACGGGGATCACGGGGATCACGGGGATCACGCGGCTCACCGACAACAAGGGGCCGGAGGCGCAGCCGCAGTGGGCGCCCGACGGTCGCACCGTCGTGTTCAGCGCGGTGAGCCTGGACAAGTGGGACGCGGGGAATGGCGACCTCTGGTCGCTCGACGTCGAGTCGAAGCAGGTCAAGAACCTCACCAAGGGGCACACGGGGCCGATCGGCGGCGCGGAGTTCACCCCCGACGGACGCTTCATCCATTTCACCGGCGGTTGGGGGACGGCGCGGTGGCCACGCCGGCTCGAGGTCGCGACGGGGAAGATCGACGACCTGGCGACGAGCCGCGGTCTCCTGAACGTCGCGTCGTGGTCGAAGGACCGGAGCACGTACCTCTACACGTACCAGGACTTCACCACGCCGTCCGACCTGTACGTCGGCCGTGTGGGGCCGGTGGGTCAAACGGCCGACCGCCAGCTGCGGCTCACCGACGCCAATCCCTGGGTGCGCGACTCGATCGCGATGGGGCAGGTAGAGGTGATCCAGTGGAAGAGCGCGAAGGATTTCACGATCGAGGGACTCCTCCACACGCCGGCCGGCCGCGACGCGGCGTCGAGGCAGCCGGTCCCGCTCATCCTCAACATCCACGGCGGCCCGGCCGGCGCCTGGACCAACACCTTCTCGCTGATCGCGCACGTCTACAACGGCCTCGGGTACGCGCTCCTCTCGCCCAATGTGCGCGGATCCACCGGGTACGACGACCGGCTGATGCGCGGCAACCTGGCCGACATCGGCGGCGGGGACTATCAGGACCTGATGACCGGTGTGGACGCGGTGATCGCGCGCGGGATCACGGTGCCCGACAGCATCGCCCTCCGTGGCTGGTCGTATGGCGGGATCCTCGGCGGCTGGACGATCACGCAGACCACGCGCTTCAAGGCGGCGAGCCTGGGCGCGATGGTGAGCGACTGGACGAGCGAGTACGGGCCCGGGTTCAACTTCGACGTCACCCTCTGGTACATCGGCGGTGATCCGTGGACCAACGCCAAGGGGTTCCGCGAGAAGAGCTCGCTCACGTACGTGGATCGCGTGAAGACGCCGACGCTGCTGCTCCACGGGGACAACGACCTCACCGACACGCCGGCGCAGAGCATGAACTTCTTCGCCGGGCTGCAGCGATTCGGGGTGCCCTCGCGGTACGTGCGGTTCCCGAACGAGCCCCACGGCTTCGGCAAGATGAAGCACCAGCGCGTGCGCGACACCGAGGAGATCCAGTGGATGCAGCGCTACGTGCGCGGGCTCAAGGATTACGCGTATCCCGAGCCGCCGGGGGAGAAGAAGAAGGCGGCGGCGGCGGCTCGAGCGGTATCTGACGAAGTACGGGGAGGTGTTCGCCGAGATGTGAATGGTGCGGCGGCTGAGTCAGCCGAGCAGCTCGAAGCCGGCCGTGACAAAGTCGCGATCGAAGGCGAAGGCTTGCGCGACGCGGTGACGCCGCATCAGCTCGAAGGTGACGGCGTCGGTGAGTGAGAAGCGCTGGTCGGCGTAGCCGATCAGCCATCGCTCGGTCGCGCCGCGCACGAGCTCCACGGTCGCGTCGTGCCACTCGAACAGCGGATCGGCGAGCAGCGTGGCGATTACGCGCCGCGCCGGCGCCGGGTCGAATCGCCGCAGCAGGTGGCCGTGCAACTCCGCCAGCACCAGCGTGCTGGCCAGCCATCGCCCGCCGCGCCGCCGGAATAGCGCCGCGGTCGTCACCGCCCGGCGGTGATACTGGTCGCGCGAGCTGGCCAGCGCGAGCAGGGCGCCCGTATCGACCGCTGCACGAGTCACCGCTTGCGAGGCCTCTTTCGCGCCGGCCGCTCCCCATACAGGTACTCGTCGTGGCGGGCGGCGAGATCGGCGGGCACGTCCGGCGCCTGATCCAGCACGCCGATCAGTGTCGCGAGCGACGCTCCGGGGCGCGACGCGGCGGGCAGCTCGGCCGCCAGGCGTCGGAGCGCGACGCGGATCACCTCCGATCGCGGCAGGGCGGCGCGTTCCGCGACGGCGTCGAGGAGCGCGCGGTCTCGCTCGTCGAGGTACACCTGCACCGGCTCGCGGACGCGTCCGGGCTTGGGCATCGGGCAGCTCCTTCCATCATTATGCCTGTAAATGTAGTGTGTTCATGACACGCGCGACAGGACCTCCGGCCGTTCACTTGGCGGACGTGTCCGGTTCATGGTGCGAGGCCGCGAATGTCGGCCGGGCGATCGGATCGCGCCGAGTCAGGGCTTCTGTACTTCGAACGGGTAGCGCGTGCCATCCGGCACCGTCGACCCGCCGACCGTAATCGCGAACCGGAGCGTGGCGACGCCATTCGCGGCGGGGCCGAGCGTGGCTGTCGCGATTCCGTTCGACCCTGTGGCGGCGGAGGTTGGCCGATCGGGCCAACGATCGAGCGGGGTTCCGGCTCGCCGGCGCACGGCCATGCGCTGCACGCAGCGGCTAGCGCGTGATGCGGAAGCGGGCGACGTACTGGACATCGTCTTCGTCGAGGACGACCGTGTACACGTTGTCGCCGCGCACGACGAACGGCTGCCAGATGGAGCTATTGTGCACGCCGAGCTCGGCCGTCGCGATGATGCGCCCGTTGGAACTGTAGATGTCGAACGCGATCGCGCCTTTCGCATTCGTGTGGCGGACCCAGAGCCGGCCTCGGTCGTCAACCGTGAGGCGCTCGATGGCGGGTTTCGCCTTCGGAATGCGGCTGAAGTCGAGTCCCGTCGGGCCCTTCGACTCGAGCTCGGCGATCACGGAGTCGCGTTCAAAGGCCGTGACGGGAACCGGGGACGCGCTGCGCGAAATGCGCGTGGTGTCCTTCGCGCCGGCCTTGAGGCGGCGTATCTCGAAGCGCGAGGAGTTCGGGACGCACCATACCTCGCCCTCAGGCCCCAGTGCCGTGCGCGTGCTGGCCGCGTACGGGATCGCGCGATAGCTGCCGCCTCGCGCTGTGCGCGTGATCCACCATCCGGCCTCGGCGAGCTCTGTGGTACCACAGGCGGGTATGTCCGCAAGCGTATCCACCCGCGACATGTCCGTGTGGTAGGCGAGGACGACGTCCTTGCGGGCGCGCCCTCCACCGACGACGCAATCCTCGTCCACGATGCGCCCCGTCCGATCCATCTGCGGATTCCACGCGCCCTGCGAGCTGCAGAACTTCATCGTCCAGCTCTTCTCGAAGTCGCCTTCGGAGCTGAAGAGCGAGAAGCGCGCGTTGGCCGCGTCGCGCACCCACAGCTTGCCATCACGCGCGATCGCGATCCCCTCGGCGTCCCTGAGCTCGCCAGGTCCCGATCCGACTCGGCCGATCACACGCACGAGCTTTCCGTCTGGCCCGAACATCCGGATGTCCTGCGTCCTGCGGTCGTACACGAGAATGCGGCCCCTGGAGTCCGCTTCGATGGACCACGTGGCGAGGAACGACGCCGGCCCAGTCTCCGCTCCGCCGATGCGCAGCGTCTCCGTGAGCGTCCACCGCGCCTGCGCGTGCCCGGTTTCAGAGAAGCCGACGGCCGCCAGCAGGAGGCAGGGGATTCGGAGGCGAGCGAGCGATAGGCGCATGCGAGGGTCAGAAGGTGACAGGATCACTCGGGCCAGGTTGCCGGCGCGCGCAACCATGTAGCACGGCTAGCACCGCGTCAGCTCCAATTCCTTGGTTCGGTAGTGCGAGCCAAACTTCGTTTCTTCTCTGTAATCTCCGCGACGAACTCGACGACGTCCCGAAGCGGCGGCGACTTCCACATGGCCTCGAGCGTCCCCCAACGCCGAGTGACTTCCTGCGGATAAATGTGGCCGAGCAGCACTGCAACAACGAGCCTGAGAGAGCGCTGTACGAAGTGTATAAGGCGCTCTCGCTCCTCGATCTTCTCGTCGGTGCTCGGGAACCCGTAGACGATGACCGGATTCGCCCCGTACTTCGCGGGCCACCTGTTGCTGAAGAACATAGAGGGTACCGCTGCGAGAGACGGACCGAGCAAATCGCCGCGCGCAACGACAAGGGGTCCGTGCTTTGACTTGTTGTAGGCGGCAACTCAGAGGTCCTTCTGGTCGGATCTGCAGTCTAGAACAAAGAACGTGCATGCGAGTAGAAGCGACTTCTGGAGGTCGAGCGTTTGAAACCAGGTCGACCATTGGGCGGGCAGCGCCTCCTTCAATCGCAGGACTTCGTACAGTTGCTCGGCCGTCCGCGCCGAGGCGTTGTCCAGCACAGCCGCCAGAAGAGCCTCACCGGGCTTGTAGCTCTCGAGCACTTCGAGAACGGTCTTTGTCTTTCCTTGACGGACCGAGATCAACGCCTTCAGAATCGCTGCAGCGTCTTCGTAGGCCGCGTACTCAAGCTGAACGAGACTGACGACGTGGTGGTCGCGACGAACCGGATTTGGATCGGCCCTGAATGCCCTGCCGAGCGTATCGTTGAGGTACTCTCGGATCTGACCGGAAAACTGAACGTACTCGCTCAGGTAACGCGGGTCGATGTTCGCAAGTACGTCGGCCTTCGCCGAGGGGCTTACAGCTGCCATTCAATCCACCTAACTCATGATTGTACGGCGGCGCTCTCGTCTCTTCCTCGCCAATCACTGCGAGTTCCTGCCAGATAACACCACGTTGTCGCCCGCCCCCTCCGCTCGCAACCCACTGCGGCCCACTTGGCTTGATTGTGTCGCCCCTTCGGACGCGCTCGGCGTCTTGCTGCGGCGCCTGAACGGCCGGGCTGATCCTTGACAGTTTGTTCTTGGTTGATCCTTTACACTCGCTCGTGATGGGTGTAGGCGTGCGGGTGGTGACGGAAGAGGCGTCCTCGGTCATCGATGATCCGGCCGCGGCGTTCGTCGAAGCGCCCGAGGCGGCAGTGGTGAAAGTAGACGTCCCAGAGGCCGTCGTCGATCGCTTCGAAGCCGATGTACTCCTCCAGCAGAGTGTGGCTGACGGGCACGCGATGGCGATGCCAGCGGATGCCGCCGTTGCGGCTGACGCGCCGCACTTCGAAATGGCCGGGATACTCGGGCGTGAGCAGCCGCGACGGAAACGGGTGGGGCGATGGCCGATAGACGGTCGCCGGCGGACGCTGCTCGAGCGCTTCATGCGGACGCTCCTCATTGTACAGCGTCCGCCAGCGCGTGAAACGGGTTTGCTGCGCGCCGCACGTCGCGGCCGGTGGCCGCGTGGTCTCAGCTTTAAGCGTGCGATGCATGCGTTCGTGGCGGGGATTCTGTTCGGGGTGCCCCGGCTCGATGAGCTCCGGTACGATGCCGAGCTTGATCCACCAGACCGCCAGCGTCGACAACCGCGCCAAGGCCATCCCGGCGAAGGGCGCGCCGTTGTCGGTGCGGATCCGCTCGGGCACGCCGTACTCGCGAAAGAGGCGCTCGAGGGCGGGACGCGTGAGCGGTCCCGTCGGGCGAATGAGCGCGCGGCAGCCCAGGAGGTAGCGACTGTAGGCATCCACGACCGTCAGGGGATAGCAGTAGCGTCCGTCCAGCGTTCGGAAGTGGCCTTTGAAGTCGAGCGTCCAGATCACGTTCGGCGCCGTGGCCTGGGCGAGCGGGCGTCCCGGATGGGGACGCTGCACGCTGCGGCGCCGCGGACGCACCAGCCCTTCCCGCTTGAGCCACGCGGCGACGGTGCTGGGCGCGGGCAGCGACCGCTCGTCTCGTCGCTTCGCGAGCAGCCAGAGGAGTTTCTTGGGGCCCCACGTGGGGTGCCGCTGGCGCGCTTCTCGGACCTCCGCCCACACCGCGGCGGCCGTGGCGTGTGGACAGGTGTGCGGCCGATGCGAACGATCGTACAGCCCGCGCGGTCCCTCACTGGCGTACCGCGCCAGCCAGAGATAGCCCGTCGGTCGGCTGACGCCGTACCGTCCACAGAGCTCGCTGAACGCAAACACGTCACGCTCAGCATCGGCGACGAATCGGGTGCGTTGGTTGACCACAGTGACCTCGCTCCACGGCATGGACACCTCCCGGTGTCCACGAAGGTGGTGCGAGTGTAAAGGATCACCCTAGAATGTTCTGTAAGTACTCAGCCCGGACTGTACCGGGCGGGGGCATAACAAACTGTTGCAACAGTCAGGCGCGCTAGTGATTGCTCGCTCCGCTCGCATTCATTGGATGCGCCTGCAGTTGAACAGTGGTCGTTATACGCCCTGGGACGTACGGCATAAGTCGGAAGCGCAACATTCCACAGTGGAGGGGAGTGTGCGGCGGGTTGCCTTGATTCTCGTGATAGCGGGCTGTGCGAGTACCAGTGGCGCACCAGGAGGTTCTACATCGAGCCCTGAACAGCAGGCATGGGCTGAGTTCGTGCGCGTCATGCAGAGCGGGCCCTACCCAACTCAGGACATTCGGCCGTACTACGAGAACCTGCGGGAGCCCATGGCCGGGTTCCTCGAGGTGATGAGAGCCAAGGCGGACTGGCGCGAGTGGCACACGGCGCCTCGCGTTTTCCGCGTGGAAGATCAAGCACACTTCATCATTCCCCTCACGTTCGACGGGCAGAGCGCCCGGTACTCCTTCTCGTTCATCAAGGAGGGGGAGCACTGGCACTTTCAGCACCTCGAAGCGATCACGCTGCCCTTTGACCAACTCGGTGCGTTGCCTTTGAGCGACTTCCCGGACCTTGCAGAGTCAGCCAAGGCTTACATTCGGGAGGAGATCGAGGTCTCGCAGGACGTCAGGTTCTTCAACACGCTTGCGGCCTTACGCGACACCACCGCAGCGCTGGACTGGTTCAAGGATGGCCACGGGTACGCCCTGGCCGCTCGTGCGTGGATTCCCTTCGTACCCCGGCCGCAGGCCTTCATCCTGTATGCCTGCTGGGAACAAGCCAACCTCCGCGGCAACAAGGTGGTACTCGAGCGGCTCGACCCCGACACTGCACTGGTCAGGATGAGCGTTATCTACTTCCAGTTGTACGAGAATGCCGCCCACCTCAAGCAGCAGATTTCGCCGGAGCACTACCGGCAACTGTATGAGACTCGATGGCAGAATCGCGCGATGGCGGCCGGATGGGACTTGGATCTATCCTGCGCTGCGCACGACTGTACCTTCCGTTTCACTAAAGCAGGCCGCAGGTGATCGTCAAATGCAAGGGACCGCGCATATGGGAGTTGGGTGCAACCCAAACGGCGGTCCGACGGCGTATAACGCCAGCGCGTTGGACCGGCAGAACACTTTCTGATTCGGACACGTGTGTGATCAATCGCCTCTATGCGGCGCTGGCATGGTCGGCAATCGGCCTCGGGTTGCTCCACATCGCTGCGACCCCACGTTATTCGCGAGAACTCACGCAGGCCGCGCTTTGGTTTGCGAGCGGCGGCCTGCTGATGATCCTGACCGGCGTGCTCAATCTCCTGAACCGTACTTACGGTACCGCAGCGCCCGGAGTTCGCTGGGCCGCGACTGTCACCAGTGCCGTCACCACGGCGTTCGGCGCGCTCGCTGGCGCGCTAGGACGCCCGACGCTTCTCGAGTTCGCTGTCGTGCTCAGCATCTTTGGCGGTTGCACTCTTTGCTCAGGCGTTCGCGCCGCCCGATTGCCGCGCGTCGCGGTCTAACCGCGCGGCTGATGCTGTCGTTGGCCATGCACCTGGGCTCTGGTGTATCCTCAGGAGTTGCCGAGGGGAGGCGTTTCCGTGCTGTCGCTCACGGCCGTGTATCGCAAAGTCCCCGAGGGCTACATCGCGTTCGTTCAGGAGCTGGCCGGCGCCAATTCCCCGGGGTGCTACGCTTTCCGAAGGGCGCAGCAACCTCCGCGAGGCGGTTGAACTCGTGATCCTGGCGAGTCGAGAGCTGAGTGAAAAGGAACTTCGGGGCGCTGAGGTTATCCGGGAGCCGCTCGAAGTCTCTGCATGAAACGCATCGACCTGGTACGACATCTCGAAGCTCATGGCTGCCTCTTGCTGCGCGAGTGAGGTAGCCATTCCGTTTTCGTGAATCCGACGACGAACAAGATCTCGACGGTACCGCGGCATCGCGAGGTGAACGACTTCTTGCGCGCCGCATTCGTCGGGCGTTTGAGATTCCAGAACCGTGGTGGCTGACTCCGCGCTGCTGCTGGCGGTGCTACTGGAGCGCGGACCGACGAGGGAGCCAGGGCGACCGCCGCCATCCAGTCTGGCGCCGGAATCCACGCCGCTCGCCGCCGTTACGGCCGCCACACCGCGTTCCCGGACGCATTCCCCACCCGGTTGATCGCCGTCACCGCCACGCCGTCCACTCCAAGCGTGGTGATCGCCACACTCCGCTGCGCGGCGGGCACCAGTCGCTGGAGCCAGGTCCCTCCAGAGCGCCAGCGCACGAGCCACCAGTACGCACCAGCGTCCCCCGTCACGGTCACCGCCAACCCCCCAGCCGAGTGCGACACCGCGATGGTGGGGTCCGACGGCGCCGCGGCGTCGAGCCACGTCGTCGCCGGC
>Ga0209520_10002201_pt1 | contig 11219 bp, 8 predicted proteins | sample Rifsed16ft1_FD_184009 | JGI IMG/M metagenome (GOLD analysis project Ga0209520, IMG submission 184009) | Soil microbial communities from Rifle, Colorado, USA - sediment 16ft 1 (version 2) | ecosystem: Environmental > Terrestrial > Deep subsurface > Rock core/Sediment | place: Rifle, Colorado...
CCCGGACCCGCGACTGGTTTCGAACCAAGGCGCGGGTCCGGGCGAAGGTAAGGGAGATGGCGAAGGAGCTGCTCCAGCTCTACGCCGCCCGCCAGGCCCTCGCGAGCCCGCTCCTCGAGCGGGGCGTCGCCGGCGCCCGGTCGGTCCTGTTCCACGTCACCGGGCCGCCGAACCTCCGGCTCGCCGAGGTCCGCCAGGCCGCGGACCAGATCCGGGCCTCGACCGATCCCGCCGCGAACGTCATCTTCGGGGCGACCGTGGATCGGCGCCTCAAGGACGACGTCTGGATCACCGTCCTCGCGACCGGGGCTCGCGGCGCGACCGCCACCGACACCGTCGAGGGGTCGGAGGCTTCCGGCGCGGGGTCGCCGGGATCGCCCGGGCCTGGCGCCGCGGGTGCGGCCGGCGTGTCGGGCGCGGCGGGGGCCGATGACCTCGAGGTCCCGACCTTCATCCGATCGAAGGCGCGGACCCGCCGCCAGCCCGAGCAGAATCGAGGCTGAGGGATCCATCAGAGCCTCGTCCTCCATCGATTTGTGGGGCTGGATCACCCACGTCGCGAGTGGCATGATGCCCTCGGCTTGAGGATCGAGCGGACCGCTCTCGTTCCGCGTGGGGAGCGCAGCCCGCCGACCGAGCCGAGCGCGCGCGTCGTGGTCCGGCTGCGCCCACTGGTCGATGAGCGCCTCCGAACGCCAGGCACGTCGGTCTTCGGGAGGTGATCGTGTTCGAGACACTCGTGCTGATCGGCGTCGCGTGCATCATCGGCGCGGTCGTCGGCGGTGGACTCAAGCTGGTCAACGTCGAGCTCCCCCTCATCGACTCGCTCGCCCGGCAGCTCTTGCTGGGCGTGGTCGGAATCGTGATCATCGTCGTAGCCGTCGCCACCAAGCCGGCCGGGGGCAACGGCAATGGCGGCACGGGGCCACCGGACCTGGGCGAGGCGGCACTCACGTTGTCCCGGGTCGCGGGGCCGCCTGGCATGTCCCTGACAGTTGGTGGCACCGGGTTCGCGTCCGGCGAGACCGTTGCGGTCAGGTTCCACGTCCAGGACATCGGCGAGGTGACGGCCGATGGCTCGGGGAGCTTCGCCGGCATGACGATCGTGATCCCGACGAACTGGGTGTTCGAGGGTCAGTTCCAGGTCGTAGCCACGGGCAGCTCGAGCAGCAAATCCGCCAGCCAATCGTTCGAGGTGCCCCGGCCGACGCTCGAGCTCTCGCCCACGGACGGACCGGCCGGGACCCAGGTGACGGTGACCGGATCGGGCTTCGCAGTGGCTGAAGAGATCGAGGTCGAGTTCAACCTCGACCGGCTAGCCGTCGTCCAGGCCGACGGCGAGGGCCGCTTCTCCGCGACGGTGATCATCCCGGCGGACTGGCCGTTCAGCGGCGAGTTCGACGTCCGAGCCACCGGCGAAACGAGTCGTCGAACGAAGAACGCGCCATTCGACGTCCAGTAGAAAGCCGACGCGACGATCCTTCAAGGTGCCCTTACTGGGTCGCTCTTGCCTCTCGGGCAGGGCACGGCATCTGCTCGAGGAGTAGCTGTGGCGCGGACATTCGGAGATCGTGGAACTCGAGCCGTTGCCCGGGTGACCGGCAAGTGCAAGCGTTCGGCCGCCATGAAGGGCAAGCCGTCAGGGATCTCCGGGCGGCTTGCCGGTCGCGGGGCGCTGTCCAGCGTGGGACGTGAACGTATCCGAGCTGCTACTTGAGGACGAGCTCGGCGCCGTCGAAGGTGCTGACCATCTGGACCATCAGGCCATCGTCGGTGATGTAGGCGTCGGCGCCCCGGTAGTCCTCGTACAGGTCGGACTGGGCGACCCAGTTGACGGCGATCGTGCCGCCGGTCACCTGTCGCGACTCCTCGCTGAAGGTGATCCCGCACAGCCCGCCATCTGCCGGGGCCTTGACGAACCCGGCGAAGACCGCGGCCGTGGCCTCGCGACCCGTGATCACGACCCCGCCCGGCAGGCGGAGCTGGTACGTGTCCGGGTACTGCTGCATCAGCCCCTTCCAGTCACAGGCGTTGAGGGCCGTGATGTGCTGGGCGAGGACGGCGTCAGGCGTGCTCTCGCGGACCAGCACGTCCGACCATTCGCCAGGCGTATTGGGGTTTTCCACCGCGATCGCCGTGTACTTGTGGGAGTTGGAGTGCCACCCTGGCACGGCGTTGCCATTGCCGGCGTTCACGACCGCCACGCTGGCGAGGAGCACGACCGACACGAGCGCCACCAGGCCGACCCTGCGCATGACCTTCCCTCCACGGGAACGGGCAGGTCGGTCTCGCCAGTGGCTCGGCGCGGTCCCGGCGGCCGGGGTGTGGACCGCGTGTCAGGGCCTCCTGCAACGCGGGCATCGTGGTCGGCGGAGTGCCCACCGGCAAGGGCCGAACGACACCGAGATGCCGAGCCGATCTGGTGGGAATGGTCGGGGCGCGAGGGATAGCCCCTCCGAGACTCAGCGATCTGTCCCCTTCCTCCTGACGACTAGAGTCCTGAGTCGGGGTGGGTCCTGCCCCACATCGCCTGCCGCTGGAGTTGGCTGGCCTGAGCCGGGATCGACCGCGAGTGCCCGGAGCCTGGAGCGCCGGCCCCTGTCCTGAGCCGCCATGGCGGCCGCCGTGAACGGATGATGTGGCGAGGTTCGCGGAATGGCCCCCGCCGCGGCCCAGACCGACTGGCCGGTTTTGGCGGGAAAGCAAAGGGCCCGCCAGCCATGAAATGGACCCCGGTCGTTTCGCGACCAGAGAGACCGACGGGTCGGCCGCTGGAGTCCTTGTGCTTCTCCCGTTTCCACAGCAAGGCACAGGATGTAGCGCAGGAGGTCTCAGCAGATGATGTCGCCAGGACCATCAGCCGCCCGCCACCATTCGCCAGGCTGTGCGATGGCAAAGATCGAGTGGCCCGCTGCGCTGTAGGCAGCCAGCACGACCGCGCGGTAGACGGGCCCGGCGGGGTCGGAGGCGAGGAGGGGCTCGCCGCAGTCAGCGAGCACCTGCGTCCACGTCCAGCTGACCACGCCGTCGGACGCCCGTGCCGTCGCGAGCAGCGTTCGGACCGACGGCGGCAAGGGGGTGTGCACGACAAGGCATGGCCCGCCGGTGCCCGGGGGTGGGTCGGCGGGCTCGGCGATGCACTCGGTCACGCCGTAGACGCGGATCTCGATGCCCTCGCTCCGCGGCGCTCGCCACGTGACTCTCTGGGTGACCTCCCCAACCGGTCCGTCGTCGATCCAACGCCTCTCCTGGTCGAACGTCACCCCGGTGGGCTTGGGTGGCACGGGGACTGGCGTGGGCTCCGGGGTGGGCTGAGGGGTCGCTGACGGGCTCGGGCTCGCTGGGGTCGCCGCCGCTGTCGGGCTCGCGGCCGCCGGGGTGATGGTGATCGACGGCGACGCCGTTGGCATCACGTCCGGCGCCGGGGTTGCAGCTGACGTGCAGGCGGCCGCGACGAGCAGGCCGACGCTGATCGTGGTTGCGAGTCGTGAGTGCGACGAGTGCATCCCATGTCCCTCTGGACTGTGTACCAGTGGAGACGTTCGGGGGCGCCAGCTGTTGCGGTCATGCCCCTGACGACGTGCCGACTCGCCGCCGACCGCACCTCATCGACCCCGCGGCTGCGGCGAGCCTGATCGCCGGTCCGGGCGGACGGCGTCGCGTTTTGCGGTATCAGAATCCCCAACACGATGAACCCGTCGGGCTCCGGAGCGTCGAGGGCACCGAGCATCGGCAGGAGACCCGGCACCGGCCGGACCTCGCTGCCGAGCGACAGCTCCCCGATGAGCGCCGTCCGGCCGCCGGCCGTGCTGAACTGTTCCGACCCGAGGAGGATCCCGACGGCGATCGCGAGATCGACGCTCGAGCCGCCTTTCGGGAGGTCCGCGGGGGCGAATCGTGCGCTGTGGGGGTTGGGCCTACTCGGTGCCGCTGCGGGGGTCGTACAGCTCGGCTGAGGCCAGTGGGACGATGCTGCCGCTGCAAGGCGTACTCGGGGTACACCCCTCTTGATGGAAGCCGCCCGCCACCAGCACCGTGCCATCGGGCAGCAGCGTGGCCATGGGATTGTCGCGGGCCTCGGCCATGCTCCCGGCGGCGGTCCAGGTCTCGCTGTCCGGGTCGAACAGCTCGGCCGAGGCCAATAGGCCGATGACGCTGCTACCGCCGACGCCGCCTGCCACCAGCACCGTGCCATCGGGCAGCAGCGTGGCCGTGTGATCGGCGCGGCCCCCGTTCATGCTCCCGGTGGCGGTCCAGGTCCCGCTGCCCGGGTCGAACAGCTCGGCCGAGGCCAGTACGCCGATGACGGCGCCGCCCGCCACCAGCACCCTGCCATCGAGCAGCAGCGTGGCGGTGTGGGTCGCGCGCGCCGCGTCCATGCTCCCTGTCACGGTCCATGACCCATTCCTGGGGTCGTAGAGCTCGGCCGAGGCCACTACGCCGCTGCTGCCGTCGCCGCCCACCGCCAGCACCCTGCCATCGAGCAGCAGCGTCGCCGTACCTGTGTAGTGGGTCTCGGCCATGCTCCCGGTGGCGGTCCAGGTCCCGCTGCGGGGATCGAACAGCTCGGCAGAGGCCAATGGGTCGGGTCCGGAAACATCGCCGTCGGTGAAGATTGCCGCGCCACCAGCCACCAGCACCTTGCCATCGGACAGCAGCGTGGCTGTGTGACTGTAGCGGGCCTCGATCATGCTCCCGGTGGCGGTCCAGGACCCGCTGCCCGGGTCGTACAACTCCGCCGAGGCCAGTAGCCCGAGGCTGCCCGTGCCGCCCGCCACCAGCACCCTGCCATCGGGCAGCAACGTGGCCGTGTGGCCGCCGCGATCCTCGATCAGGCTCCCGGTGGTGGTCCACGACCCGCTGCCCGGGTCGTACAGCTCGGCCGAGGCCGATGACCCGCTGCTCGAGCCGCCCGCCACCAGCACCTTGCCATCGGGCAGCAACGTGGCCGCCGTAAGGTAGGCGCGGGCCTCGGTCATGCTCCCGGTGGCGGTCCATGTCGGCGACGCTGTTCCGTCCGGAGTCGAGGCTGGGGTCGCCGCTGGCGTCGCGGCCGATGGCGACGATGTCGGCGCGGCCAGCGGTGGGGTCGTGCTCGGGTCCGGGCTCGTGGCTGACCCGCAGGCCACGACGAGAAGGGCTACTAGGATCGTCGTCGTGCAGCGCGAGAGTGAGGGGCGCATTCCGATGTCCTCGTGACGGTATGTCGGCTGAGACGTTCGGTGGCTTCCCTTGTTACTTCGACCCGACCGTCATTCGGCGGCGAGGGCCACGACGACTCGGTCGAGTGGCTGCGCTGGTCGTCGCTCGTTGGAAGAGATGGCAGTCCACCGGGTGGCAGGCGGCAGCAGCCCCGCGCTCGGCGACTGATTCGAGGGCTCTACGCTAGGCCCATGCGAGGGTCCCGGATGGCTCGTCGGTGGTCCGGTGCGGTGGCAATGGTCGCCATCGTGATGTCCTGTGCGCCGACGCAGCCGTCGCCGACGCCGCTACCACACCCGACGAAGACCGCGACCGCAATCCGGACGCCCGAACCGACCCCGAGGCCGACTCCGAGGTCGACCCCATCCGTGATCGCCCTGGTGCCCGTGGTCGGCTTCTGGTCGGCGACGACGGGCATCTCACGCGTCGAACTGGATGCGGCGCTGATCGGAAGGGGCATCGCCTACCAGCGCGTCCTCGTGGCCGGCACGCTGCCGGGAGCGACCACGTCGACTCCTGACGCGATCCGCGTGGCGGTCAACGCCGACGCGGGGACGCTCGGCCTGCTCCCGGCCGCTGAGGTGACGCCGGACGTGCGTGCCCTCAGCCTGGACGGCTTCGACCTGTTCGGCAACGACCGCCTCCGGGACGTCGCCGCCTGGCCGCTGCTCGTCCCGGCAGCGCCCGGCGCCGACCCGCCGACCTTCGACCCGGCCACGACGTGGACTCTGGTCGCCGGCGGCGACGTGATGCTCGATCGCTCGATCTACCAGCGGACCGTCCGGGAGGGACTGGGAGCGGACTATCCCTGGGACGGGGGCTTCGCGGAGATCACCGGCCGGCGCTGTTGCACGGCCGCCGGCGGGCGGCTGCCGGTCGTACGACAGACGGGCCAGGCCGGTGCGCTGCGGGACCTGTTTCAGGACGCCGACCTGGCCTTGGTCGACCTCGAGGGGCCGGCCATCGACGCCTTTCGCTGGCACCCGCGTGGCCTCACCTTCACCTTCGACCCGGCACTTCTGGTGGGCCTCCAGCACGCTGGGATCGACGTCGTGACCATCGCCAACAACCACATCGGGAACGCCGACCCGGATGGCGTCACCGAGACGATCCGTCACCTCGACGCGCTGGGGATCGCGCATGTCGGGGCCGGGCGCGATGACGCGACCGCCCGAGCCCCAGCCTGGTTCGATATCGCCGGGCAGCGGATCGCGCTGTTCGGGTACGACTCGGTCCGGCCGGCCGACAGCGCGACTGCGAGCCAGGCCGGCAGCGCGGGCCTCGTCTCAGCCAACTACCGTTCCGACATCGCGTCGGCCCGCGAGGCTGGCGCGGACGTTGTCGTGGTCCTCCCCCACTGGGGCGTCGAGTACACGGCCGTTCCGACGTCAGAGCAGCGAGGGCACGCCCAGGCCCTGGCGGCGGCGGGCACGACGGTCATCCTCGGCAGCCACAGCCACCCGGCCGGGGCCATGGAGCTCATCGACGGACGCCCCGTCCTCTATTCGCTGGGCAATCTCATCTTCGACCTGACGCGCTCCGAGGAGACGGTCGAGGGCCTGATCGTGGAGATCACCTTCGTGGGCGCCCGGCCGACCCAGATCCGGCTGCACCCGACGGTCATGGTCGACCTCGTTCAGCCCAACCTCCTGGAGACCAGCGCAGATGGGGCGGTGGTGATCGAGCGAGTCCGTGATGCCTCGGAGGCACTCGTGGGGGGTTGAGGCTCGGCGTCGCAGCTTGTCGGCCCTCGAGCAGGGCGCACCGGGCGCCCTCGGTCGGCTCTGCGACACGTGTCCTCGACCGCTCAACATCGCGGGAGTCGGCCCGCAGTCCGCAGCACCGCCCGACCCGACACCATGGCGAGATCGTCGCGATCGGCACGCCGGACGCCTCGCGAACGCGTGTAACAGCCAGGTGCGTAGCGGCGTCATCCCACTGTCGGACGACCGTCCGGCTCGGCGGGACGGCGGTACCGGCATCACCCGAGAGGGAGAGCAGATGCTGCGGAAATTCGGTCTCTTCTTGGCAGCCAGCGCCCTGCTGCTCACCGTGGCAGCGCCCGTGTCGGCCGGTCAGTCGACGTACAACAGCTCCGGCTCCGCGCTGACGGCGCAGGGCGGCTGGGACAGCTTCGATGAGGCGACCGGGTCGTACGAGTACGGCTGGGTCTCCGGATGGCAAGCCCAGGGTGAACCGGCGTTCGTCGAGTTCTACGGCGGCTCCTTCCGGGAGATTGTCTGCACCCCGGCGCACGGCAACCAGCCCGCGACGACGTCGTACCTCGAGACCTTCAGGTACGGCGGGGGACCGGGTTCGCTCTCGATCGGCCGCGTCTACTCCGTCGCGTCGGCGTCAGCGACGATCGACATCTGGACTGACACCTACAACGGCTGCACTGGCGAGTACACCTCCTCCATTGCCGAGGGTGTCGCGGTGGCGCTCGAGCTCAGCGGGTCAGGCGATCTCATCAAGGAGACGGGCACCTGGAGCTTCAAGATCCCGGGCCAGTACAACAGCCACAGCCGCTACTCGTCGACGTACCGACCGGCCACGGGGACGGCCTCGCTCGCTGGTGAGGCCCACGACGTCTATGGCGCGATCGGCAAGGTCAGTTGGAGCGACCATTCCAACGGCTGACCACGGCACGGACCCGCGGTCCATGCACGCGCAACTCGTCGCCCCGGCAGACCTGGTCGCCGGGGCGACCTCATTGACGGGGCACGGACCCTCTCGTGGACCGTGGCGAACCCCGTCGGCGGGTGAAAACGGTGGCGCCCGAGACGGTCGCGCTCGCCGACGCCGCCAGGTTGGCGCTGGCGGTCGACGTGCGGTCGAGCACGAGATCGCGAAGTAGGAGGGCTGGCAGTGGCGGGTCGGTCGCCCGACACGATGGAACGATCGTGGCGGGCTGCGCGACCATCACCGGTGGGATGACGGCCGATCTCGAGGTCGCCGGATGGGTCCGCTTTCCGACGTGACGTAGTCAACTTGCCCAGAGCGCGACACACACCGACCGGCACAGCGTCACATGGGGCATCGATCGTCTCTCACGCGGGTCTTGACCATGCGTCGCCTATCGCCCATCGCGCTGCTCCCGGTGATCGCCGTCGTCCTCGTGGCATGCAATGCCGGTCCGTCGTCGTCGCCCGAGCGGTCGACCGCGATCGGCGCGTCGCCGATCGCGACCGGCACTGCCGCGCCCGAGCCGACGACCGTCGAGTCGGGTGGTCCGACGCCCGGCGCGCCCGAGGCGCCCGGTGCACCTGGTCACTCGATCGAGTGCCGTGACGAAGAGACGATCTGCGAGATCCACTTTGTGGAAGATGGTCGTGAACGCGCGGGCTGGCCGATGGTCGTCGATGGTCCGTGTCGCGAGCTTCAGACGGGATCGGGCGGTGTTGCCTACGTCGGGTGCATCCCGAGCGACGGGGCGACGGTCCACGTCTTCGACCCGGACGGGCGACCCGTGGATGGCTGGCCGGTTCGGATCGACGGCTCGATCGCCAGTGTCGCGTCGCACGACTTCAGCCTGGGCTGCGGCCTCCGTGGCTCGGCGGTCGACATTGGCCCCGACGGCGCCGTCTACGTGGCGATCTCCGAGGGTTCAATTGCCGCCCTTCATGTCTTCGATCCGGACGGCACTCCCCGGGCGGGATGGCCACAGCCGATCCCGGGTGACCCGCCCGCACCGAACGGGCACGGTGGGGACGGTTGCCGCGGTTTCGCCCTCGCCACCGACGGGACCGTGTTCGCGTGGGGGTACCAGGACGTCGCGATCGGCATCGAACTGACGGCCGGCCGGACGGAGTTCACGTCATGGTCGGCCGACGGCCGCATCCGGCCCGGCTGGCCGCGGGGGTCCCTTGGTGCCGCGTCGGGACCCGTCCTCGACGCCGACGGCGGGATCACCTACGTCAGCGCCTCGGGTCGCGTCTGGAGCCATGATGAGCGTGGCGACGTCCGGCCCGGATGGCCCTACCAACTGTCAGCCCCGGCGGCACCGTACATGGCTCCGGACGGGCGCGTCGCGATCGTGATCCGAGTCTTCGAAGCCAGGGATCGACTGGTCATGCTCGGCCGGGATGGGCAGGCTCTATCCGGCGGGCCGATCGACCTGCCCGCCGACATCGAGACGCGGTGTCTCTTTGGCGACACGCCCTGCGTGGGGGTCACCCGCCCACTGTTCGGGAGCGACGGGACGCTGTACCTCTCCCTCGCCTGGTCGACCACGGAGCACGTGATTCCCGACACCACCGACATGGGCGGTGCGCTAGTCGCGTTCGATCCCGACGGCCGGGTCGTCGACGGCTGGCCGGTGGACCTCGCCCCCCGGACCCATGTACTCGATCTTGCGGTGGACGGAGACGGCCGTCTGATCGCTCGTGGCGTCGTCTGCGACGAGGGGTACTGCGGCGGCGAAGGGACGGCGCCGACGATCCTCGTCTTCGCTCCGAATGGGGAGTTGCTCGACCAGCAGATCGAGGGCTAAGCGACCTCGGAAGTCTGGGCCCATGTCCGCCCACCAATCGGCTCACGCATTGCCGACGCTGGCGCCCCGCCGGCGATGGTGTACTACGAGCCACCCCTTCTACGCTCACCCGACCCTATGCCAGATGGTGTCAAGCCTACCGAGCGACGCTCCTAAGGTCCCGTCCTGAGCCGGACCGTTTCGGGGCTTCCGCGAGGGCAGCTGGCCAACGAGGACGAACGACCGGGCGCCCGTCACCAAAGACCCGACGAGGCGTGAGTGGGCAACAACAACGCCTCGTCCGGGGTGTCGGGTCCTTCGCGGCGATCCGGGTGGAACAACAAGGCCGTGAAACGAAAGACGACGGTTTCCTGGTATCAGGCACTCACGGTCGACGCGATTGACCTCGGACTGGACGCCGCGCTGCCGCCCGTCATCGAGCTCGAAAGCAAGATTGATGAGTTTGGTCGGGGCGAGAGGATTTGAACCTCCGACCTTGTCGTCCCGAACGACACGCGCTACCAAGCTGCGCCACGCCCCGACCGAGGTGCCCGTTTGACAGGGCTCGCGGATGATAGCACCGAGGCCCGGCCGGGCCCTCAGACGACCTCGACTGGCTCCGGCGTTGGTGTGGGCGCGGCGCCGGGGCCCCGGACGACGTCGCGGACCGGCCACATGACGACCGCCGCCGCGACGAACGAGGCCGCCATCGCCCAGAAGACGATTGGCAGGCCGGCGGTCTCCCCGACCACCGAGATGACCATGCCGTAGAGGGCGGTCCAGAGCGAGCCGATTCCGAAGGCGAGGGTGAAGTAGATCGCGAAGGCGGTGTCGCGGATGCCGGCCGGCGCGGCGTCGGCCAGAAGTGCCTGGAGCTGGGGGCTCTCGGCGAACGAGAAAAGACCCATCACCACGAGCCCGACCCAAAGGCCGAGGAGGGAGGAGCCGGCCAGGATGAAGATCGCGAAGCCCAGTGCGCCACCGAGGTAGGCCCCGACGATCACCGGTCGCCGGCCGAGCCGGTCCGAGAGCCAGCCCGCGACGAGCGGCATCGGGACCGACAGGACGATGAGCCCGCCGTACATTAGGTCGGTCGTCGACGACGGCAGACCGAGGACCTTCGTCAGGTAGAGGAGCGCGAACAGGTTCGCCACGCCGAGGCCTCGACCGCCGCCGCCCAGCACCGAGGCGAGGTAGACCCGCCGAATGACCCGGTCGGCCAGGATCACCCGGAGTGCCTGGCGGACGGTGCCCTCGGCCCGGGCCGCCGCCCGGTCCGTGCCCCGCTCGCGGACCCAGCGGACGATGGCGAGGGCGATGAGCGCCGCCGGCAGGCCGAAGATCAGCGACACGCCGCGCCAGCCATAGGCGGCCATGAGCAGCGGCCCGAACAGTGCCACGACGACCGTCCCGACGTTGCCGCCCGAGATGTGGGCGCTGATCGCGAATCCCCGCCGCTCCGGCGGGAACTGCTCGGCGAGGAGGCCGTTGCCGACCGGATGCTGGGGCGCGCCGCCGATCCGCGAGCCGATGTTCGTCGCCGCGA
>Ga0209520_10002202_pt1 | contig 11218 bp, 19 predicted proteins | sample Rifsed16ft1_FD_184009 | JGI IMG/M metagenome (GOLD analysis project Ga0209520, IMG submission 184009) | Soil microbial communities from Rifle, Colorado, USA - sediment 16ft 1 (version 2) | ecosystem: Environmental > Terrestrial > Deep subsurface > Rock core/Sediment | place: Rifle, Colorado...
GGTGAAGAAGCTATATCCAACACTTGAAGATGCACAAACTATGGGGTTGAAAGGGGCAAAAAAGCTTCTGGGCATAGCTCAGGAAGTAATTCAGAAAGGAGAGAATGATGAGAAGATACAATGAATACACAGAACAAGAATTAATAGACTTGGATAAAGCATTGATTCAAAAGCTTATAGATTATGAATGTGCCTTGGATGGTGTGCCTTTAATGCCTCCACATCCAGGCCCAGAACCAAGTAAAACAGAGATTACACCAGATATGACTGTTTATGCTGTGGCAGGGCTTTATTTTCAATCAGCTGAGGATGCTGCTATAGTATTATCAGCAATCACGTCTGTGTCTTTGTTTCAAACAGTAGGTTGGCATGCTGATGATAAACGTGTGGCTCCAATCAGTCCTGGGGATTATCAATACCCCAAAGTTCAATCAGAAGTGGTACTATCAGAGGGCAAATTTGATAGTATCAAAGTAAAGTTAGAAAGATACACAGAGGCCAAGTCAAATTGGGATAAGGTCAGTAATCTTTATGATAAAGGCTTGAGAGAAAGGAAAGATATCATAACAAGAGTAAATAGTGTTATAAATACAGCCAAGTTTAACAACAATCAGAAGCAGGAGATGAGAGACAAGTTTGAGGCTTATATGGGCTTGGCAGATAATAATAGAACTGTGGCTATGAATTTTCTCAGAAAGGCCAACCCCATATGGGTTGATGAATACCCAGATATAGTGGAAGAGTTGTGTCCTATGTATGTGGAGGTGTCAAAATGATTAAGGTGGAACTTATCAACTACACATCAGATGCCTTGGAGATGTTGTTATTTACCAAGGATACAAGACTCAAGGGTGGGGTGGCTACTCTTGCTGAGTTGAAGGCTTGGCCTATGGACAAGAAGCTTGAGCATTTGGCTTATATGAAAGATACCATCAAGAGTAGTTGGGAGTTTGTATCATATACCTTCAAGATATCAGGTGTTACACGGGCATTCACTCATCAGTTTGTGAGAACTCGCAGCAATTCATATGCTCAAGAGGCACAGAGAGTGGTTGACCTGAGTGATGCTGAATGGACTACTCCTGAGTTGGACAAGCAAGAAAGCCACACCTTTAATGAGTCTATGAAGAATAGCATATCAGCCTATGTAACTCTGCGTGAGATGGGGGTTGCTCCACAAGATGCCAGAGGGGTGATACCAACAAATATTCACACAAGCATCATTGGGATGATTAACCTTAGAACACTATCCCATATGGCGGAAGTAAGGCTTTGCACCCGTACACAGGGAGAATATCAGGATGTCTTTCGATTGATGAGGGCAGAGGTCTTGAAGGTTCATCCTTGGGCAGAGGATTTCATTCAAGTATATTGTGTACAATATGGGCTTTGCTGCTTCCCTCGGTATGTAGAATGCCCTTTCCACAAGCTTACATATAATGGAGGGGATGAGGATTATCACAAACATATGTTATCAAGCCTTAATTCTGCTTTTTGGAGTCAAAGGCATGAGGCAAGCCCGGTAGCATTTAAGGATAAGGCAAAGACTACAGATGGGGTTGGAATTGGAGCTGGGTCAAAGGTGGCTTATAACACTGGCATCTTGAATGGGATAGGAGTGGTTGAAAAGATTACAGACTTTGGTGCGGCTCAGGTGATGACAGATAAGGATGGGCTTATCATGGCTATGCCAGGTCAATGGGAGGTGGCACAATGAAAAAGGGGATGTTTAAGGTGCTCACCAAGGATGTGATGAAAAAGTCTGAAGAGTATGTTGATATATTGGCCTTTATGAAATTTTTGCCTCTTCACATTGACCAAAATATTATGGAAGATAGCCTCACATACATTGGCCTTTCACCAATCTTTAAAGATGTGGCCCTTGGTGAGATGGTGCCTGAATATCTTTTAGTGGTAACTGTTGACCCTGAAACTCAAGGGATTATAGAGGTTACAGCTGAAGAGGTTGTGAGAACTAATAATCAGGCATCCAAACTAATTATTGGCCAGATTAAAGACTTGAATAATATGGCTGAGTTGGAGCCTGATATATTCAGGAAGGCTTTAATCCAAGCCCAGATTGATGGTTTGAGAATGGCTTTGGAGCTAATATGAGCAAACCATGTGTAGTATTTGATATAGATGGTGTATTATCAAATCATAACCATCGTATACACCATGAGCACAATAGGGATTGGCCAAAGTATCATGAAGTTATGCATATGGATAAGCCATATATGGACATAGTCATGTTATTAAGGTTTATTCATGAGTTTGGCATTCCAGTGATACTTTGCACAGGCCGGTCTGAAGTATATTCAGAAGCTACAGAACAATGGTTATTAAATCACTCTATACCATATGACAACTTGATGATGAGGGCAGATGGGGATGAAAGGCACTCAGGAAAAGTCAAAAAGGCCATGTTATTGGAGTTGAAAGAGCTTCACGGATATCATGTATGGTTTGCTATTGAAGATAAAACAAGTGTGGTAAATATGTGGAGAATGGAGGGAATTACATGTCTACAGATGGAAGATTTAACAACGAAAAGTTGACAGTCCCAGAGAGACTTGAAATTGCGGCAAAAACATTTGTTGAAAGGAATAAGATATATGGGGATAACTACAAGACTCATGGCAATGTGATGTTGGCATTATTCCCTGATGGTATAACACTATTAACCTCTGAAGATTTTGCCAGATATGGATTATTGAATAGTATAGTCATGAAGCTTCATAGATATACAACCTCATTCAAACACAAACACAAAGATAGCATTCATGATATGGGCATATATGCTTTTATGCTGGAGGCTGTTGACCATGAGTGAAAAAATAGCAAGATACCTGGATTCATTGAAATATGGATGGCGAAAAATACCACCATCTTTGCAAATAGGGATAACAGACCATTGCTTTAATAAATGCATAATGTGTGGGCATTGGCAAAGACCAAATAAGAGTGTATTGGCTTGGCATGATTTGATGCCATTCCTTGCTCAAGCAAAAGGTAAGGGGTTGGAATCAGTATGTTATAGTGGTGGTGACCCTTTTACTTATTATGCAATTAATGATGTGATGGAATGGCATATGAATAATGATATCAAATTTGGGTTTATAACTGGTGGGTATGTGCCATCATCAATTGATATGTCACTATTGAAGTGTGCTCAATGGGTCAGAGTTAGTTTGGATGCTATTGGTTGTGATGCATATGCCAATATACGTGGTGGGGTTCTTTTTAGTGAAGTTGATAATAGCATAAAGTCCATGATTAGGTATGGTGTTAATGTTGAATTGGGCATAACAATCACAGATATCAGTGATTTACGGTCAATATTTGAATATGCTATTGATAACAATGTTAAAGCAGTATCTGCCAAGCCAATTAGAGGCCCAAAATCAATAGGCACTATGCTAAATATTGATGATGATTTGCTGATGGCCTATAGAGGAAAGTTTGATGCTGCTGGCATTGAACACAATCTTCAATCTAACTATGATGTGCATCAAATAATTACTCATTGTTATGCTTGCCAATATCAATGGTTTATAGCTGCTAATGGTTCAGTATACCCTTGCTGTTTGGTGGCAGGTGATACAGAACAAGGTGACAATTTGCCACCGTTGGGCACAATATGGGATAAGGGTATTTGGGAAAAGGCTTTGGAATTTAGCAAAGCACCATTGACCTTGTATTGTAAGCAATCATGTATGCTTCAAAGATTAGTTGATATCAATATTCAAGTTGAGGCAGGGTTGAATAATAAACATTTCTTCTAATGGAGGTGCAGAATGCTGTTAAGTCTATTGGTATTGTCTCTGATTGTTAATGTATTGGTGCTAACAAAGAAAAGGCATGGAATTGATGCTTTTCAAAGGGATTGTGTAAAGTATAGCCTTATCCCAAAGGAGTATGGTGCCATAGAAATGATTAGCATTCTTAAAAGCAGAGTCAATCAACTTTATCAATTCCCAGATAACCCTGCAAGCTATGCCTATGTATTAAAAGCATTATTGGAAGCTGGTGACAAAGTTGGGGTAGATGGTTCTATGATGATAGAGTATGGAGAGGTCAGCTTCAGCAAGGATATTGATAACATACTCAGCAGGAAGTCATGATGAAAATTAACCTTGGTGTAATGGTGCTGGGGTTAGTTCTTTTGACCCCAGTTCACCATGAAGATTATAATGATATAAATATCACTATATTCAACAATGAGAAAATGACCAAGGAGCTTGAAAGCAAGTTAAATAAATATAAATTTTTCAATCATATGGTGGTAAGTGCCACTGGTTATTGTAATTGTGAGTTATGTATTAATGTTCCAGCATGGAGAGATGGCACAACAAAGACAGGAGTTATAGCAAGGTCAGGGATAATAGCAGTTGACCCTGATGTTATCCCTTTGGGTAGTGTTGTTTGGATAGAAGGTTATGGAGTTTACTTGGCTGAGGATGTAGGGTCACAGATTAAAGGGTTTGAAATAGATATGTTTTTTGACACCCATGAAGAGGCTTTGGCATTTGGTCGGAAGAGGCTTGCTTTGTTGGTGATTCCATAAAAGAAAGGTGGTGATTTTTAATGAGTACAACAGCTTTTAAGATTGGAGAAAACTATCTTATTCGTACAGTCACAATGATTGATACTGGTAGGGTGGTGGAAGTAAATGAACATGAGGTTGTTTTGGAGGATGCTGCATGGATAGCTGATACAGGTAGGTTTGCAGATTGTTTAAAATCCTGTAACTTTAATGAAGTGGAACCTTTCCCAGATGGACAGGTAATTATTGGTAGAGGTGCAATCATTGATGCAGTAAAGATAGCAACATTACCACGGAGCCAAAAATGAACCAATCAATAATAAGAACTGGTTTTGACAACTCATGGTCAGGGTCATGGTCATGGTCAAGGTCAGGGTCAAGGTCAGGGTCAAGGTCAGGGTCATGGTCAGGGTCATGGTCAGGGTCATGGTCAAGGTCATATTAAAATTAAAACAGAAAGGGGGTGATATAAATGAATAAACACGGATTGATATCAGCTGTAGCAGATAACATTGGTGCTACAAAGCGGTCAACTGAAGAAGTTGTTGAGGCTGTAATTGCAGCCATCCAGACCACAGTAGCAAAGGGTGAGGATGTAACTGTAATTGGCTTTGGCACTTTTTCAAGGTCAAGAAAGGCTGCGAGAGCAGGCAGAAACCCTATGACTGGAGAGGCCATTACCATTAAGGCCAAGAATGTAGTTAAATTCAAACCAGGCAAGGCATTCAAGGCTCAGGCAAACAAGTAAGAGGCAAGGCCCTGATGGGCATAGTATGCCCATCAGGGATATTTGTGGAGGGTGTATGAAACTTAATAATGCATCAAGATGGGCCTTGGTGACTTTTGGTGGGTGTATATCTACTGGAATCATAGGGCACAATTTTACAGATGGTGGTTTATCAACTTTGGCTGTATTTGCTATATCAATATTTTTTGCTTTGATAGGGTATTTTGTAATATCAGAATAGGAGAGGACATGATAATATTCGATACAGAGACAACTGGGTTGGTTCAACCATCAGTTGTACCACTTGACCAGCAACCAAGGATAATAGAGTTTGCTGCTATCAAGACCAAAGGGAATGATATTGTATGTGAGATTGAGTTTAAGTTGAACCCTGGGATTAAGTTGAGTCCAGAGATAACCAAGATTACAGGGCTGATGGATAAAGACCTTGAGAACATGCCATGTTTTGCTGATAAATATGTTGAGGTTGCTAAATTCTTTTTGGGTGAAGATATATTGGTGGCTCATAACTGTTCTTTTGATGTGGCCTTATTGAGCTTTGCGCTGCAAAGGATAGGGAAAGGGTGCCAATTCCCATGGCCTTACAGGCATATTTGTACTGTAGAAGCCACACACCACATAAAGAATAGAAGGATGAAGTTGACTGAGGTATATGAGCACTATTTTGGGGTGTCTTTGGCCCAAAAACACCGAGCTATGGATGATGTCAAGGATTTGTGGGAAGTGGTTAAAAAATTAAAACTGGAGGGATTGATATGATTGAATTTGGTACATTATGCAAGGATGTGATTACAGGTTTTGAAGGGGTTGCCACAGGGAAAGCAGATTATATCTCAGGGTGCAATCAGATTTTATTGGCTCCAAAACTTGGGCCAGATGGTGCATTCAGGGATTCACAGTGGTTTGATGCCCAAAGAGTTGTTATGGTGCCTGGTGGGAATGTTATCAGTTTAAATAATGAAGGGGTAAAAGGCCCAGACCGTATGGCACTAAAGAGATGAAAAGATGCTCTGAATGTGAGATAGGCGTGATGATTCCAGATGGTGGGTGTGAAGTCTGCTCTGAGTGTGGATATCCAACTTGTGGGTTAAGGAGATGCTGTGATACAACTGAAAGTAAAGACAGAGTATGATTTTTTAAATACCTTTGGCCCTATAGCCAAGGTCATAGATGCTTGTAAAGGTGATGCTATAGGTATAGCAGACCCAAATACATGGGGCCATGTCCCTTTTTATGATGCTTGTAAGAAAGCAGGGAAAAAGCCCATCCTTGGAGTTCAATTGCCTGTATTTGAGAGTTTGGAAAAGGTCAAAGTATTTGGTAAATGGATGACCTTTCTGGCTAAAAATAAGGATGGACTTTCTGAGTTGTATAGGTTAGTCACCAAGGCCAATGAAAATTTTTATTATACACCAAGGATATTGGCTGAGGATGTATGTAGGGTATCTAAGAATTTGATAATGCTTAGTGGCCCATGGCCAGATTTGGATGCTATAGGATATGATAATCCAAATTTATATTTGGAATTGAATCCTGGCTTTGGCTCATGGAATCAGAAGGCATTGAGTTTGGGGGGGTTGCCTTTAGTGGTGACTTCTGATGTTTATTACCCTATGATGTCTGATAGGCAATCATATGAGGTGTTGGTTGGAAGAAACATGAACAAAAAGACCACACCTCAGCATATTTTATCAGAGTCAGAATTGCGATTGGCCATATTAGGTCTGCCTCAAAGTGCTTTTGATAATACTTATAAAATAGGAGAGGTTTGCAATATATCCTTGCCACAGGCTAAGATTATAAAAATAAAGGCCCAGCAAGGGCTTAAACAGCTTTGTAGGGATGGATTTATTAAAAGGGGCATACCTTCCCCAGTTCCAGAATATTTATCACGTTTAAAGAGGGAATTGGAGGTGATTCAAGGGAAAGGGTTTGAAGATTATTTTTTCTTGGTTGCAGATATGGTAAATTATGCCAAATCCCATATGGTGGTGGGGCCAGCCAGAGGTAGTGCTGCTGGGAGCTTGGTGTGTTGGCTATTAGGGATAACAGAGGTTGACCCTATTAGATTTGGGTTATTGTTTGAGCGATTTACTGACCCCACCAGGTCAGATTTACCAGACATTGACCTTGATTTCCCAGATACCAAAAGGGATATGGTGAGGGTGTACCTGATTGATAAATATGGAGCAGACCGAGTTGCTCAGCTGGGGACTATCTCAAGATATAAGCCAAAAAGTGCTATTACTGATATTGCAAGGACATTGAATATACCATCATATGAATGTGAAGAAGTGAAGAAAGCTATTATTGAGAGGTCTGGAGGGGATGCCAGGGCAAACTTGTGCATTATGGACACCTTTGAAAGCTTGGATATTGGTAAAGCCTTGTTGGCTAAATACCCTGCTATGAAGATTGCTTCCGAGATTGAAGGTCATGCCAGGCACAGTGGAGTTCATGCTGCCGGTATTGTGGTTTGTGCAGATGCTATCACAAATTATTGCACTATTAAAGATGGTGTGGCTCAGCTTGATAAATATGATGCTGAAAAACTTGGGATGCTTAAAATTGATGTGCTGGGGTTGAGGACTTTAAGTGTGATTGAAGATTGCTTGAATGAGGTGAATATGACTTGGCAGGAGTTATATGCCAAAGACCTTGAGGATGAGAAAGTGTTTGCCTTGTTTAATGCACAAAAGTTTACAGGGATATTCCAGTTTGAAGGATATGCTTTACAGACTTTGTGCAAACAGATGGGTATTCATAAGTTTGATGACATAGTTGCTATAACAAGCCTTGCTCGCCCTGGGCCTTTGCATTGTGGTGGTGCTAATTCATTTGTGGCCAGAAGGATAGGCATAGAAAAGATTGAATACACTCATCCAGTGATTGAGCCATATTTAAAGGAGACACTTGGCATAGTTGTATACCAAGAACAAGTTATGCAAATATCTAAAGATATTGGCCAAATGAGTTGGGAAGATGTTAATGCATTGAGGAAAGGGATGAGCAAGACCTTGGGTGATGAATTTTTCAATAAGTATCGAACTGCATTTGCACATGGGGCAAAAGCAAATGGATTAAGTGATGTTGAAATTGATACTATTTGGAAAACATTTATGACCTTTGGTTCTTGGGCCTTTAATAAAAGCCATGGTGTGAGTTATGGGTTGATAAGTTATTATTGTGCATGGCTGAAAGCTCATCATCCTTTGGAATATGCTGTTGCTTGTTTGAGGAATGAAAAGGATGAGGATGGGAGTATTAAGATGTTGCGTGAGCTTGTCCATGAAGGATATGAGTTTGTGCCTTTTGATAGGGAATTAAGTGAGATTAATTGGAGCATAAAGGATGGGAAGTTGGTTGGAGGTTTGCTGAGTGTGAAGGGGATTGGCCCAAAGACTGCTGAAGAAATTGTGAATAAAAGGAAGCTTGGTCTTAAATTCACGCCTGGTCAGCTAAAGATGATGGAGGGTGCCAAAACACCATTTAGTGATATATTTGAATGTGAAAGAAGGTTTGGTGATTACTATAAAAACCCTGAGAAGTATGGGATTATTAGTGGTGAACCTGTGAGGATAAAGGATATACAAGGGGATGGGGATTACATTTTCATTGCTAAGATAAGGGAAAAGAACCAACGTGACATGAATGAGTATCAAAGCGTTCAGAAACGTGGTGGGAAGTTAATGGAAAAGAATATTCTTTTTCTTAATCTTGTGATGGAAGATGACACTGACTCTATAATTTGTAGTGTAAATAGATTTAGATATGAGAAGCTTGGTAAGCCAATTGTTGAAGGTGCTGTAGTTGGTGATTGGTATTTAGTGAAGGGCCATATTAAGGGTGGCTGGAGAAAGGTGGATATTGAGAAGCTCAGGAGGTTGTGATGATAGAAAGAACTTTTTGGGCAAAGATAAGGGCCAAAGTGGGGCATCTTGGGCACTTTAGCAGGGTGGAAAGCCTTTGTACAGTTGGTTATCCTGATGTTGATTATTGTGTGGATGGGGTGAGTGGTAAAATAGAATTAAAATATAAGAGGGAATGGCCAAAAAAGACTGATACACCAGTCTTTTTAAAGGGTGGATTGAGAGAGGCCCAAGTGGTATGGATTGAGAATAGGGTGAGGGCTGGAGGGTTGGTGTGGATTTTGGCTGGGGTTGATGATTCTATGATTTTGATTCATGGTAGACATGCATCTATGTTTAACAAAATGAATCAAGTCCAGTTAATTAATGCTGCTGCATGGATAAGGTCTGGAAGGTTATCTGATATGGAATGGGTGGAATTTTTACAAAAAATTGGAGGTGAGTGAAATGAGTGATGTTTATGAATCTATAAGGCACATGACCCAGATGAGACATAGAAAAAACTTTGAGGATAATATGAAGCTGCTTGAAGAAAGTGGGTTGCCCTTTGAAAAAAGAGATAGTGCTATGTTATTCAGGAAGGGGTGTGTTAAAGCTGACTTTTATCCCCACACTGGGCGGTGGAAGTATGGTGCTATAATCTTGGGTGGTGGTGCTAAAAAATTCCTTGAGTGGTACAAGAGGGCAGTATGAATGCTGATATGATTGTGGTGAAGATGGGCTATGATATTTGTGATGATGATGAAGGTGCTTGTAACAGCTGTGGGGAAGTGACACAGCTGTTCATAAAGGATAATGTAGAATGCTGTAAAGATTGTATTGTGGGGAAGTATAAGGAGATGGAGATGCATTGCAAAAAATGCGGTGCAGAACTGGAATTGCTGAGGGCTGGGATGGTAGTGGTTCAGTTGACAAGGGAGTGGAGTTTGTTTGCACCTGCTGAAAAATATAGAGGGGATGTGTATGGGTGCCCTGTATGCAAAGAAGATGCTGTGTTTACTGATATGGGGGATAAGTTTGTTGATGATAAGATTAAGCCAAGGGGTTGGATTTATGTTAAAGGTGATGTGGGCTTTGTGCCTATGGAGAAGTTGCCTCATGCAAGGCTTTTGTAGATGGGGTTTGTGGGTTAGATAAAATTATCCTATTGCATACACCACTATTAATGATTGATTCTGTGAAGACCCAATTGGAGTTTGTTGATGTAAAAGGCATCTTGATGATTTTTAAATTTTATAAAAGATTGTTTGCCCTGCTGCTATATCCTTTCTGTGAACATTAAATCCTTAGTTTGTACTGCATGTGGTTCTTGAAATTACCTTAAAAGCTGAATAGAGTTGATTGCTGAGTATATTGATTGACATAGAACCTATTAATGAAGCATCCTTGTGGATGAAAAATGGCTCTTGAGCCTTTGTAAATGGGGTTTGTGTTAAAAGTTTGTTAGATGCTTATGGGTATTGAATTTGCCACATAACTAATTGAAATTATTAAAAAAAGTTTTCTATAGGGGGGTGCTCAATTAACTATATGTAATCATTGAATAAAGTTGAATATTGGTTGTTTTCTTAATAATTTCAATGACTTACAAATCCTTTCCCTTTCCGCGCGTTGGAGACTGCCCTCTGTAGGGTAGCGGGCGCGCGTATAACGTATACGCGGGAAGGATTTTTTTTTTTATTTTATTTTTGGTTTCATCTAATAATTCTAATAGTTCTAATATTTGGCTTAAAAAGATAATAATTTCAATGAGTTATAAATATTGGTTGAATATTGGTTGAAGCTTGTTCTAATAAGATTCAATGGAATCAACTGTTTGTGAAGTTGTTAGTCGGTCGGGCGCACGTACTCTTAAAAAAAAAAAAAAATTGTTTCCCGTACGTACGTTATACGCGCGCCTATGGAGTAGAGAGCAGATGCCCAACGCGTCGCGGAAAGGGAAAGGATTTGTAAGTCATTGAAATTATTAAGAAAACAACCAATATTCAACTTTATTCAATGATTACATATAGTTAATTGAGCACCCCCCTATAGAAAACTTTTTTTAATAATTTC
>Ga0209520_10002205_pt1 | contig 11216 bp, 9 predicted proteins | sample Rifsed16ft1_FD_184009 | JGI IMG/M metagenome (GOLD analysis project Ga0209520, IMG submission 184009) | Soil microbial communities from Rifle, Colorado, USA - sediment 16ft 1 (version 2) | ecosystem: Environmental > Terrestrial > Deep subsurface > Rock core/Sediment | place: Rifle, Colorado...
GAGCCCGCGCAGGCGGCCGGTCTTCGCGTGCGGCAACCCCGTGAGGATGCTCGGCATCATCACCGGCACGTGCCCGGCGACCACGTCGACGATGCCCTGTCCCGATCCCTTGTACGGCACGTGCACCATCTTCAACCCCGCCATCGAGAGAAACAGCTCCACGGAAAGATGCGGGTTGGTCCCGACCCCCGCCGAGGCGTAGTGGATCTGCCCCGGCCGCGGCCTTGCGAACGCGATCAATGTCTTCACCGACTGCACCGGCAGCGAGGGGTGCGTCACCAGGAGGTTGGACAGCGATACCACCTGCGAGATCGGCGCGAAGTCCTTGAGCGCGTCGTACGGCACCTTTCGGTACATGGACGGGTTGATCGCGAGCGTGCTGATGCCCATCAGAAGAGTGTAGCCGTCCGGCGCCGCGCGCGCGACCACCTCGCCGCCGATCATCGTTCCCGCGCCGGCCCGGTTTTCGACGACCACTTGCTGCCCGAGCTGCTCGGAGAGCTTCGGCGCGATGATGCGCGCCGTGATGTCGGTGCCGCCGCCCGGCGCGGACGGCACGACAAGGCGCACTGCCCTCGCGGGGTACGGCTGCTGCGCGTACGCCGGCGGGCCCGCGAGGGCGAAGGCGCATAGCATGAGGCGACTGACACCGCGAACGCTTGCCACTGGCACAGGACCCCCCGACTGGAACGACCGTGAGATTCTAATCAAACACCCAGGTGCTTGTGCAGGATTTCCGGCTGCGCCCGCAACTCGCCGCTGGTGCCCTCGAAGATAGTCCGCCCCTTGACCAGGATGAGGTTGCGGGAACTGACCGCGGTGACGGCCGCGTGGTTCTTGTCCACGATGATCGTGGCCATGCCGCTCTCGCGTATCTCCCGGATGATGGACCAGATCTCGCGCGAAATGAGCGGCGCCAGGCCTTCCGTCGCCTCATCGAGTATCAGCAGTTCCGGGTTGGTCATCAGCGCGCGGCCTATGGTCAGCATCTGCTGCTCGCCGCCGGAGAGCTGGTCGCCGCCGTGGTTGCGCCGTTCGGCGAGGCGCGGGAAGGTTTTCAGGACGCGCTCGTAAGCCCAGTCGCCGCGCCGGCCGGGGCGGGCCGCCATGACGAGGTTTTCGCGCACGCTCAAGTTGGGAAAGATGGCGCGCCCCTCCGGCACGTAGGCGATGCCCTGGCGCGCGATCAGGTAGGTCGGCGCGGCGGTCATGTCGCGGCCGTTGACCAGCACGCTGCCGCGCTGCGGACGTACCAGCCCCATGAGCGTGCGGATCAGGGTGGACTTGCCCATGCCATTGCGGCCCATGAGGCCAATGGTCTCGCCACGGCCGACGCTCATGCTCACGCCGTGCAGAATGTGGCTCGCGCCGTAGTAGGTGTGCAGCGCGCGCGCTTCAATGAGAGGCGTCTCAGGCATGGTCTTCGGGCCTCCCGAGATAAGCGCTTTGCACCGCCGGATTGGCTCGGACCTTCTGGGGATCGCCGGTATCGAGCACGACCCCGTTCACCATCACCGTGAGCACCCGGGCCAGCGCGAACACGGCATCCATGTCGTGCTCGACCAGCAGCACCGCGTGATCGGCCGCGATGGCGCGCAGCAGATCGACCATGGCTGCGGATTCTTCCGTGCCCATGCCGGCGAGCGGCTCGTCCAGTATCAGCACGCGCGGGCGGGTCGCGAGGCACATCGCGATCTCCAGCTGCCGCTGCTCGCCGTGGCTCAGGTGCCCGGCCGGGACCGCCATGCGCGCTTTCAAGCCGACAGTGGCGAGCGCGCGTTCCGCGCCCTCGAGGATGCCGCGGTACGAGAGGGCGTCGCGGAACCAGTTGAACGGGTGCGGATCGCGCGACTGCGCGGCGAGCCTGCAGTTTTCCAGGGCGGTGAATTCCCGGAACACGTTCGTCTTCTGGTAGCTGCGGCCGATGCCCATGCGCGAGCGGCGGTCGGCGGGCAGGCGGGAGATGTCGGTCCCGTCGAACACGATCGTCCCCGCCGACGGGCGCAGGTCGCCGGAGAGGAGGTTGGCGAGCGTGCTCTTCCCCGCGCCGTTGGGGCCAATCACCGCGTGCACGGCGTTTCCCGCGACCTCCAGCGTGACGTCGTTGACCGCCACGACGCCGCCGAAACGCCGGGTGAGGCCGGAAACCCTGAGCGCGGCGTCAGCCATTCGCGGACTCCGATTCAGGCCTGCGGCCCGCGCGTTCCATCAGGTCGGCGAGCCCCCGCGGCAGCAGCAGCACCACGAGCACGATGAAGCCGCCCATCGCGAGCTGCCAGCGCTTGGCGTACTCGCCGAAAATGTCCTGGTAGGAAAAGAGCTCCTGCACCAGGACGAAGGCAAACGCGCCGATCACCGCGCCGTAGAGCCGGCCCATGCCCCCCAGAATCAGCATCATCAGCACCACGCCGGAGTAATGCCAGGACAGTATCTCCGGGTTGACGAAGCCGAACTGGCAGGCGGCGAGATAGCCGGCGAGCCCGGCCAGCGCGCCGGCCAGCACGAACGCCCCAAGCTTGTAGTTGAATACCTGGAAGCCGAGCGCGCGCACGCGCGCCTCGTTCGCCTTGATGCCGACCAGCACCCGCCCGAACGGCGAGGCGAGCACCTGGCGCAGCAGGAAATACACGGCGAGCAGGAACGCGAGGACGAGGTAATAGAAATGCGCATGATTGGCAAGGTTGAGAAGGCTGATGTCGCCGATCGCGAGCGACGGCCGCGCGTGGAGATAGATGCCGTCCGATCCGCCGCCGAGCTTCGTGTCGTGGAACAGGTAGTAGAGCATCTGGGCGAACGCCAGCGTGACCATGATGAAATAGATGCCCGCGGTGCGCAGCACCAGGACTCCGATGGCGAGCGCCAGTATCCCGGTCGCGGCCATGCTCACGGGCAGCGTCAGCCACAGGCTCACCGCTTCGTACCGGGGGGCGGTCAGCGCGAGCACGTAGCCGGCAAAGCCGAAAAACGCGGAATGCCCGAGGCTCACCAGGCCGGTGTAGCCCACGATGAGGTCGAGGCTCATGGCGAAGATGGCCATGATCATGATCTTGGTCAGGAGCTGGATGTAGAACGTCGAGCCGGTGAGCGGGAAGAGCGCAAGCGACGCCAGACCCAGAAGCAGGAGCACGCGCGTGATATTCGGGGGCTCGCGCATCAGGTCGCCTGGAACAGTCCCTGCGGCCGCCAGATCAGCACGGCCGCCATCAGCAGGTACACCGCCATGCCGGAATACTCGGGCAGCAGCACCTTGCCCAGGGTGTCGGCGATGCCGATCAGGAGCGCCGCGACCATCGCGCCCTTGATCGAGCCGATGCCGCCGATCACCACGACCACGAAGCAGATGATCAGGATCTGGTTGCCCATGCCCGGGAACACCGAGGACACCGGCGCCGCGATCATGCCCGCGAAGGCGGCGAGCGCGACCCCGAACGCGAACACCAGGGTGTAGAGGAGCGGGATGTTGACGCCGAGCACCTGGGCCATCTCGCGGTTCGAGTTGCCGGCGCGCACCATCATGCCGATCCGCGTCTTCTGGATGACGAAGTAGAGCGCGGCGGCGAGCGCCAGGCACACGCCGGAGATGAAGAGGCGATAGACGGGGTAGCTCAGGGTCTCGGTCAGCGGTATCGAGAAATTGAGCGCCGGCGGAATCGGCACGCCGTGCACGTCGTTGCCGAACAGGATGCTGCGCAGCTCCTCGAAGATCAGGATGAGCCCGAAGGTGAGCAGGACCTGGTAGAGGTGGTCGCGCTGGTAGAGCCTGCGGATCAGCGCCGATTCGAGGAGCACGCCGATGGCGATCGAGATCACGACGCCGATCGGCAGCGCGAGCCACAGGCTGCCGGTCTCCCGGGCGAGCCAGTAGGCGAGGTAGGCGCCGACCATGTAGAAGCTGCCGTGCGCGAGGTTGATCACGCCCATGATCCCGAAAATGAGCGTCAGCCCGCTCGCCAGCAGGAACAACAGCAGGCCGTACTGGATGCCGTTGAGAATCTGGATCAGGAATTCCATCAATCGCCTAGTCGTATAGCGTCATTAGTATTGATTCCCTCCCCCTTGACGGGGGAGGTGCGCCGAAACGTGGAGCAGGGGCCCCGGTTTCCGGGGATGTGACCGTGAAGGCGCACGTAAGCACGCGGACCATTGCGGCGCTGCATCCCGCTTCGGGGTCGCATCCAAGCATAATGCGCTTGGAACCTGCTCCGCCCTACGCGGGCGCAGGGTGGGGGTGAGAGTTGTCATGACACGCAACGAATTCACCCCCATCCCAACCTTCCCCCATCGAGGGGGAAGGAGAACTTTTTTGGTTCTGTAATACAGTAGGATGAAGGGCTCTTACGCAAAAGCGCCGACCGAAAAAGCGCGGTCGGCGCGACCCGTGGACCCTTGGCCGGCGGCCCACCCCGATCGTTCCCGCGGAGGGGAAAGACCCGCGGCCTGCAGCGCTACGCCATCTTACAACCCCGCGCCGGGTCAGCGAGCGCCTTGTGCGCGACGCCGACGATCCGGTTCTCCTTGCCGACGACCCTGCGCAGGTAGAAATCCTGCACCGGGTTGTGGGCCTTGGACATGGTCCAGGCGCCGCGCGGGCTGTCGATCTTGACTTTCTCCATCGCCGCGATCAGCTCTTTCCTCCGCGAGACGTCGCCTTTCACGGCGTCGAGGCCCGCTGCGAGCAGGAGGGCCGCGTCGTAGCCCTGCACGGCGTAGACGTCCGGCGTGGTCCCGTAGGCCCTGACGTATGCGACGCGGAACGCGTTGTTGCTGGGGATGACAAGGCCATCGCCGTAGTGCAGCGTCGTCTCGACGCCCTCGGCCGCGTCCCCCACCGCCTCCAGCACGCCGTCGGTGAGGAAGCCCGAGCCGTAGAGGGGGATCCTGGCCTTGAGGCCCGCCGCCGCGTAGTCCCGCAGGAACTTCGCGGCACCGCCGCCGGCGAAGAACGCGACCACGGCATCGGGCCTGATCGCCGCCGCCTCGGTCAGCAGCGCCTGGAACTCGACCTGCGGGAAGGGCAGGAGCAGCTCCCTGACCAGCTTGCCGCCCTGCTTCGCGAACGCTTCCTTGAATCCCTCCAGCATCTCCTTCCCCGCGGCGTAGTTCCACGTGATGAAGATCGCGGTCTTGTGGCCCTTGTCCTTCAGCACCTTGCCGAGGGGATACGTCGTCTGCCAGTTGGAGAAGGAGGTGCGGAAGATGTTCGGCGCGCACGCCGCGCCCGTCGCGTCCCCGGCGCCCGCATTGGGGCAGATGAGGAGCGTGCCGCTCTCGCGCACGACCTTGACCATGCCCATGAGCACGCCGGAGTGCACGGTGCCGACGATCACGTCCACCTTGTCGCGCTGCACGAGCCGGTTGGTGTTCTCCGGCGCCTTGGCCGGGTCGGATTCGTCGTCCACCGTGTAGTATTCGATGTCCCGGCCACCGAGCTTGCCGCCGCGCTCCGCGATCGCCAGCTTGAAGGCATTCGTGATCGAAGTGCCGAGCGCGGCGTAGGTGCCGGTGTAGGGCAGCATCAGGCCGATCCTGAGCTTCGGTTGCTGCGCAAACAGGGGCGCGCCCGGAATGGCGCTCCCCACCGCTAGCGTGCCGAGGCTCTGCAGGAATCTGCGGCGATTGCTTGGATGAGACATGGGGTTCCCTCCTTGAGAGACAGAGTAAACGCGTTTTACCGTCTGGCCGCAAGCTCGCGCAGCTTGAAGCGCTGGATCTTGCCGGTAGCGGTCTTCGGCAGGTCGCCGACGAACTCGATCCAGCGCGGATACTTGTGCGGCGCCAGGCGCGCCTTGATGTGCTGCTTCAACTCCTCGGCAAGCTGCTCCGAGCCCTCGGCCCCGGGCTTCAGCACGACGAAGGCGAGCGGCTTGACGAGCTTCTGTTCATCCTCCTTGCCGACCACTGCCGCTTCCAGCACGGCCTGATGCGTGATCAGGGCCGATTCGACCTCGATCGGCGAGACGTACATCCCGCTCACCTTGAGCATGTCGTCGGTGCGGCCGGCGTAGACGTAGTAGCCCTGCTCGTTCTGGGTGTACTTGTCGCCGCTGCGCGTCCACGCGCCGAGGAACGTGGAACGCGAGCGCTCGCGATTGTTCCAGTAGCCGGCCGCGCCGGTCGGGCCGCTGACCAGGAGCTCGCCCTGCTGGCCCGGAGCCACCGCAGTGGAGCTCTCGTCCACCACGCGCAATTCGTAGCCGGGCACCGGCTTGCCGGTGGTGCCGTAGCGTACGTCGCCCGGGCGGTTCGAGAGGAAGATGTGCAGCATCTCGGTCGAGCCGAGCCCGTCGAGGATGTCGACCCCGACGCGTTCGCTCCAGCGCTTGCCGATGTCCTCCGGTAGCGCCTCGCCAGCGGAAACGCAGAGACGCAATCGAAGTTCCTCGCGGCGCGGCAGCTCGGGGTTGGCCAGCATCGCGGCGTAGAGCGTCGGGACGCCGTAAAAAATGGTCGGTTGATGCTTGCGCAGGCGGGCGAATACCGCCGGCGGGATCGCTCGTTCCGCCATGATGACCGCCGTGGCGCCGACCGCCATCGGAAAGCTCAACGCGTTGCCGAGTCCGTAGGCGAAGAACAGCTTGGCGGCGGATAACACCACATCGTCTTCCCGGATTCCGAGCACGGCTCTGGCGTAGAGCTCGGCGGTCAGGATCATGCTCGAATGGACGTGAACCGTCCCCTTCGGCAGCCCGGTCGAGCCGGACGAGTACAGCCAGAAGCAGGCGTCGTCGGAAGTGGTCGGCGCGGCTTCAAAAGGGGCGGAGGATTGCGCCAGCAGCCCGGAGAACGCCAGATGCCCGCCCGCGTTTTTCCCCGACACGATCACGTGCTTGAGCGTGGGTATCCTGCCCAGCAGCGGCGCGAACACCGGCAACAGCGGCTCGGAAACGACGAGCGCGCGGGCCCGGCTATCCTTGAGCATGTACTCGTAGTCGCCGGCGGTGAGGAGCGTATTCGCCGCGATCGGCACGATGCCGGCCTTGATGCTCCCCAGGAAGGCGGTCGGGAAGTCTATCGTGTCGAGCAGGCACAGCAACACGCGCTGATCCATGTCCATGCCCAGGCCGGTCAACGCGTTGGCCCACCGGTCGACGCGCCCGGCGAGCTCTCCGTAAGTGTACGAGCCCTGGTCGTCAATGAACGCGATCTTGCCGGCGCGGTTGGCCCGCAGGTTGCGCTCGATCAGATCGTGAGCCGCGTTGTAGTCGCGCGGTATACTCACCCGCGGCGGGCTGGCGCCATGGTCGCTCGTGCTCAGGCCCGGCATGCATCCCCCTGTCCTGAATCGGCAATATAATGCATTGTCAATTCCACTGCATAGCCATATGAGCGCAGAAACCATGGTCAAGCCGCCACTCGTCTGCTACGAGACGCACCCCGACCGCTACGTGCATTGGCGGCACACTTTCGAGGGCGCTGTCGCGACGCTCACCCTGGATGCCGACGAAAACCGGAGCTTCCGGCCCGGCTACAAGCTCAAGCTCAATTCCTACGACCTCGGGGTGGACATCGAGCTCCATGACGCATTGCAGCGGATCCGCTTCGAGCACCCCGAAGTCGGAGCCGTGATCCTGACCAGCGGCAAGGAGCGCGTCTTCTGCGCGGGCGCCAATATCTTCATGCTGGGCCAATCGAGCCACGCGTGGAAGGTGAATTTCTGCAAGTTCACCAACGAGACGCGCAACGGCATCGAGGACGCGAGCGCGCATTCCTCCCTCAAGTTCATCGCCGCCTGCAACGGCACCACCGCCGGCGGCGGCTACGAGCTCGCGCTGGCGTGCGACGAAATCGTCCTGATCGACGATCGCGCTTCGGCCGTGAGCCTGCCGGAAGTCCCGCTGCTGGGCGTGCTGCCGGGCACCGGCGGGCTGACCCGCATGACCGACAAGCGCAGGGTCCGGCGCGACCTCGCGGACGTGTTTTGCACGACTACCGAAGGCGTCCGCGGGGCGCGCGCCCGGGAATGGGGGCTGGTCGACGAGGTCGTGAAGCCCCAGCAGTTTTCCGATTACGTGAAGCGCCGGGCGCGGGAACTCGCCGCGCAGAGCGACCGGCCGCGGGACGCAAAGGGCGTGGCATTGACGCCGCTCGAGCGCCGCGTCGACGATGCCGGCTTCCATTACCGGTTCGTCGACGTGCAAATCGAGCGTAGCGCCCGGCATGCGACGATCACGGTGAACGCGCCCGATGCGCCGCAACCGCAGGATCTGGCGGGCATCGTGAGCCGCGGCGCGGATTGGTGGCCGCTCAAGATGGCGCGCGAACTCGACGATGCCGTCCTGATGCTGCGCACCAACGAGCTCGACATCGGCATCTGGCTGCTGAAGACGCGCGGCAGCGCCGAGCTTGCGCTGGCGGTGGATGCGAGCCTTGCCCGCCACCAGGATCACTGGTTCGTGAGGGAAGTCATCGGCATGCTGCGCCGGACGTTCGCCCGTCTCGACGTGTCCTCGCGCACGCTGTTCGCCCTCATCGAAGCGGGCTCGTGTTTTGCGGGCACGCTGCTCGAGTTCGCGCTGGCCGCCGACCGCAGCTACATGCAGCAGCGGGCGGACGGCGCGCCGGCGATCGCGCTGTCCCGGATGAACTTCGGGTCCTATCCGGGGGTGAACCGCAAGAGCCGCATCGAAAGCCGCTTCTACGGGAACGGCGAATTGATCGCCGAGGCGCAGCGTGCAATCGGGCGGGCGTTGTCCGCAGCCGAAGCGCTGGAGCTGCGCCTGGTCACGGCAGCGCCCGATGAGCTCGACTGGGATGACGAGATCCGCATCGCGCTGGAGGAGCGCGCGAGCCTGTCGCCCGACGCGCTGACCGCGATGGAAGCGAATCTGCGTTTCGGCGGCGCCGAGACCCTGGAGACCCGCATCTTCGGGCGCCTGTCGGCCTGGCAAAACTGGATCTTCACCCGACCGAACGCGGTGGGAGAGGCGGGCGCGCTCAAGGTGTTCGGGACCGGCAACAAGGCCAGGTTCAACTGGGAACGGGTTTAGCGGCGCAGGCGCGGGCAATGAACATCAGCTACAGCGACAAGATTCCCAACAACGTCGGCCTCGCGGACGACAAGTCGCTGCAGCGCGCGCTCGAGCGCTGGCAGCCCGGCTTTCTCGGCTGGTGGGCGGAGATGGGGCCGGACGCCTCCCGGGGCTGCGACGTCTACTTGCGCACGGCCACCGGCGTTGACCGCGACGACTGGGCGCGATTCGACTACGTGAAGATGCCCGACTACCGCTGGGGCATATTTCTGAACCCGGCGGATCCGGGCCGCACCATCGGCTTCGGCGACCACCGCGGCGAGCCGGTCTGGCAGGAGGTGCCGGGCGAGTACCGCAGCAACCTGCGGCGCATCATCGTCACGCAGGGCGATACCGAGCCCGCTTCGGTAGAGCAGCAGCGGCGCCTCGGGCTCGCCTGTCCCTCGCTCTACGATTTGCGCAACCTGTTCCAGGTCAATGTCGAGGAAGGGCGGCACCTGTGGGCGATGGTGTACCTGCTGCACCGCTACTTCGGCCGCGATGGACGCGAGGAGGCGGAAGCGCTGCTCGGGCGCCGCTCCGGCGACCGCGACAACCCGCGCCTGCTGGGGGCGTTCAATGAAGCCACCCCGGACTGGCTGTCGTTCTTCATGTTCACGTTCTTCACCGACCGCGACGGCAAGTTCCAGCTCTCCGCGCTCGCCGAGTCGGGCTTCGATCCCCTGGCCCGCACCACCCGTTTCATGCTGACCGAGGAGGCGCACCACATGTACGTGGGGGTGACCGGGATCACCCGCATCCTGCAACGCACTTCGGAAGTGATGGCGAGCCACCGCACGGACGACCCGGCCCGGCTGCGCGGGCTCGGCGTGATCGATCTGCCGACGGTACAGCGCTACCTGAATTTCCACTTCAGCGTCACGCTCGATCTGTTCGGCTCCGACCTCTCGTCGAACGCGGCGACGTTCTACACGACCGGGCTCAAGGGACGCCTCGACGAGACCCGGATCGACGACGACCATCGCCTCAAGGACGCGAGCTATCCCGTGCCCGCGGTGGTGGACGGCAAGCTCGCACAGAGCGAGGCGCCCGCGCTGAATGCGCTGAACGAGAAGCTGCGCGATGATTACATCCAGGACACCCTGGCGGGAGTCGCGCGCTGGAACCGGGTGCTGCAGAAGAATGGCGTTGATTTCCGGCTGACAGTCCCGCACAAGGGATTCAACCGCCGGATCGGTTCTTTCGCTGGCCTCAGGATTTCACCCGACGGACGCATGGTGAGCCAGGAAGAGTGGGGCTCGAGCATCGGGCAGTGGCTGCCAAACGCGGCGGACCGGGCATTCGTGCAGTCGCTGATGGGGCGCGTGGTCGAGCCGGGCAAGTTCGCGAACTGGATCGCCCCGCCGGAGAGGGGCATCAACGGACAGCCGGTCGGCTTCGAGTACGTGAGGTTCGGCTGAAGTGAGAACCTACCGCCACGCAGTCAGGGTCCACTGGGGCGACCTGGACCCCGCGAAGATCGTCTTCTATCCCAACTACTTCGCGTGGTTCGATCAGAGCACGCAATTGTTGTTTGTCAGCGTGGGGCTCGGCTGGGAGACCCTTACGGGAAAGCACGGCGTCGTCGGCTTGCCGATCGTCGAGGCCAAGGCGCGGTTTCTCGCTCCCTGTAAATATCACGACGAAATCCTGGTCGAGTCGCGTGTGACCCGCTGGAACGAGAAGACTTTCGAGATCAGCCACACGGTGCAGAACGGTGCCACGCGCGCGGTCGAAGGCTACGAGATCCGCGCGTGGTGCAAGCCCGATCCCGATCGCCCGAGTGAGATCAAGGCGTTCGCGATCCCGCCGGAGGTCCGGGCAGCTTTCGACAAATAGAGCGCCACCCGCGCGTGCGGAAAAACACCCGCCTGCTGCGCGGGCGCCGCGGCGTTCAGACGTAGCTCCGGTAGTGCGGGTCGTACATTTGCGACGTGACGTGCGCCGGGATGTCCTCCGGTTCGCGCTCGGCGGCGAGCCCGTTGCGGTAGGCAACCCGGGCCACGGCGGTTCCAATGTGAGCCGAGACTTCGCGGATGCGCGGCAGCGCCGGATAGAGGCTGCCCTGCTCGAGGTCGGACTCGGTAACGTCGTGCGCAAGGGTGTGTGCCGCGGCCATGAACATCTCGTCGGTAATCCGCCGCGCGCCGCTCGCAATCGCGCCGAGCCCCACGCCGGGGAAGATATAGGAATTGTTTCCCTGGCGCG
>Ga0209520_10002209_pt1 | contig 11199 bp, 10 predicted proteins | sample Rifsed16ft1_FD_184009 | JGI IMG/M metagenome (GOLD analysis project Ga0209520, IMG submission 184009) | Soil microbial communities from Rifle, Colorado, USA - sediment 16ft 1 (version 2) | ecosystem: Environmental > Terrestrial > Deep subsurface > Rock core/Sediment | place: Rifle, Colorado...
GCGAGGCGGCAGGCTATCAGCCGGAGGAGATTTGCGAGGCCGTGCTGGTGGGCAACACCTGCATGAATCACATCTTCCTCAACATCTTCCCCAAGTACGTCGGCGTTTCCCCGTTCGTCCCGGCGATGCACCACTCGGTGGACGTGAAGGCGCGCGACTTCGGCCTGAAGATCCTGCCCGCCGGCAACGTCCACGTCCTGCCCAACGAGGCCGGGTTCGTCGGCGCCGACAACGTGGCCTGCGTCATCGCCGAAGAGCCGTACAAACAGGACGAGATGATGCTGGTGATTGACATCGGCACGAACGGCGAGATGGTGCTGGGCAACCGGCACAAGCTCATTTCGTCTTCCGTGCCCACCGGCCCGGCGTTCGAGGGAGCGCAGATCCAGTACGGGATGCGCGCGGCGGCAGGCGCGATTGAAAAAGTGGACATTGACCCCACAACCTGGGAGGTGCGCTTCAAGGTCATCGGCCAGGAGAAGTGGTCGAACGAAGTGCCCGCCGAGGAGGTCAAGGCGCGCGGGCTGTGCGGCTCGGCGATGATTGATCTCGGGTGGGAGTTGTACCGCGCCGGCGTGGTGGACGCGACCGGACGGTTCTCCAAAGAAACCCACTCGCCCCGCCTGCGCCAGGGGCCGGACGGCCCGGAGTTTGTCCTGGCCTGGGCGCACCAGACCGCCCTCGGGCGCGACATCACCTTCAACGTCAACGACATGCGCGCCTTGCAGCTCGCCAAGTCGGCCATGTATTCGGCCGCCAAGATCATGATGCGGCGGCTGGGCGTGACTCAACTGGACAAGGTCGTGCTGGCCGGGGCCTTCGGCAGTTTCATTGACAAAGTCAAAGCCATGGCGATGGGCCTGTACCCGGACTGCGAGCTGCACAACGTCTTCGCCGTCGGCAACGCCGCCGGGGATGGGGCCCGCATGGCCTTGTTGAACGTGGACAAACGCGCCGAGGCCGACCAGGTCGCGCGGCAGATTGAGTATGTGGAACTCACCGTCGAGCCGGATTTCGAGAAGCAGTTCGCGGCGGCCATGCACTTCCCGCACATGACCGATGCGTTCCCGCACCTGCAAAAGATGCTGAACAAGGCCACGCACGACCGCGCCCAACGTCTCTTGCTGCACAATCCGCTCTTCGGCGGCCTGTCGGTGAAAGCCCTCCGCCGCCTCGCCACGGCGACGGAAGAAGTGCGCTTCCGCAAGAATCACGTCATCTTCGAAGCCGGCAGCCACCCCACGGCGTTGTACGTCGTCAAAGAAGGCGCCGTCCTGCTCACCTCCAGCGCCGACGGCGCCAATCCGCAGACGCTGGAACTGAAAGACGGCGGGGTGCTGAACGGCGCAGCCGTCGCGAACGGCCGGCCGCACGGCGCGTCGGCCAAAGCGGCCGCGCTCAACACCAGGCTTCTGGCGCTGCCCTACGCAGAAGTCGCCAGCGTATTGGAGACCGAAACGGAGTGGAAACGGCAGTTAGCCGGGGCCGGCGCTTAGAAACAGGAGAACTCATCATGCCCGACACCTCAAAAGAAACCGTCCTCAAAGTTCTGCGCGGCCATAAAGGAGACCGCGTGCCGAACTTTTCCGGCATGGGCAGCATCACGCTGCATGGCATCCAGCAACTCGGCTACCGCTTCAACGAGATCCACGGCGACGCGCGCAAGATGGCCGCCGCCGCCGCCAGCACTTATCGCTTCTTCGGCGTGGAGAGCGCGGTCGTCCCCTTCGACATGGGCATCGTCGCCGAGTCGCTGGGCGCAACCGTCAAATACTATGAGAAGGCCGACCAGGGGCAGATCATCTACCCCACCATGACGCGCAAGGTCGTGGACCGCACCACCGTGACGGTCCCGGAAGGGCTGAGCGAGGCCGACGCCAAGACCTACGTGATGAAGGAGATCGAGCGGCAAATTACCGAATACCGGCTCCAAATGCCGTCCGATATCGCCCATACGGGCCGCATCCCCGTCGTGCTGGAGGCCCTGCGCATCCTCAAACGCGAGCTGGGAAGCGAGATTGCTATCGGCTCGTGGACGCTGGGGCCGTTCACCGAACTTGGGCAGATCATGGACCTGGAAGTGCTGCTGAAGATGTCGGCCAAGAAGCCCGACGTGGTCAACCGGCATCTGCACTTCATGGTAGATTACCTGGCGCAGGTGATCAACCTGTACATCGAGGCGGGCGCGGATTTCATCACGGTGCGCGAGATGGGCGCGACCGCCAGCATCCTCAGCCCGCGCATGTTCAAGTCGCTGGTGCTGCCCAACCTGCAAGCCCTCTTCGGGCGGATCCAGGCTGTGCCCACCGTCCTGCACATCTGCGGCGACACCAACCCGATCATCGAGCTGATGGCGCAGTCCGGCGCGAGCGCGTTGAGCATTGACCAGACGAACCGGCTGAACGAGTCGCGCGCCAAACTGTCGAACGTGGTTTTGCTTGGCAACTACAAGCCGTTCGGCGCGCCGTTCTGCGAAGGCACGCCCGAGGAAGTGGAGGCGATGATCAAGCAGGCCATTGACCAGGGCGCGGACGGCGTGTGGCCCGGCTGCGACATCTGGCCGGTTGTGCCCGTGGAGAACATGCAGGCCATGATGGCGGCGATGCAGAGGTATGGAGCGAATCGCTGATCGCGGATAGCAGAGGGCAGATCGCGGATGGCGAATAGTGACAGTGACTATAGGCTATCGGCGATCAGCCATCCGCCATTCGCCATCAGCCCAAGGAGGCAACATGGCAACCCCTGAACAGCAAGCGGATATCCTGGAACGGCTGAAGAACGGCGTGATCGAGTACGACGAGGAGAGCGTGGTCAAGGCCTCCAACGAGGCGCTGGAGACGGGCATGGACGCCTACCAGGCCGTGATGGACGGCCTGGCGGCGGGGATGGACGTCGTCGGCGCGTACTTCGCCAAAGGCGAATACTTCGTGCCCGAAGTGCTGATGTGCGCCGACGCGCTCTACGGCGGGCTGAACATCCTGCGCCCGCACATCAAGATGGACCAGGAGAAGATGGTCAAAGGCTCGGTCGTGATCGGCACGGTGGAAGGCGACATCCACGACATCGGCAAGAACCTGGTCAAGATGATGTTCGAGGTCGCCGGGTTCACCGTCCACGACCTCGGGCGCGATGTGCCGCTCGACAATTTCGTGGACAAGTACCTCGAAACCGACGCCGACATCGTGTGCATGAGCGCCATGATGACGACGACGATGATCGGGATGCCGGTCGTCATCGAGAAAGTCCGCGCGAAGAACCCGAGGGCCAGGATCATGATCGGCGGCGCGCCGATCAACGAGGACATCGCGCAGAAGTGGGGGGCGGACGGGACCGGCAAGGACGCGCCCAACGCGCTGCAAGAGGCGCTCAACATGATCGGCGTCCTGCGCGAGCTCGGCGACCAGTTCAAGACCGAGCGCGTGCAGAAGGAATGGGGCGCGGATGGGTTGCTGGATGCGGCGAAAGTTTGAACTTTGAGCAGGCCCCTTCGCGGCGACACCGGCCTCACCGACCTGATTGACGCGCGCGACCTCCCCAAGCACGATCTGCGCTTCGAGGTGCTGGGAACGCTGGACGAGGCCTCCTCCGCGCTGGGCGTGGTGCGCGCCAGCGACGTGCGCCCGGAGACGCGCGCATTGATCCTGGAGATTCAACGCGATTTGTGCTGGATGATGTCAGAACTGGCGGCGGTCTCCGGCGACCAGCGCGCCGATACGCACATCACGCCCGAACGGCTGGCCGCGCTGGAGCGCGCCTATCACGCTTTGACCTCCGCCCACCCTCTGAGCGCCGCGTTTACCGTGCCGGGCGATAGCCTGGCAGGCGCGCTGCTGCATTTGGCCCGCGCCATCATCCGCAGGGCTGAGCGCCATGCCACGCGGCTGCATGACGCCTCGCCCCTCCCGAATCCAAACATCATTCCTTATCTTAATCGCCTGTCTACGCTTATTTACGCCCTGGCCCGCGCCGAAGAAGCCGCCGCCGGCATCTCCCAGCCGACGGTGGCGCATGAACCGGAGGGCGGCTTTTGAAAAACCTGGTCCCCCTCCCCTACCGGCGCGTCAGCGTCCAGCCCTACTCAGGCGAGATGACCGAGGCCGCCTTCCGCGCGCACTTCCTGGGCCGCGAGGCCTATCGCCGGACGGATTACATCGTGCTGCGCCAGGGCGAGGCGACCGCCGTCATCGCGATCACCGCGCCCGACCGCCAGAGCCTCTTCAGCCCCATTGACTCCGTAGGGGTGCTGGCGCTGCCGGAGGCATGCGTGTTTGCCGAGGCGCCCGACACCGACCCGGCCAACCCGTCGGCGCTGGCGGCCAAAGCGCACGAACTCGGCCTCGGCCCGGAAGCCACGCTCGTCGTGCGAGGCAGGTACGAGCATGTGAATTTCATCCACCACCCGGACCCGCTGGTCATCCGCGTAGTCGAAGTCGCGCCGCCCGACCCGCCCAAGCTGTTCGGGTTGGCGCAGCACGTCCTCAGTTATGCCGACCTGCCGCCCATCCGCCTCGAACTCGAACGGATTGACCTGAACGACCTCGCGGCCGGACACGCCCCGGCGGCCTTCCTGGTCCCCTGTCGCTCTGGCGGCCTCGACCGCTTCGGCGCGCCGGTCTACTTCCTGGACGAGCGGCCGGCGGCCCGCCAGGACTGGCTGCTGATCGGGTGCGAGCGCAGTTTGCAGTTTCACCGTCATTACTACGGCGACGAGCCACCGCGCGTCGAGATGTGCCCGCGCAAACTGGCGGGAAGCCGGAACGAGCCGACCTTGCTGAAATGCTGCCTGCTCGAATTTGACATGGAGCTGGACGGCCAGATAGCGGTCGTGCCGTGGGGCGCGGATTTGAAGATGGTCGAGGAGGCGCTGCGTAGATTGGTCAGTCAGCAGCAATCAGTGACCGCTGATGACTGGAGGTTAGCATGAAAGCCTGGGCCGATGTGTTCACCCATCTCGACGAGCGCAGCCGCAAGCCGCGCACGGCGGGCGTGACGATGATCATTGACAAATGCCAGGGGCCGAACGCCACCGCCGACCTGCTGGCGACGACCGGCGATTATATTGACCAGTGGAAACTCTCGTTCGGCACGTCGGCGCTGCTGGACGAAAACCTGCTCCGGGACAAAATCGCGCTGGTCAAAGAGCAGCAGGTCCTCGTCTATCCGGGCGGCACGCTGACCGAGTACGCCATCGTGCGCGGGAGGTGGCGGGAGTACATGCGCCGCGCGCGCGATCTGGGCTTTAGCGGCGTCGAGATTTCCGACGGCACGATCCATCTCGCGCCGGACGTCCGCCGGGACGCGATTCGCTTTGCGCTCGATTTGGGCCTGACGGTGGTCGCGGAGGTCGGCAAAAAGGACCCGCGCCAGCAGCTCCACCCCGAAGAACTGGCCGAACTGGCCCTGACCGACTTTGAAACCGGGGCCGCCTGGGTGATCATCGAGGCGCGCGAATCCGGCAAGGGCATCGGCATCTACGACAAGGAAGGCCGCGTTTACGAGCAGGATGTGGACATCATCTTGTCGGCGCTCAACAGCCATCTCGGGCGGCTCATTTGGGAGGCGCCGCTCAAGAACCAGCAGGAATATTTCATCCTGCGCTTCGGGCCGGACGTGAGCCTGGGCAACATCCAGCCGCGCGACGTGCTCGGCGTCGAAGCCCTGCGCGCCGGGCTGCGCTTTGAGACTTTGCAGCCTCTGGTCGAGCAAATGGAGCGGGAAGGCGCCGCCGACATCCCGACGCTGGCCGACCGCATCTCACGCATGGCGAAGCGGCGGCTGCCGGAAGCGTGAACTTATCCAAGGAGCATCCATCATGGGCTTGTTTCGTTTCGACACCCCTCAGAAAGTCATGAAGATCGGCCACATCGAGTGCGGCGGCCAGCCGGGCGAGCGCCCGCCCGTGCTGATGGCGAACATGTTCCAGACCGGCCACAAGATCGTCGAGAGCCGCAAGCCGCCCCGCTGGGACAAAGCCGCCGCGCTCGACGAGATCAAGCTCGTCGAGGAGATGTCGCACGAGACAGGCGTCCCGGCGATCATCGGCATCGTCGCGCCCACGCCCGACGAGATCAAGGCTTACTGCGAGTGGTTCCTCTCGGTCAACGACACGATGGTGTTCCAGATTGACACGTGGACGGAGGAAGCCCGCCGCGCCGGGGCGCGCTTCGTGAAAGAAGCCGGGGTCCAGCACCGCTTCAATTACAACAGCATCACCGCGTGGGATCCCGACATCCCTGATCAGGTGGCCGAACTCAAAGCGTGCGGCATCAGGTCGGTGATCCTGCAACCCTTTGATTCCGAGGATAAACGCGCCACCGGTCGCCTCAAGTCGCTGCGCAAGATACTCAAGCAGATCGAAGGCGGCGCGTTTGATTCGATCCTGGTGGACACGACGACGATGAACCTCCCCACACAGGGCTTCTGCTACCTGGCCAACCGTATGGTCAAAGAAGAGTTTGGCCTGCCGGCCGGCAACGCGCCCGCTAACGGCTCGTACATGTGGAAAGAGGTGATCCAGAAGTGGGGCCGCTCCGCCTTTCAGGGCATGGACGCCGCCATGCACGGCATCGCGGCGGTCATGTGGAACGACTGGATGGCCTACGGCCCGATCACCGGCACACGCCGCGTGTTCACGGCGGTAGCAGCCGCCGTGGCGATGGTCACCGTGATGGCGTGGGACGAGGGGTTGGAACTGCCTGACAACCCGAGCCACCCGCTCAACAAGCACTTCCCGAAGGAGATGGAGTTTATGAAGGGCCTGCGCGCCGCGAAGAGTGACCGGTTGATGGAGCGGCAGCAGGCATTGGGCGAGAAACGCCGCGCAACGCGCGAAGCGGAGGCAGGCGCTGAGTCCGGCGACGAGCGTGACCTCATGCCGGAGAGCGCCGCGGCGATTCAACCGGACAAATAACGGCCCAGACCTGTCGGGTCTTAAGAGACCCGATAGATCTGGCTCCCCATGAGATTCCTCCAATCCCAGCCTCACTGGCTTGAAGTGGCTTACGAGGCCACGCACCGGATGCTCCAGCCCTTCCGGCGCTGGCTCAAGCCAGGTGGCTGGGCCGAGAAATTTTTCATCCGCGCCGAAAAGATGAGCAAAGGCGCGATCTTCGACTGCCGCATGTGCGGCCAGTGCGTGCTGCACAGCACGGGCATGACCTGCCCGATGACGTGCCCGAAGAATCTGCGCAACGGCCCGTGTGGAGGCGTGCGCGCGAACGGGCACTGCGAAGTCATCCCTGAGATGCGCTGCGTGTGGGTGGAGGCCTACGAACGCTCACTGCAAATGCCGGTTTACGGCAAAGACATGCATCACATCGTGCCGCCCCTCAACCGCCGGCTGGAGGGCACCTCGGCCTGGATCAACGACTTTACCGGCGTGGCCCAGCGGCCTCCGGCAGGATGGAATGCCTGGCTGGAGGTCAAGCAGCCATAGACTCAATGCAAGTGGTGTCACATTGCAAATGCGACTACAATTGAGCGCATGGACACCACCGAGGAAACAGAATCCAGCCGCAACACCCCGCGCCTCAAAGAGCCTCCCGCGCCGGAGTTGATCGCGACCGCCTATGCGCGCGAGGTCGGCGATGCGGCCATCCTCTACACGGGGATGAGCCTGGCCGACCTGGCCCACGTGGTGATGCTCGTCGAGGCAGGAGTCATGGCGAAAGACATGGGCGCGGAACTCGCCCGCGCGCTGTTGGAGATTCACCCCAACCCGCCGCTCGACTTCGCGCTCGACCCGGCGCGCGGCGACCTGTACTCCAACCGCGAGGCTTATCTCAAGATGCACACCTCGGCGGTTGGCTGGCTCTCGGCCGGCCGCGCCCGGCGCGAGGCCACGACCATCGGCTACCGGATCGCCGTGCGCGCGCGCCTGCTAGCCTTCGCCGCTGCCCTCGTGGATTGCGCCGCCGCCGCCCTCGACCTCGCCGAGGCTCACCGGGCCACGCTCTTCCCCGATTACACCTACCTGCAACCCGCCCAACCTTCCGCCTTCGGCCATTACCTGCTCACGTTTGTTTATCCGATCCTGCGCGACCTTGACCGGCTGCGCGCTGCGTTTGGCCGTGCGAACGTCAGCCCGGCGGGGTCTGGGAGCGTCAACGGCAGCCGCCTCCCATTGGACCGCGCGCGCCTGGCCGAACTGCTCGGCTTTGAGGCGGTCATCCCGCACACGCGCGACGCGATGTGGCAGGCCGATGGCCCGATTGAAATCGCCGCGCTCCTCACCGCCGCGCTCGTCAACCTCGACCGGCTGGCCGAAGATTTGCAAATCTTTTCCACCGCTGAATTCGGGTTGGTCGAGCTCGCCGACCGCCACACGCGCATCAGCGTCATCATGCCGCAGAAGAAAAATCCGTATTCGCTGGCCTACGTGCGCGGCGCCTGTGGCGAGTGCATCGGCCTGCTCGCAGCTATGGCCGTCGTGGGCAAAACGCCCTCCGGCCAGATTGACAACCGCATGTTCGCCTACGGCGACATCCCCCGCGCGCTCGATACCGCTACGGGGGCCGCCCGGCTGATGGCCTCCGTTTTGCGCGGCCTGACCGTGAACGCCGACCGCGCCGCCCGACGCGCCGCCGAGGATTTCATCGGCGCGACCGACCTGGCTGAGGTCATCATGTTGAAATCCGGCCTTGATTACAAGGCGGCGCATGACATTGTTGCTCGCGCGGTGCGCCTGGCGCTGGAAGCTGGCCTGACCACGCTCACCGCTGACCTTGTGAACGCCGCTGCCGTAGAGACGCGGCATGCCGCGTCTCTACGGATTATGCCGGAAATGATCGCCGAGGCGCTTGACCCGGCCCGCATCGTCCAGACCCGCACTGGAACCGGCGGCGCGGCGGAATCCTCCGTGACGGAAATGATCGCCGAATGTCGGGGAATGCTGGCCGATCACGCGCACTGGCGCGAGGCGACCGAGGTGCGCCTGCAGACCGCCGAAATGCAATTGCTCATGATCGCCGCCGCTCTGCACATGGCTCGTCCCAACCCGCAACCGGGCGGAGAGCAACCGCCAGAACCGCAGGCCCGGCCCGAAGAACGCCGCGAGCCGCAATCACTGGAAGAAACGTTTGACGAGCTATTCAAGGACTTGCCTAAACCGCCTAACCGCCGACGTTTTAGGACATAGCAGATGGCGAATACCGATGGCTGATAGTCCTCCGCCGTCAGCCATCGGCCATCTGCGATCAGCCATCAGCTATCTGCCATCAGCCACCATGCCTGTCCATATCTCTGACTCACTGATTTACCGCAACTCGTGGGGAACTGAGGAGACGCGCGCGATTTTTGACGACGAGCCGCGCACCCGCGCCTGGCTGGAGATACTGGCCGCGCTGGCGGAGGCGCAGGCCGAGGTTGGCCTCATCCCCACCGACGCAGCGCGCGAGGTCGCCCGCGCCTGCCGCGAACTGCCTCTGGACGCCGCGTTCTTTGAGGAAGTGCGCAAAGGCTTCGAGGCCACAAATCACTCCACGCTTGGCCTGATCAAGGCCGTCCAGCGCCGCTGCCCCGGCGCCTCCGGCGAGTGGGTGTACTACGGCGCGACGGTGCAGGACATCACCGACACGTGGATGATGATGGCGCTGAATAGCGTATGGCAGATAACCTATCGCGAATTGCGCGCCATTGAAGCCAATCTGCTGAACCTGGCGGAAACGTATCGAGACACAGTGATGGCCGGGCGCACGCATGGGCAAATCGGGTTGCCGATCACCTTCGGGTTCAAGGCCGCCGTATGGGCCAGCGAATTCCGGCGGCACATTCAGCGGCTCAAGGAGATCAAGCCCCGGTTGGAAGCGGGTCAACTTGCAGGCGGGGTGGGCAGTCTATCGTCCCTCGGCCCGCGCGGGCTGGAACTGCAAGAAAGATTCTTCGCCCGCCTCGGCCTCCACCCGGCGGAGGTCACCTGGAACACGGCGCGCGACGTGTCGGTCGAGTGGTTTCACCTGCTCACACTCATCTCCGGCACGGGGGACAAGATCGGGCACGAAATCTACAACCTGCAGAGGCCAGAGATCGGCGAGGTGACCGAGGGCTTCGTCCCCGGCACGGTGGGGAGCATCACCATGCCGCACAAGCGCAACCCGGAGATCGCCGAGCACCTGGGCACGCTGGCGCGCGTCATCCGGCACAACGCGGCGCTGATCGCCGAAAGCCAGGTGCACGACCACGAGCGCGACGGGCGCGCGTGGAAGGCCGAGTGGGCCGTGCTGGCCGAGACGTGCACGGCGGCCGCCAAATTGCTCGCGCTCACGAACACGCTGACGGCGAATCTCGTCGTCCACCCTGATCGGATGCTGGCGAACCTCGAAGCGACGAAAGGCTTCGTGCTCTCGGAAGCCGTCATGCTGGCGCTGGCCGAGAAAGTCGGCAAGCAGACCGCGCACACGCTCGTGTACGAGACGGCGATGAAGGCGCACGAAGGGGGCCGCGCTCTCAAAGATGCACTGCTCGACAATCCCGCTATCACCGCGCACCTCCCGCAGAAGAAGATTGAGTCGCTGTTCGATTACCGTCAGCACGTTGGGCTGTGCCGGGAGATGGTGGACCGGGTGGTCAGGCGAGGGCGGGAAGAACGCTCAAAGGAGGAAGAACGATGAGCGCGACGACGTGGAAAATCTCCGGCCTCTATTTCGAAGCCTGCAACTGCGAACTGGTCTGCCCCTGCTATTCGGGCAAGCCGCCGACGTATGGCTTTTGCGAGGGCAACTGCGCCTGGCACATTCAGCAGGGGCAGTATAGAGATGTCTCGCTCGACGGCCTGAATGTGATCATGGTGCAGCGCTGCGATGGCTTTATGCGCGAGACCAAGTGGCAGTGCTGGTTCTACCTTGACGACCGCGCCACGCCCATGCAATTCGACGCGCTGAGAAGCATCTTCACCCTGTCCGAGGGCGGTCACCTGGCGAACATCTTCAGCCACCTGTGGGAGGTGCAGAGCGTCGAGCGCGCGACGATTGAAATGAAGCTCGACGGCTGGCAGCACCACACGTCCATCCTCGGGAAGCTGGGGCTGGCGATCGGCCTGCTCAAGCCGGAGGTCGGGCCGACCCTGTGCCGATTGCCGAACGTGCCCGGCCTGGCGGCCCTCGCCGAAGAGGACTGGTTCGACGACGGTGTAATGAAGTTTGACCATCGGGGTAAGAACGCTCTGACGACGACGTTTGTGTATCATTCTGGCGAATAGCAGAT
>Ga0209520_10002210_pt1 | contig 11199 bp, 16 predicted proteins | sample Rifsed16ft1_FD_184009 | JGI IMG/M metagenome (GOLD analysis project Ga0209520, IMG submission 184009) | Soil microbial communities from Rifle, Colorado, USA - sediment 16ft 1 (version 2) | ecosystem: Environmental > Terrestrial > Deep subsurface > Rock core/Sediment | place: Rifle, Colorado...
ACCAGTTGAAACTCAGGAACATCATACTTTTACAATTACTTCCCCTTATGATATTAATCACGATATCAATGCAGGTGAAGAAGCTTCCATAGTTTTTACTGCAACAGAAAGTGGAATTTTTGATTACCTTTGTACATATCATCAACCTACTATGAGAGGTCAGCTCATAGTTTTAGATAATTAATAGAAAAAAAATTAGTTTATGTCGGATTCATTGCCTTGGCGCGTTCTTTGACTTTTTGATCTACTTGTGCCATGATGAGGTCCCCAGGCTGTGCATTACACTTGCCAATATTTACAGCAAATCCATCCATGGTTTCTGCTATACATCCCGACTCGGTTATCGAAATTACTTTTACCATTTCTTCGCTTATATCAGGTGAGACATATACAGTCATGTATGCCAAGCCTAGAAGTGCTATTCCACCAATAATTCCTGCTATCATTATCATTGGTTTTTTACTTGATGTCGGTTTTTTGCTTGATGCAGTTTTTTCAGGTATTGCTCCCATATTACTCAGGCTTCCTCTTTTTTCATAATAACAATTTGTGAATAAAAGAAATAAAGTAAGTGCATGATTTTCAATTTTGAAAATAAGATTTCTAAACTCGAAAGGTTTGGGAACAATAAAGTTCTATTTTTGATTCTATGTAAATTAAAAAAGATAGAGTTTAAGGATTAACCATTGCTAATTTTTCCTGAACTCTATCATAGTATCCATTTAGCTCCCTGGCTGGAACGTAAAATGTTGCAGAAATTACATCGCCTGGTTTGGCGTTGCAATCAGAGACAACTACTGAATATCCAGTTACTGACTCTGCAACACAACCATAGTCTGTCACAGCGATGACAGATACGTCTTCAGTTACAAGAGTTGGAACAAAGTTCCATGGCGCTAATGTGAGAACTAGTATAACTGAAGTTGCAGCAGCCAGAATCAGTACAAACTTTAGTACTGGAGCTTTCTTTTCTATTTGAGTTATTTTTTGCATTTTTTCTCGCAATAAGTGAGTAAATGTAGAATATAATGAAGATGAATACTTTGCACTCATTTGCAGGTAAACTGATTAAATGGTTAACTTAATGAATTTCTGGGATAATGAGTAAAAAATCATCCAGTATTACTTTTAGAATTGATGAAAAATCTGAAAGGGGGTTACGTAAGTTAGCTGAAGAAAACAGGATTAGCCTGAATACCCTTGCAAATCAGATATTTAGTGATTATGTAGAGTGTGAGGTTTTTACAAAAAAATTTGGTACCCTAAAAATGAGTACTGATACCTTTAGAAGAATACTCTCAGTTATTCCAGAAAAAGATTTAGTGGATCTTGCAATTAGAGGTGGAAGTCAAGAGGCAAAGGAGTTTATTTTATTCAAATGGAAGAAGCTGAATTCATCTGTAGTTCATGAATTTGTTAAGATGTACTTTGAGTTTTGTGGTTATGGTAGATGTGACATGGAAAAAACTGAAGGAAAAGTTTCAGTTAGTATACATCATGATCTTAAAGAAAAAGGTTCTTTGTATCTCAAACATTTTTTGGAATCTCTGATCAGATCTACCATAGATAAACCCTGTACCACGACCACTACAGAAGATACTGTAACACTTAGTTTTCAACCATAATTTTCGAAAAAATTAGTGCATTTGGACGCATTATAGCCTTACTCATTTTATTCTGAAAAATACAATCTTCTAGAGGTGGGTAAAGAAACTGAGACAGGTTATTCAGACCATTGATAAATCAAAATAGTAATCATCAAAACTAAGATTCAACTATATGTTTTTTATAAGAGATTTACACCCTCAGAAAAATGGGTAAAAAAGGAAGAGAAATCGTTCAAGCTAAAATAGATGTTAACGTAGTCATATCTGATCTCAATAAGGCATATGCTGATGAATGGTGTGCACACTTTCAATACTGGCTTGCAGCTCACTGGGTAAGTGGAATTAATGCTGATGCAGTAAGTTCACGGTTAACCACACAATCTGCAGATGAATTGATGCATGCAGAAAGATTTGCTAACAGAATTATAGAATTAGGGGGTATGCCTGAAATGGATTTTGCAAAACTAGCTAGTGTTGGAGGATGTGGATATAAAGCACCTCCAAAAGACCAAAGCAACTTAAAACAAGTAATTCAAGATGTCATTGATGCAGAAAGATGTGCAGTAGACTTTTACAATAAAATGGCTGATAAATACAAGGATAAAGACTATGTTTCATACGAATTATTCAAGACTGTTTTACTGGATGAAGTAAGTGATGAAGACGAATGGGAAAATCTTCTTGCTCAACAATCCTAATCTCATACTTTGAGTTAATATTTTAAATAAAATTCCACATTTTGATTAGATAAAAAATAGAAATCTGGATAAAATCAAAGATAAACTAGACAATTTTGATTTTATTATTAGTGATTACTCTAAAATTTCTTCATCTTCATGCATCCAGGCTGGATCCACTATGCATAGAAACTTCAATTCATCTTTCCCTGTATTTTCAATACGTTGCTTTGAATGAGGTGGAATGTAGATTGCTTGATCTTTTGATACATTGAAGGTTTCATCATCTATTTGTAAAATTCCTTCCCCCTCTAAAACATAATACACTTCAGAAGTTTTCATTTTATGGAGTTTTGATTTTTTACCAGATGCCACTACTGAATGAGAGATACTGTACCTGATTCCACTAAATGTATTGTGTGGATGAAAGATCTGGCGAATTTTTGTTCCTTCGCTGCCTTCTATAACATCAATGTCCTGTAATTTTCTTAAATCTTTCATCATCTTGAATCTTCTCAAAAACTGTTTCTTGTTTAGCCCATTTTTTAATTACTTTGGGATTTTGTGAAATTGCTTGTTTTAGCAAATCTAATGATTGGTCTATTTCGCCTAGAGCTGCTTTGCTTCTAGATTTTGCATAAATTACATTAACATTGTTTTTGTGTTCTGTTAAAAGTTTATCAAAAATCTCTATTGCTTGTTTATGTTTACCTAGTTCTGCTATCTCTATTCCTTTATGAAATAACGCATCCATGTGTCTAGGATACGAATTACAAATATTTGAAAAGCAGTTCAATGCTTCCTCATGTCTTTTTAATTTGCCTAAAACAATTCCTTTGTAAAAACGTGAGCTTGAATTTTTTGGATCTATCTTTATTGCTTCATCAAGGCATCTAAGGGAATCTTCCTGTTTTCCAAGCTTGTCATAAAGTACGCCCTTGTTATAGTAGGCAGCCGAATACTTTGAATCCGATTCTATAGCTTTGTCATAATATTTTAGAGCATCTTCAGTATTTCCCAATTCACCTAACGATATTGCGCGATTATTAAGAGACGGAGCATCATCTGGTTTAATTTCAAGAACCTTATCAAACGAGGTTATAGCGTCCTGATATTTTCGAATCTGATTAAGTGCCAGTCCTTTGTTGTATAGTGCCTCGATATTTTTTGGATCAGCCTTGAGTGCTTGATTGAATAGTACTATGGCAGCTTTTGGCTGATTTTTTTCTAGAAATGACATTGCCTGATAAATTACATCTTCAGGCTCTTTTGGCTTGCCAAACAATATCATAATATATTTTATTTTTAATCCAGATAATGAAAGTTTGGGTTTGGCTAACTAAGAGATTTGAATTTCTTTATTGATTCTTTTGCTAATTCTTGTAAATCTTTCTCAGAAATTTTTGTAGGATCATCAGATGCTAGTACATCCTCATATTCTTTTTTTGTGTTCGTGAGTTTTTTTGATTTATTTTCTTTCATATCTCATTATTTTTATCTGAAATAGTATAAGAACACATATCATTGCAGAATTAAGAATTTTCATGAAAGTAAAAATGACCCCCATTAATTCATCAGTAACAATGATTCGTTTTTGAATGAATTTTTGAATATACATCAGCTAAACGGAGAGGTTCTGGCAGCCAATTTTTGCCAAGAAGTCCTTTGACAATGCTAACGGACTTTTTGAGGCTAACTTTATGTCCTACACTGACATAGATTTTCTTTCCTTTGTGATTGATTTCATACCCAATAATTTTTCCTTCATATTCTACAGTTTTGTCACTCTTTACTTTGCCACACAATAGGTTTTTTGCAACTCCTATTACCGGTTTGTCAAGAACAAGTCCTATGTAACATGCAAGACCACATCTTCTAGGATGTAGCTGCCCATTACCATCAATTAAAAGCAGATCAAAATCTTTAGTTAGTTTATCTAATGTTTTCAGAATAGGTCTTGCCTCTCTTAATACAAACAAGCCTGGAATGTATGGAGACGTAACCTTTAGGGTTGATTTAGTAACTTCAATAACCTCTTTCTTATTTCTATCAAGAATCACTGCAGCACCATATGCAATATTATCTTTGTATGATACATCAACACCGCACACTTTAATAATTTTTAAGGGTAGAACATTTTTTGTAATTACTTTTAAAGCTAATTTTTCTTGAAGTTGTTTTACTTTTACTAATGACATTGAAGGCCAAATTAAGTTTTGAAGACTAGTTTTCAATCTTACTTAATTTACGAAGATTCCTGTTATATGTAATACCAAAACGGTGGGCCTCATCTCTTGCATATTGCAAGATCTTTAATGCTGAGCTGCTACGTGGAATAACTATCGACTCTCTTCTTTGTCGATAAAAAAGGCACTCCCCCTTTCACGCGTAAAAATCTACTTTTTCTAGATAGGAATCGGTACTTTCATAATAAAGAAGCGAAATTTTACTTGATTTTGATTTGAGCAGGTACATCTTAGTACCATCATGAGATTTTTTCGTCTTTTTTATTTTGTATATTATATCTGAATTTTTCTCAGAATCAATTATCCTTACTAGATCGCCCTTCTTGAAACCAGGCTTATGAGGAGTATCATCAAAATGCCTAACGGTTCCACAATCTCTACATGTAATGCTCTTGTAGTTTATGTCAGTTAAAGTACTCCCACAGTCAACACATATTCGTACATTAGACACTACTGTTCTATGTTTAAAACGTGATCGTATAATAGGCATATATCAACTAACTTTTAGAGATCTAGTCCAAAAGATTCCACAAAATTTGCAAACTTTTCATATGACTCCAGGTATTGTCTGCCTTTTGGTGTAATTACAAATGTGTTTTTTCCATCATATTCAATTTTATTAATCAGGCCAGCACCTGTCAAATTTTCAACAAATTTTGCTAATCTTGAATGCGGGAGATTAGCTTTTGCCAGCAGGTGTGTTGTCTTAATTCCCTCTTGTCCTGACTGTTGAGTTGCTGTAAGCAAATCAACTACTATCTGTGAGCCTTTTCTGTAAGCCGCCATACTAAGGTAACACTTGTTTTGGAATTTATAAACTTTGGTTATCATTACCATTCATTACCAATTATTACCAATACATATATATACTAATACCAATAGATGGTAAATATGAGCAAACAAACAACTCATCAAGGAAGAGATGCTTACGAAGTATGCCAGAAAAACTTTGGCAAATATTTCAGCGAGGCAGAAAGAACAGTACCACAGTACTTTCAATCTGTGATAAACTACCAAAAAACATTTCTTAACACCTGGAGAAATACTGTAGAAGCAGTCTTCGATGTTCAAAGAAAATACTCACAAAAAGCACAAATAAACACACAGATTCCTGAGGCTTCGACCAAGACTATCGATAAAGCAACCGATAGATTGATCAAAGTAGGCCAAATCCAGGAACAGTATGTCAATGCAGCCCTTGATGTTACAGAAGAAAACGTAAAATCGTTTTATGAATCTGCAGAAGCATTTGCAGATTTCTATAATAATATAGTTGAGTCCTGGTTCACTTCATTCAAAAATGTAAGAAACTAACTCAATTACATTCTTTTTTTTATTTCTCCAACAAATCATACCTTCCGATATGTCATTAGTTATGCGAATTTTCTAGGCACAAACTGGAGGCTTTCCATTTTTGTTTAATCTAATTTAGAAATTTCATATTCTAAAGTGATTTAGCAAAATGAAAATTAGCTATAACTTTGCGCCACATCTAGGACAATAGTTTCCATCTGAACTCAGATCACACACTAAACAGACCTTTGTTTTAATTTTCCTAGATTTGAACTTGAAATATCTTAGAAATGGCAAAAAAATGATTGGTAAAAAGAAAAAGTAAATTCCTATAGACCAAAGAAAAATCGAGATTCCAACTGCTGCTACTATGATTATGATGGTAAGCGGCCATCCTTGCTTGTCCATTCTATCTAAGTCTTGCAATTTCTTCTCGAACTTGTTCTAACTCTTTAATCAATTGATTTTTTTCACTTTCTGTAGTGTCATTTTTGGATAATTTTTCTAAAATTGTAAATTCCTTGTCTTTGAGTGATGCTAAATGGTCATAATTATTTCCCATCTACCAATTTCTTGATTAAACTAGAAATTAAGAATTTTTAGATTAACTGCAAACGAGTTTATCGACAATCAATAAAAAGGCAGTCCCCCCCTTTTGCGCCTAAAAAAGTGGTCTTACCAAAGGGAAACTAACGTATGATTTGTTGGAAAGTGGTTACTCCAAAAATATCCCCTAGTCATAAATCATGAGGTTCTTTTCCTCTAACATACTATGAAGATTGTTAACCGAACGATAGACATCCTTTTCGGTTCTGCCACCTGTGCATACTAATTTGCCAGAAGAAAAAATCAAGATGACAGTTTTAGGGTTAAGCATTCTGTGGATTAAACCAGGAAATTGTTCCGGCTCGTACATACTTCTTGGCAAGCTTCTTGCAGCTTTTTCCAAGTGAACTCTACCCCCAAGGTTAATAGACGCTACAATGTTTTGAATTGTCACCGTCGCTTCGTTTTTTATCTTGATTTTACCCTTTCTCAAAAGTTTCACTACGTTACTTACTGCCTTTCTTGCCATCTCTTCGGATTTTGCGCCAGTACATACCATCTTTCCTGTACGGAAAAGCAATGTAGCAGTCTTTGGGTTTTTTAATCTAAAAACAGCTCCTGGAAACTGGTCTGGGTTCCATTCTACATCAGGAAATTTTTTTGTTATATCCTTTAGGTCCAGTCGTTGATCAATTGTTGCTGATGCAACAACATTAACTATGCTGATTAATGGTTTAGATTGAGGCATCATCTTTTGGCTTTAACAAATCTCGAACTTTCAAGCCACAAGTGAAGCTTATCTTCAAAGTAGATTCATCTGTAATTTCTTTTCTTATCTTCTTGATATTAATGTAAAGTAAGGGAAAAGGATGCTAAACGAATAAGGGGTTTTAGGCATGAAAGTTGACGCTAAGAAATGATACAAACTAAACATTTGTTAGTTTAACTAGAAAATCAGAGTCCTAAGCTATAGAGCTTTCTTTAAGGGCTCTATCTCTTTTACAAAAAGTACAATACTCTTCTTTTGAATCACGATTAATTGGAGTTAAACAATCATGGCAATATTTCATGATTTTAGGAGTTAATCTGTGTATATTAAGACTTGTCAAAATTTACCGATTATTGTAAAGAAAAACAGAACACTTTTGATATTGGAACCATTTATTTTGTCATGGTAGTTGATGAGGAAACTCTATCGGAGATTCTAAACAGGCTTGATGATTCTATGGATGAGCTAGTAGCCCAACAAAAATTCAAAGACTGGATAGAAATGGAAGGCTTTCTTGATGTACAATACAAGTCACGCCTTGAAAGCATATTACGAGGAAAGTCAAGTAGTATTGACGACCTGGAATCTGAAATGAAAAACAGGATCATAGTAAGAAAACAACGACTCTTTAACCACTTAAAACAAGTACTTCAAAAAGGAGAAATTTAGTTGCTTGAAATTATTTGCAGACTTTTACTTAAAGTTGATTGAGAAATTATGACATTCATTAATTCATTTTGATTTTCAAATTGTAAAGTGATTTAGCGAAATTGAAATAAGAGATTTTTCTATAATTAAGAAACGGTTAGAGTTTTGGCATGCTAATTTTTTGTGTTTTAAATGTTAGTGCTATAAAACTCAACACCCCAATTGCTAGTATTGCCATGGTAATTGCTCCAAATTCTGGAATAACAGATGCTCCAACAATAGTTAGTCTCTCTGATTTTTCATCCAGAGGAATTACTACTTCATTAATTCCACCTTCTGATGTAATTTCGAAATCTGAGATTTGTTTACCATCCACCCAAATAACACGTGGTTCGCTGATCAAATCTTTTGGAAGCATTAACGATAAAGTATGATCTTCACTTTTTGCTTTTCCTACAATTTCAAAAGTTATGGCATTTTGTTCTTCGTCAATTGTTGCAGAAGCAATCATTCTGTTAAATTCATACTCTACATTAAATGTGGTTTTTCCATCCCCTGCCTTGGCACCAACATTTGGAATAATCTGTAACTCTGATGTTACGATTACAACTCCAGTCATCCAAGGATGTACTAGACAAAAGTACTCATAATTTCCACCTATCGTGAATTGATATTGGAAATCTTTTCCTGGAGCAAACAAACTACTATCAAAAATTCCATCAGGTCCATCCTCTGGAGTTCCAGAAGTTACTGTATGGGCTGCAGTATCTGCATTTTCCCATCTGACATAATCTAATGCTCTTACTTCAATTTTCCCTGAAGTGTCTCCATCTTTTTCACTTTGCCAAAAGTAAGGTGCAGTAATATCTGCTGCTCCAGTTGGAATGTTAATCACATAGGTCTCCTGTGCAAATGCCATATTCGCCACTAGAGGAACAAAAAGAATCGATATCATTAACGCAAAGATAACTAAATTATTCATATTTGAAATTAAAACAGGAAGTTAAATAGCCTTTCGCGGGATTGGATTAACAAAATTATAATGTAGATGAAAAACGGCTAGAGACATTAATCATATTTTTGATATCTGAATTAGAATGAGCATTAGATATTGCACCAAGTTTTCCAGGCAAAAAGAAAATCCCATCTCTGGCAATCATTTCAAAATGATACCTCTGAAGTAATGCATTATCACATTTTGCTGCATCTGCGGCATTTTTGATTTGACTAATTTCATCTTTAATAAAATGTGTCATGAAAAGAGAGCCCTTTCCTGTAACGATAACTTTTCCATCAAATACTTTTTCTAACTGTTTTCTTGCTTCTTTTCCTAGGCCGTCAATTTTTGAATAAACAGGATTTCCTTTTTTCTCCAAGGCTGATAATGTTGCATGTCCTGCAACCATTGTTGCGGGGTTGGCAGAAAACGTTCCCCCGCCAATGTATGCCCTTTCTGATTTTCCTTGTTTAGTAGTGTTGGCATGTTCCATAATCTCATTTTTTCCACAAATTACTCCAACTGGAAAACCTCCTCCAACAATTTTTCCTAAAGTGACAATATCGGGATCAAGCTTCATTGTTGAGTAAAGGCATCCAAATCTAAATCGAAAACCTGTTACAATTTCATCTAAAATAAATAGAGAATTATTTTTTTGTACAAATTCTTGAATTCCTCTAAGATAATCCTCTTCTGCTGGAATGCATCCTCCTCCTCCAAGAACTGGTTCTATTATAGTTCCAGCAAGGTCATCTTTAACTGATTTTAGAATTTCAAGGGATTTTTCTAAATCGTTTAGAGGTAGGGATACCACATGTTTTTCATCAACTAGTCCACTACTCTCAGAAACATCAAATGGCCAGTTTACAGTTTTAAGTAAATCTGAGGTATATCCATGCCAGCCCCCGTCAATTTTTGCAATGGTTTTTTTCCGCGTAACAGATCTTGCTAATCTTACTGCATACATTGTAGCCTCTGTTCCAGAGGTAACATATCGTATTTTTTCACTCACTGGAACTGCTTTTTGAATTATCTCAGATAACTCCAATGTCATTTTATTTACCGTCCCATACATCCATCCTAATCTTAGCTGTTTTTTGACGGCTTGTCTTACAGGCTTTGGCGAATGGCCCAAAATAAGACTCCAATGACCCATCCAATAATCTACATATTTGTTAGAGTCAACATCTTCTAGAAATTTCCCTTTTGCTGATTTTGTAAAAAATGGATATGGCTCAAAAAATCTAATGTTATGTGATACTCCATTGACATGGTATTTTTTTGATTTTTCAAATAGGCTGGCAGAATTTTGCGTCTTTTTTTTGTATATTTTGATATTTTCTTCCAAGTACCTTACCATTGTTTTTTCTAATATATCATTGATCGCAAATCCCGTCAAAGATCGAAAAACACTCTGCAGGGTTTATATGTATTTGAGAAGATCGACCTTCTGATACGTAACGCAAGTGCGGCGCTTGTGATGAAGTATTGGTAATATTTGCCATTTTATGATTCGCGAGCCTCCAGTTACGCATACAAAATGAGGATATGATCACATGATCTTATCTGAGATGTGAAGATTATGTGCATTCCGTCAATTCCAATAAAAGTACAACGATGTACTTCAATAATCATAATAATATTCAGAATCCGGTTGATCCTGCCGGACCTGACTGCTATCGGATTGGTACTAAGCCATGTGAGTCATTGTAGCAATACAAGGCATACGGCTCAGTAACACGTAGTCAATCTAACCTATGGACGTGGATAACCTCGGGAAACTGAGAATAATCCGCGATAGATCATTAATCCTGGAACGGTTTATGGTCCAAATGATTCGTCGCCATAGGATGGGACTGCGGCCTATCAGCTTGTTGGTGAGGTAATGGCCCACCAAGGCTATTACAGGTACGGGCTCTGAGAGGAGAAGCCCGGAGATGGGTACTGAGACACGGACCCAGGCCCTATGGGGCGCAGCAGGCGAGAAACCTTTGCAATGTGCGCAAGCACGACAAGGTTAATCCGAGTGTTTCCTGCTAAAGGAATCTTTTGTTAGTTCTAAAACCACTGATGAATAAGGGGTGGGCAAGTTCTGGTGTCAGCCGCCGCGGTAAAACCAGCACCTCAAGTGGTCAGGAGGATTATTGGGCCTAAAGCATCCGTAGCCGGTTCTGTAAGTTTCCGGTTAAATCCACTAGCTCAACTAATGGGCTGCCGGAAATACTGCAGAACTAGGGAGTGGGAGAGGTAGACGGTACTCGGGAGGAAGGGGTAAAATCCTTTGATCTCTTGATGACCACCTGTGGCGAAGGCGGTCTACCAGAACACGTTCGACGGTGAGGGATGAAAGCTGGGGGAGCAAACCGGATTAGATACCCGGGTAGTCCCAGCTGTAAACGATGCAGACTCGGTGATG
>Ga0209520_10002211_pt1 | contig 11194 bp, 5 predicted proteins | sample Rifsed16ft1_FD_184009 | JGI IMG/M metagenome (GOLD analysis project Ga0209520, IMG submission 184009) | Soil microbial communities from Rifle, Colorado, USA - sediment 16ft 1 (version 2) | ecosystem: Environmental > Terrestrial > Deep subsurface > Rock core/Sediment | place: Rifle, Colorado...
AATCGAAGGACCGGTTCTCCAGCATCAGCACCACGATGTGTTGGATCTTGTTCAGACTAGACGGCATCAGCTCGCCTCACTTGTCTCTCCAGAGACCCGCATACTTCTTGCGATACTTGAGGTCTTCTTCCCGTCCGATCCACTCCAGCGCCATCGCCCTGACCCCCGCCACGGCCTCGGAGTCGCCGACGGGCGAAAGGCGGTCGACAAGCAGGAGCGCGCGCACAAGCTCGCCCAACGCGCCCGTGAAGAGGCCCGAGGTGGTTGCAGGCGATGCAGGGTCAAGCGCGGCGGAGAGGTTTTGGAGGAACGCCGAGGTCGAGGAGGCGTTTGCCGCATCGAGGTCGAGGACATCGCGCAGCGCCACGAAGGAGCGGACGAGGAACGTGGCGGAGGCGGCTTTCGAGGCTCCCGTGGCGTTCGAGAGGAGTTCCGCCGACGCGGCAAGGACGAGCGCGCGGGCGGCGGCAAGGGCCCCGTCCTGCGGGTCAAGCGGCGCGCGCGGCTGCGACCAATTCGCGAGCATTGCGGGCGCGAGCAACAGGGCCGAGGCCTCGCCCTTCCACGCGGGGTCAGCGCCGGATAGGAGGGTGACCTGGAGTTCAGGCAGGAGCGTATCGAGCAGCGCGTGCTCGAACTGCGGCCCATGGCTTCGCGCGAGCTCCCGGATCGCGGAGAGCAGCGCGACGACTTGGGAAGCCTGGCGGACCGCCCGGTCTACCGAAGCGGGGTCGCCGGTCGTGTTCAGCGTGGCGGCAAGGGCGGCCGCGAGGGGCTCGAATTGCGCCGCGCGGTGCTCGAGGACGGCGTCGGCCTCCGCAACGAGGTCCGCGAGGGACACGGCGTTTCGGTCGGGGTCCCGGGGGAAGCGGAACGCCTCCGCGACGGAAGGGTCGCTAAGGGCCGCGTCCTCGAGCTCGAGGAGCGCCGCCATGGCCTCGGCCCCGACGATGTTGCCGTCGGAGTCCTCGGCGAGCACCCCGACGTACTCGGTGACTCCGAAGGCGGCCGCCGCGCCATGGTAGGCGTCGGTGCGCGGCCCCTTGGGGAGCCACATCTCCTCGCTGTTTACGAGCGCAAGCTGCGGCAGGAGCGAAGCGAGGATGAGCGTGGCGGCGGCAAGCACCGCAACCGTGGCGCGCGGCGCGCCCGTGGCCGCGAGGGTGAGCGCCTCCGCGGCGGCGCGCGGGGCAAGGAGAAGGCGGCTCAAGGCGAGTTCCCCGTGCCTGGCCTCACCAAGAAAGGTGGCGGCAGGGAAAACCCACGGGCCCGCGCCAATTTAAGGGGTTGGGGGGCGCACGGACGGGTCGAGCCTAGGGCGCCTTGTCCGGCACGACGAGCGTCCCCTTGAACGGCCGGCCTTCGGCGGCGGCGCGCATCGCGTCGAAGTCCCGCCCGTGCAATACGCAGGTGTGCAGCCCTGAGCGTTGGATGATCTTGCAGCCCATCGCGTCGATCACGCCGGTCGAGCCGGCCTCGGCGGTCGAGGACGCGGTGAGGGCGACAAGTTCAGAGGCCGTGAGCCTCTCGATGCGCTTCGCGCCGCGGTCGAGCTTCGGGTCGGCCGTGTAGACGCCGTCGACATTCGTGAGGATGAGGACGCGGAGCGCCCGCGCGCGCTCTCCAAGCATCACGGCGACCGCGTCGGTCGTGTGCCCCGGGTGCGTGCCGCCCATCACGATGATCGGGTGGAAGAGCGAAGCCTCAACGGCCGCCTCGAAGTCGTGGGGCACGCGCCCGAGGGCCGCCTTCCCAAGCGCCGCGATCAGCATGCGGGCGTTCAGCCTCGTCGCCTCAATCCCGACCTGGTCGAGCGTCGTCTCCTCCGCGCCAAGCTGCCGGGCGGCCTGGATGTACGTCCGCGCCAGGCGCCCGCCGCCCACGACCACGAAGACCCGGAAGCGCTCGGCAAGGCTCTGGAGTTCGAGGGCAAACTGGCGGATGTACGCGACATCGGGGGCGTCCGGGATCATGATCGAGCCGCCCGCGGAAATCGCGAGCGCGGGGAGCTCGCCTTGCACGCGCGGGCAAGCGGCCCCGCCCGATTAATAGGTTCTTGGCGGCGGCCCACCGCTTCGCGCGCGGGTCAAAACCTTCAAGTAGCACGGGCTCCCACGCGGGAGCCAAGGAAGGTTGCCCGATCCATGTCGCGCCCCTCGCACGAGGCCCCTCACGGCAAGCGAGCGGACGCGGCCTGCGACTCCTGACTCACGCCCGGGCGGACCGCTTTGCGCGCGCTGCGCGCCCTTCCCGCGGCCCCCCACAAACCCGCCTGAACGAGAGGAGCGCGACCCCGGATGCCCGAAGAAGCCGACGAAGCCCAGGAGCAGCTGCGCGCCTATGAGTTCCGGAGGGCCCTCGAGGAGATCAAGAAGGTCAAGGGGCGCGGCACCGAGCTCATCTCCGTCTACGTGCCGCCCGGCCGCCAGATCTCCGACGTAATGGCGCGCCTTAGAAACGAGTACGCCGAGTCCTCGAACATCAAGAGCCGCGTGACCCGCAACCACGTCCTCTGGGCCATCGAGTCGGCCATGAACAAACTCAAGCAGTACCGGCAGGTCCCCGAAAACGGCCTTGTCATCTTCACGGGCGAGGCGTCCACCGGCGCGGACAAGTACGAGCAGGTCTCCTTCGTCATCGAGCCGCCTCGCAAGACCACGCTCGACACCTACCGCTGCGACTCGAGCTTCTTCACCGGGCCCCTTGAGGACATGCTCGTGGACCGCGACCTCTACGGCGTCGTGATCCTCGACCGCAAGGAGGCGACGGCCGCGCTCCTCCAGGGCAAGCGCATCGAGTACCTCTGGGGGCCCGAGGAGTCGGGCGTCCAGAGCAAGCACGGGCGCGGCGGCCAGTCCCAGCGGCGCTTCGAGCGGATCATCGAGGACCAGGCGCACCAGTGGTTCGTCAAGGTGGGCGACAAGATGACCGAGCTCTTCCTCAACCGCCCGATCCAGGCGCTCCTCGTGGGCGGCCCGGGGCCGACGAAGGAGTACTTCGTCTCCGAGGCCTACCTCCACCACGAGCTCAAGAAGAAGCTACACAAGCAGCTCTTCGATGTCGGGTACACCGACGAGACGGGGATCAAGGAGCTCCTTGACAAAGCCGAGGGCGAGCTTGCCGGCCTCGAGCTGGTCAAGGAGCGGCGCCTCATGCGCAGGTTCATGGTCGAGGTCGTGAAGGCGCGCGCCGGGCTCGCGACCTACGGCGAGGCCCATGTGCGCCAAGCCCTCGAGACCGGTGCCGTGGACACCCTGCTCGTCTCCGAATCCCTGCGCAAGGTCCGCGTCGCGCTCACCTGTCCGACCTGCGGCGCAGCGCGGGAGGCGACGGTGGACGAAGGCAAGGGAGGGGGGCCGCACCCGTGCCTCAAGTGCCAGGGCCCGATGGCGGTCCAGTCTTCCGCCGAACTCATCCGCGACTTCGCCGACAAGGCGGGGCGCTACGGCACACGGGTCGTTTTGGTCTCCACGGAGAGCGACGAGGGGAAGGTCCTGCTCGCGGCCTTTGGGGGGCTCGGCGCGATCCTGCGGTTCGCCGTGTAGTCGTCCGCGGGTCGCAAGTCCGCCGGTGGCCTTGCCGTTGATCCACAGTTCGTGGGTTCCATAACCTTTAAATCACGTCCTCCAGGTTTTCCCACTCCGCCCATGGCGCCAGAAAAATCCCTGGACAGTCGGAAGAAAGCACGCGTGGTGGCAGGCGTCCTCCTCCTGCAATTGGCCCTGCCCTCCCTTCTTTCGACGGGCGCCGCGGGCGCCACGTGCATCGTCGGGGCCCAACCGCCCGTGACCGCAGGTGTCGACTGGACGATCTTCGTCGACACGACGCTCCCGGCTTCGTGCTCCTGGAGCCACAACGCGGACATCAAGGTCGTAGGGGCCGTGCGGTTCGCCGTCCAGGGTGTGCTGAACGTCACGGGGTTCATCAATGTCTCCCAGGGCGCGATCGTCGAAGTCGCCGCAGGCGGAGCGATCCACGTGCGCGGCGGGCCGCCGGGCGTGCGGCTCCTGCTCGCGACGGGTTCCGTGCTCCACGTTGAAGGGACGCTCGAGCTCGACGGCCTGTGGGCGCCAGGCACTTCGAACCAGGCCAACATCGAGTTCATCGACGCGAACATAACCGCCCGCGGGTACTTCGCGCCGACTTCGAACAGCGTGACGATCATCCGCTCGTCGATCAATGTGACCGCGCCACCGGTCTCCATCGGGCAGAACGGCGGCGACGCCGTCATGAACCTCGGCGGGCGCATCACCGCGGTCGTCTCGGAGTCCACGTTCCTTGTCCAGGCCGCAGGGGGCGGCGTGGGCACCCAAGGGGGTCGCGGGGGCGACGGCGGCCAAGCGATCGTGGACCTCCAGCCCAAGACCCTCTCCTACGTCAGCCTCCGGGTTGTCGGCGGCGCGGGCGGGAAGGGCGGCACGGGCGCAAGCGGGGGTTCGGGGGGCGACGGCGGCGCCGGCGGCGACGCGATCATCACGGCGGCGAGCGGGAGCTTCTCAAGTTCTGACATCTGCGCAGTCGGCGGCGCGGGGGGAAACGGCGCCATCGGCTCGTACTCGGCTTCGTCCTCGGCAGGGCACGGCGGGCTCGGGCGCCCCGGCGGACGGGCGAGCTTCACGGTCGCGTCGCCCGACTCGTTCTCGATGACCTACACGACCGTGTGCGTGGACGGCGGCAATGGCGGCACGGGCGGCGGGGGCGGCGCTTACCAGGGCAACGACAACACGAACAAGGGCGGCAACGGCGGCACGGCGGCCTCGGGCGGCAGCGCCACCTTCGCGGTCTCCGCGCCGAACGTCGTAGCCGTCTCCGACAGCACGATCGCAGCCCGGGGTGCGCCGGGCGGCCTCGGCGGCCCCTACGGGCTTGGGATGCCTTCGCAGGCGGCGGGGACCAACGGCAAGCCGGGCGTCGGCGGCCAGGGCGGCAGCGCGCGCGCCGCAATCAACTCCACGGGGTTTGACCTCGACGTCCAGCGGACGACCGTCCTTGCCCGGGCCGGTTCCGGCGGCGATGGCGGGCAGGGCGGGCTCGAGGGTGGAAACGGCGGGCCGGGCGGCAGCGCGAACGCAAGCGCCTACGCGCTCATCGGCGTGAGCCTCGTCAACACGTGTTTCAACGCGACGGGCGGGCGCGGCGGGACCGGTGCCGCGGGCTCCTCGATTTCGGGCGTGGGCGGCGACGGCGGTGACGCGACCGTCTGGATCAACTCCACAGGCACCGTCGAGATGTCCGGCGGCTGCCTCGGCGCGCTCGAGGGCCCCAAGGGCCCCGCGGGCGAACCGGCGCGCGAAGGCTTCCCGGGCGTCCAGGACCTCTACCTCAACGCCGCGCAATTCACTCTCTCGGACTGCACTCTCGGCAACCAGCTCGACGACTACAAGGGGGCCGCGCGCTCCCAGGTCATCAATTGCACGTTCACGCGCCAGTTCCCGGGGTCCCCGATCATCCCCCTCGGGACGGGGGCGGTAGATTGGCTCTGGTGGCTCGACGCCTTTGTCAACGACGCGCAACTGCCGATCGCCGGCGCGACGATCTCCGTGCGCCGCCCCGCGACGAACGACAACTTCTTCCAGGCGCAGACCACCGATTCGACCGGCCACGCGAGGTTCCTCCTCGTCGGCGCCACCTTCACGAGCAACGTGACCACCTCGACGGGGTTCACGTACTTCGTCGAGGCGGCAAACGGAGGGGAAACCAAGGAGCCCGTCCAGGTCGTCCTCAACCGGGCGTGGTCCCTCGTGTTCGTGTTCCCCGTGAACCTCAACGGGCCCGTGGTCACGATCCTCCAGCCGCGCCCCCAGCTTTACCTCATCGATGACGCGCACCCGAACATCGAGATGGTCGTGAAGGTCGAGGACCCGGACGACCTGCTCACGGGCGTCCCGACGATCTTCCGCGTTTGGGCGTGCATCGCCCTCGAGCCCCGCTGCTTCGAGAAGGTGGAGATCACCTCGACGCGGATGGTCAACAACAACACCGGCGAGGTGACCTACAACTGGTCGTTCAACGTGACCGTGCGCAGCGAGTACCCGGACAACGACTACTTCGCCTGCGCGCAGGCCTCGGACGGGCTGCTCCTCAACCCCTGGAACTGCGTGGGGATCAGCCTCAAGCACAGGGCCGAAGACCGGGTTCTGCTCGACCCGTCGGCAGGGCGCAACGTCCGGGGGCAATCCACGAAACCGATCCTCTTCGACGGCCGGGTCAACAACATCGACGAAATCGCCCCGGTCCAGGTACTCGAGTACCACTGGGACTTCGACGGCGACGGCGTGTGGGACTACAGCTCACCGACGTCCGGCTCCACGATCCACATCTTCCCCCAGGTCGCCAACACGACGGTCTTCCACACGAAGTTTGGCGTGGTCGATTCGCTCGGGATCGAGTACTTCGATACCCGCGACGTGACGATCGAGCCGATCGCCTACCCGGAAGCGAGCTTCCTGTGGAAGTACGCCTTCGTAATCTTCTATACGGCGGTGGGGGCGGTCGCGATCACGGTCTCCGCCTACACGCTCCAGCGGCGCCGCAAGCGGATCGAAGAGGAGGAGTCCCAGCGGCGCGAGGCGGAAATCCTGGCCAACATCTTCGAGTGCCCGCGTTGCGGGGACCTCCTGCCCGAGAAGTTCGCGATCTGCGTCCGGTGCGCGACGGAGGACGCGATCGCGGGGGCGCGCAAGACCGTCGCGGAACTCAAGCAGGTTGGCGTGATCGTGCTCGAGGAAGAGGACATGGTCGAAAAGGCGGCCGTGGCGTTCGAAGGGCGCGACTTCCAGACGGCGAACCAGTTCCTGGACAAGGTGAAGTCGCGCGTCGACGTGAACCGCAAGCGCCACGTGCAGACCACGCGCCTCATCCGCCGGGAGCGCCTCTACATCCGGATGCTCCAGGAGCAGGGGCGGGACCTCACGCCGCTCGAGCCCGAGCTCTACCACGCGGAGCTCGCGCTCGGCCGGTCGGACTTCGACGGCGCGGAGCAGATGGTCGAGGGGATCCGCAAGAAGATCCAGGCCGTCGTCTACGAAGACAAGAAGCGCGAGATCCTGGAGCGGCTCACGAAGCTCGAGCGCCAGGTCAAGGCGTTCGGGCCCACGGACGAGGCCTCGACGCAGCGCGCGGCCGAGTCGATGAAGCTGCTCGAGCGCGCGAAGGTCGCGCTCGGCAAGAGGTCCTACCTTGAGGCGGTCGGCTACTACACGGACGCGTTCACGCAGATGGAAGGCGCGCCGCCCGAGGCGCTCGTGACCGAGCCGACGGACACGGAGCTTGACCTCTTCGAAACGCGGCTCAAGATGCAGGAAGAGGGCGTCTACATGGGCCCGGCAGCCGCAAAGCCCGTGGAGGAGAAGGTCTGGCGGCCGGGGGAGAAGCAGTTCAAGGTCGGCGAGGCGGGCTTCTACAGGCCGGGCGAGGGCGCCAAGACGATGACCGAGGACCACGCGCACGGGCGACTCGAGGGCGCGGCCCCTGCGGCGGCGCCCGTGCCTGCGGGCCCGCAGGCCGAGAGGCCCGCGGTGGGCGCGGCGCAGGCCGCGGCCCCGGCTCCAGCGGTCGCGCTGCCGCCGGCGGCACCGGGCCCCGATGTCATGGAGCCCCTCAAGCCCCTGGCGACGCCCGCACCCGCGCCGGCGGTCCCGGCTACTCAGGCGCCGTTGAAGTGCGTCGTGTGCGGCACCTCGCTGAAGCCCGGGTGGCTGAAGTGCCCGAAGTGCGCGACGCCCGTCCCTGGCGCCGCGGCGGCCAGGGCGCCGGCAACGCCGCCCGCGGGCCCCCCGGCACCGGCTCCCCAGCACCCAGCAGCAATGCCCTCGGCGCCAGCCGCGGTTGCCGACAAGTGCCCGCAGTGCGCAAAGCCCGTCAAGCCGGCGTGGAAGAAGTGCCCCTATTGCGCCCACACGCTCCATGGCTAGGGACGAGCGCAGGTGGGGCGGCCTACCCCTTCACGAGCAGCTCTTCCCGCGAGGGCCCCACACCGACGATCGTGACGGGACACCCCGCGTGCTTCTCGATGAGTTCGATGTACGCGCGCGCCTCCGCTGGCAGCTGGGAAAGGCCCGCGCGCCGCCTGGCAAGCGCCTTGAGGTCCACCTTCGGGATCGGCGCCACCTCCTGAAGGACCGGCTTGCAATGTTCAAGGTCCGCCGCCTTTGCCGGGAGCCGGTCGGTCGCCCGTCCATCGAGCTTGTAGCCCACGCAGACTTTGAGAGGCTTGAGCCCCGCAAGGACATCGAGCTTCGTGAGCGCGATGTCCGTGAGGCCCGAGAGGCGGGCGGCCCGCCGCACGATCACGAGGTCGAGCCACCCGCAGCGGCGCGGGCGACCCGTGGTCGTCCCATACTCCCCGCCCCTTTCCCTCAGCCATTTGCCCCCGCCCTTCTCGCCAAGCTCGGTCGGGAAAGGCCCCTCGCCGACGCGGGTCGTGTACGCCTTCACGACCCCGACGGAGCGCGTGATGGCGGAGGGTGGCAGGCCGCTTTGGGCGGCGGCGCCTCCGGCCGTGCACGAGGAGGACGTGACGAACGGGTAGGTCCCGAAGTCGAGGTCGAGCATCATCCCGTGGGCGCCTTCCAGCAGGATTTGTTGGCCCGCCTCGTGGGCGTCCCAGAGGAAGGTCTCGCTGTCGCCCACGAAGGGCCGGAGCGCCCGAGCCGACTTGAGGAGCCCCTCGACCACGCCTTTGGCTGGAGGCACCTCGGCGCCCGTGCCCTCGGCCTCCTCCTTCGTCCGCCTTGCGGTCGCCCTGACCTTCTCGCGGAGGGCTCGTGCGTCAAGGAGGTCGCACACCCGGATCCCCGTGCGCGCTGCCTTGTCCTGGTAGGTCGGCCCGATCCCGCGCTTCGTCGTGCCGATCTTGAACCCGGCCGCGCGGCGGCCCTCCTCGAGCTCGTCGCGCAGCTTGTGGTAGGGCGTCACCACGTGGGCGCGCTCCGATAGGAGGAGCTTGACCTTGCCAAACGCGGCCCTTGCGTTACGCACTTCTCCGACGAGGACCTCCGGGTCAACGGCCACGCCCGCGCAGATCACGTTGGACATCCCCGGCCGCGCGATGCCCGACGGCACGAGGTGGAAAGCGAACTTGCGCTCCCCCGCGTAGACGGTGTGGCCAGCGTTCGCGCCCCCGTTGTAGCGGACGACAACATCGGCGGCTCCCGCGAGGTAGTCGACGACCTTCCCCTTGCCCTCGTCGCCCCACTGCGTCCCCGTCACGACCGTCGCGGGCGTTCTTCTTACCCCAGGCAACGAGCGGGTTGACCCCATTTGAGCGTTGCGTGGAGCCTTTTCGGAACCCTCGTTCGCGCGCCGATCCGCCGCGGGCCGGTCGGTCTGGCCAGGCTCAATGAGGAATGATTATATCGGTTTCGCCAAATGGCGCGGCGTCTGGACGTTGCGTCCGGACGTTCTCCTGCGGCAGGCGTTTGCGATGGGCGAGGCGTCGGTGGTGCCGGGCGCCCGCGAACCTCCAGGGGCCCTGGACCTCGGCCGAAGGCGGCGCCGCCTTGCTTGCATCGTGCCGCTCATGGCGCTCCTCGCCCTCCTGGCCATCGCGGCCGCGACGGCGGCCCACCACTCGAACCCCGCCTGCGCGGGCGGCGCCCTCAACCAGACATGGGAGAACGTGAGCGGCGGCGACTTCGAGCTTTCCGGGCAGTTCGAGTACTGGAACGACTGCATCCTGATCCGGAGCAACGTGACTCTCACCGAGAACACGACGGTGCGCCTGCACGACGTGCGCGTCGCCTTCGACAACGACAACGGGAGCTACACGATCCACCTTGGCAACGCGACCGTCTGGGAAATGACGGACTTCGACCGCAACCAGGCGACGGCAAACGACGGTTCGCGGCTCGAGATTTTCAACGGTGCGAACCAAACCTCGGGCTTCGTGTTCGACGCGCAGGCCAATTCGAGCGTCTACATCAACGACACGGTGATCCTCGGCGGGGGCTTTCCGGGCAACGGCCTCACGAGCCTCTCGGGGCTCTACTTTGCAGACCTGATGGACTTCGGGTGGAACCGAGTCGACCATACAACATTCGCCAACGGGCTCCTCCTCATCAACTTCACGCTGCCGCGGGTGATCACGAACTACTCCGTAGTCGGCGCCGGCAACGGGGTGGCGGTCTACCTCAAAGGGGTCGGCAACCTCTCGTTCGTCAACCTCACGACGAGAGCCATCCCCTCGGGCGTCGTCATCGAAGAGAGCCAAACGCTCGGATTCCGGAACCTCGGGATGGCGAACAGCCAAACGGCGTTCAAGGCAACCCGCGTGCAGAATTTGTCGGTCATCAACATCACAGACGGCACCCACCGCGCGATTGGCATGGAATTCGACCGCGTATTCAACCTGACGCTGCGCTCCGTGCGGCTCGCACCACCCATCTTGAACCCCTCGACATACGGCATCGAGCTGGACAATTCGCGCGAGATCCGAATCCAAGACGCGGACGTTTGGAACCACCAGGTTGCGGACTTGCATATCATCAACCAAACACAGGACCTGTTGGTCCTCAACGCGACTTTTCAAGGCCCGGTAAACCCCCCGGCAGGTTCCCGCGGCATCTGGGCGGTTGTTCCTGGCGACGTCTTCAACCCAAACAACTTCACGTTCGTGAATGTTACAATCGCGAACCGCGACCAGGGGGCGGCGTTGAATGGGGTCGTCTTGGTGGTCTTCCGGAACACCACGATCACGGGCACGATCACGGACGGCCTCGAGACCATCGGGTGCGCGAACCTGCGCTTCGCCAACGGCACGATCCAGAGTTCCCAGGGGCCCGGCGCGCACCTCGACGGCTCGAACCTGACGATCGAGACGACCCTCATCCAGCAGAACCAGGGTTCCGGCGTAAGGCTCGGCGACGCGGGCTTCACCCTGGACCGCGTGACCTTCCAGTTCAACAGCCTGGGGTCCGTCCGTAGTTTCGGGGCCGTCCGCCTCGCGCCGAGCGCGATCCTCAGCTCCGCGCTCGCGTCCGCCAACGGCGCCGACGCCGTAAGCATCACGGGCAGCGACCTCTCCTCGTTCACGCGGCTCGTCGTGCTCAACAACACGTTCCAGAACCTAACGGCCGGCGGAGGGACCTATGCGCTTCGCCTTTCCACGATCGGGTTCATCGATGTCTTCAACAACACGTTTTCGGGCCTGCCTGTCGCCGTGCTAAGTTCGGGGACCTTCAACACGACCGGCAAC
>Ga0209520_10002215_pt1 | contig 11186 bp, 12 predicted proteins | sample Rifsed16ft1_FD_184009 | JGI IMG/M metagenome (GOLD analysis project Ga0209520, IMG submission 184009) | Soil microbial communities from Rifle, Colorado, USA - sediment 16ft 1 (version 2) | ecosystem: Environmental > Terrestrial > Deep subsurface > Rock core/Sediment | place: Rifle, Colorado...
GAGGGAGAGACCCGCGGGAGGCCCATAGGGCCTTGGTCCGCGAGTCGTCAGGATGCCCCCCACCACCACGATGATGATACCGACCAAGAGGATCGGCACATTGAAGGCGGGCCATTGGAACGGAAAGAAGAAAAAGGGTCTCTCGGGGATGGGGCAATACGGTGGGCAGGTGGTTGTTGGAGGGGGTGGGGGTAGTCCGCCCCCGCCGCCACCTCCGCCTTCTCCGGTGCCACCCCCGATACTCTGAATCACAATCGAGAAAGTGTGGGTCGACCAAGATACGTAGGAGAAGGCGATACTACCTGAGGCCCCCGTGTTCTTGCTCTCGAACACGACGCTATCCACCAAGATGTCTACGGCTGCATCAGCGGTGAGTCCGACGAAGGAGAAGTAGACTACATCTCCGGTGGTGGCGGTGGCGGCGAAGGTCAAGAGATTCGACCCCTCGGATGTGACATTGGGTGTCCAACTCGTGATGTGGACTGGGACATTGGGCGCAGCGGCGGGGGTCTTTTGTACCGTCACATTGACGGCATCGAACTTCGACCAGTTGCCTCCGATCAGAAGGGTATCCCAGATGCTCAAGCCGCTGTCGAAATAGACCGCAGCGTATCCGTCCACGAGTTGTACCGGGACATCCGCATCGACGGTGACGAGGGCTTGGGCGGGTGGGACGAGGGAGAGTAGGAGGAGAAACGAGAGGACGGAGACGAGGGCGGTGCTCCGGATTCGCGACACGGCATCAGCTCAGAGCGAATCTCCGAATCGTCGGCGCCGCGGAGTGCGTGATGACGATGGACTTTCCCGGCATGAGCGAGATCACGCGATTCGTCCCGAGGCTCTGTCCGTTCCGACTTACATCAGAGATCGTGCCTCCGACAAGATGCACTTCGATCATCCTGGCATCCGTGTTCGTGAAGGTGTGGGGACTCGTCCCTGCCGCCGCGGAACCTATGTGGTCCCCTTCCGAGGACCAGAGCGGCCGGCGATCAATCAGGACATTCTCCGGATTGTTTAGGGTCCCGGTATTGAGCGTTTGGCGTTGCGTCCTTCGCAGGATGATTCCTCCTTGCCCGCTCACCCCGGCCGACAGAATATTGATTACGCCCGTTTGGCCTGTCTCTCGTCCGAATTGAAAGTCACCATTTCCTTGGACATCCACATCCTTTCGGTGCTCGAAACCACGAACCACGAAACTACCGCGGGATGTGCAAGCAAGGTAAGCATCCTTGACTGCATTACTACCGTCTCCGAAGAGAACGTTGCGAATATAGACGCCGATCGCGTGTACAGTACGAATCCGGACAGTATAATCTGTAGCGATTTGTGCACAATCTTCCAAGTGTAGCTGATCGAGGATTAACTGGAGGTTTCCAGCGTCGATATCAATGGTCCTAGCATCGACGTCCGCCCGGTGGTGGCAGAAGATGTTTCGCATGACGGCGAGATAGACGGAGCTATCCGACGCGGCAGCATCCCCGTTGTCCATCTTGATGCATTGTCCACCACGTTTGAAGAAACCGACGCGGTCGAGTTTGATGTTCCAATGTTGCGTTACCGGATCAGATGGCTGTGATGGAATGTTCACGCCCGTCCACCAGAGCGCGGGACTTCCGTTGACGAAACCGCAGTTCTCAATCGTCTCACCCTGAAGCATGTTGTAAACACTAGAACCAGATTCCAACCCATCTTGTTGGAATTTCAGGGTTGGTGCAGTAAGAAGTTCAGTAGTTGCAGGACTAAAAGTGATATGGTGTGCGTCGAAATGACAACGGTTATCTGTAATCGTGAAGCCACATTGAATGAATGTCCCTCGTGGAGGTGCATAATTCGGGCTTCCGAAATCGACTGGTGCGATGTCTGCTCCTTCACCCCACAATACCACATGCTTGTCCCGTCCAGCTTGACCCGTTGCACCAAGTAAGATGCGAGAACCTCTCCATATGCCAGCCTTCACGAAAACAATGCCACCACGGCTTGAAAGAGCATTGATGGCATTCTCGATCGCGCTCGCGTTGTAGGGATCCGCATCAGTCCCGGTTCCCGAGGTGATGTGGTCTTCCGCCCTCACCCCATAGTAGCTCGCCGCACCCGCACCCGCATTCACCCAAGCAGGCACCCCGCCCGACATCGTGAGGACCTGACCAGCCCCGCCCGCTCCAAGCTTCGCCCACTTCGGGGTCGCATTCCCGATGAGGAGGTCCCCCGCCACGACCGCGCCCGCCAAGGCATCCGGATGCGTGGCGCTCAGAATGTCGTGAGTAGAGGTGGTGCCCGGTTGCCACGTCCGATCGCCCCGGAGGAACTTCGTGGCGTCGGCGGTGCCGGTTCCGAGTTGCGCGACCGGGACAAGAATGGAACCATCCAAGGAGGCGTAGCCGCTTGCCGCTCCCTTGCGGATAATCTTCTCAAGGGAGTAGTCGGAGGCACCGGACTTGATTCGTATCTCTTCGTCCGTCCCCATCCACAGACTCGAATCCGGGATGCCTGCGGGCCTCGAGACCGAGGGGACCAGCGTGAGCCAATACTTCGTCAGGGCTCCGGAGGTCGGGGGATCCGGGAAGGGAGCGCGGACGTTCGGACTCAGGAAGGTCCCGGCAGCGAGACCCCCGAGACCGAAGAGGGAGGCAAGCCCGGCTTTGCGGAGGAAATCTCTTCGGGGAGTGGGAGTCTCAATCGGTGGAGGAGTCTCGGATTCCTCCGACTCCTCGATCCGGCTCCAGCGTCTCTGAGCACGTTTCTTCGTGAGACTCATGCGGGTGAGGGAATCCTCCTAAGGATGCGAGGCGGGAGTATTTGTCGGGGCGGACTCAGCATCATGTTGCGGGCTTAGCGGGGGGACGAGGATTCAAGAGGGGTCCTGATTCAGACATTGCTTATGGGGAACGGAACGGTCACGTACTGCCACCCGATACTCATCGCTAGAATCGCAGTGAGGAAGAGAACAAAAGACGAGGGCATGAGGACGAAGGAGAACCACATCTGGGCGCGTTTCGGCCATCGGCGAGGATTCTTCCCCGAGACCTTGTAGACCTTGAACCACGCGACCCATCCCCCGATGATGAAGGCAAGCAAGATCGTCCAGATGTTCGTGCCGAGCGGCACACCACCCAACAGAAAGAGCGGCAACCCCGTGATGCCCTGGAAGAAGTTGAGTCCCTTCGGAGCCAAGAGGACGCTCCCGACGCCCGCCAGCAATCCCTTCGTCTCATTCGCCACGGTCCAACCCCCGTTCACATTCTGGCTCACCTGTTGCAGGGTGGTGCCATTCACGACATAGGAGAGCTTCGACCCCATCATTCGCACGATATCGATGGTCGCCACCGTGGCGAAGTTGGAATCCAAGAGCGTGAAGTTAATCCAGTAGGAGACCCCGGTTTTCAGAGGCAGGACCCACCACGCCCTCGGGGGGATATCGATGAGCATCGCGGTGCCTCCCGAGGGCTTGATGGACAAGGAGGTGAAGGTGTCCCTCATGTTGTAGGTCTGGAAGATTCCGTAAGGGATATCCACAATCCACATGAAGGGGTTGGAGGTGACGACCTTGCTCTGCGTCACCAGGATGTTGCCGAAGAAATCCGCCACCCTCAGGGTGTAGTAGGTGCTGATGTTCGTCAGGAGGATATCGGGTCGTGGTGCCCTGCGGAAGGTTCCGTTGTTCTCCGCATAGGTGATGTTGAATAAATATGCGGGTAAACCTGAGCCGCTGAGGATGCCGGTCTCGCAGGGTCCGCCACTGCAGTAGTAGGCGGGATAGATGGTGGCGGTGGGGAGTTGATACTGGACTTCAACGAACGGTGATCCACCCGAAGCACTTGAGGCTCGGAAATCCGCTTCGTCTAACGGATTGCTCGTGTCCGAATCCCATGTGATTGCAAGTCCGAAGTTGGACCACAGGGATGCACGCCATTGCGAGACCGCATAGAGAACATCGAAGAAGTAGGGCTGCTGGAATGTCTGCGTGTGATTCGACACGACAGCACTCTCCACGATGGTCGAGAACGCGGGCTGATTATTCCAGTCCATCGACGCGCATGTCCATGATGCGGTGACACGCTTCAGGCGGAGGTTCCAGAATCCAGTGCCTTCCGTGATTTGCGTACTGAGATACGTAAGCCCCATCTTGGCGCCGATGACCGTGGCGCCGGGTGGGATATCGGTTACGGGGAATCGCACGAATGCCCTTTTGGTGATTGATGCTGCGGACTTCGTGACCTCCAGGATCGTGTTCGAGCAATGATTCGTGGAGGGCGAGCCCTGATCAACCCATGTGTCATTCGTAATGTCGATTCTCATAGTCAGAGTCGGATTGGGATTCGTCACGCCCGACGCGCTCGGAATCGGCATGGCGAGAATCATCAGGAGAACCGACGCATACGCTAGGAATCTTGCCGTTCGCATCTCCCTCACTTCCGTATCTGGATCTTCCTTCCTTGGCGTTTCACGATGTTTCGGACCGCCCTCTTGGCGGCGCGGATGCGTCTGCGATTCAACTTGGGAATCCCCCGCCGGAGTCGGATGTCCCCTCCGCTCCGCACGGCCCTCTTGAGGGCACTCCCGAGGATTCCTGAGCGCACCATAACCGCAAGGACCACCACCACCGCAGCCGAACCCCCAATGACAATAGACATCAGGGGCCAGTTGACCAACGTGACATCCTGAATCGAGGTGGCGCACTGAGCCGCCACGCAATGCGTCAGCGTGACCACATAGAATTGGGTGAGGCCCGAGATGGCGTATTCGTGGGAGGCGTTCTTGGAGAATCCCACGGTCCCGTCTCCGAAGGACCATGACCATGTTTCTCCCGAGACTTGCCCAGGTTGCTTCGGCCCGATAAAGTCCACGACCGCGCTGAAGGGCCGGATGGAGTAGAGGAATGGGATGTTGGGTCGGAAGACGTATCCTCCGTCATCCGGGGGCGGGTCCCCCGAGGAGGCCGCGATGGCGGAGAACACGATATCCTGCTGGGCGTTCCAGTTGTTCCAGAGGAAGGAGACGGAGGGACCGTCATCGGTTCCTTGCTCCACGTCGTTCACGAGGATGCGATAGGTGAGGGCCTGGAGTCCGCTGACATTGAAGTAGATGTCGTGGGTGGTCAGGAGGGCCGCTCCGGTGAAGGCGATGGCGGTGCCACTTGGAGTCGAGGGATTCCAGGTCGTGATGGTGGTGAGGAGATTCGCTCCGGAGGCCGGAGCCTTCTGGATTCCGAACGAGACGCCATCGAAGATGACGGCATTGGAGGCGACGGTGATCTGGGTGAAGTCCCTAACGGTGGAGAAGGAGATATCCGCCTTGCCGGTTCGCAGGCGAAAGGTCACATCCAGATCGTTGTAGGAGACGCCTAGGACGGAGGGGAGGAATACGGCTGCGCCAAGGATGAGGACACCGATTCCAAGGAGACGGTCGGGAATCTTGCTCACGCCCACCATCCCCCTCGACCCTCTCTCCATCCCGTTCCCTGTGCAGGCGGGGGAGGTGGTGCCGGATGCACCGCGAGGGCTGTGACGGTCCAATCATCCGATACCGAAATCGTCCAAGAAGGGGGGTCCTCCGACGCAGCAGTGAGCTGCCTCTGCGCCCCGGCGACTCGGCAGTTCGTCGCGATGGCGCCGCCGGTCCCGGAATTCGCGCCAATCGGGTTCGAGTAGTTCGTCGGGTTTCCGGCCGGGGGCGATGTCTGTTCTCCCTCCCATCCACCGAGCCATAGGAACAGATAGTCCTTGGAGCCGCCTGTAGGTGTGACTGTGCCGGGATCCGGGGCTGCATCCGTCCCTATAATGAGGGTCGCGAACTCCGGGGCCTGTACGGTCGGATCCTCCGCGCCGCTGATGCGATAGGCAATGGAGGCGAACTTCGAGCTCGTCTGCGTAATCGTGATGGACGCCCCCTCCGAGCCGTCTGCCTTGCGCCATGCGCACGATATACGGTCATCCGACGCGTCCGCATCAGAGTTGAAGAGTACCGTCCATCCACCCGGGTAGCCGTGCGCGGCCGTCCCGACGGCGCTCCGGTGCAGGACGATGAGCGTCTCGCCAGCCTGGATCGTGGCCGGGAGGTTCACGACGGCGTTCGCCGTCGGCCCCGTGCCACCCGTCGTCGCCGTGCCCTCTACGACCGGGGAAGCCATGACCTCATCCGGGGGCGGTAAACCCGGTCACATCAATGGAGTGCGCAATCGCGGCGCTCGTCGTCACGGTCAGGGCCGTATTCGCTGTAATCTTCTTCGGGGTGGCCAAGTAGATGACGGCCCCGCGACCCGCGACGGCCTCAAGATACCACGGACCGAGAACCTTCGACGCCCCCTCCTCGAAGAAAATGTTCCATGCCGTCGCGGCCCCGGTGGAGAACACAATGCTCGTAACATAGAGCGACAAACCAGCGCCCGGCGCCGCATGGACGGAGGCATCCGTCAGGGCCGCTGCCGAATCTTCGTGATACGACCATGTTTGTGCTCCGGTCGGGATGACAAAGAGGGCGCCATCGGTCGCCGCGAGTTTAGTCGCATCCCCATCGGTGGAGGCGCGTGTCCCCGGGGCGGAATCGGCCATCGTCTCCATCTGGGCACCCGCGAGTACGGGATTCCCGGAGGCGGGGGCGTCGTGCGCCGCATCCCCCTGCACCTCCGCATTGAAGTCCGCTGCGGTCGGCTGGTCGGCCTTTGTGACCTGCCTCCCGGCCAAGTCAAAGTATGCATTCACGCGGTCCCCAGCCGCGACATTGGCGGGTGGGGAACTCGCGGCCTTCCCCCCTATCTTCATGGGGCGACCGATATCCACCTCGTCATGCTCTTGATTTCCTTGCGAAACGGCTATGGAGAGTTCGGCATCATGCTCGTCATCCAGATTCTCATTGATGCGGTGAGATGATGGCTTCGTGGCGTGGTAGTGATAGATGGTTTGGAGGCGGAACGCTCCCTGCGCGGTCCCTCCATTCGTGTAGACAATCCGGAAGTATCGGCCCTCCGGTGCGACGGTGAAGAATTTCCCGGTGTTCGCCGCGATGGTGTACACATCGATATCATCCCAATTCGTCCCGTCACTCGAATACTGCATCGAGAGTCCGTCCGTCGCGGATTGCTGATCGGACCGGGCGAACACCGTGATGACCGCGTAGTCCTTGACCTCCTCCCCCGTCCCGGTGAAGACGCCAGCAATCCCGAGCGGCGTAGTCGTGGAGTTGCCAATCGAGATGACTGAGGGGATTCTCGGGGGGCTCACGGATTCGGTCATAGCTCTATCCCCGAGATGGTCAGGGTCAATGCCGCAGACGTGCCTTGCAGGGCGCGAATCGTCTCGCTCGCATCGAGCGCCTGGAACCCGCTCCAGTCATATGTGCCATTGGCGGGCACCTCGAAGGCGGATAGGAAATGCTCAGCACCCGCAAGCGCGACTCCAGCATTGAGCCCCAGCGTGATCGTCGCGGACGCGCCACTTGTGTTCGCGATGTGTATGGCCCGGACAACCGCTCCGGTCGCGGGGGCCGTGTAGAGGAGCGTGTCTGTCGTCCCCGGCTGGCCCTCGAACATCTTTTTCGCAACGTCTACCATCAGTCAACACCCCACTTCGTTATGGAGAGGAAGGCGGGAGTGGAAGCGCCGCCGGGTGTGTCGCCCACGATACTCGTCCCACTCCGCTTGAGGAATTGCCCATCCGCCACCGCACCGATCAGGAGGTCCACCGGCCCCGTGACCCTCAGTCGGGACACGATGGCATCGAGGAAATCCGTGGAGACGAAGGCATCTCCCCCACCGGAGACATGCGCGGCCTTGTGCAGTTGGGCGTGGTGCTGATCCGCCGAGACGCTCCCCAGGTCCGCATGATTCCGGGTCGCGATGCTCGTCAGGTTCGAGAGGGTGAAATCGAGGTCGGTGTACTTGTGGGCGTTCGCCTGAGTGCGGGATCCATGCTGGGCGTCAGTGATGCCGCCGTTCAGATCGGAGAATGCGTGGGCATTCGTAATGGCCCCCCTCGCCCCATGCTGGGCATCCGTGATTCCCCCGCCCGTGAAACTGGAGAGGGCATCCTCGAGAGCGGAAACCTGCCGAGTCGCGGCCCCATCGGGGGAGTAGAGAATCCTCCCGAGGTCGTCTCTCCACCAGAACCCTCCTTGCGGTAGGGGGGAGGGATTCACCGTGAGAGCCTTCATCCAGATGTAATCGTCCTGGAACACAAGATTTGGCGAGCCTGCGGCCTGCACCCGACCCGCCAGGAATCCCGCCAAGACGCCCCCGATGCCCGCAAGAGCCGTGCGCTTGAGCCATGCGCGGCGGTCGACGCTCACAACCTTGGGGGCCTCCAAGTCCGGTTTCATTTCTTCCTCCCTAGTCTCCGGATTTCCACGAGCGCAATGACCGTCGTGCCGATAAGAATCGCCCCGATCAGGAGCACATGCCACCGCATCATTGCGACGGGTTGCGTGGTGATGTTGCATACATCGTTCTGGCACACCGCCAGCGTGACATCGAAGGTCGCGCTGAAGGAGAAGTTGTAGTGGTGCATCGGGTCCTTTTCTTGAGAGAAGGCGTTGTCCCCGAAATTCCAGAGCCTTGAGACCGAGATGTTGGAGGGGATGGAACTCCGGTCATGGAACTGCACACGCTCATCGCTCGAGGCATCGAAGAGGGCGAAGAATCTCGTGACGGAGAAGTGGGGCACGATGAAGAGTCCCACGCCCGGACGAGGCTCACCCGGCCCCCCGATGTTCTCGAAGACCGCGATCTGGAAGATGGGGTCGGCGGCGCTCGTGACGTACCAGCTGAAGGAGGCGTTGCCTGTGGAGGATACCGGGGTCAGGCCAAGAAAGCCACCGTTCTTCGTCATCAGGAGGCTCTTGCCCAGGGTCGCACCCGTCACGGTGAAGTTGACTGTCGCGCCGACAGGAGCCAAAACCGTCATCACCGCCAAGATGCCGATGGAGGCGGTCGGATTCCAGTACGTCACGTTGACCGTGGCACCGGGCCATGCGGCGGGGATCTTGCTCACGCAGATGCCGGTCGCATCTAGGAGGATGCATCCGGCGGTCGTGACCTGAATGAACCCCGCATTCACGCCATTCCCGAAACTCACGTTGGCATACGACAGGGCGAAGATCACGCATTGGCCGGCGGAGCAAGGGGAGACCGTCACGTTGGGCGTGGCCTCCACATGGACGGGGAACGATGCCGAGACAGAGAAAGCCCCCAGGAGGATGCTACCGATGAGGGCGGAGACGACGCACCATGCCTTGAGGAATCTGCGGAGGGAAGAGGGCGTCATCTAATGGGGACCTCCGGTACGTAATAGAGTCCGCTGCTGTCCTTCCGATAGAAGTTCCTACTCCGGGGAATCGGCGTGTTACTCATCAAGTCATAGACGGCGGAATCCGACGTGCTCTTAACGATTATCGTCATCGGGTATCTTGAGTGACCACAGCACGATGCGAGGACATCGAAATCCGGATGCATCTTCAGTGCGCTCACAAGATTCGCGATGCACTTGTCAATCTTCCGGGGATCGCTCTTCAGACACATCAGAGGGTCAATGCGTCCTCACGCGGCGCACCACGACGGTCTTCGTACTGGGCCTCGCGGTCCGGAACCACACGATGAGGAGGAAGATGGAGAAAGCATAGAGGACCAGGTAGACCGGGAGATTCGCGATCAGCATGTCGTAGCTCTCCATGAGACCTCGCTCTCCCTTGAAACCGTAGCCGAGGATGAGAAACAGGATGGCAAGGAGGGGGACGGTCAAGAAGGCCCAACGGATGTCCATCTAGTCCTCTACTTCGTCATCGTCTTTGGGGCCTCTGCGGGCCTTGCGGTCCTTGAGCAATTCGTCCCCAGGGTCGATGGGGGGAAGCTTCTGTTTCGTGATCTCCTCGAAGATGATCTCGCGGAACTCCTTCTTTCTCTCCAGATACTTCCGCCAGAAGGGATCATTATCATTAGGCCGGTCGAAGCGGACCGTGGCGATTTCGTTCCAGAAGATGAACGGTTCCCACTTACTCTCCTGACCAACATGGAAATCCGCGTGGCCCTTCTCGAAGTAGAAGTGCCCCTTCTCATCGTAGCGGGGCTTGCTATGCACCCACCACCAGAATTGGGTCCGATGCCCGCGGATGTAGACATCCGCCCAATGCTTCTTCGGGAGTAGGCCGAAGAGGACGAACTTCCTGTCGCGGATCGTCGCCAGCACCTGCATCATCCGGCGCTGATCGGGCTTTCGGGAATTCCGGGAGAAGGCAAGCCAGATCAACTCGTCCGCCCACAGGGGACTATATTCGGGGAGCTCCTGCACGCCGATCATGAAGTCCTCGAACATCTGACCCGCATAGACGATGTTGCCTCCCTGAGTGATCGGCTCGGGACTCACATAGACATCGTTGACCTTGGCGATATAGCGGCCCTGCTGTTGCGAGAAGGCCGACTTGCCCGCTCCCTCGTATCCATCAATGAGGATGAAGGCGTCGTTGTCGCGGGTCAGGTGGTCCGCAATGAAATCGAGATGCCCCTTCAGGCTGAAACCGCGGGAACTAATCGACGGAGATGTTAGAAGGGACAAGGACCTCCTTTCTCTTTGCGATCAGGAAACCAGCTTCGATGAGACGGCGCTCCAAGTAGGCAACGAGATTCGCGACCTTCTGCTCCCGTTCCATCATGTTGCCCTCATTGACCCCGTAGGAGAGAAGTTCCTTCGCCACGGTCCGAACGATGTGGGCGCCCTCGCTCGCAAGTTCGGCCATCGCACGCCGTTGGAATATTCCGGCACGTCCGACCATCGAATCGAAGAGTTGGATCTGATCATGGCGGGTCGCGTCCTTGCAGGCGTCGATGAACATCTCGTAGGCCCGGTAGTATTTATCCAAGGAGAACTGCACCGACTCCGGATACTCGGGCCGGTCGAAGGCGCTTCCTTCTGCGTAGGGCTTGTAATCCTTAGCCAACGGCCTTCTCCAACTCGCTCATGTCCATCTCGCGCATCTTGCTCGCGAACTGTTTCGGCAGGAGACCCGCTTTCACCAAGTCATCCACCACGGATCCGATGACCTTGACAAGTTTGAGGTAAATACGCATGTGGGAGTTCTCCCTCTCCGACTCCATGAAGATGCGGTAATGCTCCGAGGAATTGAGGGGAAGATGAGAACGTGCGCCCTGAGCCTTGGATTGCTCCACCACGAGGGCCGCATCCTCCGTCCCGATCTTCGAGATG
>Ga0209520_10002225_pt1 | contig 11159 bp, 7 predicted proteins | sample Rifsed16ft1_FD_184009 | JGI IMG/M metagenome (GOLD analysis project Ga0209520, IMG submission 184009) | Soil microbial communities from Rifle, Colorado, USA - sediment 16ft 1 (version 2) | ecosystem: Environmental > Terrestrial > Deep subsurface > Rock core/Sediment | place: Rifle, Colorado...
CGTCGGCGCGCATCGCGCTCTCGAATCCCATCGCCAGGCGATCCACCGCCACCCTCGAGATCGATTGGAGCTTCAAGCTGCCCGGCGGTCCCGGCCAGGGACACCGTACGACCATGCGCTGGGGGGATACGCTGTATCAGCCCACGCAGTGGTATCCCCGCGTGGCCGTGTACGACGACCTCCGCGGGTGGGATACCGAGGTGTATCTAGGCCCGTCTGAGTTCTATAACAACTTTGGGCGCTTCGACGTGAAGATCGACGTCCCCGCGGGGTGGATCGTGAGCGGGACCGGAGTGCTTCAGAACCCCCAGGAGGTCCTGACGCCCGCGGCGCGCGAGCGCCTGGCCCGCGTCCTCGAATCGGACGACGTGCTGACCATCGTGGGACCGGACGAGATTGGGCCCGGCAAGGCCACGGCGGCCGGCGATCGGCTGGTCTGGCACTTCGTCGCTGACACGGTCAATGACTTTGCCTGGGCCACGGCCAAGAAGTACGTCTGGCAGGCCACCCGCGCGACCATCCCGGGCAAAGGACCGGTCCCCATTCACATGGTCTTCCTCCCGGGACGCGCGCAGCTCTACGCCAACGCCGGGCCCATCACCCGCCACGCGCTGGAGTTCTACTCCAGGCTCTGGTTCCCCTACCCGTTCCCCCAGCTCACGCTCCAGGACGGCCCCAGCGCCGGCATGGAGTACCCCATGGTGATCAACTCCAACCAGGGAGCGGCCGACCACGAGACCGGACACCAGTGGTGGCCCATGACGGTTTCCAACAATGAGACCGTGTACGGTTGGATGGACGAGGGGTACAACCAGTACATGAACATCCTGTCGCGCGCCGACACCCGCGGTGAGCCGGCGGACCTCGACGGCCTGGGACAATCCTACGGCCGGATCAGCGGAAGCGAGGCCGAGCCGCCGATGATGTGGAACGCCAACTACGCGGGTCCGATGTACGGCTTCCAGACCTATTCCAAGACGCCGCTCATGCTCTCCATGCTGGGCGGCATCGTGGGCGACAGCGCGGTGCAACGCGCGCACCGCCAGTGGGCCCAGGCCTGGATGTTCAAGCACCCCTCGCCCTGGGACTACATGTTCTTCATGAGCCGCGCGCTTGAGCGCAACCTGGGTTGGTTCTGGTACTATTGGCTGTTCACCACGGAATCGGTGGACGGATCCATTGCAAACGTGGCCCCGGCCGGCGGTAAGACCACGGTCATCGTCCGGCAGGACGGTCAGATGCCGTCACCGGTGGTGCTCCAGGTCCGGTTCGTGCCCGCCGGACCGGCGGTCAGGCCCATGTCGAACGCGGTGATGTTGGACGATCGCACCGCGCTGGTGACCTATCCGGTGGACGTGTGGTTCTCGGGGAGCCGCACCTTCACCGCCACGCTGGACTTCGGCGGGCGGACCATTGAGAGGGTCACGCTGGACCCGTACTGCCGTTTCCCGGATCGCGACCCCGGCGACAACGTCTGGCCTCGCGATGCGGCGGCGTCCTCACGGGCGGCGAGAGGTTGTCGTGACTGAGGCAGCGGCCCATGCGGCGGTGGTGGCGCAGGCCATCAAGGCCTCCGGCGTACTGGTGCGGATCGAGCCCGGCGAGTTCGTTCGCATTGTGGGTCAGCAGGACGAGCCGCTGGTGATTCGCGCGCGGGGGGGGGTCTTTAAGAAGTACTGGCGCTACCTCGTCGGCTACAAGGGGCTGGCCTTCCTGGCCGATTCCCCGGATCACCTGCCCCTGCCGGGCCGCGCCCAGGTCATGGACGCGAAGCAGATCTGGATTCCGAGCTGAGCTGGAGGAGAGCATGCGAAGCAGGTTACTGATATTGGCCGCGGCGACCGCCGCTCTGACATTCCCGACCATCTTGCCGGCGCAGGGCCGGCGCGACGCCGGGAACGCCATCCACATCGCGTTTGAGCGATACACCCTGCCCAACGGCCTCACCGTCATCCTGTCGGTGGACCGGACCATCCCGCAGGCCGCGGTGGACGTCTGGTATCACGTGGGCTCCAAGAACGAAGCCCCCGGGCGCACCGGGTTCGCCCACATGTTCGAGCACGTGATGTTTACCGGCTCGGGCCACGTGCCCTACGGCCTGCACGACCGGCTCACCGAGGGCGTGGGCGGGAACAACAACGGCTCGACCTCGAACGACCGGACCAATTACTTCGAGAACGTGCCCAGCAACTACGTCGAGAGCGCGCTGTGGCTGGAATCGGACCGGATGGGGTTCCTGCTCGATCAATTGGACGAAGCCAAGTTCATCGCGCAGCGCGATATCGTGCAGAACGAGCGCCGCCAGGGCATTGACAACCAGCCCTACGGACGCGCGTTCGAGATCCTGACGGCGGCTACCCTGCCGGCGTCGCACCCCTATTCCTGGCCGGTGGTCGGCTACATGGCCGACCTGCAGCAGGCCACGGTAGAAGACGTCAAGCAGTTCTTCCGAGTGTACTACGCACCGTCCAATGCCACCCTCGCCATCGTGGGCGATTTCGATCCCGCGCAGGTGAAGCGCTGGGTAACCAAGTACTTCGGCGATCTGCCCCGGGGGGCGCCGATCACCCGGCCCTCGGTCCCGCCCGTGACGGTGAGCGACGAGCAGCGCCTGGTGTTCGAGGACCGGGTCCAGGTGCCCCGCGTCTATCTCGCGTGGCCGGGCGCCGGCGACGATAGCAATGACACCCCCGCGCTCGATTTTCTGGCCCAGATCCTCTCCGGGCCGCGCACCGCGCGCCTCACCAAGGCGCTGGTGTACGACCAGCAGTCGGCGGCGACCGTGAGCGCCTTCAACGACACCAATGAAGGGTTCGGCAGTTTCTTGATTTTCATCACGCCGCGGCCGGGACACACACTCGCGGACCTGGAGGCCAGCGCGGATTCCATCATCGGGCGGTTGCAACGCGACGGGCCCACGCCCGATGAAATGCAGCGCGCCGCCGCCGGCCTGGAATTCGGATTCGTCTCCGCGCTCGAATCCAACCTCGGCCGGGCCGAGATGCTGCTCTCCGGGTCGGTCTTCCACGGCGACCCGGCGCACTACCGGACCCAGTACGCCCGGCTCAAGGCGGTCACCGCGGCGGACGTGAAGCGGGTGGCGAACACGTACCTCGGCCCGGGGCGCGTGGTGCTGAGCATCGTGCCGCAGGGAAAGCCAGAACAGGCCTCGAAGCCGGACCGCAGCCGCAACGTCAGCGTCTCGCCGGACGGCGGGCACTACATCATGGAGGCCAAATGATGCGCCCCGCGATGGTACTCGTGAGTCTCCTCGCGCTTCAGGGCGCGCCGCTGGCCGCACAGGAGCGCTTCGACCGAACCGTTCCTCCCACGCCCGGCCCCACCCCGGCGATCCGCGTCCCCACCTGGACCCGCACCACACTGGCCAACGGCGCCCAGCTGGTGGTCACCGAAAAGCACGACCTGCCACTGGTCGCCTTCAGCATCGGCTTCGTGGGTGGCGCCTACAACTTCGAGCCGGCCGGCAAGCTCGGCGTCGCGTCGTTCACCGCGCAGATGCTGAGCGAAGGCACCGCCTCGAAGACGGCCGACCAGCTCTCGGAGACCCAGCAGATGCTGGGCACGCAGATCTCGAGCGGCGTGAGCGGCGAGGGTGGCAGCCTCGGCTTCACGTCCCTCAAGGACAAGTTCGAGCCGGCGCTGGCCCTGCTGGCGGACATGCTGACCAACTCCACGTTCCCCGCCCCGGCGCTGGAGCGGATCCGAGGGCGCACGCTGGTCCAGCTGCAGCAGGCCAAGGACCAGCCCAACGCCATCGCCTCCAACGTGTTCGCCAGAGTGGTCTACGGAAGCGCGCATCCCTACGGGCGGGTGGTGAACGAAACCACCGTGCAGGCCATCACCCGCGACGACATCGTGGCCTTCCACGCGGCGTACTTCCAGCCGGGGCGGGCGGTGATCTCGGTGACCGGGGACGTGCAGCCGGCGGCCGTGCAGGCGGTGGTGGAGAAGGCGCTGGCGGGGTGGCCGGCGGGCGGCGCTCGCCCCACGTGGCAGTACCCCCCGGCACCGCCTTCACAGGCGACGACCATCTATCTGGTGGACAAGCCCAACGCGGCGCAGTCGGTGTTCGCGATCGGGCTGCCCGGCCCAGCGCGCGACACGCCGGACTTCTACGCGATCCAGGTCATGAACCACCTGCTGGGCGGCCTGTTCCAGTCGCGGCTGAACCACAATATCCGCGAGGTGAAGGGCTACAGTTACGGCGTGGGGTCGAACTTCGCGTTCGGGCGGGGGCCGGGCGCCTTCCGCGCCGGCGGCGGCATCATGACCGCCAAGACGGACAGCGCGCTCATCGAGTTCATGAAGGAGTTCCGCGGCGTGGCCGGCGAGGTGCCCTTCACCGACGACGAGATCACCCAGGGCAAGGAATCGCTGATCCAATCCCTGCCGAGACGATTCAGCTCGGTCAACGGAATCGGATCCTCGGTCTCGAGCATCTTCACGCAGGATCTGCCGCAGAGCTTCTATCAGGATTATCCGGCGAACATCAATGCGATCACCCGGGACGATCTAGTGCGGGTGGCGAGGAAGTACGTGGACCTGCAGCACCTCAACATCGTGATCGTGGGAGACCGGGCGGTGGTGGCGCCCATGCTTGAGGCGACCGGGATCGCGCCCATCGTGCGGCTGGACCTGGAGGGCCGGCCCGTGCCCATCCCGTAGGGGCCGCAGGCCCTGACGCTATAACGCCCACCGGAGCGAGACGCTCGCCGACCCCCACCGCCAGCTTGCCGACGTGACGGCCGCCGCCGTGGCGAGCGGGGCGTCGTAGGCTTCCACCTCCAGCACCAGGTCGCGGCCCGGCTGCAACCGGAGCGTCGAGAACCCCCAGAGCCGGAACGCGCCGCGCCAGGAACCCACGGGCGCCCCGTGCGGCGCCACGCGCTGCACCCCCAGCCCCACGTCGAGCGCCACCATCAGGTCCGGTGATGGATACACCTCGGCGTAGCTTCCGGCTTCCGCGATTTGCGCCCGCCGTGGCGCGAAGTACCCGCTGCTGGACGGCTCGGCGTAGGTCAATTGGGTCACCTGCCCCGAGACCTCCACGGCCTCGCTGACCGGCACCGCGACGCCGCCACCCAGCAGGCTCCTCCGGTTGGTTTCCAGCACCGCGTCGAGCGCGCCCACCCGGCCCATCGCTCGAAGCCACACCGGACCGGCGGGCACCTCGACCTTGCCGGAGACTTCGGAGCGGGTGACGCGATTGGCGATCAGGATGGGGCTGACGGCGAGGGGCTCATGGCGGCCGCGGAGGTCCACGCGAGGCCCGTTGCCGGGAGCGCGAACCCGCAGGCGTAGGTCCGCCGCGGGCAACGTGGCGGTGGCGAACGCCCGGGCGCTGGATTCCACGTGGCGGACGCCGCCGCTCCATTCGAGGGTCAGCCCGGCGCGGGGACGCCAGCGGCCGTACGTCGAGATGGCGGCGTCGCTGCCGGTATCCAACCCGTCGGCGAGGGTGCCGCGATCCGCCGCGATCCCCACCCGAGCGCCGTCGGCCGGCGCCACGTCCGCTCGAAGCCCCACCCGCGAGAGCACATGACCGTCGGAGTCGCGGCTGCCGCCGACCACCGGCTCCAACGCCGGCGCGGCCTGGGCCCGGGCCAGGGCCAGCCGGGCGGCCACGGCATCGTTGGGTTCCAGGGTGAGCGAGCGTTCCAGGGCGCGCGCCCCCGCCGCAGGACGGCCGGCCTTCAGCTCTTCGCGTCCCAGCTCATACCAGGCTTCCGCGTCGTCGGGATGTTCCGCCAGCCAGGCGGTGTAGAGGTCTCGTGCCTGGTCCGTCCGGTTGGAGCGCGCCAGGAGCCGGGCATGACCGATCGTCGAGTCCCGCCCGTTCTGCGCCTGTGCCACCGCGGCCTCGAGGACGAACAGGCTGAACGCCAGGACGGCCGCGCGACACCCGCGCGCCGGGATCACGCCGCCGGGCGCGCTATGTGGGATGGGTTCCGTGAAGCCGGCTGAGCAGTGCGCGGGGACCTCCATCTCCTCACCGCCCCGAGAATCTCCACGGCGCCCACGATGGCGGCAAGGGTGCCGAGCGCCAAGAAGACCGAGGCGACCTTCAGCATGTTCCCCGAGCGCCCGGCGAGGCCGGGAACCGCGTTGAGCGCCGCCGCCACCGCCGGCACGTGGCTCAGCATCAACCCGATCAGCCACCCGGCGAGCCAGATCCCGCCCAGGACGCCCAGGGCCATCAGGCCCTGCCGGCACACGACGGTCCGGGAACGCCGGGTGCTGGTACCGGCCTTCACCCGGTAGGCCTCGCGGAACGGCATGAGCAGGGCGCTCACCAGGTAAAACAGCCCGCCCACGCCGGTGCCCGGGAGTCCGACCGACATGTCAGTGCCCTTTCTCGTACACGCGGAGCGAGCGCCCCGCGAACAATTCGGCCCAGGCGGCGCGGAGGAAGAACACGCCGTTCACGGTTCGCAACACAAAGAACGCCGGCAGGCTGGCCAACGCGCGGGACAGCTCGCGCCGCGGAATCGCCCCTGCCAGTACCGGCACCATCACCGCCGGCACGTCAATCACGTAGCCCAACAGGAGCCAGGGCGCCTCGAGCACCACCGCGAGCACCGGCAGCAGGAACAGATAGACCACCGACGCCACCAGGGCATCCCAGAACGCCACCGCCACCGAGGAGCGCAGGAATGGTACGTCCAGCAGGTCCTTCCAGTGGAGCTTGACGTTCTGCACGAAGCCGTGCGACCAGCGGCGCAGCTGGCGGGACATGAACGTGAAGTTGTGCGGCTCAATGGGGAAGCTGTTCGCCTCCGGCACGAACCGTACGTCCAAGCCGGCGCGGTAGAAGCTCCAGGTGAGGTCCATGTCCTCGGCGAGGGTGCGGTTGGACCAGCCTCCCACCCGCCGGAGCGCCTCGGTGCGGTACATCGAGAAACAGCCGGAAGAAATCAGCGGCTTCCCGTAGTAGTCCTGGATCTGCTTGTAGAAAGTGAACGCGAAGAGATATTCGATGTACCGGCCGCGCTCCCATACCGACTTCACCCGACGCGGCAGCACGAATCCGCAGGCTGCAGCGACGTTCGAGTCGTCGAGCGCGGGAAGCAGCCGCTCGATCGCGTCGGGCGCCAGCGTGGTGTCCGCGTCGATCGCCATGGCGAGGAAGGTTCGCACGTGGGGCAGCGCGAACATCTGGGCCCCCGCCTTGGACCCGGTGTTGGCCGGCGGCGTCAACACGGTCACACCAAAGGCGCGCGCCACGTCCGCGGTGCCGTCGGTCGAGCAGTCGTCCACCACGATGATCTCGGCCGGCGGGCGGGTCTGCGCCAGCAGGCTTTGAATCGTGTCGCTCACCGTCGCGCCCTCATTGTACGCCGGCACGATCACCGTGACGGGCGCGACCTCCCTGGCGGCGGGCCGCGCCGGCCCCTGCGCGCGACTCCGTCGTCCCGGGCGACGCTGCTTCGTTCGGAGCGGACGCACGGCGGTCATGAGGGTGGCTCGAGTCTCCGTGTGATTTGGATCACCAATGCGTTAACCATCGGACGGTCCCCCATCATACACGCTAAGGCCGTCCGCTCACAGTGAGAGACTGCAATCAGACGACCTTTGTAACGGCGGCTGGGAGGCAACCGGGTGGGCGTCGGGGATGCAACTGTCTGTGATAAAGACCTTTACTGCCCCCGTTTCCACTCCAGCGCCGACATTCGCGTGATTCCCGGGTAGGGGACCGCAGCTCCCTTGATCATCCGCCACAACACCCGGTTGAACAGGTCCTCGTCCGCGATGTCCTCGAATCGGAGGTCGAGCCCGCGGCTCGCCTCGGCGTCCGGCCCGGACGTCGGGTTCCGTTGATCCAGCGGCATCGCCGGGGTCAACGCCTGGTAGGGCGTCAGGTCCGGCGTAGTCGCCCAGATATTCCGAAGCGGCCGGCCGAAGTAGTCGAACTGGGAGAGCGAGCCCAGGCCCAGGATCTCGGTCATCGTCGCGATGGCGTCGGTGGTGTTGGTCCAGCGACGGATCACCCCCGGACGATTGTACGGCGAAATCACCAAGAACGGCGCACGATGGGAGTCCACATGGTCCGGGCCGTTCTGCGAGTCATCCTCCAGCACGAACACCACGGTGTTCGTCCAGAACGGCGTAGTGCTCAACGCCTCGATCATCCGGCCCAGCGCCAGGTCGTTATCCGCCATGTACGCCTGCGGAGTGGGCTGCCCCGCCGAGCCACCTGCGGTGTGATCGTTGGGCAGCCGGACGATCTGGAACCGCGGTAGGGCCCCCTTGGCCGCGAATTCCCGGAGCTCCTCGATCCAGACGTCGGCGCGGACCTGGTCCGGAATACCCAGGTCATAGCCCGGGAAGCGGCGGTTGGTGTTGGCGGCGAGGAACGGCTTGTTGCCCCGATATCCCGGCGGCATGCGCTCAGTCTCCCCGACGTACTCCGGCACCACGAATTCCCCGTAGTTGCGGAAGGTGATGCCTGCCTGCTGCGCCAGGTCCCAGAGGTAGCCGCTGGCGGGCTGGTTCACGTCCTCGAGGCCGCTGTCCGACGGCACTCGGCCGCGATTGGTGCCCTCGTAATCGTAGGTGCGCCCGCGACCCGAGTAGTTGGACGGTACGGTCTTCTGGAGATAGTCGGTGGTGTACGCCGCCATGGACCAGTTGTGCCCGTCCGGGCTCGCCTCGGCGTTCACGAAAAAGCGATCGAACAACCCGAACCGGTCGGCCAGGGCATGGTGGTTGGGCGCGATGTCTCGACCGAAGAACACCAGGCTGGAGTCGCCGTCCCCCTCCGCCATGTCGCCGAAGACCTGGTCGTAGGTCCGGTTCTCTTTGATGATGTAGATAACGTGCTGGAACGGCGGGTACTGCGCCCGGTTCCGGACCCGCTGGTCCCATCGATTCGCGCTCCCCACGGTCGCCGAATGCCGCGCCAGGGCCGGGCCCCGCATCTCGGCCGGTGCCAGGGTCGTGAGCGTGCCGGACAGCTGCCCCATGGTGTAGCTGGGCTCCCCCGGCAGGCGGCGAATATCGGGCGTGGGGAAATCCGGGTTGGGCCGCGTACCCCGCCCTTTCCCGTTGGCGACCAGGAGGGTGTCGCCCGCCAGGGCCAGCGCCGTGGGATACCAACCCACCGGGAGCCGGCCGGCGAGCCGATCCACCCGCGGCGAGTTGGGCCGGGCGACGTACCCGCCGGTCTCCGGCGAGAGGTCGAACACGGCCACGGCATTGTTGTCCGCCTCGGCCACGAAGAGACGGGCGCCGTCCGCCGAAAGGGTCAGCGCGTTGGGCGTGCTGCCCTCGCTGGGGCCGTCGGGCGCCGGGTCCAGCAGCTCGGCGACCACCTTGCGGGCCCGGGTATCCACCACCGCGGTCCGGTCGGTACTACCGGAGACCGCGAACAGGCGCGACCCGTCGTGATTGAGCAGCAGGGCAGAGGGGTGGCGGCCCACCCTGATGCGGCCGGCGTCTTCCAAGCCGCGGGCCGCGGGCCGGAACACCGAAACCGTGTGTCCCCCCCACGCCGAGACATACACGGTGCCGTCGGGCGCGACGACCACGCCGTAGGGATACCGCTCCGTGGCGAACCGCGCGGTGACGCGTCCCGTGGCCAGGTCCACCACGGCCAGCGAGTCCCCCAGGTTCTCCGCGACGTACAGCGTCCGCCCGTCCGGCGAGAGGCCGAGGCCGCTAGGATAACGCCGCCCGGCGGCGCGCGGCCCCTTCGGCGCGATCGCCAAGCTGTCACGGAGCGCGGCGCGACCGCGGACCCAGGCGTAGCGGTACACCACGTCCTGGTTGCCGCCGGACGCGTACAGCGTCCGGCCGTCGGGTGCCAGGGCCAGCCCCAGGAACGCCGCGGGCTGCTCGATAGTCTGCACCACCCGTCCGGCGGCCCGGTCCACCACCTGAATGCCCTGCTCTCGCCAACCGTTGAGCAGCAGCACCGCGTAGCGCCGATCCGGGGATATCGCCATGGCCAGCGGCAACGAGCCCACGTCAATGGAGGCGCCGGCAGGCTCGAGGCGCACGCCGGTGGGAAGCTGCTGCGCGGCCGCGGGTCGCGCGGCCACGAACACGGCGCCGACGACCAGGGCGCCTCGGGTGATGGGTGAGAGCGCAGGCATGCGGTGCATAATCGACACGTTACATTCCCTTCGCCATGGACGCGACCTACGAGCGAGTGCTGATCGTGGGGGCGGGTCCCATCGGCCTGGCCTGCGCGATCTCAGCCAGGCGGCGCGGGATCGACCCCCTGGTGATTGACGCCGGCGCCGTGACACATTCGATCGTGCGCTACCCGACCGGCATGGTGTTTTTCACCACGCCCGAGCGGCTGGAGATCGGCGGACATCCCCTCGTGTGCGCCGGACCCAAGGCCACCCGGGAAGAGGCGCTGAAGTACTACCGCGGCGTGGCGAGGGCGGAGGGCCTGCGCGTCCGGACCTACACCAGCCTGACGAGCGCCTCCCGCACGAGCGACCGCATCCACTGCGAGATCAAGGCTCGTCTGGGCCCATCCGGACTCGCCTGTGATCGCCTGATCCTCGCCACCGGATACTTCGACCACCCCAACCGGCTCGACGTGCCCGGCGAGGATCTGCCCCACGTGAGCCATTACTTCGACGATCCCCACTTGGGGTATGGCCAGGATGTCGTCGTCATCGGCGGCAAGAACTCCGCGGCCGAGGCGGCCCTCCAGTTGTTCCGCGCCGGCGCACGGGTGACGCTGGTGTACCGCGGCCGCGAGTTTCCCTCCACCGTGAAATACTGGCTGCGCCCGGACCTCGAGAACCGGATCAAGGCCGGCGAGATCACGGCGCGGCTCGGCGCCACGGTTACGGACATCACGCCGGCCGAGGTGGGCATTCGCCCGGCCCACGGCGCCGCCGAACGGATCACGGCGGACCGGGTCTACGCGCTGACCGGCTTCCACCCCGATTTCGAGCTGTTCGCGCGGCTGGGCATCGCCTTCGATGAGGACACCGGCAAGCCCCGGATCAACCCGGAAACGCTGGAGACCAATGTGCCCGGCGTGTACCTGGCGGGAAGCCTCACGGCCGGCCGGAAACTTTCCGAGGTGTTCATCGAGAACGGGCGGTTCGACGGTGAGAAGATCTTCGGCGACGCCGCCAGCCGCGCCCACGCCGCCAAGGCTTACGCCGAGACCC
>Ga0209520_10002229_pt1 | contig 11147 bp, 10 predicted proteins | sample Rifsed16ft1_FD_184009 | JGI IMG/M metagenome (GOLD analysis project Ga0209520, IMG submission 184009) | Soil microbial communities from Rifle, Colorado, USA - sediment 16ft 1 (version 2) | ecosystem: Environmental > Terrestrial > Deep subsurface > Rock core/Sediment | place: Rifle, Colorado...
TACCGTTTTCAAAACTTGCCCTCTCTCTATCCAACTTGTTCATAAAAAGCACCCTAGGGATACCTAAATCCGCCGCTACCTGCCAGAATTTTTGCGTCTGTGCCTTTACCCCCGTGATAGCACTTACAATCACTATTGTGCCGTCTACAACCCTGAGTGCGCTTTCAGCCTCAAACAAAAAGTTAGCAAATCCCGGAGTGTCTACTAGGTTCACAAAATGATCGTTCCACTCATAAAACGCTACATGCGAATTGATTGACATCCTCCTGTTTTGTTCCTCTAATTCGTAATCTAAAATGGAAGAGCCATCGTCCACCTTTCCGAGCTTCTGAGTGGCCCCGCTGAGAAACAACATCGCTTCAGCAAGCGAGGTTTTTCCAGCACCATGATGAGCTATTATCGCTACGTTTCTTACATTTCTACGGGGATACTCTTTCATATGAGGTGACCTCCATGATTTTTCTATATTATATGGCGATGATAGCTTATTTGTAAAGCTCTGTTATTACTTATTGAATAGTACATGGTTTGTGAATAGTGGTAAGGGTTTCGTGATTCGACTTCGTCTTGAGCCGTTCGGCTGAGCTCACGACGAAGCCTCCGGACAAACGGCTCAGTCGGACAAACCACGAACACCAAATCACGATTCACGAATCTTGGGAAATTAATATATAGGGAGAAATCCTAAGAAGCCTCTTTTTCCCCATATCTCCTTCTAAATCTCTCAACTCTACCCTTTGCTTCGGCAGTTCTTTCCTTTCCCGTGTAGAAGGGATGGCAGTTAGAGCAGATTTCCACAGTGAAGTTACCTGAGCGTGTTGACCTGGTTTTATATTTTGCCCCACAGGCACACGTGACGACAACCTCTTTATACTCTGGATGAATACCCGCTTTCATTAAAGACCTCCTGTTTAAATATCTAATTTTACATCGAAACGAGAAAGAAGCAAGAATTCAGAAAAACGGAAATTCCTAGTAAAGACGCAAAATTTTGCGTCTTTACCTAAAAAATGTGCCGCGACAGGTAGGAACACCATCCCTTCGATACCCATTTTCCTTTGTCATTCCCAAACGTCTTTATTGGGAATCCAAAAAAGTATAGATACCCGATAACTTCATTCGGGTATGACAGGTTGGGAGCGTCCCTTCGACCACGCTCAGGACAGGCCATGCCGCGACTCAATGGAAGCCTCAAGGTTTCGTCTACCCTTCAGGTCTTAAATTCATGTAGAGGAAAGCGTATGATCTTTGCATATCTAATCCGGCGATAAACATTGGGGGGTAACCCTAGCGGCGCTGACTAAGCAAAGTCTGGGACAGAAGGACATCGGGCAGGCGGGGTTTTCTAACCCCGTCTGCCAATGAAGGACTAGAAAGTCCTGCCTATCCTTGCAAATTGACATTGGGGTGCCACGTTAATTGCCTTTGATCCCTTATGTTATGTTGTAACAAATGCCCTCGCGGTTGCCCGTATTGGGCGAACGCAAGGTTCGCCCAATACAAATTGACTCTAAATTTTGTTCTGCGTTTTAATATAGAATTGGGGTTACAATAGCTACCTTGTGACAAACAACAGCTTTTAATATACTATCTACTTTTCAGTAAACTCAGCATCTATAACGTCATCGCCGCCCTTTTTCTTTCCTGCTTCGCCTCCCTCAGTTCCCTCGCCAGCTCCGTATGTTCCGGTTCCTGCTCCTGCCCCCGTTCCTGAAGCCTGTTTGTAGGCAACCTCTGCTATCTTATGGGACGCCTTGGTAATTCTCTCCATCGCCGTTTGGATCTCGTTTATATCCTCACTTTTAAGAACCTTCCTACCCTCTTCAAGTGCATCCTCTAGCTCCTTTCTATCACCCTCAGAGAGCTTATCCTTAAGCTCTTTAAAGCTCTTATCTGTTCTATAAATCAAGTCGTCGAGTCTATTTCTATTTTCAACAAACTCGCGACGCTTCTTATCCTCTTCAGCCTGCTCCTCTGCTTCCTTTACCATCTTCTCAACCTGCTCCTTGCTTAACCCGCTTGATGCCTCTACCCTCATTTTCTGCTCCTTCTGTGTAGCAAGATCCTTAGCGCCTACATGAAGTATGCCATCAGCATCAATATCAAACCCAACCTCTACTTGTGGTATTCCTCTTGATGCGGGTGGAATTCCATCAAGAATAAATCTAGCAAGAGTCCTGTTATCACGAGCCATAGGACGCTCACCTTGGAGCACATGAATCTCAACGGATGTCTGACTATCGTCAGCGGTGGTAAATATCTGACTCTTTTTTGTAGGAATAGTGGTATTTCTTCCGATTATTGATGTCATAACACCGCCAAGGGTCTCGATCCCCAGTGAAAGCGGCGTTACATCAAGCAGAAGAACATCCCTTACCTCCCCGCCAAGTACAGCGCCCTGAATCGCAGCCCCTACAGCAACTACCTCATCGGGATTTATCCCCTTATGCGGCTCCTTCCCAAAGAAGTCGCTTACAACCTTCTGAACGTACGGGGTTCTAATAGATCCTCCAACAAGAATAATCTCGTTTATGTCACTCGACTTTAAACCTGCATCCTTAAGGGCTTGACGACAGGGATCAAGCGTGCCGATTATTAGGTCTTCTATGAGCTGCTCAAGCTTTGATCGAGTGAGTTTCATAATTAAATGTCGCGGGCCAGCCGCATCTGCAGTGATGAAAGGAAGATTAATCTCTGTTTCTAGCGTTGACGAAAGCTCACACTTCGCCTTCTCTGAAGCCTCGCGAAGCCTTTGGAGCGCTATTTTATCTCGACCTAAATCAATTCCAGTTTCCTTCTTGAACTCACTGATTAGATAATCCATAACACGCCTATCAAAATCATCCCCACCCAAGTGGGTGTTGCCATTTGTTGATTTTACCTCGATTACATTGTCACCAACCTCTAAGATAGAGATATCAAATGTACCACCACCAAGGTCATAAACCACAATAGTCCCTTCCTTTCTCTTATCAAATCCATATGCAAGCGCTGCTGCTGTCGGCTCATTGATGATTCTCCTAACATTCAAGCCTGCGATCTTTCCCGCATCTTTTGTAGCCTGTCTCTGGCTATCATTGAAATAAGCAGGAACAGTTATTACTGCTTCCGATACTTCCTCTCCCAAGTAAGTCTCGGCAGCCTTCTTTAGTTTCATCAGCACGTATGCTGAGATCTGAGGAGGAGAATACTGCTTTCCCATTGCCTCAACCCATGCATCGCCAACGGAGGCCTTCACTACTTTATAAGGAAGACGCTTCGCTTCATCAGTCGCCTCTTCATAACGCCTTCCCATAAGCCTTTTAATTGAATAAATCGTATTTTCTGGGTTTACTACAGCTTGTCTCTTTGCCGGTCCTCCAACAAGAATCTCACCATCTTTAGTAAAACCGACAACCGAAGGCGTAAGCCTTGAACCCTCCTCGTTTATAAGAACCTTTGGTTCACCGCCCTCTACTATTGCAACAACTGAATTCGTAGTGCCGAGGTCAATTCCTATTATCTTCTTACTTGCCATATAATCTCCTCCTAGATTTGTGTTTCAGACTTTTCAATAGAATAACCATGGTTCAAGCGATTTTCTACAACCATACGAAGCTTTTTTAGTGCTTGAGATTCTATCTGTCGCACCCTTTCTTTAGAAATTCCAAGCTCGCTACCAAGATCCTTGAGCTTAAGTGGTGGATTAGCAAGATACCTCTTCTCAACAATGTATCGCTCTTTTTGAGAAAGTTTGTTAAAACCGTCCTGCATGCTTTCCTCTATCATTTCGTTCGTTTCAACCGAGTTAATTATATCTTCCTGGTTTTCTCTAGAGTCAGGTATAGAATCAAGGTATGTAATACTCTCATCATCGCTTGATGCCATGTTAAGGGAAAAATCCCTGCCTGCCATCCTCATCTCCATACCAAGAACGTCCCTTTCTCTTACATCAAAAAAATCAGCGATATTTTTTAAATCTTCATTTGTCAATTCATCATGTGAAATGCTAAGCTCCCTCTTTGCCTTTCCAATGCTTTGAAAAAGCTTTCTCTGTGCCTGGGTTGTTCCAATTTTTACAAGACTCCATGATTTCATAATATAGCTTTGAATCCTCGCCTTAATCCACCAAACGGCATAGGATATTAGCCTATAACCCCTGTAAGGGTTGAATTTTTTAATAGCCCTCATTAAGCCGATTGTGCCCTCTTGTATTAAGTCAAGTAGTGGAAACCCATAAGATGTATATTGAGAGGCTATTTTTACAACAAATCTAAGATTTGAAACAACGAGTTGCCTCGCCGCCTCAAGGTCTCCTTCTTCATAATGCTTAAGAGCAAGCTCATATTCCTCTTCTCGGCTAAGTACCGGATATTTCTCAATTTCTCCAAGAAACAATTTTAAAGGATCACGAATTGCAAGTTCTCTCACGTGATTAACCTCCATTACCTAAAGCTAATCATCAAAGGGGGGATGTCAAGGTTTATTTAATAATAATTTATGTGTCTTAGGGATGTTAAACGAGACAATAAAATCTTCCACAAATGAAAACCTAACGGTTTTTGAAAATTTAATTAGGTAATAAATACTAAGGTAGGTTAGTCCACCAGTCTTGCTGGTGGACGGCAACGAGCAAGCATGCCCTGAGCTTGGCCGAAGGGATTCGTTACCTATCCTTTTTTAGCTTGTTACCTGTTTAGCAAATCAAATGTCATAAGGATTCCGCTACCTTTTTTCTTCAAATGTAGTGGAAGGCTTTAGCCTTCCCCATGTCCTTTATGGTGACTACATCTTTTACCCTTGTCGAATATTGTAGGCACAGACTTGTCTGTGCTATTTTTGGCACGAACAAGTTCGTGCCTACAATGCCTTATGGCGACCCGACCTGTCCTGGAGCGTGTCGAATGGAGGTCGGAGGTCGCCGCTACATTAAAGTGAATAAGGAAATTAATAGAAACAACACCGAACTAAGATAACTTCCCCCCCGCCGCAGCGACAGCCTTTGCAGCAGCCTCACGCATATCGGCTCCTGTTGTAATATTTAAACCAGACTCAGCAAGCATCTTTCTTCCTAGCTCTACGTTAGTGCCCTCAAGCCTTACAACAATTGGTACTTTTATCCCAACCTCTTTAGCCGCTGTTATAATTCCTGTAGCAATAGTGTCACACTTCATGATGCCGCCGAAAATATTCACAAACACAGCTTTCACATTTTGATCGCGAAGAATCATCTTAAAGGCTTGGGTAACCTGCTCAGTGCTAGCTCCACCTCCAACATCTAAAAAGTTTGCGGGTTCGCTTCCGTAATACTTAATAATATCCATCGTCGCCATTGCAAGACCAGCACCATTTACAAGGCATCCAATATTTCCATTTAGCTTCACATAGCTAAGACCCCACTTCTTTGCCTCGAGTTCCGTCGGGTCTTCCTCCTCTGGGTCACGGAGCTTTTCGATCTCAGGGTGACGAAAAAGTGCATTATCGTCAAAGTTCAACTTGACATCAAGAGCGAGAACATCACCTTCACGTGTAACAACAAGTGGATTTATCTCTGCAAGTGAGCAGTCATTATCTACGAATGCTTGATATAGACCTGAAATAAGATTCACTGCCTTATTTGCGGTTTTTCCATTAAGCCCCAAGAAGTATGCAATCTTTCTACACTGAAAGGGTAAAAGCCCTAAGGCAGGATCGACATATTCCTTAAGGATTTTTTTTGGTTTTGTCCTAGCAATTTCTTCAATTTCAACACCACCCTCAGGACTTGCCATTAAAACGATTCTTTCTGTAGACCTATCAATCACAACTCCTAGATAAAGCTCTCTTTCAATATCCGAGGCCTCTTCTATGAGTACCTTTCTAACAATCTTTCCTTCCGCACCTGTTTGATGAGTGACAAGACGCATACCGAGCATCTCCGAAGCGATTCGTCTTACCTCATCAGGGCTATTGGCAAGCTTTATTCCTCCTCCCTTGCCTCTTCCACCCGCATGAATCTGTGCCTTCACAACGAGTTTTGTACATCTTAGATCCTGAGCTATCTGATAAGCTTCTTCAGGTGTAAAAGCGACCTTTCCTGCTGGGACATACTTTGCCAGCAACTCTTTCGCCTGGTATTCATGGATATTCACAGTTGTTCTTCCTCCTAATTAAGATAACTGTTTAGCCACAGAGGACACAGAAAGGGGAAAAAACAAACCTTTAGGGCGAACGGCCGTTCGCCCCTACGAACTAAAATTCATTTTTTAATCTTTTCTCTGTGTTCTTCGTGATCTCTGTAGCTAATGTTTTACTCTCCAATTCAAAACCCGAAATCGCTATGTTCCATAATCCAAAATCCGCTTATTAGTGATAATTCGTGGCTAAATACTTACGGGTTTTTTTAAATCTGCCAGAGTATGATAGCTGTGAGGATTGTGCCGACTATAGCACTGCCATAGCAAAAGACTGAGATGACAGACCGTGCCTTGTGCAGCCCCATGTGAACAAGCGTGTAGCGAAAGCGATGAGCCCAGATAAAGAAAGTAAGCACAATAAGAAAGAAAAGAAGAAGCTTTGTCACCGGATGAGAAACGGCACCGTGTATCCGCTCGTAGACAAATGGTTCGTCTCCTACTAAGCCAAATGGTAAGACGATACCTATTATAATTATCAGAATTGGGACGAAGAACGCAGAAACAACACCTCCCGCCGCAAACAAAGACCACCAGATTGGTTCGTTTGATTTGCTCATAGTTATGCCCTCAATATGACCCAGGCCACTAGGGCCGAAAGAACCAGCCAAGCGAAGTAATGAGCTCCGGCGATAAGGAGTGGCGGGACTCGCACTTCTCCAACAAACAGAACAAGGATCTTCGGAGTAAGGTTGAACCAGGTAATGCTGTGATAAACTGCGAACGCAAGGACGACTAAGTGAAAAACTATAAGGGCAGGCGACCTGAGAAGTTCAATCATCCCTTCATAAGCCTCAGGTCCTTGGCCAAGCTTGTAGATGACCAGCAACAAAAAGACACTATACGCCGCCACAAAGACCGACGCCAGCTCACGGACTATAAAAAGGAAGTAGGAGCGCCGCATAAGCCACCACGTGTTTGGAACAGGTCGGCGATAAGGTTTCATCTCTTCTTTCCCCCCCATGGTATTAGCACTTCCTTATACCAGTCAATTGTGCTCGATACTTTTGATCTCTGGATAGCTCCCGCAGGGTCTACAGCCTTAGGACAGACTACGCTGCACTCGCCGACGAAGGTGCACTCCCAAATGCCTTCGTGGCTCGCGATGATTTCCTGACGCTGGTCCCGTCCCTGGTCTCGGGAATCCATGTTATAGCGTTGTGCGAGCGCAATGGCTGCCGGACCAACGAACGTGTTGTCAAGAGCATATACAGGACATGCTGCGTAGCAAAGCATGCAATTTATGCACATCGAGTATTGCTTGTACTGTTCGAGTTCGGCTGGGGTCTGTAGGTATTCCCCCCCCTCAATTGGCTTCTCCTCGCCCTCACGCCGAATTATCCACGGCTTTATCTCTCTGAGTTTATGGATGAAGTCATCCATAACTATCACAAGGTCTCGCTGTACGGGAAACCCTGTGAGCGGCTCTACCCGAATCTTGTCCGGATAGTAGTCCTTAAGAAAAGTGGCGCACGTGAGCTTCGGAATACCGTTTACCATCATTCCACAACTCCCACACACACCCATACGGCAGGACCAACGGTAGGAAAGCGTCCCGTCAATTTCATCCTTGATATAGTTGATCGCATCAAGAACTACCCAGTCCTCCCTAAAGGGAACTTCGTACGTTTGAAACCTCGGTTGATCCTCCTGGTCCGGACGATACCTGAATATCTCCAATTTCATCGTCTTTTCCATTTTCTGCTCCGATTAAAAATAACGTAGAGACGCATTGCAATGCGTCTCTACATATTCGATTGGAATTTACCTCCCATATACACGCTCAGCCGGGGGCCAGCGTGTAATGATAACATCCTTGTATTCGATCCGGGGCGCGCCATCAGTGCGAAAGGCAAGCGAGTGCTTGAGAAATTTTTCGTCGTTGCGATCCGGGTAATCGGTTCGTTGATGCGAGCCGCGACTCTCAGTTCTGGCAAGAGCACTATGCGCTATCGCCTGAGCAACATCGAGCATGAGGTCAAGCTCCAGGGCTGAGGTGAGTTCAGTATTAAAGCTGAGGCTCCGGTCTTCAATAAGGATATTAGAAAAACGACCCCTGAGTTCAGCCAGCTTATTACAAGTTTCTTTTAGGCTTGTCTCAGAGCGGTAAATACCGGCACCAGACTCCATGGTTCTCGTCATCTCCTGCCGAAGAGTGGCTACGCGTTCATAGCCTCCATCCTTACGAATAAAATTCTTTGCGATCCTCTCCTGTTCGTCGGCTCCCTGTTTCTGGAGAGCAGTGAGATCAAGTTCGGGATGTTCAGTTGCAAACCTTGCTGCTGCCCGTCCAGCTATTGCCCCGAAGACCAAAAGCTCAGTCAGCGAATTGGAGCCAAGCCGATTTGCTCCGTTGATCGAGACACAAGCTGCCTCTCCTGCAGCAAAGAGACCCGGCATCGAAGCTGCCCCGTCTATATCAGTGTCAACGCCGCCCATCATATAGTGGACGACTGGCCGAACGGGAATAGGCTCGTAGACAGGGTCAATCCCCGCATACTTTGTTGAGAGCTCCCGCACAAACGGTATCTTCTTATCAACCTTTTTTTCACCGAGATGCCTGAGATCGAGGTGAACGTACTCACCATATGCCCCTGATAGCGTGCGCCCCTTCTCTACCTCCTTCATGAAGGCTAGGCTTAAGCGATCACGGGGGCCGAGTTCCATTGTCTTCTTAACTGGATGGCGGGAATCTGTAACCTCAAGCGGCTTACCCAAATCGTAGTCTTGCAGATAGCGGTAACCATCCTTGTTGACTAAGATGCCCCCTTCTCCGCGAGCTGCCTCGGTAATGAGGATTCCTGTTCCGGGAAGACCAGTTGGATGGTATTGGACAAACTCCATGTCTTTGAGAGCTACCCCAGCCCGATAGGCCATGACCATTCCATCTCCGGTCTTAATCGCCCCATTTGTCGTGAATGGGAAAACGCGTCCTGCACCTCCTGTACAGATAATAACGGCCTTACCGGCAATAACTCGTATTTGACCAGAGCGCAATTCTAGGGCAGTGATCCCCTGACAGCGTCCATTTTCGACGAGGACCTTGGTCGCAAACCACTCGTCGAAATGGGTGACGTTATCGTACTTAAGGGAGGTCTGATAGAGCGTATGAAGCATGTGAAAGCCTGTCTTATCAGCGGCAAACCAGGTGCGCTCGATTTTCATTCCGCCAAAGGGACGTACGGCTACCTTGCCGTTTGGCTCACGGCTCCATGGACAACCCCAGTGTTCAAGTTGAATCATCTCACTGGGCGCTTCTTTGACAAACAACTCGACAGCATCCTGATCGGCAAGCCAGTCGCTTCCCAGAATTGTGTCCGAGCAGTGCTCGTCGAAGCTGTCGTTTTCCTTGATTACTGCGGCGGCTCCTCCCTCAGCCGATACCGTGTGACTGCGCATCGGGTAAACCTTACTCACTAGAGCTACCTTTAGGGCTGGATTTGTCTCCGCAATCGCAATGGCGGCCCTTAACCCGGCACCACCTCCACCGACTACAACGACATCATATTTATAAGTTTCGTAATTGCCCATTCTTTATGTGAACCACCTTGATGAGAACCAATAATCATTTTTTAGTTATGTTTATAATTCTTAGATTATAAATGGAGCAAGATTTATTAACTGAATTGTACTTCTCTGTAAAGTCATTTAACTAGATAACCTTGTTTTACCGACCAAATTCCTTAAAGTTCCCCTAGTTCATGCACCCTGTTACAAAGCTCTCTAACGTGGCTTGCCGAAAGGTGAAGCGCTTCACGTTCTTCGGGCGTGAGCTTTATCTCCAAGATTTCTTCAATCCCACTTCTTCCAAGCTTAACAGGAAGACCAACAAAAGTATCGTTAATTCCATATTCACCTTCTGCGAGAACACAACAAGGGAGGATTTTCTTTTTATCCTTAAGTATCGCCTCTACCATCTCTACAGTTGAAGCAGCAGGTGCATAAAATGCACTTCCCGTCTTTAAGAGTTTAACAATTTCAGCGCCACCATCGCGGGTTCTCTGAATTAAAGCATCAACCCTATCCTTAGACATAAGCTCCGTAATCGGAACACCTGCAACCGTAGTACACCTTGCAAGTGGAACCATATCGTCTCCGTGTCCTCCAAGAACAAACGCATGTATATTTTCTACGGACACACCAAGCTCCATTGCGATAAAGGTCCTAAACCTAGCCGAATCCAAAACTCCAGCCATTCCCATTATTCTTTGCTTTGGGAATTCGCTCACCTTATATGCTACGTATACCATTGCATCAAGTGGGTTTGTAACGAGAATTAAGATTGAGTTTGGAGATTTTTTTGCCACTTCTGCAGTAACCTGTTTTACAATCTTAGTATTGGTTGAAAGAAGATCATCACGGCTCATTCCTGGTTTACGGGGAATGCCTGACGTTACTATTACAATATCTGACCCTTCCGTCTCGTCATAACCATTTGTCCCGATAATATTAACGTCGCGCCCGGATACAGGACGCATCTGCATTAAATCAAGCGCCTTTCCTTGAGGCATGCCTTCTACAATGTCTACAAGAACAACATCTCCAAGCTCGAGTTCCGCTAATTTTAAGGCAGCAGAAGCACCTACGTTTCCCGCACCGATTACTGAGATTTTTGGTCTGCTCATTGCTCACTCCTATGCTTGATTTTCACTCCGAATAGAAATCTATGATTAGCATAATCTACAACTTCAATGTGTCAAGTCTTATACAGGGCATGAAAATATATTCAGGGTGTAGCGGAGATATTCAAAGCTCTATATCATGAATAACAAGGGTTGTCTTCGTATTAAAAGCCATACATTATGTAGGGAAAGATGCCAATATGAAATGGCCTGGAAATGATATAAATCGTCTACTCACCTTGTACCGAATCCATATTAGATATAATCGCATCTCCAAACTCGGAACACCTGAGAAGTCTAGCACCTTCAAGCTGACGATGTAGGTCGTAAGTGACCTTTTTTTCAGAAACTGTTTTCTCCATGGCTTTAATGA
>Ga0209520_10002239_pt1 | contig 11123 bp, 15 predicted proteins | sample Rifsed16ft1_FD_184009 | JGI IMG/M metagenome (GOLD analysis project Ga0209520, IMG submission 184009) | Soil microbial communities from Rifle, Colorado, USA - sediment 16ft 1 (version 2) | ecosystem: Environmental > Terrestrial > Deep subsurface > Rock core/Sediment | place: Rifle, Colorado...
GTTAATTTTCTATTGATTAAGCCACTTGAAGGGTTAATTTCGTCCTTAGATTCAAAACCGGATAACTCGACCCTTTTTATCGTAGCTGCCTATACAGTAATAGGGTTAGTTCTATGGATTTACGCAATCATAGATGCTAAAAAGACAGCAGAGAGAATAAATCGAAGAGATCCAAAAGTTATGCAGAATGGTTAATTATTAACCTGAAAGCTCCCTTAACTTTTCTCTTGCGATTTTAGCCCCTTCAGATTCTGGGAACTTATCTATAAGGGTTTCAAGAAAAAACTTTGCTTCATCCTTTCTTCCAAGATTTATAAGAGAAAACCCTTGCATTAAATATGAATTCGGAGCCCTTTTGTCTTGTGGGTAAGTATCAATAAATCTCTGAAATTCTAGAATCACATCAGTATATTTACCCTCTTGATAATAGGACTCCGCTTTTAAATACAAAGCGTCAGGAGATTCAACTAATTGTTCATGAAAAATTGTAAATTGATTTACAGAACTTATCAGCCAAAAAAAATCTATTTATTAGAAGGGAGGTGGCCGAATGGAGGGATGGAGTAAGTATGGAGCAATCTTAGTCACCTCCCTTCCTGCGGTTTTTAATTTAATTTATAAAAATTCAAGATAAGTTAATGTTATAAAGAACCTATGGACTCACCACAACTGCATATAGCGACCTGATCTTTGGAGTCCATATACTCGTCGCTTGTCATATAATCTACCCGCCAAGGATATCTAACGGTATGAAACTCGTCCAACCTCTCTACTGGTTCTTCTTTGGCTCCAGCATTCTTAAAATTGTAATACATAATTTGCATCAACTTTTTCGTGGCCATTGGTACGCTAGCCCAAGGTTTAGCAGCTATATCCGCTCCTACTATACCAGCCATAACATTAACCCTTTGTGTCTTAGGAAGGCTATCCCACCAATCCTGAAGGTTCTTGTTAAGCTCAGATATTTTAGGAATACTGGTTTTCATTGATAATTCCTCCAGAGTTTTATGTAGGCAATGATCATGCCAGAGGGGTTAATATTTTTAAGAATCAACATTATAAAGGTTTTAGATAGGGAAAGTGGTTTCTCAAAATAAAAAAAGGGAACGAATGTGTAATATTACACTGTGGAAGGTGTGTAAATTTACACAAAAATTAGCAGGCAGCATGTTGATAGTTATTATATTGCTTGATTAGGAAGGCAATGTATGAGCACATAATCTTATTTTCTTTTTATTCTTACTCAAGCTGTATAATATTTGCAATATCTTGAACATGCGCAATTCAAAATATGAGGATTTATAAGAAAAGTAGACTGGATTCTTTGTGGACTAAGGTTTTAACAACTCTTATGCCTTCGTATAATTGATTAGCAACAACTTAGGTTATATTAATTTTTTCCTGTAATCTCTTTCAACTCTTCCTTTGCTATTTTAGCCTCTTCAGATTCTGGGAACTTATCTACGAGGGTTTCAAGAAAAAACTTTGCTTCATCTTTTCTTCCAATTTTAATAAGAGAAAGCCCTTGCTTTAAATATGAATCCGGGGCCCTTTTGTCTTGCGGGTAAGTATCAATAAATCTCTGAAATTCGAGAATCGCTTCCTCAAATTTTCCTTCTCTATAATAGGATTCTGCTACCCGGTATAAAGCCTCAGGGGATTTAGCTGGGGGAGAACCTGAGAATGCTCCTTTTTTCTCTAGCTCAACCAATCTTTTTTTTAGCTTTGAATTAGATTGTTGCAGATTATTTATTTGACTTTTAAGTAGTAAAATATCTTGAGATAGCCGCTCAGTATCAGCCTCAAGCTTAGCTTGCTTTTCATACAACTCATTTACATGCTGTTCGGTAGCAGCACAACTAAGAAGCATAGTAAAAATAGCCGAGGTAAAAACAAGCTTGAGTCTCATCAGAAGATTTTTATAAGGATTATGCATATCATAAAAAAGACTTAATATCAACAAATATTATCCATAAATATTATCCATAAATGCCTTCAAATAAGTTAATTAACTCTATCTTAGGTTCTAGATTCAGTAGATTTCCAGACGCACCTAACAGATTAGGCAGATTTTGCCTTATAAATATTCTTGAGCAGGATTCGGAGATTGGAAAGGGTTGAAGTTTATATTAGTTAACTAAAGTCTAACATTCAGTCCAAAGAGAAATGAAACAAAAAAATCTTCACCTGGACCGGGAGCGGGATTTGCATACACATGCCCTCCGAGTCCAATATTTCTTGTAATCATATAATCTAACCCTCCACCTAAAACGATTAAAAAAGATGTTTCAGTATCATCATGTTGGTCGGAAATAAGAACACCTGCACCGGCTTCAAGCGAAGGCAGAACTTTAGGCTCCTCTGGCACCGGTATAGTGTATTTAACATTTCCTGAAATACCAACCAAAGTATTATCATCACTCACACCAATCTGAACAAATGGTCCTAATGAGAAACCATACGCTAGAGGAACATCGAACCGTCCACCCATCAAGAAAGTTTCAGGGTCTACAGTAAATCCGATTCCGAGCCCAAAACTTGGATTACTTTCTTGTGCCCTAGCTGAAACCGCTAGCGATGTGATAATAAGAACTACGGCAAGCAGCTTTCCCATCTCTTTCCTCCTTTAAGTATATTGATTTCTTATATACTAAAGTCAACGAACTCTAAAAACTCGAGTCTAACACCTACCTTCAGATAGTTCGTGGATTATTAACCTAGATTTTATACTTAGCTGCTGTTTTACAACACTACAAGAACACATTATCCTTCTGGAGGTTTAATAACCTTCCATTTCTGATAAGGCTCGGACTCAGCCTGCATAGGCATACCCAATATAGTCAACGATAAAACCTTTCCGTCTGTCGCTGTGACTTCTATCCTGTATCCTGTGTTTAATGCTCTTAATTTAGCTGGAGAAGCCGTAAGTTCATATGTCGCTTGTGTAACGTCTTCCTTTACTATGAACATTCTTTCATCAACTAGAGTAACTTCGCCTATCATGTATTTTGGAGAACTTGCGGCATTTGTGTTGAGCTCATGGCTAAAGAACAAAATGGTACTGAGAACAACCGTTGCTGTTATAAACATGAAAATTCTTTTCATCTTATGTTACCTCCTTATATTTGTTGTTTCTTATTCAAGAAAATCCTTTAAGACTTCACCGATCCTTGATGTTGCAAGCTTTTCAAGCGCTCTTTTTTCAATTTGCCTTATACGCTCACGCGTGACATTAAACTCTCTTCCTATCTCATCAAGAGTATGAGTGGCATCATGATCTATCCCGAATCTCATCCTAATTATCTTTTTTTCCCTAGGAGTAAGCTTTAAGAGAGCCTCTCTTATAATTTGAGGAAGCATTACTTTTGCCACAACTGAATCAGGTGAAGGTAGACTGTTATCAGGTATAAACTCAAGAAGAGTTATTTTCTCCCCATCAAGTATAGGTGAGTCTAGACGAACAACTTCGTTTCCTGCCTCTAAAACCCGCTTTACAATCTTAACAGAGATTTCTGCCCTCTCGGAGATTTCTTCAGGTGTAGGTTTTCTGCCTGTGTTCTTATCCTGAAGAATTGAGCTTATCCTGTGTACCTTGCTGGCCTGTTCTAACACATATGTTGGAATCCTAATCGTTTTTGTTTGACCCAGCAGCGCCCTAGATATCGCTTGATGTATCCACCATGAAGCATACGTTGAAAACTTATACCCCATCGTGTAATCAAATCTCCTTACCGCTCGCATCAAACCCAAATTCCCTTCCTGAATAAGATCCGATAGCGGAAGCCCTCGACCTGTATATCTATTTGCTATGCTCAGAACTAACCTTAGATTCGCCTTCACAAACCTTTTTCTGAGTTCCTTTGCCCTCTCCTTATACGCCTTTATGAGGGGATTTAGCCTATGTATACGCTCTGATACCCCTTTTCCATTATTACCATTTTTATGCCCGTTTTTCCTGCTCTTATCAACTCTTTCTTTTAAAAGTTCATAAATAAGTGCCTTTATCTCCCTTGCTCTTGCCTCACACTTCTCTATCTTTACTGAAATCTCTATCACCTCCTTTGGTGTAAGAAGAGACTCACTCGCCACGTCTTTAAAGTAAACAGAAAGGAGTCTAATCCATTCATCTGGAACCCTCTGCTTGTCCTCATGCTCTATGAACTCTGGCTCTTGGGGTTCTAGCTCAGACTCAACCGCATGAGGCTTGAAACCATCTTCAATCTCAAGAGGCACAAAAGCCTCTTCGTCCTCCTGGATAAATTCTTCGAGCTCCGGCGCTCCTGAAGTCGTTTCTTCAAACTCTATGTCTTTTATCTCCATTTTTTTACCCCCTTGCTTATTAATTGATTAAAAATCTAACCAATGAAGTATGGGGCTGAACTATTGAAGTGCAGATACAAAAATTCCAACATCTATAGGAACAACACAGGGATCATCAGAAGCGCAGTGCCCATTAAATTCATTAAGCACTGTAGAATCCTGAAAAGACTCACCTCCAAACTGCTCAGCTATGCATACTCCTCTAAACTGCTCTATATCAGTAACCTCTTCTCCTGTGCATGGGTTAATGATTACTCCTCCCTCTTCAAATTCGTCTGGATTATCCTTTTCACACTCATTAAGCCGTATCGTTGTTACCGAGTCTCCGGGGGACAAAACAACTGTTAACTCTGCAAATGCTGGCGTACAGACAAAATCTACTCCCACCAAAAGATTGTCTGTCTGTGGTATAGGATCTTCCATACCAAAATCTGTTGAGAGGATTGCATCAATTACATCCAAAGTGAACTGCTCCTGTCCTATTATCACTACTCCATCGCCACTCACATCACCCGAGTCCCTTGATGCATTAATTTCTATAAACACATCCGTGGTATCATTAAAGCCCGTAGCACCAGCTTCAAAATCAGGTTGAGAACTAGTCCCCTCATCAAAAGGATTATCGCATCCCACGAAATACATTAACACTACAATCATGGATAAAATCAGATGGCTACCTTCCGGTTTCCTTTCCATTTAATCTTGCTCCAAGGTGTTTATAGGCTTGACCCTCATCCTTCTTTCTTATAATTACAAACAAATTCTAAGATGCCTTCATCTACACTATTAGGTCTTACTGTTCCTACTTCGGGCTTTAACTTACTCTTCGTTTTACTTCCATCAGCGCGTTCTATAATAAGTTCCAAGTACTGTATAGTCTTATCTTTACAGTCAACAACATCATAACCGAGGGCTTTTTCTATAGGATTTTCATCTAAGGATTGAACTCCTTTAAAATCATGATACATCCAAAACCTTCTCTTATTACCATCTTCTGTTATACTATCCACATCCACATAGGCCTTTACTTTATTCTTTTCAGCCGTTGCTACATGTACCCAGTCTGTTGCTCTAGCATTTGAAAACATCATAAAAAATACTATCACCGGTATCCAAGCCATAAATATTGTTTTCCCCATTACGTTACCCTCCTTCCTTTTCTACTGGAGACTGTACCTCATAGCCCTGATCCCTTAAAATATATCCGCCTGCACCGCCTGCTGCTGCTCCTACAAGAAATGCACACCCGTAGCTTGCGAGAAGCGCCAAGCCTAAAAGAAATGCCAGGATTATTTTTTTAATTTTCATTTTTTCTTCCTTACTTTCTATTTTCAAAGTCTGTCCTTTAACCATTTCTCTACCCACAACTTTGTCTTTTCAGCTAGTTCTTTACTCGACACATAAGATACGTGGTTGTCGTTAAGATAAATCCCCCAATAGGTAATCGGCGGATGGTTTCTTTTAATATGTTCTTCCTGTTCATTCCCAACTGGGAGCGCCATGCAGTCGCATCTTGGATAAACTGTAAAAGGAGTTATCGTTATTTTCATCTTCAAATTCCTGCTATTTCTTATAGAAAGTTATGCCATTAACTTAAAAGCAATATCTATGCCAACAGGTTTAATATTCTTATCTTCAATATTTATAGGAGATTATAATTGGAGGGATCTTTCAGAAATTAAGAATGCAACCTGCTGTGTAATAATACACTGCAAAAACTGTGTAAATTTGCACAAAAATGGAGGTAAGATTTTTATACTAGACTTAGCTTTTTCATGCCTGCTGGTGATTTGCTTATACGAGCTTATTCAAAGAATTCTTTGTCTTCAATAATCGTAGTGTCTTTTTTCTCAATTGAAGAAGCCGCTTTCCCTATTTCCAAACTTAGATCATCGTTGCCAAACCTAAGCACTGCGATTGTCTTAATTAGATGAGCTTCGCCCTTCTCGTCCTTGATGGTTAGGAAATTACTGTTATCAGTTACCTCACCCGTACTAGCTATCTCATCTATTTGTTGCTCCGTTTCAGCAAACGCGCTTATTCCAATAGTGGTAAGCCCTGTTGTTACAAAAAAGGATATTACTAATCTTCTCATTTTAGCTTCACCTCCCTTCTTATCTCGATATATAGCCGTTGTAGCTTTACTTGAAGCCACAACTTTGCGCAAGTTAGATGGAAGAAAACTTATGAGGAGTGAGAGGTGATTAAATAATTTGTCAACTCACCTTTCCTTTTACTCCAAAAGTGCTTAAATCATCAGAAGAGAGGTAAGTTAAGCAAATTTTTACTTACCTCTCTTTCCAGTTTAAATTCAATTTAACTATCTTGGTTATCCGATCGGGAATAACTCAACCTATGTACTTAACATACAAATGACAGGCTTCGTTATGCACTATTAAAAAATCGAATTGGTATTAATAACCTTATTCCATTTCTGATAAAGCTCAGCATCAGCCCGCGGCATACCCAATATAGTTAATGACGAAACTCCTTCATTGGCTGTTACGACTTCTACTCTGTATCCAGTTTTTACGTCTTTTAGCTTATCGGGAGAAGCATTGAATTCATATTTCCTGTGGCTCATATCTTCTTTCACTATGAGCAAGGCATCACCAACTAGAGAAACTTCACCTACTATGATTTCTGGAGAACCTACAGCATTCGCCGCTACCTGCTTTGCTTGTTGCTTCCATGTAGCAAAAAAACTTAGTCCACCAAGGATAAGCCCTGCTGTTATAAGTATAGATAAAAGTAACCTTCTCATTTTGTCTTACCTCCTAATAGTTTTTTATGGAAAGTTAAATAGCTAACTATAAAGTTTTACCGACACGGATGAAGGGGAGGTGAGTAAGTTGGGGGTATTTTACTCACCTCTCTTCTAGAGTTTAATTTAATTGGCTTAAGGGGCGAATTCGGCTGATTTACTTTCAGTTTTCTTGATTGAAAGTGCTAGTCCTTTTTCTATCTTTATATTAACATTATCACCTACCTTAAGTCGTTCTAGTGTCTCCGGGTCAGTAATTTTGATTAAATGAGTTTTACCTACTTTGTCCGTGACACTTAAGATATCACCATTAATGGCAGTTATCTGACCTGTAATATCGGCTGTAATCTCAACTGCAGCTACCTGGTTTGTTTGTTGCTCCATTTCAGCGCTCATTTCGTTGTTTTGTGTGGAAGGCATATGCAAACGTTGTCCAACAATGATTTTATCTGGATTCTCAATATCATTCGCTTTAGCTATGGGCCTCCATTCTTCTTCAGAGCCAAGGAACTCCTTTGCAATCTCTGATAAAGTGTCACCTTCTTGGACAACATACTCTTCACCTTCGAAAGTACCTGTAGTCTCGCTTAGTGTCTCAACTCCCTGCTTTGTGTCTTGCTTCTTTTGTCCCATTTGAACATCTTGAGGAATCACATCCACAGCAAATGAGCTTACTCCGACAAGAGTAAGCCCTGCTGCTATAAGCGTGGATAAAAGTAATTTCCTCATTTTGTCTTACCTCCTTCTTATTTTAGCGTTTTTCTATTTTTATTGGCAATGTCTATGCCAAATATTACTCTATTTAATGTTTATAGGAGGTTGTGCATAGTAGGGTCATTAAGAGAAATAAAAATGTGTAATAACACACTGTGCAAACTGTGTGATTACCCACATAATTTGCTGAATTTAGTTTCTCACCCCGCTGGCACTGAAATTACCTCGACCTTTACCCTCGCTATTCCACTTCTAACCATTCCGATAGATTTAGCCGCTGCATAAGAAAGGTCTATTATACGTCCTTTTATATATGGACCACGGTCATTTATTTTTACTATAACACCTCTTCCGTTTTTTAAGTTAACAACTCTAACTTGTGTTCCCAGGGGTAAGCTTCTGTGAGCAGCCGTGTAGTTGTGCATATTGAAATGCTTACCGCTTGCTGTTTTTTTACCGTGAAAGTTAGCACCATACCATGAACCAACGCCGATTGTAGAGTAGTTTTTGAGTGAGTGATTTTTTTTGACATTCTTCCCATAAATATGCGTACACAAAAAGAAGAATGGGAAAGTTAGTAAAGCCAGAAAAAGTGATACATTTTTTGCTAATTTTTTCATACCTCTACCCGTTGGTTTAAACCGTGGTGGCTTCAGATTATAACAGTATGAACCTCGATCAAGGTGTTAGATAAGAAGCCCCTCTACTTAGACAATCCAGTCACTATATGCTGCTTTTCCCTATTCATTGGTATCTTTTGTATATGTTGAGCAACTACCATGCCAGCCGGTTCAATCTCGTTAATCTCTAATGTTTACAAGAGGTTTCAAATCAAAAATTCATCAATAAAAATAAAAATGCACCTTGCTGTGTAATAACACACTGTAAAAGCTGTGCCAAATTACACAAAAATGGCAAGAGTGCGTATCAATACTCAACCCTAATCTTCTTATTGAGATGGCACAGAACTTGCAAGATTTATTTTTTTAACCAACTTGACGCAAGGACCTGGCTATGCACTATTTGGTAAAAACAGGTAGAATTTTTATTAGATCTACCAATTATGCTAATGAGAGGGTTTCTAACTTGACGCTGAGCAAACAGATCACTCTGGGTTATGCTTTTATGTTTTTTCTTATGATATTTATAAGTGGGCTTTCTATCTATAGCATCTATAAGCTTGATAAAGCAGCATCGAATATAGAAGGACGACAAAGCGCATTATTGAACCTTCTTTCAAGTAAAGAAAAAGAAGCAGAAACCCAGAAACATTTCGGCTTTGGAAACGAGATGCTGAACGAAGCTGTAAAAATCATAGATGAACAAATAAAATATGCCTACACAAATACCTTTACGATAGTAGGGATAGCCCTTTTATTTGGTGGAATACTAATTTTGATGATCCCAAGAGTAATCACAAAACCTGTTTCCCAGCTAGTTAATGCTACAAAATTGGTTGCTTCAGGAACTTACTCATATAGAGTAAAGAAACTAACTGGTAGCAATGAGATTTCTATGCTCAATCAAGCCTTCAACAACATGCTTGAGAAAATTGAGTATCATCATAATGAACTTGAGAAGATAAACGAGAAAAATTTGAAGCTTCTTGAAGAAACAAGAAGGTTTAATGAGGTGCTCGAAGCAAAGGTAGAAGAAGCAACAATAGAGATAAAAGAAAAACATGAAGAACTCATAAAGGCAGAGAGGCTTGCAATAATAGGAGAGATTGCAACAGGAATCGCTCATGAAATCAGAAATCCTCTTTCAGGGATTGCCGTGGCATTAGAACTCATGAAAAATGAAACTCAATACCCAGAGGAGCATAAGCAGACGATTTCTGACATCCTAAGAGAGATAAGCAGACTCGAACACATAATAAAAGACCTACTTAAATTTGCGCATCTTTCATATCCTCAGAGTTTAACTCTAATCGAGTGTGAACCGAATGAAATCGTAGAAAGATCCCTTGGCTTAATATATATAAAAGCTAAAGAAAAAGGAATCGACGTTGAGAAGAAACTCAACTGCAGCGAGCGGTTCAAAGTAGACCCCGAGCAGATTCAGCAGGTAGTTATAAACCTTCTAATCAACAGCGTTGAGGCTATGGATAAACCAGGAAGGCTTACTATCGAAACTGGAAGTTCTAATGGTCATGTACTAATAGAGATTTCAGACACAGGCTGTGGTTTTTCTGAAGAGGATAAAGAGAAAATCTTTCGCCCCTTTTATTCAAACAAGGAGCATGGCACAGGGCTAGGTCTTCCCATCTCTCGGAGAATTGTTGAAATACATAAAGGCAAGATTCTTGCTTCGAGTGAAAAAGATAAGGGGTCTAGATTCACTGTTATGATTCCTACAAATTTGTGAATAAGGACTTAAGCCTATATTTAAGAGTGAAGTAATTAAATGAATTTTGATTTATAGGTAAGAAGTGAGTGAACTTATCTTAATAGTGGATGATGAAAAATTCCTCTGCCGACAATTAGAGAAAGCTCTTTCTCAAGAAGGATATAGCGTGATTTCTGCATCCACAGGAAAAGAGGGGACTGAAATTGCCAAGAAAGAAAGTCCCGCTGTGATTCTTCTTGATTTAAAACTTCCCGACGCGGACGGTCTTGAGATTCTTCAATTCATAAGCACACTTGAGCCTCATCCTACTACAATTATAATGACCGCCCATGGAAATATTGAAGTAGCCGTATCCGCAATCAAGATTGGTGCTTATGATTTTATCGAGAAACCCTTTCATGTTGATAAGTTAAAAGTCATAATAAGAAACGCAATAAGTGCCATTGAACTTAGAAGGAATCTCAGCACTGCAACAAGTAGAGAACAAGAGAAATACGGATTTAATTCTCTTATAGGAAAAAGCGAAGCTATAAAAGAAATTATATATCTGTTTCAAAAATTAGCGGATACCGATCCTAAGACGATTCTTATTACTGGAGAAAGTGGTACGGGCAAAGGTCTTGCTGCAAGGATCCTTCATTATAATGGGGTAAGAGCAGAAAAGCCTCTTATAGAATTAAACTGCGCTGCCATTCCGGAAACACTTCTAGAAAGCGAGCTATTCGGCTATGAACCGGGCGCTTTTACAGATGCAAAGAAGATGAAAAAAGGGATTTTTGAGCTAGCAGATGGAGGAACAATCTTTTTTGATGAAATCGGAGATATGAGTCTTGGTCTTCAGGCAAAGCTTATAAAGGTAATTGAAGAAAGAACCTTCAGGAAGATTGGAGGAACAAGGGATATAAAAGTGGATATAAGGGTGATTGCTGCAACTAACCATGATCTCAAGGAGTTAGTAAGCAAAAACCTTTTCCGT
>Ga0209520_10002242_pt1 | contig 11117 bp, 10 predicted proteins | sample Rifsed16ft1_FD_184009 | JGI IMG/M metagenome (GOLD analysis project Ga0209520, IMG submission 184009) | Soil microbial communities from Rifle, Colorado, USA - sediment 16ft 1 (version 2) | ecosystem: Environmental > Terrestrial > Deep subsurface > Rock core/Sediment | place: Rifle, Colorado...
GCTACACTCGTTGCAGCCGCACAACACCCTGCGCTGGCCAAGCCGCGGTCGGTGAGGCACTTGCCTTGCCCGGACGCCACGGCGCGCCTCTTGCCGGAATTTTCAATGGAGGTCAGTACAACCACCTGACAGCCCACTGGATCTGCGGAATTCTGCGCATGGGACGGCAGAACTCTGTGTCGGGCTGTTCTGGCAATCTGCCTACCCAGCAACGCGAGCTTCCGGGCTTAGGAGGGATTGATGAACGACGCAATCCGTGCCTGCTATGCACCTCTCGTCGTCGCGTGCGTTACTGCGGCGACTATGGCCTGCGGTGAAGTTGCCAGGCCGGCGGCCTCTGGAATCAACTTGTCTGATGTCGCCACACCCTTGCAAGATCTGCCGGTTCGCCCACGCGAACAACATTTCAAGGACGTCAGTGACGTTATCCCCGAGTTTGCGGGCTATTTCATCGACGATGGTCGTTTGGTGGCGATCCTGACCGATCTGACCCAGGCCCCGGCGACCCGCACGGTACTGGCGGCAACGGTGCAGCGGCTACGTTACGATATCCCGTCGCTTGCACTTGACGTGGTCGTTCGGAAGGGAGACTACACGTTCGAGCAGCTTCGCGTGTGGCGTGATCGCATTTACCAGCGCTGGCCCGACGGCATGGTACTCCTGGACTTGGACGAGGGTGAGAACCGAGTCGAGGTGGGCATCGACAATGAGCGAAGCCGTTCCGCCATCATGGAGGGCCTCCAGCAACTCGGCGTTCCCGCGCTGGCGGTTCAGGTTCGTGTAGCCACACTGGGCAGCTCGAAGGCCAACGCTAGGCGTCATGTGTCGATGCCTCAGAGCGTCGAGGGGACCCTCAGGGATACTGTCCGACCGCTTCTCGGCGGGACCGCCATACGGCTTGGGAATGGGGGTTGTACCTTAGGGTTCCTCGCCGAATGGGCGGGCACGGATGCGCTCGTGACCAGTTCACATTGCACCATCGTTGATTGGGCTCTTGATTCGACTACGGTACACCAGCCCGTGGGCACGGGCTCACCCATTGAGGTCGGGTTCGAGGTTCATGACCCTAACGGCGTAACCTGCGGGGGTGACCTGTGCCGTGCCAGCGACGCTGCCGTTATCAAGGTTCCTACAGTGAGCTCCGATCTCGGATACATTGCTCGCACCATCGGTACTCCTCCAGACGGGTATGGGGCAACCGGTTCGATCACCATCGACGCGGCGAACCCCAAGATCGCCATCGTCGGCAAGGACTATGGGCCTCCCGAAGGCATCACCGTGCATAAACTCGGCGCTTAGGGTGGTTGGACAACGGGAACGCTTGTAAGAACCTGTATAGACGTCCGTTGGACCGATCCAACGCCGTACCACCGCAGAAACTGCCAGGACGCGGCGCGATACGGAGCGGTCGATGGCGACAGCGGAGCCCTAATTTTCAAGTATGGTGCCGGGCAGGCAACCGTGCTCGGGCTCCATTGGAAGGCAGTTGACTCGGAACAGTTCTCGGTGTACAGCCCCATTTTGGAGATTGAAGCAGATCTGGGGTACTTCGAAGTGCGGGGCAACACGCCGCTGTCGGTGGGCGTCACGCAGTTGGCACTGGTCCCAGAGGGTGTGTCGTGCACCTGGGAAGCGATGGTCTCTGGTGGTACACCACCCTATGCCTACCAGTGGTCGGGGCTCTTCACGGGGAGTGGCCCGTCCGTGAGCGGTGTAGTTGAACAGAACGGCACACTGTACCTGACCGTCACCGACGCTGCCAACGATCAAGGATCTGACCAGATCTATGTGGAGATCGATCCCGACACCTGGGATTGCTGAGCATTGGGTCTCGGGGGAGTTGCCGGCCTGATGCGCATTCAGATGCGTGACGCGCCGTCGCCGTCGAACAGAAATCGGCGGGTCCGGCAGTCGCTGCTGTGTCTGGGACTCTTCCTGACGCCCTCGACCACCGTGGGTCAAACGTACCTGGGCGCGTCAGTTGGTGTCACCACTTCCTGGTACGAGCAACGGGTGCCCAGCTTCCGCCTGACCTCAAATCAGAACCGACAGGCGCTCAGTGCGGCGTTCACGGCCACCAGAGCCCTGCGACCTTGGTTCGCGGTGTCAACTGGAGTCGCTTGGACTGCGAAGGGGTTTGACCGAACTGAACCGACGTTTCACATACGGTACGTCGAAGTGCCGCTCCTTGGGTTTCTGGTGGTTGAACGCCCGACAATTCCAGCCGGGGTTTCCGTTGGTGGAGGGGTCGCAATGGGAAGAATCATCCACTGTCGACGCTTTTTCACACGCGCGGATGGAACGTACGTTGATGGATGCAGAGATCCCACACTTGCGATACAGGCATTGGAGGACGAGATCGACAGATGGGACTTCACGGGGGAAGTGCGGGCACGCCTTCACGTTCGCTTGGCGAGCGGGCGGTTGTTTGCGGAGGGGCGGTACAGCGAGAGCCTGCGCGACACCGAGCCCGATCGCGGAGGACAATCGGTGAACAAGCTGTTCGCGCTCATGATGGGGTACGAGTGGCGGAAGTAGGATAAGAACGAGGGCCTAGGTCGGCTATCGAATCCCAACGAGTGGTTGCAGCCCGCCCGTGGCGCGTGGTAGCATAGTCACATGACGCGATTCCTCCTTCCGGCGGTGCTCGTCGCTGCCACCGGCTGCGCCGTGAACCCGGCCACCGGCCAGCGCGAGTTGATGCTGGTCTCCGAGGGCCAGGAGATCGGCATGGGTCAGAATGCCGACCCGGACATCGTCGGCGCTTACGGTCTCTACCCTGATTCAGCCCTCCAGGTCTACGTCCGTGGCCTGGGTGAGCGACTGGCCGCCCAGTCCGAGCGGCCCAACCTCCCGTGGACCTTCCGGGTGCTGGACGACCCCGTGGTCAATGCGTTCGCCCTCCCGGGCGGCTTCAATTACGTGACCCGCGGGATCCTGGCGCACTTCAACTCGGAAGCCGAGCTGATAGGGGTCATGGGGCACGAGCTGGGGCACGTAACCGCGCGCCACGGGGCCCGCCAGATGACCCAGCAGCAACTCGCCCAGGTGGGGCTCGTAGCCGGGATGATCCTGGTGCCTAAGTTCCAGGATTTCGCCGGGCTGGCCCAGGCGGGCTTAGGGCTGATGTTCCTGAGCTTCAGCCGGGGCGACGAGACGCAGGCGGACGAGTTGGGCCTCCGGTACATGTACCGCGCCGGCTACGATCCACGCGAGATGCCCAAGGTGTTCGCGATGCTGGACCGGGTGAGCCAGGCGGCGGGCGGCGATCGGCTCCCCCAGTGGCTTTCCACCCACCCCAATCCCGAGAACCGCCAGCAGCACCTGGCGGAGCTCATCGCCCAGCTGCCGCAGGATTTCTCCGGCCGCCTGGTCCGGCGGGACGAGTACTTGCGGCGGCTCGACGGCATGACCTTCGACCCCAATCCCCGGGAAGGGTTCTTCCGGGACGGACTGTTTCTCCACCCGGATCTGCGCTTCCAGGTCCGGTTTCCTGAAGGTTGGAAGACCAGCAACCAGAAGAGCGCGGTGCTGGCCCAGAGTCCCCAGCAGGACGGGCTGATGCAGCTCACCGTCGTCGGCGAGTCCACACCCGACGCCGCCGTGCGGACGTTCCTGACGCAGGAGGGGATCACTTCGGGCACGATCTCGAGCCAGAGCGTGGGCGGCCTCCCGGCGGCCACGGCGAGCTTCCAGGCGACCACGCAGCAGGCGACGCTCGCCGGGCAGGTCACCGCCATCCGGTACGGCAACATGACCTATCGGCTGCTGGCGTACGCCGCCCAGGCGAGCTGGCCGGCCTACCAGGGCCCGGCGCGCGCCTCGATCCAGAGCTTCCAGCGCCTGACGGACCCCGCGGCGCTCGCGGTCCAGCCGCTCAAGATCGCGATCGTCCGGGCCGACCGCGCCATGACGCTGGAGCAATTCCACCAGCGGTTCCCGTCGCAGGTGGACGTGGCGGCGGTGGGGCGCGTCAATCAGGTGGATCCGGGCGCGCGGTTCGCCGCCGGCCAGCTCATCAAGCGGATCGTGGGCGGGCCGCTGCCGTGACGGCGCGGCGGTGACGGTCCCCAGCACCGCCCGGGTCCTCCACGCCGCGCTCACGCTGAGCGCGATGCTCATCCTCGGCGTATTGGTGGTGCTGTCCCGGCTCTCGCCCCCTGCGGCACCCCAACTCACCACGGTGCTCCGCGCCGCGGCCGGCGCCGAGATCCTCACCATGGCCGTGCTCATGAAGCTGGTGACGGCGCAGGTGGAGCCGCTGCGCACCGGGGAAGACCCGGACGCGTGGTGGATGGCGCAGGCCCCACGCGCCATCGTGCTCTGGGCCCTGGCCGAAGCCACCGCGGCCATCGGGGGCGTGTTCTGGTTCCTCACCCGCGATCTGTTGCTCCTGATCGCGCTCGGCGGATTTGGCCTCGGGGCACTGATCTGGATGCGGCCGGGGAGAATGCACGCCGGCTGAAGAGCGTCAGAGTCAGCTCCCAGGAAGCAGGTCGTCGCGTCACGTGTTTCCTTGCCAGAGCCACTCGCGCAGATGCCGCTGCTGCTCCGGGGATGCGTCCGGCCGCACCTCCAGCGTCCATTCGGATGCCGGATCCCCGCTTCCCCCAAACCGCAGGCCAAACCACTCCAGCGCCTCGGAGTAGTCCAATTCCTCCGTCGAGGCGGTGGCCGTCCGGAACCACCGGGCGAGGCTCATGCCCGCCACCTCGGCAGCGGTCTGCTGGAACTCCAGCGCGGTGTACCCGCGAGCACCCGAATACCGCTGATAGGCCAGCCGCATCAGGTCATCCAGGCTCCGCCGGCCCTCGGTGGCGTGTCGCAGGCGGGCGTCCAGCAGGAAGGCGATCACCTCGCCTTTGACGTAGTAGCTGACCGTGGTGGAGTCCGGGTTGACGCCTGAGAGACTGTTGATCCACACGTCGCGAGAGGATTGCTCGACGGTCTGGATCCGGCGGCCCGGCTGCCGCTGCAGCTGCCGAATTGCGGAAGAGAGTGAGGCGAGATATGCCGTGGCGTCTCCGATGCCCGCGCGCGGCAGCGCAAGGTTGCCGTAATAGGAGGTAAACCCCTCCGCCATCCAGAGACTGCCGGTGCGCGGCGGGCGCTCGTAGTCGAACGGCCCAAGCTCCACCGGCCTGAGCCGCTTGACATTGAACGCGTGGAAATACTCGTGGCTCACGAACTCCAGCCAGCCGCGATACCCTTCGGGCGTCGCCACGCGGGCGGCGTTGGTGGTAAGCAACGACGAGGCGGCGTGCTCCAACCCCCCTCCACCTCGCCGAAACACATTCAGGAAGTGGTAGCGCCGGAACGGCAGACCGCCCCACAACCGGGTCGTAACCAGGGCTATCCGCCTCAGATCCCCCGCCGCTCGCGCCCCGTCCCAGTCACCCTTTTCCCCAACGTCCACCAGATAGTGCACGCTGCTATCCACGGCGAATTGGTGCACCGACGGATACCCGGCCAAAATGGGCGCGTCTACCAGTGCGTCGTAATCAGGCGCGCTGTAGTGCAGCGCCTGGCTGTCCAGGGCGACGTCGAGCGCGGTCACGGCGGTCCATCCCGTGGGCAGGACCAACCGCACTTCGCGAGGGCGCGAGGCGGTTTCTACCAATGTCAGGAAGGTCGGCGCGCCGTTCAGGACGGCCAGACTGTCGCCCACCCAGTTGGTGGTGACGGATCGCTGCTCGCACACCACCTGGTACGAGACCAGCACCACGGGCTTCCCCCGGGGCCGCACGGTCCAACGATTGGGCTGGGATTGCTCGATCCCGAGCGGAGTGCCGTCCAAAGCCCGAGCGGCGAGGTCGCGGACTCGGCCGGCGTAGTCCTCGACCCGGTAGAAGCCGGGAGACCACACCGGCATCATCAACTCCAACGCCGCGCGCCCGTTGGCGGGGATCGAGGCTTCAACCCGTGCGAGGTGCCTCTCGGGGTCCGCGATGGTCACCGTGTAGGTGATGGGGTCGAGCGCCGGCGGCGGCTTCCTCTGCGCGCCGGCGGGAACCGGCCAGCCGACCAGCTGGACAAGGGTGAGAACCGCAAACAGTGGTCGCATGAGGACAAAGGTATCGCCGGTTCTGGGTGAAGCTTGGTACTTGGCCCGGTGGTCTCGACGTCTTTCTGGGGAGGCCGAAGAAGAAGTACACAGGAAGAACGTGGTCGACTAGTCCTGCTCCGTAGCCGCCCTCATAGCCGGGATGTCGGGATCATGGGGCAAACTCCCCCGCGGCGAGCGCAGATATGCATGTGGCGTCTGGAACAGGAAATTCGACACCCGTGACATGTAGATGTCCGCGTACCGCTCCACTTGCCTGGTCAAATAGCTCTTGTCGTTCCCCGCCCGCATGAGCAGGCCCCAGCGCGGATTGCTGGCGGTGCCCGCGGCCGAGGCCAGCGGCGCGATTCGCTCATCCAACGCCGAGATCCGGGCCCGCAGATCCCCGATCTGTTTCTCCAGCGTGGCGGCGTTCTCGCGCGGCTGCGGTCCGTACTCCCCCCGCTTCCGCTGAAGCCGGATGCGGAGCTGGCAGTAGTCGAACTCCAGCTTTTCCTTCTCGTCCATGAGGCCCGCCAGCTGATCCTGCTGCGGCCGGAACCCCGCCAGCGCCGCCACCTCCGCCTCCAGCTCACGCAGCACAATGGCGGTCCGCCAGCGCAACAGGTTCTTGGACACGTGGACGTCGGCGTGGAGATGATCCCCCACGTACAGGATCTGGTCGCCCGACACGCCCAGGTGGTCCTCCACCAGCGAGGCGTTGCCGCCAAGAAAGACGCCGCCGTCCCGCAGGGCGCGCACCGGCTTGAGCAGGCCGGACTCCTCGACCACCTCGAACACCGGGCTGTGGGCTTCGAAAAAGGCCGGCTTCCGAGCCGACACGATCACCACGTCGAACAGGTCGCGCCAGGTGAGGCCCCGCGGCAGGTGGGCATCGAACCCGTGGTGCATGAGGGCGTCAGTGTAGCCCCAATCGGAATTGGTGATCAGCAGCAGCTTCTTGCCAGCCCGCTTCTGGTCCAGCAGTGCCAGCGCTGCCTCGGGATCGGGCTCCACGAAGCGATCCGGCTGCGCCAGAATCTCCGCCTTGAGCTGGCCCTCGACGTGCGCCTCATCAATGGACGTTCGCACCCGCCGATACAGGCCGTCGTAGCCGACCACGTCGGGCAGCTCGCGCCGGTCCAGCAGGTCCACCAGCTGCGCGTACATGCATCCTTCGGACAGGGTGAACAGGGTGTTGAGAAACACCCAGCGGTCTTCCGCGAGGTCCACGATGGTGCGCGCGTACATCGCGCGCTGCTCCTCGAAGTCCATCTGGCGGGTGCCGTGATAGGCCCGCTTGATGTAGCCGAACCGGTTCGCCTTGAGCACGTTGCCCAGCTGGAGATCCAGGATCAGGCCCCGGATCATGATCTGGGGATCGAACCCCAGCTCGCTCACCGGCCAGCCCTGATCCAATAGCTTCCGCTGCATGTACTCGTAGGCCCGCCGCTCCCACTCCTCCACCCGGTAGTGCACCAGCGTGTAGTCCATGTCGTAGCCGATGGCCCGGATGGAACGCAGGTTGAGCGTCCGGTTGCAGAAGATCTCGCGCTCGCGAGGAGGGCGGGGCTCACGGGGTCGGCGGGCGGTCACAGGTTGGGCGCGTCCACGAAATGGTTCAACGGTCCGTGTCCTCCACCCAGACGCGGTGCCCACTGAATCGCGCGGTGCACGAAATCCAGCGCGCTCGCCACGGCCTGGTCCAGGGAATGCCCGCGGGCCAGCCCCGCCGCGATCGCCGCGGACAAGGTGCAGCCGGTGCCGTGGGTGGACGTCGTGTCAATCCGCGCATGCCTGAACGGGCGCGCCCCCGCGGCGGTGACCAGCACATCTACCACCTCAGCCCCGTCCAGATGCCCGCCCTTCACCAGCGCCGCGTTGGCGCCCATCTGCACCAGGGCGCGGCCGGCGTCTTCCATCTCCTCAGGCGTCCTGAGGTCCCGTTCCACCAGGATGCGTGCTTCGTCCAGGTTCGGCGTCACTACGGTCGCCAGCGGCACCAGCCGCTCCACGATGGAGCGCTCGGCGTCCCGGTGGAGCAGCCGATCCCCCGAGGTGGCGACCATCACCGGATCCAGCACGTAGCCCGGAAACCGGTGCTCTTTGATGCCATCCGCCACCGCCTCCACCAGCTCGCGCGTCGCCAGCATCCCCGTCTTGGTGCCCAACGGCGGGAGGTCCTCGGCCAGCGCCGCCATCTGCGCCTGTACCGTGTCCACCGGCACCGCATGGACCGCGCGCACGCCCTTGGTGTTCTGGGCCGTGATCGCCACCAGCACCGAGGTGCCGAACACCCCGAACTGGTGGAAGGTCTTCAAGTCGGCCTGGATGCCCGCGCCTCCGCCCGAGTCGGAGCCCGCGATGGTCAGGGCGATCTTCATGCGTGGCACCCGTCGTGGCGCCCGTTGCACCAGTCGCGACGGTGGGTCCCGGAGGACGCGTCAAGTCGCGAGCGACGGGGTCCGGGCTTGTCGAGCGAGCGAATTGCAGCGGCCGGAGGGACCCACCGCGCGACTGGTGCAAAGTGAGGAGGCCCTGCTGCCTTGGCGAAACCGGCGTCACAACCCACATTCAACGCTCCCATGACCACTAATCTCGTCTCCCTGGTGCGTGATCTACAACGGCGCAAGGGCCGCCGCCGGCGCGGCCTGGCGGTCGCCGAAGGCGTGCGGCTGGTCGAGGAGGCCATCGCCGCCGGCGTGCGATTGCACGGCGTCGTGGCGGCCCATGATCTCGACGCCGGCGCCCGAGGGGCCGCCCTGCTCGAGACCCTGGGCAACCACAACGTCCCCGTGGCCACCGTTACCCCGCGCGTCCTGGAGCAGCTGGCCGACACCGACACGCCGCAGGGCGTCCTGGCGGTCCTGGAGCCGCCCCGGTGGCCCCTGGACGACATCCGGCCGGCTCCCCGCTCGCCGGTGCTGGTGCTCGACGGCGTACAGGATCCGGGGAACGTGGGGACCCTGATCCGAACGGCGTTCGCGCTGGGTGCGGCCGGGGCGGTGCTGCTCCCGGGCACCGCCGAGCCCTCCAACCCCAAGGTACTCCGCGCGGCCATGGGGGCCACCTTCCGGCTGCCGTGGGCGAGCGCGGCCGACGGAGAATTCCGTGCCTGGGTGCGTGAGGTGGACGCCGTGGGCTGGGCCGCGGCCTCCGAGGGTACGCCGGTGTCCCGGCTGTCAGCGCCGGAGCGCCTGGCGCTGGTGGTGGGCAACGAAGGGGCGGGGGTGCGGGCGGCGGTACGGGAGCTGTGCCGCGCCAGCGTCGCGATTCCCCTGGCGCGGGGCGCTGAATCGCTCAACGTGGCGGTGGCCGCGGGGATCGTGCTGTTCGAGGTGGCGCGTGGGGCTTGATTCAGGATGGTCTGGAGGGGCGGGAGAGGCCGGCGTGGTCGTCGTCGCCGGTCTATTGGGCTCGCTGTTCGGGAGCTTTCTCAACGTGTGCATCGCCCGGTTGCCCTTGGATCAATCCATCGTGCGGCCGCGGTCCCGTTGCCCGCGCTGCGGCGCCCAGATCGCCTGGTTCGACAATATCCCGGTCCTCTCCTGGCTGATCCTCCGCGGCCGGTGCCGCCACTGCCACGAGCGGATTTCCGCGCAGTATCCCCTGGTGGAGGTGTTGGTGGCCGGGCTCTGGGCGGCCGCGGCCTGGGGGTACGGCCTCACACTCCAGGGGCTCGCCGCAGGCATCTTCGGGACCATTTTGCTCGGCATCGCGGTGACGGATGCCCGCCACATGCTCATCCCGGACGAGTACACCTGGGGAGGACTGGCCCTGGGGCTGCTGCTGGCCCTGCGCGGTGGGTGGGCGTGGGGCGGACTCCTCACGGCGCTGATCGGGGCGGGTGTCGGCTTCGGACTGCTCTACGGCATCGCGTGGGCTGGTGAGCGGGTCTTTCGTGAAGAGGCGATGGGAGGCGGGGACATCAAGATGATGGCCATGGTGGGCGCCTTCGTGGGGTGGAAGGGCGTGTTGCTGACGCTGTTCGGCGGGGCGCTGCTCGGCACACTGGTGTTCATCCCGCTCTCGATCAAGAAGCGCCGGCTGGTGCCGTTTGGCGTCTTCCTGGCCGCCGCCGCGGGGATCACGTTCGTACTGGGCGAGGCCATCCTCCGGTGGTACGAGGCGTTTCTCCGCGTATGAGAAGAGGCGAGCACGGGCGAGCGCGGACGAGCGCGGACGAGCCTTGCCCGACTGTGCTCGTCTGAGCTCGTCAGCCGCGCCGCCAACCTTCTACACCGCACAGCCATCCAATTCAGTGCATGAGCGCCCGAACCGCCGAGGCCGGCATTCTGAATAACAGCCCGGGTACCATACCTCAGGATGCCGCGGACGTCGCCCTCGCTCAGAGCGGCGATGCACAGGCGTTCGAGCGGCTGTACCGGGCGCAGGTCAACAAGATCCACAGCCTGGCCCGGCGCATGGCGGGTCCGGCGGAGGCGGACGAGCTGACGCAGGACGTGTTCGTCCGGGCCTGGCAGAAGCTGCACACGTTTCGGGGAGAGGCGGCGTTTGGCACATGGCTGCACCGGCTCGGGGTCAACGTGATCCTGGCCTATCGGGGCTCGCAGGGAGCCCGTCGGCGCTATCTGGACGAGGATGCCGATGCGGCCAACATCGGGATGGCGCGGCCCGCGCCGGTGGAGTTGACAATGGATTTCGAGACGGCGATTGGCCGGCTGCCGCCCGGCGCCAGGCAGATTTTCGTGTTGCACGACGTCGAGGGATACAAGCACGGGGAGATCGCCGGGATGTTGGGAATCACGGCGGGCACCTCGAAGGCCCAGCTGCATCGGGCGCGCATGTCGCTGCGCCGGCATCTGGAGCGATAGGAGGATCGGCCCATGACTGATCAATGGACGCCCCGGTTGTCCGAATACCTGGACGACGAGCTTTCCGCGGCGGAGCGCCTCCAGATCGAAGCGCACCTCGGGGGGTGCCCGGCGTGCCGGGAGACGCTGGCGGAGCTCCGGGCAGTGGTGGCCCGGGCCGAGTCCCTTGAAGATGGCGTCCCGGCGCGCGACCTGTGGCGGGGAGTGGCGGAGCGGATCGGCGCGGCCCGGCCGGCGGT
>Ga0209520_10002245_pt1 | contig 11112 bp, 8 predicted proteins | sample Rifsed16ft1_FD_184009 | JGI IMG/M metagenome (GOLD analysis project Ga0209520, IMG submission 184009) | Soil microbial communities from Rifle, Colorado, USA - sediment 16ft 1 (version 2) | ecosystem: Environmental > Terrestrial > Deep subsurface > Rock core/Sediment | place: Rifle, Colorado...
GGACGAACCTCGGGTCTCCCGCCAACTCCGAGATCGAAGAGGATGGCCGAGGGAACGATCGGCACTTTCGCGACTCCCACGTCGAAGCCGATGCTTCGCTCCTCGAGGTAGCGCACCGTGCCCGACGCCGCGTCGAGGCCGAAGGCGCTTCCACCCGAAAGAACGACGGCGTGGATTTTCTCGACGGTGGCAAACGGGCTCAAGAGATCGATCTCGCGCGTCCCCGGGGCGCCTCCGCGGACATCCGCTCCCGCGACGGCGCCTCCTTCTGTCAGGACCACGGTGCAGCCCGTGGGTCGCTCTTCGAGCGTGAAATGGCCGACCTTGATTCCCGGAACGCGGGTCAGCCCGCCTCCGGCGAGTAGCAAGAGTGCGAACGCGGCGCTGTTCATCCTTCGACTCCGAGGATTACGCTAGCGAATGGTTCCAGCTTGGCGAGGCGGTTGGATGAGGGGAATCGAACGCAATGACGCAAGGACGCCAAGGCGCAAAGGGAAATTCCGATTCTTCCTTTGCGTCTTTGCGCCTTTGCGTTCCTTTCCCGGGAGGTGGAAATGAAAGCGCGAATCGGAAAGGACCCACCCCTTGTCATCCCCTGTTGCCTTCCTTACCCCCATGGCGGCTTTGCGTTCATTCCCCATGTGGCAGTAGCTTTGGAGCGATACGTGACCGTACTTATGAAATCCCGTACTCAGTCTGTTATATCATCCCCCAGGAGGCTCCCATGACACGAGAAACCTCGCGCCGATCCTTTCTCGCGGAGATGGCGGCAGCGGCCGCAGTCGTCCCGGCAGCGTTCCGGGGCAAGGAAGCGCTGGCGTCGAGCGAGCTCGACGGCGAAGCCTACTGGAGCCTGGTCCGGGCCCAGTTTTCCTTCACGGAGGAGAAGGTCCCGATGAACGCGGCGAACCTCTGCCCCTCGCCTCGCGCGGTCGCCGAGCGGGTGACGGAGCTGACCGCCGACATCGATCGGGATTGCTCCTTCAACAACCGGGCGAAGTTCGCAGACCTGCTCGAAAGCTCGCGCGCGAAAGTCGCGGGGCAGCTCGGGGTCAGCCCGGAAGAGATCGCTCTCGTGCGCAACACCAGCGAGGCCAACAACACCGTGAACAACGGGATCGATCTCGATTCCGGCGACGAGGTCCTCCTCTGGGAGCAGAACCATCCGACCAACAACGTCGCCTGGGACGTGAGAGCCAAGAGGTACGGGCTCTCCGTCGTGCGGGTCTCGACTCCGAAGGAGCCGAAGAGCGCGAAGGATCTCGTCGATCCCTTCGTCCGGGCGTTCTCGCCCCGGACCCGGGTGCTCGCCATCACCCACGTGTCGAACGTAAGCGGCGTGAGACTTCCCGCGCGGGAGCTCGTCGAAGCGGCGCACGCCCGCGGGATCTACGTGCACCTCGACGGGGCCCAGAGCTGGGGCGCCCTCGATAACGACCTGAAAGGCATCGGTTGCGATTCCTACTCCGCTTCGGCGCACAAATGGTTCATGGGACCGAAAGAGGCCGGGATCCTCTACGTCAAGGAGGAGAACATCCCCCGCATCTGGCCGAACGTGGTCGCTCCCGGCTGGGGGAACGACGCCGACCCCGACGTGAAGGGAGCTCGCAAGTTCGAGTCCCTGGGACAGCGGGACGACGCGTGCCTCGCCGCCGTCGGCACCGCCGTCGATTTTCACCGGTCGATCGGACACGACCGCGTCGAGTCCCGCATGGTCGAGCTCGCGAGCGCCCTCAAGAGCGGCCTCGCGGAGAAGGGTTTCTCGCTCGTGACCCCTCTCGACCCGGAAATGTCCGGCGGGGTTTGCATCCTCAGGGTGCCGAGCAAGAAGAGCCGCGAGGTGGTCGATCGACTCTATTCCAAGCACGGAATCGCGGCCGCGTCGACCGGAGGCTTGAGGCTCTGTCCCCACGTCTACAACACCATGGCGCACGTGGAGCGCGCGGTCGCCGCCGTCGATGCGCTTCGTGCGGTGATCGGCTGATACGACGATGCTGGAGAGGGGAAACAAAGCACCCGAGTTCGAAGTCAAGGATCACCGGGGGAATCTCGTTCGGCTGAGAGACTACCTCGGGAAGGTCGTCGTCCTCTGGTTCTATCCCAAGGCGGATACGCCCGGCTGAACGGCCGAAGGTTGCGGGTTCCGCGACAACATCCGGAAGTTCGAGGAGGCGAACGCCCAGATTCTGGGAATCAGCTTCGACACGGAGGACAAGAACCGCGCTTTCGCGGAGAAGTTCGACTTCAACTTCCCCCTTCTCTGCGACACGACTCGGGACATCGGGCTCGCCTACGGCGCATGTGACAACAGGGACGCCGCCTACGCCAGGCGGGTGAGCTACGTCATCGGCCCCGACGGTGACATCCTCGCGGTCTATCCCAAGGTCGACGCGGCGAGGCATCCCGATGAAGTCCTGAAAAGCCTCTAATTCGGGGTGCCACCCCCACGTAGGCGTAGTGCCCCCCCTACAGACGAAGGTGGGTCCGCAGCCGAAACCCGTTGTCCTGCCCGGACTTGGTCCGATAGTCCCGACGGTACTGCGCTTGCAGTCGTCGACTGCAAATGTCCAACCTCCCCTCCGGTTTTGCGATGCTCCTCTTCCTTGTCGCGGCCGAGCCAGAGCAAGAACGGCCGATCCAGCCGACTCAGGACGAGATCGAGGGCTTCGAGCTTCCTCCGACCAACCGGCCTCTCGAAGGTTCGATTCCAACTGACAACTCCCCGATCTTCGAGCTTTCCGGCGTGGGATTGTTCGCGGCCTCCGCCGCCGACTTCGCCACCACGGAATGGGGTCTCTCGCGGGGACTTCAGGAAGGAAATCCCGTCGCTTCCCAGCGCGGGGTCCGGCTCCTGCATCACGTCGTCGGCCCCGCGGCGGTCTATTGGACGACCGAGCGGCTTCAGAGGAGCGGCAAGACCAAGCTCGCGCTCGGCCTCCGGATCGCCCTCATGGCCGCCTACAGCTACGCGGCCATCCACAACCTGCGCCAGGTGAACGGAGTTCCCGTCACGCCCTGATCCCCGCCCCGTTTCCCGCGAACCCCTTGACATCGCGGGACAAATACCGTTTCATACGAGAGTTCCGACCAGCTTGGGCATGAGGAGTCCGTGACGCGCTACGTGGGTTTCGAGCACCTCATCGATGATTTGAAACGATTCGCCGCCGGGGGATTTCCCGCAACCGACGTCCGCCAGTACCTGGCAGAGAGCCTCATGGACCCGGGCGCGCTCGCGCCTTACCTGAACTACTGCGACGAGCACTACACCCGGAACCTGGTACACAAGGACAAGGACTTCGAGCTCCTCGTCATCTGTTGGGGAAGGAGCCATCGGGCGCCCATCCACGGACACGAGGGAGAGCTCTGTTTCGCCCGGGTGGAGCGCGGAAAGCTTCGTTTCTCGAACTATTCGATGCTTTCCGAAGATCCGATCCGCTTGCGACCCACCGGTGCGCCGGTGGACGGGGGCATCGGGTTTCTCGACGGCCCCGCTGATCTCCACGCGGTAGAGAACGCCGGCGAGTTCGGGGAGAACGCGGCGAGCCTCCACGTCTATTCGAGGCCCTACGCCGAATGCGATATCTATGACTCGGAATCGGGGCCGAGGCGCCGGGTCAAACTCGCCTACGACAGCATTCGAGGAAAACCGGTCTAGCGAGCCCGAGGCTGATTTGGTCGAGATCAATCACAAGGAGCGCTTCCTCCGAGTCAAGATTCTTTATTACGGACCGGCGGCGGGAGGCAAGACCACCAGCCTCCAGATGCTGCACCGGCACGCTAGGCCCGACCGCCGCCAGGAGCTGGTCTCCGTCAATACCGCCCAGGACCGCACCATCCTCTTCGATCTTCTGCCGCTCTCGACACCTGCCTTCCGCAGCTACGACCTTCGGTTTCAAGTGGTGGCGGTGCCGGGTCAGAAGTTCTACGGCGCGACGCGCAAGATGCTTCTCAAGAACGCGGACAGCATCGTGTTCGTAGCGAACTCCGCGACCGATCGCTGGCAGGAGAACCTCCAGAGCATGAAGGAGATGACGGAGTATCTCCTCGACCACGGCATCGAGCCCTCGTCGATCCCGATGGTGTTCCAGTACAACAAGCGAGATCTCCCCGACACCACCGACCACAAGATCATGGAGCGCGGCCTGAACGCGCGTAGAGCGCCGAGCTTCGAGTCGGTTGCGACCGAGGGGCGGGGTGTGCTCGAGGCCTTCGGAGCGATGCTCGAGCGCACCATGACCGAGCTCGCGACGCGCTATAAGATCGGCGAGAACATGGGCGACGCCCGCTCGGCGAAAGAATGGACGACGCGCGCGATGCTCGAAGTCTTCGGAACGACTCTCGATCAGCTCCGCGCGAAGGAGCCCTTGTACCCGCCGGCGCAGCCCGCGCCCACGCGCGTCTTTCGGGTCAAGGCTCCACAGCTCTCTCCCGCGGTGCCCCCGTCCGGGAGTGATTCCGGTTTTCCAAACCAGGCGCCGCCGGTGCACTCCCCGCCCCAGGGGGCGATCCAGCTCGACACCAAGTCCGCGAATGCCATGGTGGAGAGCTACGCCGAGGCGGCGTCGAGCCTCGCCGACCACATCAGCGAGCTCAAGGAGCAGACTCAGCTCGAATCCCGAAGAGTCGAGACCTACCGCGCCGTCGCCGACGTCGCCAAGAAGCTCTTCAGCGCCGCCCCCGACGAGACCCCGGTGCTCCTCGAGGGGCTCGTGGGCTCGCTAGCCCAGTCGCTCCGATGCGGCCAGGCCTCGCTCAGCCTCATCCGGCCCGACGGGAACTTCGAACAGGTCGTAGGACTCGGTCTTCCCGTGGACCCTCTCGAAGGGGCGCGCACCCCGGGGGGACGGCCTCTCGCCCAGGCCCTCGTCGACGGCCAGAAGGCGATGCTCCAGCTGCGCGGCGAAGCGGGACCTCTCGAGGACGCGATGGATCGCGCGGGGCTCGACTGTGTCGCCGTCCTCGCCCTTCCCATGCTGACTCCGGTGCACGCGATCGGGCTTCTGACTTTCTATCTGCCGCAGGAGGCCCCGGCGCCGAACCAGGAGACCATCGAGCACCTGGAGCGCGTCGCCCTCGAGCTCACGATGGCGCTCGAGGTCATCTCCGACTCCCACGCTTCGGAGTCCCTGAAGCAAAGCCTGAGGAGCGCCTTTCGCGGAAGAGTGGCCGAAGGCGCTGCCTACGGGCTCGACGTTCCTATCTCCGGAATCGACGCCTCGCTCGTGCGCATGCGCGCCCGCCCGGACATCCCGCCCTGGATCCAGGGGGAGTTCTCTCAGGTCGAATCCGCGCTTTCGAACGTGAAGTTCATGCGCCAGACGCTTCTCGATCTGCGCTCGGGAAGACTCCCGGGCCGGGTGCCGACCCCTCTCAACGAGATCCTCGCGCAGCTCGAAAGCGAGCTCTCGCCCGCCATGACCGAGCAGGGCATTCGATTCCTCGTCGAGATCAAGCCCGGGGTGCGGCCGGTGTATGCCGAGCCCTATCTATTGCGAGGGCTCCTCGACACCATCATCGACAACTCGCGCCGGAGGCTCGCGGGGGCGGGGGGCGGAGTCATCCGCATCCTGGTGCAGCCCGATACCGACGGCGCGCGGCTCTCGATCTTCGACAACCTCATCGCGGTCTCGAACGCGCTCTCGGCGCCGGCGCGCTTTCTCGCCTGGCCTCTCGAGCGAAGGCTCACCGACGTCACCAACGAGCTCATGCGGAGCGTGGTGGAATACTTCCAGGGTCGGTGGGCGGAGGAGACTCGAGAGACGATCGGGACGGTGCGGACGATCGTTCTTCCGACGTCCTGAAGCCGCCGAGCCTCGCGGCGTAGATCGCGGCGGTGAAGAGCCCGCCGATCGCGGTGAACGCAGCGATTCCGATGAGCTCCACCCAGTCGGTGATCTCGGTGGGATTCCAGAGTTCTCCCGCCGCGCGCGAGAGGTCGAACCCGATCTCGGGCGCTTCGCGCATCGTCTTGAGAGCCGCGAGCGCCGCGATGGAGAAGATCGCGAGAACCCCCGCGAGCACCGCGCCCAACACTCCCCGCGCGAGAAGCTCGCCCGGGGACAGGGGCCGCTTGCGCTCCATTTCCTTGACCGAGAACTCGGGCTCCTTCACGCCGGGCGGTACGAACCTCGCGAGCATCACCAGCCCGGGGATCCCCATCGCGAGCGTCGAGAGAAAGAACGTCCTCCAGCCGACGGCATCGACGACGAAGCCGCTGATGGGTCCGGCGAGAAGCCGCGGGAGCGCGAAAAGGCTCGAGAACAAAGCGTACTGAGTCGCCGAGAACCTCTTCTGCGTCATGCGCAGAAGAAGCACCGAGAAGGCCCCCGTCCCCAGTCCCGACGTAAAGAGCTCGAAACCGGTGGCGCCGTACATGAAGGGAATCGAGGGTGCTTCGAGGCCTGCGAGAAAGAAGTACCCGACGTTCGAGAAGATCTGGAGGAGGCCGAAGACCCAGAGAGAGTGGCCAAGCCCCGCGAGGGTCGTCGTGACTCCGCCCATGAGGCCGCCGACGATCGTCGCCACCATGCCAATGGTGGAGAGCGCCACTCCGCGCTGGTCGGAGTCGTAGCCCATATCAATGAGAAACGGCCGTGTGAGCGCCTGGGCGAGCTGGTCGGCGAACTTGTAAAGGAACACGAAAGCGAGGATCTCGAGCGCGCGATGCCGCGCGAGAAAGCCGATGAACGGTTGCCAAACCGCTTCGCGGAGCGTCCTCGGCGCCTCGGTCTTCTCTTCGGGCTCGGGAGCGAGCCAGGTGAGGAAGAGCATAGCGACGTAGACGATCGAAAGGAGCGCATTCACCGCGGGCCAGCCCCACCTCCCGGCGAGTGTGATCGAAACGCCTCCTGACACCAGCATGGCGGCGCGGTAGAACGCCAGCTTGGCTCCCGATGCCGGGCCCTGTTCGTCCTCGCGCAGAACATCGACGGCGTAAGCGTCGTAGGCGACGTCCTGCGACGCCGAGGCGAGGGCGATGGCGAGGGCGATGGCGCCCACGACCCAGATCGCGTCCGGATGGCTCCCAACGCCCGCAAGTACGAGGCTCAGGGCCGCGAGTGCCAGTTGCATGAGCGCCATCCACCCGCGGCGCCGTCCCCAGAACGGGGGCACGTAGTGATCCATGAACGGCGACCACAGGACCTTGAACGCCCACGGCACCTGCGCCAGGGAGAACAGTCCGACGATGCGGATGTCGACTCCGATGGAGCGCATCCAATCGGGAATGGCGTACCAGACGAGCCCGAGAGGCAGTCCCGACGCGAACGAGAGGAGCGCCACCGCTGCGGTGCGCCAGGAGCTCATCGCCCGCGCGAGGTTCGAAAGTGCCCTGTCGGCTCCGCTCACCTCAGCTCCTCGCCCGGTAAAACTCTTCCACGGCCTCGAGCTCCGACCGCTTCTTTTCCTCGCTCCACCGAAGCTCCTCTCCCATGACGGCCGACGCGCGCTCGAGCGCCGTCCTTCCCGGGTGTCCCGCAGAGCCGAGCTCCGTCCGTCGAAGAACTACCGAAGAGAGATCGAGCGCCATCTCCTCCCGCACCGCGTACCGGACTTCGGCCCCGCTCACCGGGGTGGTGTCGCTGAGAGGGGTCGGGTCGGAGATCGCCAAGACCTCGCGAATAAGTGTCCCGTAGTTGAACGCGAGATGCGGAGTCTCGACGGAGCGGACGAGATCGGCGAAGCTCTCGAAGTCGCCCCCCACGAGGGGCGTCCTCGCCGACCGTGAGGGGACGTTCGGCTTTCCGATCCTCGCCATCACCCGGTCGACCGTCTTCTCCGCGACGTCTCTCGCCGTCGTGTATTTCACCCCCACGACCGAGAGAAGGCCATCGAGGGTCTCGTCGATCTTATAGCTCTTCACCAGGGTGAGCTCGCGTCCGTTCGATACAGCCGGAAGGAGACCCCGGTGGACCAGCCGGACGTCGGTCCGGACGAGCTCCGCCTTGGGATAGGCGCGGTTTACCCCATCGATAAGGCGCTGCACGTCTTCTTCCTTCGTGTCAAGAACATCGGGCGCGTCCGGATCGCCGTCGTAAGGAAGATGGAGCGTGCCCACGAGAGACACGTGGCGCCAGGGCGCGATTACCAGGAGAGGGCCTCCCCGCGTGAGACCGAGAGCGACGTTCTCGACCAGAGGCCGTGTCACGAGATTCATCGCCTTCGACGAGTGGAAGAGCGGCTTCCGCTTCCCTCCTCCGACTTTCTCGAGCAGTCGATCGACGGAAGGCCCCGAGGCATTGACCACCATCCGCCCGCGGATCTCGAGGCCGCGGGTTCCAGCGAGCGAGTCTTTGGCGACGATGCCCTGGATTCGATCCCCTCGGCGCACGAAGCCCTCGGCTTGGACGAAGTTCGCGGCGACCGCTCCCTCTCGCGCCGCGGACAGTACGAACGAGAGCGTGAGGCGATCCGAGTTGTACATCTGCGCGTCGTACCAGAGCGCGCCGCCGGTAAGGCCGGAGGGGTCGAGATCGGGCGCGAGCTTCAGGCACTCCTCGCGCGAGAGCGCCCGCCCCGGCGGCAGGTGTTTGTCCGCGCGGGCATCCCGGTTGCGGTCCCAGCTCAGGAGATCGTTCACGAAGAGCCCGAGGCGCAGAGCGGCGCGGCTTCGCCCCAGAGATCCTTCGTAGGTGGGAACGAGGAACGGAAGCGGATGAACGAGGTGGGGCGCCACCCGCATGAGATTCCGGCGCTCTCGCACCGACTCGCGGATGCGCTTCAGATCTCCGTGCTGGAGATAGCGAACGCCGCCGTGGATCGTCTTGAGGTTGTTGAAGGAGGTGCCCGAGCCGAAGTCGTTCCGCTCCACGAGAGCGACGGTGAGACCGCGCAGCGACGCGTCCCAGGCGATGGCGGCGCCGTAGACGCCCGCGCCGACGATCACGAGGTCGAACTCGCGCGAGGCGAGCGCCCCGATGTCCCTCTTCACGAAGATACTATAATACGCCCCTTGAGCGCCCTCCTGGAACGAGTCCAGCGATACTGGAACGAGCGGATCCATGACCTCGAGATGACTCGCCATGCTCCGGGGACGAAGGAGTTCTTCGACGAGCTCGACCTGTACCGGTTCGACAAGCTTCGTTACCTTCCCCGGCTGGTGGATTTCGACGGCTATCGGGGAAAGACGCTCCTCGAGGTCGGCTGCGGGATTGGCACTGATCTCGTGCGCTTCGCGAAGGGCGGCGCCGTCGCGACCGGGATCGATCTTTCGGAGACCGCGCTCGAGCTGGCGCGCCAGAATGCCGCCCACTCCGGGGTCTCCATCGATCTGAAGCTCGCGAACGGTGAGGCGCTTCCGTTCGAGGATTCCTCGTTCGACGTCGTCTACGCCCACGGCGTTCTCCAGTACACCGCGGAGCCCCGGCTCATGGTCGAGGAGTGCCGTCGGGTGCTGAAGCCCGAAGGCGAGGCGATCTTCATGGTCTATAACCGGGTCTCGTGGCTAAACGCCCTTTCGAAAGTGATGCGGGTCGACCTCGAGCACGGAGACGCGCCGGTGCTGAGGAAGTATTCGATCGGGGAGTACCGCAATCTTCTGTCGGGCTTCGGGAGCGTCCGCATCGTGCCCGAGCGCTTCCCGGTGAAGACGAGGCTCCATGGAGGGTGGAAGGGCTTCGCCTACAACAAGCTCTTCGTCTCCGCCTTTGAGGCGCTTCCGCGAGCCTGGGTGCGCCCTCTCGGATGGCACCTCATGGCGTTCTGCAGGAAAACATGAGCTCCGATAGCTTCAAGCTCTACGACCTCCGCGTCACCGTGGTCGAGATCCGCGGCCGATCCGTCTGCGGTCTTTCGGTGGGCGACTGGTTCGAGGTGCGGAACAGCAGCCAGCTCGTGCTTCCTCCGAACCGGCACTTCTGCATCTACGCCCTCGCCTCGGTGATTCCCCTGCTTCCTGCGAAACAGCGGGAGCTGTCGGAGAACGACTGGCTCGCCTCGGACAGCCTCGTCGCCTGTCCCGACCCCGAGGAACGGCTCATCATGAAGATCGAGAGACTCGCACCCGTCGACCTCCGGAAAAGCAATCTGACGTAGCAGGGTGCCGAAGAACGCATATGCACCCTGCGCGAGCGGAGCGAGCACGGCGCGAATGCGCCCGAGAGTTCGAGGCCGTGGGGGTGGGGCCCCACGGCACTGATGGACGCTAGAACCATGCCCCGCGTCGGCATCGCCTTCCAGAGCGACAAGACGCTCGCCGAGTACCGCGAGCTCGCGTCGATCGTCGACCGATACGACTTCGCGACGGTGAGCGTCTATCAGGACCTCTTCTACCAGCCGCCGTGGCCGGCGCTCTTCCAGTTCGCCGAAAACACGAGGTTGCCTCTACTGGGACCGGCGGTCATCAATCCTTATCTGACCCATCCCGTCCTGGTCGCGGCAAACCTCGCTCTTCTCGATCGGACGAGCGGAGGTCGGGCGTACCTCGGCGTGGGCCGAGGCGCGTTCTTCGAGGCGATCGGCGTCCCTCAGCCGCGACCGCTAGCCGCCATCCGCGAGACGGTAGAGCTGGTTCAGAGACTCCTCGGGGGAGACCGCGCGCCCTATCGCGGCGAGATCTTCCAGGCTTCAGAACAAGCGTATTTGCGATTCCCCATCCCCGGGCGGAGGCTTCCGGTCCTTCTCGGTGGCTGGGGAGAGCGCATCGCGATGCTCGCGGGCGAGATCGCCGACATCTTCAAGGTCGGGGGCTCCGCGAATCCCGGGAGCGTCGCCTGGTTCCGGCAACGGATCGAGGAGGGCGCGCGCAAAGCAGGAAGAGATCCCGCCGCGGTGAAGCTCGCCTTCGGCGCCGTGACCGTCGTCGACCGCGATCGAAGCAAAGCGGAATCGATCGCGCGGCGTGAGGTCGCGATGTACGTGGGCGCCGTGGCCCGTCTCGAGCCCGTGGCTCCGCCTCCCGCGGAAGAAATCCGCGAGGTCGTAGTCGCGCTCGCCTCCGGCGACGAAAAGCGCGCGGGCGAGGCGCTCTCGCGAGAGACCCTGCGGCGCTTCGCCTGCTTCGGCACCCCCGAAGACATCGCCGCCCAACTGACGAAGCTCTTCGACGCCGGGGTGGATCTCTTCGAGCTTGGAACCCCCCACGGCGAGAACGAGCGAGAAGCCGTGCGAATGCTC
>Ga0209520_10002246_pt1 | contig 11111 bp, 8 predicted proteins | sample Rifsed16ft1_FD_184009 | JGI IMG/M metagenome (GOLD analysis project Ga0209520, IMG submission 184009) | Soil microbial communities from Rifle, Colorado, USA - sediment 16ft 1 (version 2) | ecosystem: Environmental > Terrestrial > Deep subsurface > Rock core/Sediment | place: Rifle, Colorado...
GGGCGGCAGGTGTTCGAGCTCCGAAGTCCCACGACACATTGAACGGCATCCTGGAGGCACCGGACCGGGAGACTCTGCTCGGTTGGCTGGCTAGCCGGCCACTGCTCCACCGCGAGGGCCCGTTCCTCCTGGTTCATGCTGGCTTATTGCCTTCTTGGAGTCCCAGCCACGCTCGATCACTTGCGCAGGAGGTCGAGACCCAGCTCCGTGGCAAGGGGCGAGAGCAATTGCTGAAATCCCCGCTGGAGGATCGCCCTATCCTGGTTTGGAACGAGCGCCTATCCGGCGCCTCGCGTCTTCGGGTCATCACCGACGCTCTCACTCGCATGCGCACTTGTACCAAGGAAGGGAGAATGTGTCTCGGTTTTAACGGCCCTCCCCAAGCAGCTCCCCCCGGATGTATCCCTTGGTACGAAGTGCCGGGTCGCGCTAGTCGATCCGCGACCGTCGTGTGCGGACACTGGGCCGCCTTGGGGTTGAGCGTGCAGGCAGGTCTGGTTGCGCTCGACACGGGTTGTGTTTGGGGGGGACATCTGACCGCTTTCCGGTTGGAAGACAGTGAGATCTTCCAGGAGCCGATGGGGGACGACCCGGGAGCCTGAGACAGGGGCTATCCTTTCTCCTCGGCGGGGTGGTTCGAATAGTCTCGAGACGGGCGTCTATTCCCGCTGCCATTGCTGGGAATGGTTCTGCGAAGAGAGTCCGACGCCTCTTCCGCGGATGGCGCTCGGTGGGCGCGTCTGCGCCTCGGGCTCCCTTTCCCGCCTGACTTACCGCGGGTCGCCGGGGTGCCCTCTTTTCGCAGGCACGAGGCAAGCCATTCGGGTACCTGCAGCTCGCGGCTGCCGGACGCATCCTCGGTTTCGGCCACTGTCCGTTTCCGGCCGAGGAAGTCGTCGATTTGCCATTTTCGCCCGCCATCAACGACCTGGTAGCGTCGCTTCCGCACCCGGTTGCGGGTGAGGGGCCAGAGGCTGACGAACACGCGGCGGGAGATTGCTTCCCGTCTGGTTTCGGGGCCAAACCGTACCACGCGGTAGTGGCGAACGGTTCCTGGGGAGCGCTCTCGGACTAGACACTCCTTGATATCATCGCCCGGCAGCCATCCCTCCTCGATCAGTGTGCTGGGACCCGCCCTGACGAGGTCCGGTAGGCGTTGCAGCACGAAGCGCTTTGGGGCGGATCGATCGTCGGGGCGTGGCGAGCACATCTGGGCAGCGAGCGCCTCGACTCTGGCCGCGAAACGGTCTAGTCCACGCTCCCGCCACCCGGACTCGAATTCCCGGAACAGCCTCTGGCGTTCGTCATTCAACAAGCCGGCGAGCGCCAACAGTCCCGGGTGTTGCTCCAAGCTTGCGGGCGGGGCATCGAAAGCGGAGGCTTCGTTGGTTTGCTGAAACGCCAGCTGGTGAAGACGGCGGGCGTCTTCGATGGCCGAAGCCTCCATGGCGGTTCCTAGCGTCATGACCAACAGATTGGCGTCGTGGAGGTCGCCGAGTAGATCCTGTAGCTTCTTGAGCTCATTGACTAGAGACTGGGCACGCGGGATGGCCCTGGCGAGCGGTTCTAACAAGTATCGCAGTCGCTTGGCACTGATTCTGGCAGCGTGGGCTCGAGCGTTGTCTTCTGGAGACTCGATGGCGCGAAGTTGGACGCGCAACGTATCAAGCTGCTGACGCACCAAATCGCCGGTGACGTTCTTGAATGAGAGTCTTGGGCGGTTGGCGGTCGTGTCCAGCCGCACTTTCCAAGACGTGAGTCTCTTGGTGAGAACCTTCCGGATTCGGCCGACCTCCTCGACCAAGCGCTGCAAGTGCTCCGGGAGAGCCTCTCGGCGTTCATTCTCGAGCCTCTCCGCCAACCAATGGAGTGCTCCTTGATCGCCCGCTTCCAATTTGTCCGATTGTGCGGTCAGCCACGCCAACTGAACCTCGATGTCCCTGGCCGCATTCGTCGAGGCCGCGAGATCTCGTAGCTCTCTTCGCACTTTCTTGGGCGTGCTACCTCTCAAGTAGGGGCGATAGGCACGAAAGCAGCTGCGGAGCCTGCGCAACGCCACGCGGAAATCATGGAGCGCTTCGGGGTCCTCTGGATCACCGAGCCGCTCCGCCGCGCCAGCGGCTTCCTCGATCAGGGACAGTGCTAGGATCCGAGAAACCTCCTCGGGTTGCCGCTCCAGAACCTCGGTGGGAAGTCTCTTCATCTTAGTCCGGTTAGTCCGGCTTGATGCGGACAGAAGAGGGAAAAGCGGTTCCGCCGGTGAGCACGATGCGAACGCCTTCTTCCACGGTGAGCTCCGGATATGCCAGGTCTTTTTGAAGGAAGCAATACACGTCACCTAGGTAAAGGTGGTTGGTCGGTATATAAACCGCCGCCCAAGGGACCGACTGACCGGTAGCGTCGCGCAGTTCGAACTCGCGGGTGAGGAATCCCAAACTGAGGTAGCCGTTCTTGGGATGAGGAGCGAGCACGACCTTCTTGAATCCAGACTTGTTTTGAGGAGAAAACGCGGCAATGAGTTGCTTGACCGGCACGTAGATGTCTTTGAATATCGGAATGCGGGTCAGGAGACTCTCGCCGAAGGCCAGGATCCTACCGCCCACCACGGTGGTGGCGACCACCCCGACGACCACGACTACTGCCAGGGCGGATAGGAATCCAAGACCAGGAACCGATCGAGCGAGCGCCCAGGCAAGCACCGGGGCCAGCAGGCCCTCGATGAGTTGCGCCAGCCACACCAGCACAAACCCAGTCACCAAGAGCGGCACGACCACCACCAGGCCAGCGATCAGGCTGCGTTTAAAGCGAGAGCTGAATGCCAAAGGAAGCCTCCGATGGCCGGGAATTATAGCAGACACGACGCATCATGTTATGATGACGCCCTCGGGAAGGACCGATCCTTACTGAACGCCTGAAAAAACGACCGAGGAGGTGTCCCCATGTCGAGCGGCAAGTGGACTATGGCGGGGTTGGCCGCTATCGTTGTCGCTTTCGGAGGAGGCTATCTGGCGTCTTTCTTGCCTGCCCGACAAACGCTTAGCGAGCTAGAGGCGTCGGTTGCGGTCGCCGAAGCCGAGAGTCAACGAGCCGAGATGGAGCTTCAACAAGCCCAGCTCGAAGTCGAAAAAGCCGCTCTCTTGGGGCAGTTGGGGCGGGTCTATATTGATCTCAATGCCAACAATTATGGGATGGCCGCGGAGAGAGTGACGCCTTTCTTTGACGGGCTCTCCGATTTTCTGGAATCGGATCCATCGCTCACCGACGCGCAGCTTCAGGCGTTGAGAGGCATCTTGACCCGGCGCGACGAGATCGTGACCGACTTGGCCCAGGCCAATCCACAGGTACGACAAAAGGTAGGCGAGATGTTCGCCCGCCTCCATGACCAGCTCGGTGGCTAGTTCGCGATGGCTGGGGATGTCATAGAGTCGCCCGCATGTTACCGGCACGCACGCCAGGCGGTCTCCCGGTCGTCGCACTAGTTCTTTCCCTCCTCCACGCTTCTTCTCCTACTTCGGCCGGGCCCCCGACGCACGACTATTGAGCCTATGTTGTATGCGAGTCCGCTGACACCGTGGTGTTGGTGCGCTTTGGACCGGACGGTGCCCGCATCGATCACGAAGTGGAGACCGGGTTGATGCCCGTCGACATCGACGGACCACATGGTGTCGACGTATCGGCAGACGGGCGATATTACTACGTGTCTCTGGCACATGGTCGGCCGTTCGGGTCGTTGGGGAAGTACCGGGCTAGAATGAGCTCCGGTACCCGATCGGGTGGCGCGCTTCTTGAGCCGCCCGGTCAACGTTGATAGACTTGGCCGGTGCTCGGGCTCGGCCTGCTCAGGCGAGCCCGTGCCGATGAACCTCCATACATCGAGGCCAGGTCAGGCTTGCTCGAGCTCGCGAGATCGCACGATTTCCACCTGTGTTTCCTCTTGTTTCTTTTCGCTCTGCCGCCCGCGGTTCGAGGCGAGACGGGTCGCATCGAGGGTGAAGTGGTCAGCTCGGCCGGCGATCCACTCCCGGCAGTCACCGTTACGCTCTACGCTTCCGACAACTCTCCTCCTCGCGTGGCGACGACGGATAGCTCAGGAAATTTTGCCTTTGCCGGGCTCCTAGCCGCTGTTTACACGCCTGTCGCCGTGCGACCGGGTTTCGAACAGTTCATTCACTCACCGATCAGCCTAGGGGACGGGGAGTCTGTGCGTATTCGTATCAATCTCCGGTTGGCTTACAGCGAGGAGGTGCTCATCGAGGAACCGGCGCCAGACCCAATCCATGAGCCGGTGGTGGAGCAGGAATTCAGCAGCAACATTTTGGAGGTCTTGCCTCTTCCCAGCGACCGGTTTCAAGAAGCCCTGCCCTTGTTGCCGGGAGTGGTTCGGGACCGGAGAGGTCGCATCAATTTCAACGGTGCCCGCTCGTCGCAGAGCATGCTGCTGGTGAATGGCTCGAACGCCACCGATCCCCTCACCGGCGAGTTCGCTTTTGAGCTTCCTCTAAACGCCATCGACAGCGTCGAAGTGCACACCATCCCTTACTCCGCGGAGTTCGGAAACGTCACCGCCGCGGTTGCCAATGTCGTGACTCGAGCGGGAGGAGACGAATGGAAGGTCGACCTGGGTAGCTTGCTTCCCAGCCTTCGCTGGCGCGACGGTACGATCCAGGGCATCAACTCCGCAACGCCTCGCGTTCAAGTGGGTGGGCCTCTGGTGGAGGGCAGGCTATGGCTTTCCCAAGGTGTGGACTACCGGTTTGTCCGCTCCAGAGTCTACGAGGCCGTGGTGGGAGAGGACGAGGAAGTCGTCGAGAACTTCGACAGCTTCACCCAGTTCGACTGGAAGATCAACGAGTCACATTCCTTGACTGCCACCTTCTCCTATTTTCCCGTGGAAATCGACAACTGGGGATTGAGCGTTCTACAACCGGAGGCCGCCACTCCCGAGTTCAACAGCACGGGATGGAATTTCGCGGTCGCCGAGCGAACAGTAACGAGCTCCAATACCGTGTGGGAGACGTTGTTCGCCGTCAAGCGATACGATGTGAGTGTTACTCCCACCGGTCAAGGCTCTTCACTTCTCACCGTTGACGGCCTACGGACTAACTACTTCAACGAGATCGATCGCCAGAGCTGGTGGGTGGAGCTCAAGAACTCGTTCACTCATTTCGTTCCCAGCGGGTTCGGCGAGCATATCCTGAAAGTCGGCGGTAACTTCGCCTATGCCACATTCGAGGGAATCGACGATGGAGGCGTCATCGAGACCGTGGGACCGGACGGGGGTATCCGGCGCCGGACGGAGTTCCGGGGCAGCGCCTCGGTGGGGGCGTCGGATTGGGTGCTGGCGGGCTACCTTCAGGATCAATGGAGGCTCACCGCGCAGTTGGGTCTCGATGTCGGGCTTCGGTACGACTATGAGCGCATCACCGGGACCCAGCATGTTTCACCCCGCGTCACCGTGGCCTTTTCCCCTTGGGAGCACGGCCGCACCATCCTCAAGGGTGGATGGGGTGTCTTCCACGATCATGTTTTTCTCCATGCCGGTGACTTCGAGTCTCTCCAGACCCGGGTGGAGACGGAGTTCGGACCAGAGGGTCGGCCCCTCGGTCCTTCCCTGGTTTTTAAGAACCGCATCGACCCGGAGGGTTTGGAGGTTCCTCGAAGTAAGATCTGGAACGTTGAGCTCAATCAACAACTGGGTGATGACTGGCGGGTGCGCGTCAAGTACCAGGAGCGCCGGGGCAGCCGCGAAATGGTGGTGGATCGGCTGGAAGAGACCCGAGAGGGCCCCATGCTCTTCCTGTCCTCCCGCGGAAGCTCACGGACCCAGGAGTTCGATGTCACGGTGCGGAAGGACTTGCCCTCGGACGGAAACCTCTTCTTTTCCTACGTCAAGTCTCGGACCTCAGGTGACCTGAACGACTTCGTTACCTTGTACGGAGATCAGCGGAGCCCGATCCTGTTGGATAACGAGAACTCTCTGCAACCGTTCGATGTCCCCCATCGGTTTCTTCTGTGGGGCGTCATCAACCTCCCGCGAGGTATCGCCGTCGTCCCCGGCGCGGAATGGCGCACCGGCTTTCCTTATACGGTCTATACGCCGGACTATCAAACGGTCGGCGAGCGGAATGGCGGCGGGCGATTTCCAACTTTCTTCTCGGCGGACCTCGCGGTCACCAAGGAGCTCACCATAAAGGGAAGGTCGTTTCGAGTCGGCTTTCAAGTTTACAATCTCACCGACCATTTCAACCCTCGGGACGTTTACAGCAACCTCGCCAGTCCTACCTTCGACGAGTTTGCGGACAGTGCCGATTTCTCGATCAGGGTGAAACTGGGAGTCGATTTCTAAGCTCGTCCGCCTTACGCGTCCGGGACTTCATGAAAAGACATCGCTAGACACAATACCGCTCTTGGTCAGCGTTGGTCGTGTGTTATAGTGAGAAGTCTACTCCATCAAATTAACCGAAAATCAGCTGTTCGCCACCCTGGGTGTGGAGGTTTGCGGATGCCCTATTTCGATATCGACCCACTCCTCGAAGCGATGCTGGATGTTGCTCCCGCTGTCTCCGATCTGAATCTATCTGTGGGAAGACCCCCTCAGGTGGAAGTCGACGGACAGCTCCGGGGCGTTTCCTTTGCCTCCGTGCAGCGGTTGATGCCCTATCACACCGAGCTGGTGGCCATGCGGCTGCTGAGGGGAAAGAGGGACTTGGCGGACAAGCTGATCACCACCGGCTCGGCCGATCTCTCTTATTCGCTCCCGCAGCGAACTCGATTCCGGGTGAACATTTTCTCCCAGCGAGGGACCTACTCCATCGTCTTGCGGGTCATCCCCAACAGGATCCCTACCGTGAAGGAGCTGGGGCTTCCTCAACAGCTCGAAGAGATCACGCAGGAGCGTAACGGCATCGTTCTGGTCACCGGGCCCACCGGTTCGGGAAAGTCGACCACCCTGGCCGCGCTCATCAACAGGATGAACATGGAGAAGGCGATCCACATCGTGACCATCGAGGACCCCATCGAATATCTCTACCTCAACGAGAAGGCCACCATCAATCAGAGGGAGATTGGCACCGACACCGAGAATTTTGCCAACGCTCTGCGGGCCGCCTTGCGCCAGGCGCCGAAAGTCATTCTGGTCGGTGAGATGCGAGATGTGGAGACCATCTCCACCGCCCTGGAGGCTTCGGAAACCGGGCATTTGGTCCTTTCCACGCTTCACACCATCGACGCCGCGAAAACCATCGATCGAATCGTTGGCGTCTTTCCGAAGGACGAAGAGAGGCAGATACGTACGCGATTCGCCCAGTCCTTCAAGTGGATCGTCAGCCAGAAGCTCATTCCCAAGCGGGGTGGGGGGAGGACGGCGATATGCGAGATTCTGCGCGCCAATTCGCGGACCCGCGAGTACATCCAGCAAGGTGAGCGGGAGGGCAAGAGCCTCCTGGACGCGATGGAGGACGGCGCCTTGGATGGGATGCAGACGTTCGATTCGGAGCTTCTGCGACTGGTCGAGGCACGTTCCCTCGATGCCGAGGAAGCCCTGACGTATGCGACGAACCCAACCAACCTCCGACTGCGTTTGGCCAGCCACGCCGACGGCACCAAGGACGGCGCCGCAGAAACTCCAGGCGACGCGGCAGCGGTTGGCACCGGCTCCGATATGGACACCCTGATCGAGAGGTGAACGTGCAGACCAACTGCCCGCAGTGCTCCCAAAGGCTCGTCGTTGAAGATGACAAAATACCCGCCGCGCCGTTCATGCTCCGCTGTCCCAAGTGCCAAATGGCTCTGAAGCTTCCGGGAAAGGCCGGAGCCTCTGCTCCGCCACCGGGCGCGGATCGGCCGGGCCGGCCGGCGCCTCCGTCGGCGGTAGCTCCTCCTGCAACCACGGTGGCGGGAGTCAACGCTATCCAACGACCGCAGCAATCCGATGCCGCTCCGGCCATTCACGGGGGACAACCTGCTCCGGCCGCGGCTTCGGTGGGTGCCGACTCTAGAAACGCAACCACGCAACGGGCCTTGCTCGCCCTGGCTGGCCAGGCCGAACAAGGTCCGCAGAGTGCGGTGACCTCCTTGCTGCGACGGAACGGTTACAGTGTGGAGACGGCCACCGAGCCGAAACAAGGAGTCCTCCTTCTGGAAAGAAACAGTTACCACGTGGTGGTGACGACGCCGAACGGAGGAGCGTCGGCCGGCGGCGTGAGTCTCTACAAACGCATCGTGGCACTCGCTCCCGAGGTCCGTCGCGATCTGTTCCTGGTGTTATTGGGGAACGAGTTCAACTCCGGCGACGGAACACAAGCCTTTGCCGCCATGGCCGATCTGGTTCTCCACCCCAAGGACATTGATAGTTCGGAAGAGCTGCTGCGGGCCGCGGTGGCCGAGAGGAGCCGGCTATACGAGGCTTTCCGCGAAGCGCAAGCGCGCTTGCACAAGCGAAAGTACTAGCCGCTCTCCGAAACGCACTCCCGTTGAGACGCTTCTCGGTGTCCGGCCGAGCCGGCGCCTTACAGTTTGAACTCTCCTGTCTGATCCATACAATCCAGCGTGGATCGCCTCGCAGATGAAGATTCACCTGGTCGATGGAACCTACGAGCTCTTTCGAGCCTACTACGGAGCGCCCGGCGCGCTCGGCCCGAAGGGACGGGAAGTCGGTGCGACCCGAGGCTTCCTGCGCAGTCTCCTCTTTCTGCTCCGTCAGGACGACGTCACTCACGTCGCCTGTGCCTTCGATCATGTCATCGAGTCTTTCCGCAACGATCTGTTCGCTGGCTACAAGACCGGTGAGGGGATAGAGCCTGAGCTTCTGAGCCAGTTCGAGCTTGCCGAGAGAGCCACACAGGCACTGGGGATCGTGAGCTGGCCGATGGTGAAGTTCGAGGCCGATGATGCTTTGGCCACCGCGGCCGCACGCTGGAGAGATTCACCGAAGGTGGAGCAGATCGTCATCTGCTCTCCGGACAAAGACCTGGCTCAATGCGTGGTGGGACAGCGTGTGGTGTGCTACGACCGCCGGCGGCAGAAGATGTTGGACGAGGAGGGGGTCATCACCAAGTTCGGCGTGTCGCCGGAGTCGATTCCGGATTGGCTGGGACTGGTGGGCGACGCTGCCGACGGCATTCCGGGGCTCCCGGGGTGGGGCGCGAAGTCTTCGGCACGGATCCTGGCCCGCTATCGTCACATCGAAGACATTCCCGAGGAAGCCTTCCTTTGGCAGGTGCAGGTGCCAGGAGCCAAGCGCCTGGCGGCGAGTCTTCGGAGACATCGTGAGGAGGCACGGCTCTACCGCCTACTAGCCACTCTCCGAACGGATGTCCCTCTTACCGAACAGCTCGAGGATCTCCGCTGGAAGGGAGCGCCCCGAGAGCGACTGGAGGCGCTTTGCCGCGAGCTCGGAGACGAAGATCTCCTGGACCGCGTTCACGGTTGGCTCGACTGACGGCGCGCCCCGCGGTCTCTCATTCGCCGGCCGCCGGGGCACACAGCTTTTCTAGCCTCTCCGGATCTCCCTGCAAGGCGATTCGCTGCATGTAGTGGTGGACACTCCTCAGCCCTCCCAGCTCTTCCCCGCCACCGGCGCGGCCCGGGCCACCGTGAACGAGGTGCGGCATGACGACCCCATGGCCGGTCGACTCCGGCGCCGCCTTGGCGTTTATCATCATCAAACGGCCATGATAGGGCGCGAGTCCGAAAGTCATCCTCCGGATGAAGTCTTCGTCTTCACTGTGGACCGAGGCCACCAGGCTCCCGCCACCGCGCCGCGCCAAACGGATGGCCTGCTCGACGTCACGGTAAGCCATGAGGGTTGCCACTGGACCGAAGACCTCGATTTCGTGAGCCGACTCCGCTCTATCGGCGTCCTTGCTGCGCAGAAGGATGGGCTCCATGAAGAATCCTCGTTCCGTACCAGCACCCTCGAATTGCGTCCTGTTCGGATCGCCGAAGACGATTTCCGCTTCTCGGCTGAGGGCCTCGATGCCCCGGCGGGCAGATTCGACCGCCGCTTGATCTACCAATGGCCCCATACCCACTCCGCTCACCGCAGGGTCACCGACCCTCAAGGCACCTAGTCTCTGCTTGAGATCGTCGATGACCGCCTGCTCCGTTTCCTTGGGTACCAGGAGGCGCCGGATCGCCGTGCATTTCTGTCCCGCCTTGATGGTCATCTCCTTGAAGACTTCCTCGGTGAAGTGAGCCAGACCCGGCGAACCGGCGGTGATGTCCGGTCCGAGGATGATGCAGTTCAGGGAATCGGTCTCGATGTTCACGCGGACGGCGTTCTTGACGATGTTGGGATGGGAGCGGATCTTCCGGCCGGTGGACGCAGAGCCGGTGAACGAAACCACGTCCTGGCACGTCAGATGATCGAGGAGATCGCCGATCGATCCGCAGATGAGCTGCAACGTTCCCTCGGGCATGACTCCCGACGCGATCAAAACCTCGACCATGCGGAAGGCGAGCCAAGCCGTGGGCGTCGCCGGCTTGACGATCGATGGCATGCCGGCGAGCAGAGATGGGGCGAGCTTCTCCAGCATTCCCCAGGAAGGAAAATTGTAGGCGTTGATCTGGACAGCGACGCCCTCCAGGGGGACGTAGATGTGCCGCCCCACGAAGTTGCCGGGCTTGGAGAGACGGGCGATTTCGCCGTCGGTGAGAAACGTACTGGCGGGGAGCGTCTTCCCGCCCAGGCTGGCGTAGAAGCCCAGCGCGGCGATACCTCCTTCCACGTCCAACATAGCGTCGCGACGAGTGGCTCCGTAGGAGGCGGCGATCTCGTGAAACTCCGGCAGGTTCTCGTTCAAAGTGGCGGCCATGGTCTTGAGCAGAGTCGCCCTTTCGGGGAAGGTCATGGAACGCAGACGGGACCCACCCTTCGTTCGTCCCCATTCGAGCATGCCGTTGAAGTCGAGTCCCTCGCTGCCGCAGGTGGCGATCTCCTCGCCGGTGACGGCGTGGTGCAACAGGCGCCCTTTGCCCTTGCCGGATCTCCACTCGCCTCCGGCGTAGCTCTTCAGCGTGATCATGGCTCAGTCCTTTCACTCCCGGCCGATTCGATGCCCGACCTCGCGATTATACCGGAGGCGGGAGGTGTGGACTCAAGGTGGGATACT